>OATE01000003.1_pt1 | contig 355187 bp, 274 predicted proteins | sample 1475901 | NCBI WGS metagenome assembly OATE01 (sample SAMEA2579944, study PRJEB22360) | human gut metagenome | reverse complement strand
GTTTAGAAACCTACCGTCCGAAAGGACGGCAAGGCGCTTTGCGCTTAGCCTGTGGCGGTGGCAAAACCCTAATCATGTGTTGCGGGGCAATGGAGAAAAAGCGGCTCGGACTGGCTCACAAGCCGATGATAACCGGACTGAAAGCCAATATCCACGAAATAGCCCGCACATTCTGCACCGCTTATCCGAATGCCCGTGTCCTTTATCCCGGCAAGGAAGATTTTACTCCCAAGAACCGGGAGCGGATCTTTCGCGAGATAAAGAACAACGATTGGGATGCCGTGATATTAACACATGAACAATTCGGGAAGATTCCGCAATCCCCCGAACTGCAACAGGAGATTTTACAAGCCGAACTCGACAGCGTGGAGGAAAATCTGGAGTTACTCAAAGCACAGGGCAAGCATGTTTCCCGCGCTATGATGAAGGGGTGTATCAAACGCAAGCTCAATCTGGAAGCCAAACTGGAAAAGGTAATGCACTCCATCGAAACACGCAGGGACGATGCGGTCGATTTCAAGCACATGGGCATCGACCACCTGTATGTCGATGAATCGCATAAATTCAAAAACCTTACATTCAATACCCGCCACGACCGGGTAGCGGGGCTGGGTAATCCCGAAGGTTCGCAAAGGGCACTCAATATGCTCTTTGCCATCCGTACCATCCAGGAACGTACCGGGCGTGACCTGGGAGCCACCTACCTTTCCGGTACGACTATTTCCAATTCGCTCACCGAATTGTACCTGCTCTTTAAGTATCTCCGTCCCAAAGAACTCGAAAGGCAGAATATCAAAACCTTCGATGCCTGGGCGGCCATATTCGCCAAGAAAACCATAGATTATGAGTTTTCAATAACGAATGAGATTGTACAAAAAGAACGCTTCCGCTACTTTATCAAAGTGCCGGAACTGGCCGGATTTTATGCCGAAATAACCGATTTCCGAACCGCAGCCGATATTGGTATCGACCGCCCGGAGAAAAACGAAATACTGCATAATATTCCGCCCACGCCCGACCAGGTTCAGTTCATAGACAGGCTGGTGAAATTCGCAAAAACGGGCGATGCCACGCTTTTGCACCGTCTGCCCCTGACCGAACGGGAAGATAAAGCCAAAATGCTTATCGCCACCGATTACGCGCGTAAAATGTCGCTTGATATGCGTATGATTTCCCCGGCTCTTTACGGCGACGATGTCGATAACAAGGCCAGCCACTGCGCCCGCCTGGTTGCCGGTTATTACAAAAAATTCGACCAGCACAAAGGCACGCAGTTCGTTTTCTCCGACCTGGGCACCTATAAGCCCGGCGAATGGAATGTATATAGTGAAGTGAAGCGCAAGCTGGTGGAGGATCATGGACTGAAACCCGGCGAAGTCCGCTTCATTCAGGAAGCGACCACCGAAAACGCCCGGAAAAATATGATTGCCGATATGAACGCCGGAAAAATCCGCGTGATGTTCGGTTCTACCGAAATGCTCGGAACAGGTGTAAACGCACAGAAACGATGCGTTGCCATCCATCACCTCGACAGCCCGTGGCGGCCCAGCGACCTGGAGCAGCGCGATGGGCGTGGTATCCGCACAGGCAACGAGATTGCCAAGTATTATGCCGATAATAAAGTCGATGTAGTCCTGTATGCCGTCGAAAAATCGCTGGACGCCTATAAATTCGGGTTGCTCCATAACAAACAGCTGTTTATCCGGCAGCTTAAAACCAACAATATGGGCTCCCGTACTATTGACGAGGGTGCGATAGATGAAAAAACGGGTATGAATTTCTCCGAATACGTGGCTATCCTTTCGGGCAATACGGAACTACTGGAGAAAGCCCGTCTGGAAAAAAGGATCACCACGCTGGAAAGTGAACGGCAGGCGTTCGTCCGGGGTAAATCATCCAGCCGCTACAAACTGGACGAGATAACCAAAGCCTTTGATAAGAACAGCGACCTGATAGAACGCATCGGACGTGACCTGAATAACTTCAATAGTAAGGTACAGTTGAACGAAGACGGCTCCTATAAGAACCCGATCCAACTCAATGGCGTTCAGGGCGGCGATATAAAGTTTATCGGCAAGCACCTGAACCATATCGCCGAAACCGCCCGGACTGCCGGGGAGTTTGACAAGGTAGGTACCCTCTATGGTTTCGATATTCTGGTTAAAAGCGAAACCACTCAAAAAGAAGGTTTGGATATGGTACAAAACCGCTTTTATCTCCGGGGAGAAGGAAATTACCTGTATCATTATAATCACGGTAATCTGGCTGCCGATCCGCGACTGGCCTCACAGAATTTCATTAATGCGCTGGCCACTATCGAACCGACGCTGGAGAAATTCCAAAAAGAGAATGAGCAACTTTCCAAAGATATTCCGCTGTTAAAAGAAGTCGTGGAAAGTACCTGGCGCAAAGAACCCGAACTGGCCGATTTGCGGGCCGAATTGACGGAGTTAGACCGCAAGATACAGCTTTCCCTTAAACCGATTAGCGAAAGCGAAGGGCAGCCCTTAGATGAGCCTGAAAAGGCTGAAAAGCGGATGCCCGATAATCCCCAGCCGACACAAACCACCGGGCAAACTTATATACCTTCCCGGCTTCGGGAGATAGCGGACAATTCGGGTGGAAGAATCATTATAGGCAGTGTGCCCCGTGTTACCTCTGATGCAGATCGTCCCACTAAAAGCAGTATGAAAATCTAACTGAAAAGCCGTCGAATACATCGACGGCTTTTTTATAATCAGGCACTCAAAAACCTAAAAAAAGTATGGTTATTTCATAATCTTATGTATCTTTGCAAAAGAGTAGAGTTATTTGAAAGCATGTAAAACGAAGTGTATCTAAGCACTTTACATCTACTTATCCAGTGCCCAATACATGCGGAAGTCTTCTAAAACTGTTGATAATCAGTTTCCTTTCCTCAGATTATCTCAAATATAGGTAAAAAACTGCTTCCGGACAGCCGAAAGCAGTTTCTTTATTATAATTCCCGAAGGATTATCCACCGAAGTTATCAAACATCAGGTTCTTAGCCGGAACACCAAGATCGTCAAGCATCTTCTCAACAGCCTTGCTCATCGGGCCAGGACCACACATGTAATATTCAATGTCTTCCGGAGCTTCATGGTTCTTCAAGTAAGTTTCGTAAATCACGTTGTGTACGAAACCTGCTGTATACTTCACGCCGGCTGCGTCTGCTGCAGGGTCCGGACGGTCGAGTGCCAAGTGGAACTTGAAGTTCGGGAAATCTTTTTCAATCTGCAGGAAGTCTTCCAGATAGAATACTTCGTTCAGTGCACGGGCACCGTAGAAGTAGTTCATCGTACGGTCAGTGATATGCAGTGTCTTCGTCAGGTGCATAATCTGAGCACGCAATGGAGCCATACCTGCACCACCACCAATCCACATCATTTCGTTCTTCGAGTCGAGGATCGGGTGGAAGTCACCGTAAGGGCCACTCATGGTCACCTTGTCACCCGGCTTCAGCGTGAAGATGTAAGAAGAAGCGATACCCGGCATCACATCCATAAAGCCCGGTCCCTGGTCTTTCGGTTTGAAAGGGGGAGTAGCGATACGTACAGTCAGCATGATGCGGTCACCTTCAGCCGGATAGTTGGCCATAGAGTAAGCACGGATAGTCGGTTCGTCATTGCGGCACTTCAAGCCCAGCAGACCGAATTTCTCCCATGCCGGAAGATATTCGTCACCAATCAGGCTCTTATCGATATCCTTATCATAATCCATTGAGAAAGTAGGAATCTTGATCTGAGCATACGAACCCGGCACGAAGTCCATGTGTTCGCCCGGAGGCAGAGCCACGATAAACTCTTTGATAAACGTAGCCACGTTCTTGTTCGAGATCACCTCGCACTCCCACTCTTTCACACCCAGGATAGACTCGTCGATCTTGATAGACATATCCTGTTTCACCTTTACCTGGCAACCGAGGCGCCAGTGATCGGCCTGTTCTTTACGAGAGAAGAAACCGGTTTCGGTAGGCAAAATCTCGCCACCGCCTTCGAGCACCTGGCAACGGCACTGTCCGCACGAACCCTTACCACCACAAGCCGATGAAAGGAACACATTGTTGGCAGACAACGTACCCAGCAGTGTACCACCCTGAGATGTTTTCAGTTGTTGCTCTCCATTCATCGTAATCGTAACCTCGCCCGAAGGAGAAAGATAGCTCTTCGCAACGAGCAGTATAATGACAAGCAGGATGATCACCACAAGGAAGACTCCGATACTTGCTAATATTAAAGACGTCATTGTTTTATTCTTTTTACTTTAGTTATAACTTCAATCCAGAGAAACACATAAAGGCCATAGCCATCAGTCCTACCGTGATAAACGTAATGCCCAGACCTTTCAGCGGAGCGGGAACATCAGAGTAGGCCATCTTTTCGCGGATAGCAGCCAGACCAACAATAGCCAGTAACCAACCGATACCGGAACCGAGCGCGTATACCACAGCACTACCTACACCGGTGATGGCCTGCGGGTTCGACGGATCCATCGTGATTCTCTGCTGCATGAACAGTGAAGCACCCATGATGGCACAGTTAACGGCGATCAGCGGCAGGAAGATACCCAGTGAAGCGTAGAGCGAAGGGCTGAATCGTTCCACTACCATTTCTACCAACTGCACGATACCGGCAATAACGGCAATAAAGAGAATAAAACTCAGGAAGCTGAGGTCAACACCTTCAATGATAGCATTGGCAGCCAGCACCTTTGTCTGAAGCAAGTAGTTGACCGGCAACGTAACGATCAAAACAAAAGTTACGGCGATACCCAGTCCTACAGCAGTTTTCACATTCTTCGACACAGCCAGATATGAACACATACCCAGGAAGAAGGCGAATATCATGTTGTCCACAAAGATGGAGCGGACGAATAAACTTAATAATTGTTCCATAATTTTTCTTTTACTTTCTTAGGTTGTATTACTTTTCCTGGAGTTCTTTGCAACGGCTGCGCTGATACCAGATGATACAAGCACAGATGATCAGTGCCATCGGCGGCATCAACATCAAACCATTGTTGATATAGCCCATCTTGTAGAATGCCTCAGGGATAATACGGAAGTTGAGCAACGTGCCCGATCCGAGCAATTCGCGGAAGAAAGCCACGATAATCAGAATCTTGGCATATCCCAGACCATTACCCACACCGTCGAGGAATGACTCCCACGGGCCGTTTGCCATGGCAAATGCTTCCAGACGTCCCATCAGGATACAGTTTGTAATGATCAGACCTACATATACCGAAAGCTGTACGCTTACGTCGTATGCAAATGCCTTCAGCACCTCACTTACTATAGTTACCAACGCAGCTACTACCACCAACTGTACGATGATACGGATACGGTTAGGAATCGTCTTACGCAGCAAAGAGATAACGACGTTTGAGAAAGCCGTAATCACAGTTACCGAAAGACCCATCACGATAGCCGGTTCCAGTTTGGCCGTTACAGCCAGCGCCGAACAGATACCGAGCACCTGCACGGTTACCGGGTTATTCAATCCCAGCGGAGTAGCGAATACTTCTTTATTCTTTTTAGAAAATAATTGGCTCATATTCTATCGTTCCTCCTTAATTATTAGTTAAAAATTTATCGTACTGGCTCAGACAAGCTTTGATCATGGCGTCCACACCTTTCGAAGTGATTGTACCACCCGAAATACCGTCCACCTGATAAGCAGGGTCTGTCACCTTTCCGTTTTTCTCTACAGCCAGTGCAACCTGTCCGTCTTTCAACACCTTCTTGCCCGAGAATTCACCCTGGAAAGCGGTTGTCGCAATTTCGGCACCCAAGCCCGGAGTTTCGCTGGCATGCGAGAAATAAACACCATAAACAGTGTCCTTATCAGCATTTAAAGCCACATATCCCCAGATAGCGCCCCAAAGGCCGGCGCCATAAACCGGTACCACATACTTGGTCTCTCCGTCTACATCACATACGAAAACGTGCAAACGATTGTTTTCCTTTGCTTCTTTTTCGTAGCTGATAGAGAAACCATCCGTATTTTCTGTCAGAGTGCCATCTACGTTCATCAGCATGTCACCCTTTACATATTTATTATATTCAGCATCGGCGTCCTTCACATCTCTGATGTTCAAAGCAGCCAGAATTTGCTTCTTCGTATCCAGCTCCTGATTCTTGTTCTGAATCGCTTTCAGTGAAGAGCTGACGAATGCGAGCAGGAATGCCACGATAACAACCATTACCGAAGCATAAATGATAGTATAAGAATTACTATTTGTATTCATCTTTCTTGTTCGGTTTAATTGTTAGACTTAATAGCGCGTTTTTCACGCAGTTTGATGTTGCTCTGAACCACACAGTAGTCAATCAGCGGAGCGAAGATGTTCATCAACAGGATAGCGAGCATCATACCTTCGGGATAACCGGGGTTCAGCACACGAATGATGATGGCCATCGCACCGATCAGGAATCCGAAGATATACTTACCGGTCTCCGTACGTGCAGAAGTCACAGGGTCGGTAGCCATAAATACGGCACCGAAGCAGAAACCACCCAGCACGAGGTGTTCGTACCAAGGCATGTGAGCCATGGCAGTGTCCGGACCTACAGCATTGAAAATCCAGCCCATAAAAGCACCACCTACGAATACGGAAAGCATCGTTTTCCAGCTTGCGATACCTGTCCACAACAGGATAGCAGCACCAATCAGAATAGCAATCACACTGGTTTCACCGATAGAGCCCGGAATCAGACCGGTCACCATATCCCACGAGAAAGCCGGGAAGCCATTGGGATCGGTAGCAGTAGACGCCACACCCAGCGAAGTGGCCGCTGTCAGTCCGTCTACCGTGTTACCCAATCCGAAGATGCTGTCTTGTGCCACCCAAACGGCGTCACCCGACATCTTGGTAGGATAAGCGAAGAACAGGAATGCACGGGTCACAAGGGCAACGTTGAACACGTTCATACCTGTACCTCCGAACACTTCTTTCGCAAAAATAACAGCGAATGCAGTGGCTATGGCCAGAATCCACAACGGGCAGTCTACCGGTACAATCATCGGGATCAGGATACCCGAAACGAGGAATCCTTCCTGAATCTCTTCCTTCTTCCATTGTGCCACCACGAACTCAATGCCCAGACCCACTACATAAGATACGATAATCTTAGGCAGAATGGCCAGGAAACCGTAAATGAACATTTCGATGAAGCCACCCTGAGCTCCGGTGTGAGTGAAATGCTGGTAACCTACGTTGTACATACCGAACAGCAAAGCCGGTATCAACGAAATAACCACAATCGACATGATACGTTTGCTATCAATCGAGTCGTGGATGTGCGCTCCCGATTTCGAAGTGGTGTTGGGCACGAACAGGAAAGTTTCGAAGCCATCGAACACCGAACGAAACGCGTGGAGTTTGCCGCCCTCTTCAAAGTTCGGCTTTATCTTATCGAGATAATTTCTTAACGCTTTCATTAATTATGAATTATAAATTATGTGTTATGAATTACATCATTTCAGCACGAAGCATATCGAGTCCGGCACGAACGATGCGTTGCAATTCCAGTTTCGAAGAGTCGACAAATTCGCACAAAGCAAAGTCTTCGGGCGCCACTTCGTAGATACCCAGAGCTTCCATGCGGTCGATGTCCCCGGCAATGATTGCTTTGATCAGGAATTCAGGCAGAATGTCCATCGGGAATACTTTGTCGTATTCGCCGGACATAATCATGTGGCGTTCGCCTCCCTTGATACGGGCATCGAGCACATACTCCTTCTTATTCCCCATCAACCAGCTGAAATACGAGCGGTTGACGCTGAACTGATTGAAACGGGGCATGATCCATCCCAGCATTTCGTGGATGTCGTCACCTTCGGGAATCACTGTGAGCTGGCTGTCGAAAGCGCCCAGGAATCCGTTCGGCTTCACTTGTTTGCCTGTCAGCACATTGCCGCTGATGTAACGCAACTCTTTGTCCTTCGTCACGTTTCCGGCAAACACATGAGTCAGCAGTGCGCCGACCTTCAGTTTGCAATAAGCAGGTTTCACCACTTCAGATCCTGTAACGGCTACGGTACGGGTCAGGTCCACCCGTCCGGTATTGAACAGACGTCCGATGAAGATTACGGCTTCCGCGCCGATAGTCCACACCGTCTCACCTTTCACTACAGGAGCTACGTGATTGATTTGTACCCCTACATTTCCGGCAGGGTTCGGTCCGTCAAATACGGTTACTGTGACATTTTTAGCCTGTGTCAGGGCTGTCGATTTTTGTTTGATGCTGATACCCAGATACGTTTTGGCTATTTTAGCCAGGGCATCCAGTCCTGTCTGGAAATTAGCTTCTTCCCCTTTCAGAACGTATTCGAAATCGGGTGCCAGCGGGTTGCTGTCGAAAGCAGAGATGAAGATAGCCCGCGGAGCGACTGTCGGATCGGCAATCACGTCATACGGACGCTGTTTCATAAATGCAAACATACCAGCTTCCAAGAGTGCAGCTTTCACAGCCTCGCCATCGAGTTTGGATACGTCCTTCTTGCCGAATTCTTCGTAATCCTGCTCTGCGGCAGCCTCCACCACGATGTTCAGCACCTTACGGCGTGCACCGCGCTCCACGCTTGTTACAACGCCGCTAACGGGCGAAACAAATTTAACTTCAGGATGGTTCTTGTCGATAAACAAGGGTCCCCCGGCCATCACATATTCCTGCTCTTTCACCACCACCTTCGGAGTCACTCCTGGGAAATCATCGGGTACGAGTGCGTAGAATCCCGGTTCTTTCACCGTTGAGAGCTCTTCAGCAGCTTTTCCTTTCAGGTTGATGTAAAGGCCTTTACGTAACTTTATTACATTTGCCATGTGATTATATAAAATAATGGTTTCATAATTTGCCCGCAAAAGTAATAAATAATAATGTGAATAAAGAGGAAATGTGAAAGGAATTAAGGAGATATTTCTTTAATTAGCATCGTTAACGATCACAAAGACACTAAAAAGGCTAAAATTATCACTGATGAACGGTCAACAAAGAACGAGGAACAGGCTATGCTGAATGAATTATTGACGACGAACAGGGGATGTCGGAAAGTATAAATTATGGGGAGACATAACCATCCGGAAAGAAGGGTGTAGCCTTAGTTGTAAAAGGGTGTAGCCCTATGGATGAAAGGGCGTAGCCCCAACAGCAAAAGGGTGTAGCCATCCGCGGAGGACAGCTACACCCTTTTTTATTTAGCGTCGATCGTTTTGAACCCTTCAATCGATATATAAAGATATGTATTCAATCTCCTCTCCCCCCAAAGGACGCTCCCCTTATAAACCGGGGGAGAATGAAGGCAATACCTACCTTATGGCACAAACCTGTTGACCGTTTATCATTCAGAGTTCATCGGTCAGCGTTCATTTCACTCTTCCGGAGCAAACATCGGGTCCCAGGCAGGCAAACGAACAGGTTTCTGCTTCAGAACTTCCAACACTTTGGAAGTTGCGAATTTCTTTTCTACCACCAGGCGGAACATATATTCGTTGAACCACTGATCCGTCATAATCAAGTGTCCCTGATAGCCATTGGCAGCTCCCCAACTGTTTTCCACCATCCATTTCACCGGTTTGCCATCCTTAATGTCTACCGCCATCAGAGTCATGGCATGGCTCGATCCACTGGCAAATGTCTGCACACGCTGTTTCTTATCCATACCGAAAGTGGTACCCATCAACGAAGCATAGTCATAGTTGTTCACATCCAGCAACCCGCGTTCCGAGTTCAAGAATTTACCTACATCACACGAAAAATACATCATCGTACTATCCTTCAGCGAAGCGATGGCCATCTCCTTGATTTCATCGGCCGGCAGGTTAACATACGTCCAGTTACGTCCGTCATAACGGTGACGGTCAAAGTCGATTTCATAACACTTATAATATTCACGGCTCGGATCGTTCATCAGCATCACGTAATTGTCCAGCAGATTCTTGTCGCCGTATTTTTCGAGGAACGACATCGGTGTGTATTGTGCAGTCTCCACCGGATTTCCTTTTTCATCTTTACGCGTCCAGGTAAACTCCGTAGGAGGAACCCCCAGATTCAGCACCAGCATGCGGTATACGGTGCCCAGCATTTCCGTTTTACTGTTTTCAAGCGCAGGCAGTTTGTCTCCCTTTGCAGCCTGATCACGCAGTTGCAGACCAAATTCACGCAATTTTTCAGCAATCAGCCCAGCCATGCGTGATGTATTCTCGCTGCTGTTCGTCTCAGGCATCACCTCTTTGGGCACCAGACCATATTTAGAAACGATGTCGGCTACACCTGTAAACGTACCTCCGTCACTCAGCGGATTACGGAACAGCCACTCCACCATTTTGTCGTCCATCGGCTTCTCACGGGTGTCGATGACACCTTGCAGGAAAAGATTCGCTTTCTCCAGTTGATCCCAGAAGAAGTTGTAATTCTGAGAAAACTCAAACGATCCGAGTCCGTACCGGGCGATGGCTTTGGCGCGCATCACATTCAGGCCGGTGAACAGCCAGCAACGACCGGACGATTTCTGGTCTGTAATTCCTTTTGAGTCTACTTTAATAGAAAAATGGGTATCCATTCCCTTCAGGTTGTCCTGATTCAGAGCCAGCTTACGGATATCGTTGTTACCGATCGCGTTACGGATGGCCTTGTCGGTTGTCGTGCCCTGGTAGTTTTGTTTAATCCGGTTCAGCATTTCGGGGCTGATACCTCCCTTGTCCTGCTGTGCATACACACTTAAGAATGCGGCACTCAGAACAAAAACAGATAATATTCGTTTATTCATGTGGTAAAGTAATTTGGTTAATAAAGGAGCCTTCTCCTTTTTCTTTGCAAAAATAGCATCCTTTTCCGGATTTTTTGTCACAGTATTTAGATTTATTATCTATTCGAATGAAAACTAATCCAAATAAAATAGTTTCCTTTGCACCCATATTCGTACAAAGCAATGAAAAAATATATAATAGGTATATTGATGGCGATCATGCCCGCCACATTCACTGTGGCCCAAGAAGAAGGCACTACGCTCAGCACTGACACGACAAAGCAAGACAGCATTCCCGCCCTATCCAAGCGCGAACTACGACGTCAGCGGGTGGCCCGCCGTAACCTTCACTACAATATTCTCGGAGGTCCCAGCTACACTCCCGATTTCGGTCTGCTGATTGGCGGCAGCGGGTTGATGACCTTCCGGATGAATCCCAGCGACACCACCCAGCAGCGCTCTGTAGTGCCCGTAGCCATTGCCCTGATGTTCAATGGCGGACTCAACCTGTTCTCCAAGCCGCAACTTTTCTTTAAGGGCGACCGTTTCCGTATTTTCGGACAGTTCAGTTATAAAAACACACAGGAAAACTTTTACGGCATCGGTTACAGTACCAATAAGGATTATGTGCGCAGCGACACCACCAGCCAGTATCGTTACAGCGGATTGCAGATCAACCCCTGGTTCCTGTTCCGCCTGGGCGAAAGCAACTTCTTTGCCGGTCCGCAAGTCGACCTCAATTATGACCACATGTACGATCCGGCCAAATACCTTGTCGACCAACCCTCTTATAAAGCGGCCGGCGGCACAGAGAAAGGCTATAAGAACTTCAGTTCAGGTGTCGGTTTCCTGCTGACTTATGATACACGCGACGTACCTGCCAATGCCTATCGCGGCATGTATCTCGACTTCCGAGGCATGATGTACCAAAAATTCCTGGGAAGCGACAACAACTTCTACCGTTTGGAGATAGACTACCGCCAGTACAAAACGTTGCGCAAACGCGGTGTGCTTGCATGGACCGCCCAAAGTAAAAACGTATTTGGCGACGTTCCGCTCAATAAATACGCGCTAAGCGGCACTCCGTTCGACCTTCGGGGATATTATATGGGGCAATACCGCAATAAATCGTCACACGTCGTCATGGCCGAATATCGCCAGATGATCAATACGGACAAGGGCAACTGGGTGAAACGCATGCTCAGCCATGTAGGCTATGTGGCTTGGGCCGGATGCGGATTTATGGGTCCCAATCCGGGAAAAATAGAGGGTGTTCTGCCCAACATGGGCGTGGGTCTCCGCATAGAAGTACAGCCTCGTATGAACGTCCGTCTCGACCTGGGGCGCAACATGGTGAACAAACAAAACCTGTTCTATTTCAACATGACCGAGGCATTTTAAATAAATTATATTCAAATTCAATGCTATATTTATAAAAAAAGGGGTATATTTAGGGCATTAGTTGCAGATTTGTCTTATCTTTGCACAGATTTCACAAGCATACAGACAATATATACAAATAAATATACCCGTTTATGAAAAGAATCCTATTCATATTCATTAGTATACCCCTACTCTTATTTGGTGCAGCTTCTCTTGTATATGCGCAGGAAACCAGCGATTACTCTAAACTGACTACGGAAGACTATACTAATATTTCCCTCCCCCCACTCGACCTTCTGTTCGAAAATGCCAAAGGAGGACCGATCTATGAACTGGCCGGTGTAAAAGAGCAGATAGAGCGCAAACTGCTGGCCAAGGAAAGACGCGCGTTCCTGAAGTTCTTCAGTGCCCGGGGTAGTTATCAGTGGGGAAAAGTCGGAGTAGATAATACGTTTACCGACGTTTCCACCCCCATTATGTACAACTACAATACATCCAAACAAACCATGTATACAATAGGCGGTGCAGTCAGTATCCCCTTTGACGAATTATTCGATCTGGTTCCTCGCGTTAAGCGCCAGAAGCTGAGTGTAAAAGCCGCTGCCCTGGAACAGGAAGTAAAGTTTGAAGAGATGAAGCGGGAAATCATCGAGATGTATGCAACCGCAACCTCTCAACTCAATGTATTAAAACTGCGGGCGGAAGCCTTGGAATTGGCAACTATGCAGTATGATGTAGCCGAGAAGAATTTCGTAAACAACATCATTGACACAGGAGATTTATCTGTCGAAAAGCAAAGACAATCCACCGCATTAGAAGCTTTCGAAAAAAGTAAGTTTGAAGTAACCAAGAGCCTGATGATTCTGGAAGTCATCACCCGTACACCTATTTTAAGAAAATAAACAATCATACATTATGGACTATGTATTTTATCTGCTCCGCTCTCTCTATCGTGTGAAATGGTGGATCCTGTTGGGTACCGCCCTTATTACGGCTTTTGTATATTTCCGTATAGGACGGATGCAGGGAGGCTACAATGTGGAATCCACCCTTTATACAGGGGTTGTATCGGGCTATGGCATCGAAGAAACGACTAAAGTAGACTGGGCGTTGGCTCAAAACTCAATGGACAACCTGATCAATATCCTGCAATCGGAAAGTACCCTGAAGCGTGTCTCCCTGCGTCTCTTCTCACGCGTCCTGGTAAAAGGAAGGCCGGATAAAGACAACGAAGGAATCACCGCCTCCAGCTATAATTATACTTACAATCACATGAAGAACAGTAAGGATGGTAAAGCACTGGTTGCCTTGATCGATCGGAACAGCGAAGACAAGACCATGGAGAACTTCATGAAATATGAACGTCCGGACAAAGAAAATTACATTTACGGATTGTTTTATTTTCAGCATGTATTTTACAGTTATCAAGCCCTGAAGAGGATCAAAGTAGAACGTAAGGGAAACAGTGATTTAATCAAGACCAGCTATCAGTCCGGCGATCCGGGCATTGCCTATAATACGATTGACATCCTGATGAAGGAATTTGTCAACGAATATCAGGCACTCCGTTACGGCGGCACCGATAAAGTGATTGAATACTTTGCGGGAGAATTGAAACGCATCGGTAAAGAACTTGCCGGACAGGAAGACAATCTGACCCAATATAATATAGACAACCGGATCATCAACTATTATGACGAGACCAAAGAGATAGCTGCCATCAATAAAGAATTTGAATTGCGCGAACAAGATGTAGAGTTTGCTTACAACAGTTCGAAAGCGATGCTTATGGAGCTCGAGAGACAGATGGACGCAAACTCTAAACAACTGATCCATAACGTACAGTTAGTGGATAAACTAAAGCAGACGAGCAATTTAACCGGAAAAATCACTGAGATGGAAACGATTTCATCGCCAAGTGACAGCACCGGAACCAAGCTCCAAGCCTACAAAGACCGCTTAGCGCAAAATCGGAAAGAATTGTCAAGCATTGCCAGCCGATACGTGAACGGACAACATTCCAAAGAGGGAGTTGCCCGAAACACCATCGTGGAACAGTGGCTCGACCAACTGCTGCTTTTTGAAAAAGCGAAAGCCGAACTGAAAATCGTACAAAAAAGCCGTAACGACCTGAATGCGAAATACACTCACTTCGCTCCGGTAGGCACCACCATTAAGCGCAAAGAACGCGTCATCAACTTTACCGAACAGAGCTACCTGACCAACTTAAAAAGTTATAACGACGCTTTATTGCGCAAAAAGAACCTGGAGATGACCGCCGCCATCCTGAAGGTGCTCAATCCGCCTGCCTATCCGATCAATCAGGAATCTGTAGGAGGACGGAAAATTGTAGCGATGGCATGTGCCGGAGCCTTTATCTTTTTAGTGGCAGTATTCCTGTTGATAGAACTGATTGACCGCACTCTGCGTGACACGCCCCGTACGCGCAAGCTGACAGGCGGCATTGTACTGGGCTCCTATCCTGCTCCCATGAAGCCCGGCCCCGTCAACAAACAATGTGAGGATGCGGCCACCCGTTATATGGGCACCGCTATTCAACGTTTCTTCACCGGACGAGCTGAAGGGCTTCCTTTTATTCTCAATCTTCTCAGTACCGAAGAAGGCAGTGGCAAGTCCTATTTGGCAGAGCGCCTTAAGAACTATTGGGAATCGCTTGGCCTGAAAGTACGACTGCTGACCGACGGGATTGATTTCGATTCCGGTTCGCCCGGTTTCATATTATCCCAAAGCCTGAAAGAGATCTATACGCCTCAGTCCGAAGATATCGTGATTGTGGAATACCGCAATCTGAAGCAAATAAACATACCGACACCCTTGTTGCAAGAAGCTCAATTGAACTTATTGGTTGCTTCGGCTATCCTTGGTTGGAAAGCGACTGACAAGGTATTACTCCAAAAGCTCAGGTTACAGATAGGAAAGCCTCCATATTTCTACCTCAACCGCGCGCCGAAGTACGAAGTAGAGACTTACACCGGTATGCTTCCGCCATATACCTGGATGCGCAAACAGATGTATCGGATCTCTCAACTCGCATTGACAGAAAGGTCTCTATACCGCCTCCGCAGCAAGAAAACCTCCAAAGACAATCTCCAGGATGACGATGATGACGAATGATGAAGAAATCTATAAAGAACGGGATCCGGATACATCCGAGCCCGTTTTTTATCTTTTGTTTGCCTCCCAGTTGATACTGATGTTGATGGGGATGTTCATATCCGTCAAGATGGGACTGGCCACTCTTCCTACTGTTACCGTATTGGGTGTGATTGCTTTAGGCAGATGCAGCAGCCGGAGTACAGACTGGAAACGGGGGAGAAACCTAATGGCAGGGCTTATCCTGATATGGGGGCTCTATTGCCTGTTCGAAATAGGCAACTCCAATCACGTGCAGGAAGCATGGAACATAGCCATCCCCCAATACTTTTTCTACCCGTTGCTTTGCGCATTCTTAGTGCCCCTGACCATCCGTAATTATAAGGGGATAGAAGCTCTGCTGCTGATCTGGTCCGTTTTCGTTTTAATAGCCACCCTGAAAGGTTACTGGCAAAAAAATCACGGCTTCAACGAACGGGAACTCTATTTTCTTTATGTACTGGGAGGGCACCGCACCCACTTCATCTGGTCCGGCATCCGCTATTTCTCCTGCTTTTCCGATGCGGCTAACTATGGAGTCCACGCAGCCATGGCCGCCACCACATTCGGCATGTCTGCCTTCTTCGTCCGTAAAAAGTGGATGAAGATATACTTCGGTGTCATCACCCTTTGCGCTCTTTATTGCATTGGCATCTCGGGTACCCGGGCAGCCGTAGGTGTACCGTTGGGAGGAATCCTGCTGTATGTTTTAATCTCTAAAAACTGGAAAGGATTTGTGTTTGGAGCCGTTTCACTGGTTGCTATTTTTTCATTCTTTTATTTCACCAACATCGGAGACAGCAACCAGTATGTCCGCAAGATGCGCTCTGCCTTCCGTCCCAGCAAAGACGCCTCCTATCAAGTGAGGGTTAAGAATAAGAACAACATGAAAGCATTGATGGCAGTAAAACCCATTGGTTACGGGCTTGGCCTGTCGAAAGGAGAACGCTTTCAGCCCCGGGAACTGATGCACTACCCGCCCGACTCGTGGTTGGTAGGCGTGTGGGTAGAAACGGGAATCATAGGACTGGTGCTCTATCTGCTTGTTCATGGAGTACTCTTTGCCTGGTGTTCCTGGCTATTGATGTTTAAGGTGATGAACAAGCGCTTGAGAGGCTTGTTGGCCGCCTGGCTTTGTATGGCTGCCGGTTTCTTCGTTGCCGCCTATGTAAATGATGTGATGCAATATCCCAACTCCATTATCGTTTATACCGGTTTCGCCCTTTGCATAGCGGGTCCTTATATCGATCCCGTGATGCAGAAAGAAGAAGAGGAACTGAAAAAGAAGAAAAATAAGACAGAGCAAGAAGAATTTTATTAATAATTGAAATAGAAATGAATACGATTCACCACAGAGTACACGGAGGACACAGAGTTTTAATCTCTTGTTTATTAAGATGTTTAAGAGAAAGATATTCTCTGTGTTCTCTGTGTCCTCTGTGGTGAATAATACTCAAAACCGTTACATAAATGAAACAAACATCTCCTATCATCTCTTTTATCACCATCTGCTACAACGGCTTGAATGACACTTGTGAGCTGATAGAGTCGCTACGCACTACCATACACTCCGTCAGTTACGAAATCATTGTGGTGGACAACGCGTCCCGGCAAGATGAAGCCCGGATGATACAGGAACGATACCCCTTTGTGCGTACCCTCCGCAGCGAAAAGAACCTCGGATTCGCAGGAGGCAACAATCTCGGGATACAGATAGCGCAAGGACAATACCTGTTCCTGATCAACAATGACACTTACCTGACCGAAGACGGGCTGCCCGCCCTGATAGAACGGTTGGAGAGCAGTCCCCGCATCGGAGCAGTTTCGCCCAAGATCCGCTTCGCCTTCCCACCGCAAAACATCCAGTTTGCCGGCTACACCAAGTTGAGCCCCTATACGATGCGCAACAAGGCTTTGGGTATGGGATGTCCGGACGATGCAACTTTCAGCACGCCCCGCCCCAGCGCCTACCTTCATGGAGCCGCGCTGATGCTGAAACGGGAGGTCATCTGGAAAGCCGGACTGATGCCGGAGATTTATTTCCTCTATTATGAAGAACTGGACTGGTGTACCAGCATGACGCGCGCCGGCTATCAGCTTTGGTACGAACCGCGCTGCACCGTTTTCCATAAAGAGAGCCAAAGCACCGGCAGGCAGAGCCCCCTTCGCGCTTTTTACATGATGCGAAACCGAATGCTTTACGCCTGGCGCAACCTGTCGGGAATGAAACGTTGCCTGTCCATCGTTTACCAGATGCTGGTAGTAGCTCCCAAAGACAGCCTGCGCTTCGCCCTGAAAGGACAGCCCAAGTTAGCAGGGGCCGTCTGGCGCGGAGTGAAGGATTTCTGGACGCTGTGCTGAATCGTCCGCATAAATGTTTAAACAATAACCCAATATCAGACTTATGATACTAACCTTGATCGACTGGATTTTATTCATCCTGCTGGCACTCTGCGTCAGCTACCTGCTGGTATATGCCATCGCGTCAAAATTTTATCGTTCCCCCAACTATCCGAAAGCGGGCCGACTGCACCGCATTGCCGTCTTCTTTCCCGCCTACCAGGAAGACAAAGTCATCGTCGACTCCGTACGTTCTTTCCTTGAACAGGACTACCCCAAAGAGATGTACGATGTATACGTCATCTCCGACCACATGCAGGATACTACAAACGATGCATTGAACCGGCTTTTAGCCAAAGTGCTAATAGCCGATTACACAAACAGCACAAAAGCGAAAGCTTTGAATATAGCCGTTAAAACGGCCTTACCCATATATGACATCGCCGTCATAATGGATGCCGATAACGTGACAACAGCCAATTTCCTATCTGAAGTGAATCTTGCCTATAGTGCAGGAGTAAAGGCCATGCAAGCTCACCGGACAGGCAAAAAACTGGATACAGCCATCGCCCGACTTGATGCTGTAAGCGAAGAGATCAACAACGGGATCTTCCGTAGCGGACATAATCATCTCGGACTATCAGCCAGTTTATCGGGTTCCGGCATGGCTTTCGAATATGACTGGTTCAAGAAAGCTGTGCCCAGTCTAAAGACTGTAGGAGAAGATAAAGAACTTGAATTATTGCTCATACAAGACAGGATCCACATCACTTATCTGCCACACATACCTGTCTATGACGAAAAAAATCAAAAAAAAGACAGCATAAAGAAGCAACGTAAACGCTGGATGATTACTCAATTCGACATTTTACGCTTAGCCATACAATATTTACAAAAAGAGGGGATAGCTCACGAACTGCGCAATCCCGATCTTATAGACAAGGTCATTCAGTGGTTGCTCCCTCCGCGTCTATTGCAATTGGCGGCAGTTTTCAGCATCACTTTTTTAGTGACAATCATCTGTATATCATCTGCTCCCAAATGGTGGATACTATCACTGGCACAGATGGCCGCCATGCTGGTTCCGATACCCAAACAGTATATGAACCGCTCTTTATTAAAGTCATTGTTATGCCTGCCACCACTCATAGTAAGTACCATCGGCAACTTATTCCGGCTCAAGGGAGCAAACAAGAAATTCATACATACTAAACACGGAGAGTAACCCACCCCTAAAATAAAGAACCATGAAAATAGCCATTGAAGCACAACGTATTTTCCGTACCAACAAGCATGGAATGGACTTTGTCGCCCTGGAAACAATTCGCGAACTGCAAAAAATAGATCATAAAAATGAATATTATATCCTCGTCAGTCCCGGTGAAGATCACTGTTTGCAAAGTTCTCCAAACGTACACATCATCGAGCTTCACTGTCCCACTTATCCTCTTTGGGAACAGGTGGCACTACCGCGTGCCATAGCCCGCATAAAGCCCGATTTGCTGCACTGCACCAGTAATACAGCCCCTCTCTATTGTCCGGTAGCTTTAGTGCTTACTTTGCACGACATTATTTTTCTGGAAAAGCGCCAATCATTCAGTAAATCCTGGTATCAAGAGATGGGATGGTACTATCGGCGCTTTGTGGTTCCCCGAATCCTACCCAACTGCAAAAAGATCATCACAGTTTCCCATTTTGAATGCAACCGTATCCGTGAAGCGCTCAAACTGCCTGTGGAACAAATTACCCCTGTATATAATGGCTATAGCCAACATTTCAGACAACAGCCTAAACAGCCTTCCCTGACCCGGCGCTATATTCAAACCGACGGTTATCTATTCTTCTTGGGCAATACCGATCCTAAGAAGAATACCCCCCGCTTACTGAAAGCCTATTCTCTATACCTAAAAAAATCTACCGTGAAGCGTCCGCTGTTGATAGCCGACCTAAAAGAAGAAATTATAGATGAAATACTGGAAACAGAGAAGATACAAGAGATAAAACCTTATCTGAGTTATCCTGGTTATATCCGAAACCAAGATTTGTCAGCTGTGTACACAGGCGCATTTGCTTTTCTTTACCCTTCTTTACGTGAGAGTTTTGGTATTCCGCAACTGGAAGCTATGGCATGCGGTACACCGATTTTAACCGGCAACACATCCGCCATGCCCGAAGTGGCAGGTGAGGGTGCCATATTGATTGACCCTTTCAATCCGGCGGACATTTCCGAAAAGCTATTACGTTTGGAATTAGATCCCGTCTTCTATCAGCGGCAAGTTGAATATGGGCTTGAACGTGTGAAACTATTTTCATGGACCAAAAGCGCAGAAGCACTACTCGATATCTATCATGCCGTCGCAAATGAAAAACATGCATATTAATGGTTAGTTTAGGTAATTCACCACAGAGCAACACAGAGTTCCACAGAGGATTTATTTTCTCCGGGATACCCGTAAACGGGAAGCCAAAACTCCGTGTAAATCTGTGTTAATCCGTGTAATCTGTGGTGAACCGTCAACCAAATACCTCCCGCAACGAAACCTCGAAACACGGACAAGCCTTGATCCATTCCTCCGGCTCTATCTCTCCGTTGCCGTTCAGGTCCGTACTCAGATCGCGATGCCCGCACACCTCACAACCGGGATAATCCGTCAGAAGCGTACGCACCAGCACTCGCATCGAATGCTTCTGTTCGGGTGTACGGGTATCCTTGGGATGCCCTTCACGGTCCAGTCCGCCTTCATAGCAGATACCGATGGAACGGGCATTAAATCCGCGCGCATGCGCTCCGACACGTTCTATGGGACGGGTACTGACGATGCGTCCATCCTTACGGATGTAGAAATGATAGCCCGGACCGTTGAATCCCCGACGGCGATGGCATGTATCCAGATCGTACTCCGTGAAGCAGCGGTCTTCACGCGTAGCGGAGCAATGGATGACGATCAGATCAATTTTTCTCATATCGCTTCTCTCCTTTCACACTCTTTCAGACGACACCTGAGCGACAAGGCCTCCAGCAGTTCTTCGCGTAGCGAGATGACCTCGGCATGCATTTCTTTCACTTTCGAACTCAGTTCGAAGTAATCTTTCAGCATCTTCTCAAGCTGCCCCATCAGGAACTCGTACTGACCGGTGACCAACTGGCTGAACTCTTTCATTTTTGCCGCATCCTTCTTCCGAAGAAACGGCAGGAGGCCCATCAGGCACTCCAAAGCTTTTTCGATAATTGTTTTCATGATAGATGTTTTTAGGTTTACCACGGGTGAGTTATGACACACCGGCGAATTCCTTACGCCGTCGGATCGTCCACAATACCCCCGTCTCCGCCACTGCCTCCGGCCTGCGCGCTTACCAGCTCCAGCACCACATTATTTTCTCCTCCGCGCGTAGTGGCGACGCTGTCGTTCACCAGACGAAGCGTATTGTCCACCTTGAAGCGGAGATTTACCCGGGTCACGTTTTTCACGGTACACTCTTTTTCCACTTCTACTCCGGGACAACTCAAGGTGATGTAGAACGTTCCCAGCCCGTCCACCTTCACACGGTTACCATCGGTCAGTACCTTTTTCATGGCACGGACGAAGGACTTCATCACATGGGTGACATCTTCCACCGAAAGTGCTCCGACAGACTCTATTTCCGAAGCGATGCGATGAATGTCGTACACCTTGGAGTCGCCCGCCTTCTGCTTGATGTAATAAACGGTCGGTGAATTTTTGTCACTGATTTTTTTGTGGCGCGAACAGCGCACTACTGATACATTTGCCATAAGCTATTCATTTAAGTTACTGAAACAAAGATACGGCACGGCAGCAGTGCAGATACAGTCACCGTCCGGCAGCGTCGGTTGCGGTCCCGATAAATCTCCACCCGTCCGTCAAGGCTCGCCAAGTGCCTCCGTAATCAGCACCACCTGTGCCGGAGTGTAACGCTTGGCACGGACACGCAGTCCGGTAGCACGCAAACGCTCCGTCAATCCCGGAAAAGAAACGATCCATTCGTTAAACAATTTCATAGCGCTCTGAGGCAGAATATCGGGCAGATAAAGCGCTGCCAACTCACTTTTCCCGTAACTCCGGTAGCAGAACGGAGTTTCTTTTTCATCATCGTCTTTATGTTTCATGATAGTAATGGTTTTGAGTTTAATTCACCACGGAGGACACAGAGAACACAGAGAATATCTTTCTCTTAAACATCTTAATAAACAAGAGATTAAAACTCTGTGTCCTCCGTGTACTCTGTGGTGAATCGTATTCGTTTCTAAACAGTTTCTCCCATAAGCAGCGTCTGCTCCGGCAACCAGCTCCCGCTGTCGAAAAGCGTATTCCTCACCCTCCTCTCAGGTGGTGCCGAAGCGTCGTCGTCCACCTCGCAAGGCTGATAACGCCCGCTGACCGGATTGTAGACAAACGAGGCCATTCCCTTGCCTCCCAAATGCTTGAACTTCACCTTGTCCACATGAATACGCGCCACGCCTATCGTGTCGTCCCGTTCGACAACGATACCGAAATCGGCCTTATTGAAAAAGTCGGCCGAACCGTTAATGTCGTACATCTCCACACGGGGTGTGAAACCGCTGCCCGGCAGGCGGTTCATCTTGCGCGGATGGGCCACGAGGATGACCAGACACTGATGACGGACGGCAAATGCCGACAAGCGGTTGAGCACCGACGAAAGATATTGCGTCTCTGTCTGTCCGGGCGGGATGCTGTGCTCCAGACGGTTCAACGGATCGACCACCAGAATGCGAATGCCCCGCCGGGCAACGAGCCGGCGCCCGGTCTCGAGTACCGCGTCGAGCGTGCACTCTCCCCGGGGCAGGATGTGGCAGACGTGCTCTGTCAGATAGCGGCTGACGCAGAGATATTTCCCCTCGGACATGCCGCAACCGGGCTGAAAACGGCAACCGGTCAGCTTCTCGGCCAGCTTGCGCAGATGATAGACGATGGGGATGTTCTCCGGACTGAAAAAAGCGATATCCCAGTGGTGGCGCAGGCAGAGGCGGAGCACCAGCTCGTCCACCCACTCCGACTTCCCGTCGCCCGGCTTGCCGGTGACGATCATCAATCGCCGCAACTCGAACGTGCAGAGAGCGTCGAAATTCTCCCACCCCGTCTCTACACCGGGCGTAAACCCTCGCTCGTAGAGCGCACGCAACTCTTCTTCCAGGCCGGCAGCCGTAAACACTCCCTCGATGGGCACTTCTTCGGCCTGCTCCAAGGCGATGCGCAGGCTCTCGGCACCGTACTTGCAGAGGTGCTCGTTGGCATCTTTGCAACCCGGCCCGTAGACGACCACCCGGCAACGCTCCACTCCCAGGCGGCGCAGCAGTTCGGCGCGCAACCCCAATCCTGCCTCGTCCGTATCCACGGCAATGTAAATCAGCCGTTTGTCCTCCAGATGGGTCTCCACAAAACGGTCCATCCATTGCAAGTTAGAGTTGGCTCCCGAAGGCACCGACACCACATCCCTCCGCCCGATGGCCATAAACGAAGCCGCGTCCAGTTCACCCTCGGTGAAGATGCACTCCGGCGTTCCGCGCAGGGCGTCGATGTGATAAGGGATCAACTCGGCACCGGACACCATCCGGAAGTGCTTCTGCAAGGTACGGAATTTGGTATTGACCAGCTTTCCGTCTTCAAAATAGTTGAAACAGAGGCAACGTTCCTTCTGCCCGGTCTGGGGCATATACTCTTCCTGCTCGGTCAGCCGCAGTTCGGCTATGACGTGCTGGGGAATGCAACGCTGTTCCACCAGCCAACGCTCAAAATCGGCGGACAGGGTGGTCTTCGAAGCATCGAACACCGGCCGGCGGAAGTGGGCGGGGACAGTCCGGGCGGCCCCGCGGGAGGCGACTTCGCGGCGTCGGTGGAAGTCATCATCAGGATCGGGCACATAGACGTCCCACCCGCAATGATAGCAGTGGCAATGCCCTGTATTGAGGTCTACCCGTAACGAGCGGTCTGCCTTGTTGTGACGCGTGGCGTAGCACACCGGGCACTTGGTCTTCAGCACTCCGCCGGACTTGCCGCGGAGATCGATTTTTACATGGTCGTCGCCGACGTTGTTATAGTCTCGCATAATTTTTTTTTGTTTTATTTCACCACAGAGTGACACAGAGTCTCACAGAGTTTTTTTTTTTAGACATAAGAACAAAAGAACAGATGATTCTTTACCGTTTTTTTGCTATTTTGCCTCAAAAATTTGTTCTTATGTCCTTTTGTCTGATAAAGAAACAGAGCGCAGCCGGATGATCTCTGCGAGACTCTGTGTGTTATTAGACATAAGAACAAAAGAACAGATGATTCTTTACCGTTTTTTTGCTATTTTGCCTCAAAAATTTGTTCTTATGTCCTTTTGTCTGATAAAGAAACAGAGCGCAGCCGGATGATCTCTGCGAGACTCTGTGTGTTATTAGACATAAGAACAAAAGAACAGATGATTCTTTACCGTTTTTTTGCTATTTTGCCTCAAAAATTTGTTCTTATGTCCTTTTGTCTGATAAAGAAACAGAGCGCAGCCGGATGATCTCTGCGAGACTCTGTGTCACTCTGTGGTGAATTGTATTCATTTCTACCTTTTCCGGACAGCCGGGCTCCACACTTCGGACAGCCGGGCTCCACACCTCCGACAGCCGGGCTCCAACCCTCCGACAGCCGGGCTGCGACCCTCCGAGAGCCGGGCTACCTACCTCCCCCATCTCCCGGCCCGTTCGTCCCATACCGCCGTAGCGCCGGGGCGTGGAGGTGCCTCGGGCGGAATGTCATATCCCTGATACGTCCTGCGCCCCTCCACCAGCGTCTCGAAGCGATAAGCATCGGCCTGCCGCACCACCGCCTGCCGAGCGTATAGTTTTTGCCTGAACATTTCACACGTCCGCGTGCCCTGTGCCAGGCAGTTGGCAAAATAGCGTTTCGTTTCCTTCAGGTTCACCATCTCCGCCTCCTTGGCATAGAGGCGTACATGCTCTTTGAAGAGATCGACCAGCTCTTGCTGCCTGCCTACAAACAATTCGCCCAGTCCGGAATGCATCCCCACCATCTCCATCCAGAAGCGATCGGCCTGCATTTCGTCCACCATAGCCTCCCAACCGGTGTAGGGACGAAGCGGAAGCTGACCATCTTCCTCGTCAGTGGCAATGGCAGCGGCAGTGACAGGGGCTGCTGCCCCGTCCTCACTCTTTTCTGTTGTTTCTGTTTTGTATTGTTCTGTATTGTTCTGTATTGTATTGTAGGTTTTTCTGGGTTTTTCTTCCTCATTCACAGCAAGTTGCAAGCGCTCCTGCACAACCGTTTCCGCTCCATGCCGCACACACGTTTCGTCCGCAGTCCGCACGGGACGAACCTTCTTTGCCGGACGCCCTCCCTTCAATCCGTTACGGCGGCTGTTCGCACGTTTTCTCTCGAGAGGCTCCATCACCCTGTCCAAATACGGGGAGTAGAATTCGGGCTCCTCTCCTTCGTCCAGACTGAAAAGCCCGAAATTGAGAATCACGTTCCCGAACATCTCGACGGTCCCATTATTGCACCGTGCCAACTGTTGCAGCAGGCTGAGCGTGTAACATCCCCTGTAACGGGGCTGATGACGCAGATAAAGCAAGATTACCATATAGGCCCCCAGTCCCTCGATTCCGCAGGACTGTATCAAGTCCCCCACTTGCCGTCCGGCAAGAAAATCTTTCTCCAGAATAAAAAATTGTTCTCTTTCCATAATTGTGTTTTGATTTTGATTCACCACAGAGTCTCACAGAGTTTTTAACCTCTTGCTTACAAGATATTAAGAGAGAACCATCTCTGTGGAACGCTGTGTTACTCTGTGGTGAATCGTGTTGCAGGCCATCGGCCTGTGCTACAAAGATGGAGTTTTATTTTTCCACATCTGTGTCCTGTCAGGACACAACTATTAAAAAAATATACTCGACATTTGCAGAATACATAACAACTATACTAAAATGACCATGACAAAAAAGAAACACAAAACTCCGGAAAGGCTCCTGATAGAGCCCGAAGAAAAAGAGTTGGCCAAAACCAACAACATAGTACACCAATCCATCGGAACCCTTTTAATTAACTTACGAAAAAAAGCGAATTTATCTACCACACAGGCCTCCGAGATGATGGAAATAAGCCGCAGCTTGCTATGCAAACTGGAGCACGGCAAAAACATGTCGACTGAAAAACTGGCAGACATCATCGCTTACTACATTGCTTTCATAGAAGAAAACTCGGAAGTGAAAATCAGTTGCCGGGAGATACTGAACGAAATCATCATGCAGGCCTCACCTTTTTCCTGAAGGAGAAAAAGACTTTATTTAAATCTTTTTGTGTATCTTTGCTCTATTGAACCGTACCTCATACAAACAACATGGAACAACCTAACGGGCACCCCAAGGTGAGTGTCATTATCCCTGTATATAACACCTGCAACTACGTGCAGGAAGCACTTGAAAGCATTTGCCGGCAGACATTGACGGACTTGGAAATAATCGTGATAGACGATGGGTCGACTGACGGAAGCCGGGAAGTTATAGACAAGATAGCTGCCACAGACAGCCGTATCCAGGTATACGGACAAACGAATCAAGGATTGTCTGTCACACGCAACGAAGGCCTCAAATATGCTGTCGGAGAATATATTTATTTCATGGATAGTGATGACCTCTTAGAGCCGGACGCACTTGAGCTTTGCTATAACAAATGTATAGCAGAGGCTCTCGACTTCGTCTTTTTTGATGCGGAAACCTTTAGCGGTGAAGCCAATACAGGCAATAAGCCTTTCGATTATAAAAGAACCTCAGGACTATCTGAAAAAACATATAAAGGCACAGATATATTGAAACAACAATTAGAAACCTACAAGTTTAAGTCATCAGTCTGCCTCAACTTATTCCGACGGGAATTTATCAGCACTGAAAAGCTTTCATTCTATCCCGGAATATTGCATGAAGATCAACTTTTCATGGCACAAGCCTATCTGCATGCTTCACGCATAGGATTCATCTGCCGTGCGTTTTTTCACCGCCGTGTCAGAACAGACTCTATCATGACCCGAAAATTTACATGGAAAAACATGGAGGGATACCTTACCGTAACCAACGAACTATTGAATAAAATCCCAACTTATCCCAAAGAATGCCATTACATCATATCCCTCTTTTTGCGACAGATGCTCGATGCTGCCGTATGGCAAGCCCATACATTACCTTTACGACAGCGCCTCAAGCTATGCCTGCTCTGCCTGCGGCATTACAAACGATACGTCAGCACACGGACACTGATGGTGCTGATGCTAAAAAAACAAAAGTTATGAATCCATTTCACCACGGAGGACACTGAGGACACAGAGAATATCTTTCTCTTAATTTTCTTGATAAATAAAAGATTAAAACCCTGTGTCCTCTGTGGTGAACCAAACTCAAAAACACCATAAGAATGACGTCTATCAAACATCAACTTTTCTCCGGAGTATTCTATACCGCCCTTGCCAAATACAGCGGCATAGGGGTGTCACTCGTCGTCGCGGGCGTATTGGCACGCCTGATTTCGCCGGACGACTTCGGCGTGATGGCCATAGCCACGGTGATCATTGCCTTTTTCAACCTGTTCACCGACGTAGGCCTGTCACCCGCCATCATCCAGCACAAAGGATTGACCCGGGAGAACCTGTCCGGACTCTTTTCTTTCACCATCTGGACAGGCATCGGCCTGGCACTGCTTTTCGCCGCTGCCTCGTGGCCCATTGCCGCCTACTACGACCGGGAAATACTGCGGACGCTGTGCCAGCTGCTGGCCGTCAACCTGTTTTTCGCCTCTGCCACCATCGTTCCCAACGCACTGTTCTACCGCAACAAAGAATTCAAATTCATCGCCCTGCGAAGCTTCGTCATACAGATTGCCACCGGTGCGGCAGCCGTCGTAGCGGCTCTGTGCGGAGCCGGATTGTATGCGCTGGTCATCGGGCCCATCCTGTCGGGCATCCTGATTTTCGTGGTCTCCATACGACGCTATCCGCAGCGCCTGAGGCTTACGTTGGGGCTGGACGTGTTGCGCCGGATATTCTCCTACTCTGCCTACCAGTTTCTGTTCAACATCATCAACTACTTCAGCCGGAACCTCGACAAACTACTGATCGGCAAGTACATGGGAATGTCTCCCCTGGGTTATTATGAAAAATCGTACCGCCTGATGATGCTGCCGTTACAAAACATCACACAGGTGATCACCCCGGTGATGCACCCCATCTTCAGCGAATACCAGAACGACCTTGAACGCCTGGCATCGGGTTACGAACGCATTGTCCGCTTTCTGGCCTTCATCGGACTGCCGCTGAGCGTGCTGCTGTACTTCACGGCCGGCGAGGTGACCCTGATCCTGTTCGGCGACCAATGGATGCCCTCCATCCCTATATTCCGGATACTCACGCTGTCGGTAGGCATACAGATCGTCCTCTCCTCCTCCGGGTCCATCTTTCAGGCGGCAGGCGATACGAAAAGCCTGTTTGTGTGCGGCCTGTTTTCATCGGTACTCAACGTGGCGGGCATCCTGCTGGGCATTTTCCGGATAGGCACACTCCAAGCCGTAGCCACGTGCATCACACTGACGTTTACCGTCAACTTTGTGCAATGCTACTGGATGATGTACCGGGTGACACTGCACCGCAGCCTGCGGCATTTCGCGGTTCAGCTTGTATCACCATTAGCGGTCAGTGTGCTGCTGATAGCCGTACTCTATCCGCTCAGCCTGCTGACAGAAGGAGGCAACATTTTTCTGACCCTGATTGTAAAAAGCATTATATTTTTCTGTATATTTGGGTGCTACATACAGTTGACCGGTGAATATGACATCATCGGCAAGGCAAAAGGCATCCTGAACAAACGTAAAAGCAGGGGGTGAAAGCCCATCTTAAAAACAAAACAAACAATGAAAGCACTGTTTCTTATCTTCCACGGATTCGAAGAGGCAAACGGGATCAGCAAGAAAATCCGTTACCAGATAAAGGCACTCAAAGCGTGTGGCTTGGAAGTAGATACCTGTTGGCTGGATGACGCCCACGACCACAAACGGCGGATGATAAATAACCATGTCCTCCGGGATTATGGCAACGGAATCCGGGGAAAGATTCTGAAACGCACCGAATTAAACAGCATCGTCCATTATGTAAAGACAAACGGAATGCAACTGGTTTATGTAAGAAGCGACCACAATACAACTCCTTTTTTGATCTGCATGTTGTGGCGCCTCAAGCGGGCCGGCGTAAAAGTTGTCATGGAAATACCCACCTATCCCTATGACCAGGAATACAAAGGTCTTCCATGGGCATATCGGCGTGTATTAATGGCAGACAAGTGCTTACGTGGATTAATGGCCACGCAAATCGATAAGTTTGTCACTTTCTCAGACCACAAAACCATCTTCGGCCGCCCTACGATACAAATATCCAATGGAATCGATTTTGACTTCATTCCCCTCAAACAGAGCACTGCCACTACCCGAGAACTGCACTTGATAGCCGTAGCCACCATACACCCGTGGCACGGATTCGACCGTGTCATCCGGGGATTGACACACTACCTCCGGCACGAGCATCGGGAAGATGTCAAGCTACACATCGTAGGTCAGGGCGTACCGGCAGTCGTCGACGAATACCACGCCCTGGTGGAGGAAGGGGCAATAGAACAAAACGTTATCTTCCATGGCCCCTTGTTCGGAGAACCTCTGAACCGGGTATTCGACCAATGTCAAATAGGAATAGGCAGCCTGGGGCGCCATCGAAGCGGAATCACAGACCTGCGGTCACTGAAAAATCGCGAGTACGCTGCCAGAGGTATCCCTTTCATCTATTCAGAAACAGATGCGGACTTCGAATCGATGCCCTACATCCTGAAGATACCGGCAGACGAATCTCCGGTAGACATCGGACAAGTGGTCCGGTTCTACCATTCGGCAAAAGAGATCCGACCGGCTGACATACGAGCCTCCATCCGGAATAAACTTTCGTGGGAAGTGCAAATGAAACATGTAATCGAGGAACTATGAAACAACCCATAAAAATAGCCTACTGTATCCCCGAACTCACTGTCGCAAGTGGCATGGAGAGGGTACTTACATTAAAAATGAACTATCTGGCCGACGTTTTGGGATATGACATATACGTCATCCAGACTGAAAATAAAGAACTGCCTCCTTATTATCCTTTATCAGAGAAAGTCCACATCATCCATCTGGACCTCAATTTCAATCACATATACACAACCGCCAAGTATCTGTGGCAGCGATTGTGGAAATACAGCCAACTGCAAAGAATCTATAAGAAACGGTTGACTGAGGCATTGATGCAAATCCGTCCGGATATTACAATTTCCGTTTTGCGGCGAGAGATTAATTTCTTAACTTCCATCAAAGACGGTAGCCTGAAAATCGGCGAATTCCACTTCAGCCGGCATAATTACCGCAGCCTGGAACACCAAAAGTTCCTTCCACACTTCGTCCGCCGGAAATTATCAGAATTATGGATCGGGCAACTGATTAATAAACTGCGTAAGCTGGACCGTTTTGTCGTGTTGACAGATGAAGATAAAGAGATGTGGCCGGAACTGGACAATGTCATTCGCATATACAACCCGATCTCTTTTAAAGTAGAGCATACAGCCGAAGGGACGGCACACCGGGCTATTGCCGTCGGGCGATACACCTACCAAAAAGGATTCGACTTACTGCTGCCTGCATGGCAGATCGTCAGCCGTAAACATCCGGACTGGGAACTGGAGATATTTGGCGCAGGCGACCGAGCTGCTTATCAAGAACAAGCCCGGAAACTGGATATAGAAAAAACATGCCATCTGAACGGCATTACCAATGACATAGCAACAGAAATGCGCCGAAGTTCTATTTTCATACTTTCATCACGTTATGAAGGGTTTGGCATGGTCATAACAGAAGCTATGGCATGTGGAATCCCTCCGGTAGCATTTGCCTGCCCATGCGGTCCACGCGACATCATTACAGACGGAAAAGACGGATTGCTGGCCGAAAACGGCAACATCGAATCCCTGGCCGAAAAAATCATCTACCTGATAGAGCATGAAGCTCAACGACAGCAGATGGGAAAACAGGCACAACAAAGCATACGAAAATTTCATCTGGATACAATCATGCAACAATGGGACGAACTCTTTAAAAAACTACTATCATGAACATAACGCAGCTTATAACCCGGATATACCATAAATTGAAATATGGCAGTACGGTGGAGTGGTATAACTTTTGGTATATAGTTCTCCGCAGACGGCAAAAGATTATCCCTCAAGTGGCATCAATAGATGAAACGATCCGGAAAATAATACAAGACCGATGCTCCGTCAGCCGCTTTGGTGACGGAGAAATGTTATTGACCAACGCCCACAAAAGAATTGGTTTCCAAGAAGGTAATCCCCAACTGGCCCAGCGGCTCAAAGAGGTGTTGACCAGCGATAATGATAAACATTTAGTATGCATATCCGATGTTTTTCAGCATTTGGAACGCTACAACCGGAAAGCGCGAAGATTCTGGCGCACTCACTTCTTTATCTACGGCCCGTGGTGGGACCGGCTATTACTTCCCGGACAAACCTATTATAATACATTTGTCACACGTCCTTATATGGATTTTAAATCGAAAAGAGAATGCGGGAAATGGTTCCATGACATGAAAGGCATTTGGGAAGGCAGAGACATCATATTTATCGAAGGCGAAAAAAGCCGTTTAGGGGTGGGCAACGACCTCTTTGACAATGCACAGAGCATCCACCGGATTTTATGCCCGCCCTGTAACGCTTTCAACTCTATAAATCGCATCCGGGCAGAAGCATGCAAACAAAACAAAAACGTGCTCTTCCTGATCGCATTGGGCCCCACAGCTACAGTATTGGCCTACGATTTGTTCAAAGCGGGATACCAAGCTATCGACATCGGGCACGTGGATGTGGAATATGAATGGTGGCGTATGGGCGCGCGACGCAAAGTGAAACTCGAACGCAAATATGTGAACGAGGCCCTGAATGGAAGCCAAGTAGCCGATGCGGGAGAAGAATATAACAGACAAATAATCACAAAAATAAATTAAGAGAATAAAAAAACATTATTTGAAACATTAAAAGTAACAAAAGAGTAAATGATGAAGTGGTATACAAAATATTTGCAAGTATACGAAAAACCTTTTGCTGAAGCACCGCAAAATGTCATTGACGAAGTTCGTGAGAATTTGAGAAAGCTACAGTCGGATTCTCCGGTTGTTACAGTCTCCGTCATAGGATATAACGAAGAGAAACGTCTATTGGCAAGCCTGTGGTCCTTAAGTGAGATGAAGTGCAAATATCCGGTGGAGATTATCGGGACAGACAATGATTCTAAGGACCGGACGGCAGAAATCTATGAAGCGACAGGGGTACCATATGCGATAGAATATCAACACAGCTGCGGACACGCCCGGCTTTGCGGATTAAATCGTGCGCGGGGAAAATATCACATTAATATTGATTCCGATACTTTGTACCCTCCGCACTATGTCGAGACAATGGTTAACGCATTAGAGCGTCCCGGAGTTGTGGCGGTAAGTTCACTATGGAGTTATATACCCGACAAAGAACACTCCCGGACCGGATTAAAAGTATATGAGTTTCTCAGGGATATTCATCTATGGATACAATCAATCAAACGCCCGGAATTAAGTGTAAGAGGACTGGTATTCGCATACCGCACGGATTACGCCCGCCAAACAGGGATACGCACAGACATCAAACGGGGTGAAGACGGATCGTTGGCCTTACGGCTCAAAGAGTATGGAAAAATATACTTTATACGTAAAAAGAAGGCACGTGCGGTCACAGGATATGGCACCATAAGTGCTGACGGATCATTAGCCGGCAGTTTCAAAGTGCGGGCGATCAATGCTCTCAGAAACATAGGAGGAATATTCACCTCCCGAAAAGAATATAAAGATGAAGACGACAACCTGATTCAACCTAAATAAAATTAAAATAAAAAATACTATGATCACCGTACAATTTCTTTTCTGGCTTGCCCTCTTCCTCGTATTCTATACCCACTTGGGATACGGAATACTGCTTTACACACTGGTCAAGCTCAAAGAACTCACTGTGAAACCCGTCAAGCGGCAACTCCCGCCCGACAAGCTGCTGCCGGACGTGACACTCTTTATCACTGCCTTTAACGAAGAAGACGTCGTGGACGAAAAAATGCGCAACTGCCTGAAACTGGACTATCCCGAGGACAAGTTGCACATTGTGTGGACCACCGACGGAAGCAACGACTCTACCAACGAACGACTGAAAGCATGGCCGCAAGCCACCGTCCACTTCCAACCCCTGCGGCAAGGAAAAACCGCTGCCATGACACGGGGGATGACACTGGTGGACACGCCACTTGTGGTATTCACCGATGCCAACACAATGCTGAACCGGGAAGCGATACGCGAAATCGTGTTGGCTTTTGAGGATCCGGAGGTGGGATGCGTGGCCGGAGAAAAACGCATTGCCGTGCAAGAAAAGGATGGAGCCGCAGCCGGTGGTGAGGGCATATACTGGAAATATGAATCGACACTGAAAGCACTGGACGCACGTCTCTATTCGGCTGTGGGAGCCGCAGGCGAGCTGTTTGCCATACGCCGGGAGCTGTTCACGGTGATGGAACCGGACACACTGCTGGATGACTTCATCCTGTCGCTGCGCATCGCCATGCAGGGATACAAGATAGCCTATTGCACCCGGGCATATGCCATCGAAAGCGGATCGGCAGACATGGGCGAAGAGCAGAAAAGAAAGGTGCGCATTGCCGCCGGCGGACTGCAATCTGTCTGGCGGCTGAGGGAACTGCTCAATCCCTTCCGTTACGGAGTGCTGAGTTTCCAGTATATATCACACAGGGTGCTGCGGTGGTCGGTGGCCCCGGTGCTGCTGTTCGCCTTGCTCCCGCTCAACGTTGCCATACTGCTGATGGGGGGCTCTCCTATCTGGTACGGCACCATTCTGGCACTTCAGGTATTGTTCTACATCTTAGCGATGGGAGGTTATTACCTGTCTGCCCGGCAAATAAAAAACAAGCTGTTATTCATCCCATATTATTTCCTGTTTATGAACATTAACGTGATGAAAGGTGTTAACTACCTTCGTAAAATGAAAGGAACAGGAGCATGGGAAAAAGCCCAAAGAACGAAAACAGAATCCTTAAACCAATAAACCGAACGAAGCATGGATAGAATACTGCATGACGTAAACAATGCCCATAAGATACTGCAACTGACAGCTGACACACTGATCTTGGTGGACAAAAACGGCACGTGTCTGGACATCGACCCGCACAGCGATTTGTGGTTCCTGCAAGAAGACAGGCTCTTGGGAAAAAATCTGTTCAATCTGCTTCCCGACCATACCTTCCAGAAACTGCTGCCGGACTTCCGCCGGGTGACCCAACAGGGGATAACGGTGAACCGCAACTACAGGCTGCCGTTGGAAGGGGACGAAACGTACTACTTCAAATGCATCATGCAGCCGTATGACGGCGACAAGGTGTTGTGCCAATATCGTGACATCACGGCACGGAGCAACGTAAAGCTGCAACTGGAACGTACGAATTACGAACTGAAAGAGATACAAAAAGCGGCACAGATAGGGCAATGGAAATATTCATCGCGCGAAAAGACATTCTATTATCGGGGATACAACGGAATAGTATGTACGGAAGAAGAGCGGAGCGTCAACTTTCAGGATTATTACGAGACCATTCTGAGCGAAGATCTGCCTGCCGTGAACACATGGATGGAGGCAAACCGCCGTAAACTGGTAAAGGAGTACATCGAATACCGCATTCTGTTGGAAGGACAGGTATACTATATGCGCCAGCAATGCTACCTGAGGGGTGAAGAAGAAGACGGTAACATCATTCTGGAAGGGTATATACAGAACATTACGGACATCCAGCGGAAGAGGAATGACATCAACACGCTGACGCATGCCATCAACAATGCCAAAGAAAGTATTTATGCGGCACGGAAAGACGGCACGCTGATATTTGCCAACAGACAGTTCAGGCTCAACCACCGGATCGCGGAACAGGCGGACCTATCGCAAATACGGATTTTCGACATTGTAGGCGACATGGACAGTCCGAAGGATTGGGAAGAACGTTACCACAGCATACGGGAAGGACAGAATTTCAACTTCCTGGCCTACCACCCGCTGAAGCATGATAAAAGCACATTGGCGTTTGAGGGTACGATGTACAGCGTGACAACGGATGACGGAGAGGAAACCTTTTGGTCGTTTACACACGACATATCGGAACGTATACGGTACGAATCGCAGATAAAACGGCTCAACCGCATCATGGATACCACGATGGAAAACCTCCCGGCGGGGATCGTTGTGAAGGATATAGAGAATGATTTCCGGTATATCTACCGAAATCGGGAATCGTATAACCGGGATATCAGCGCGGAAAATGCCATCGGTATGAACGATTTCGATTATTATCCGCTGGAAATGGCACAGCAGAAACGGAAAGAGGACATGGAAATTGCCAATACCGGAAAAGGGATGCACTGGATCATGGAAGGTAAAGACAAAAATGGCAATCTGCTGATTCTGGACAAACAAAAAATCATAGTAGAAAGTGAAGACTTCTCGCCCATCATTGTCAGCATCGAGTGGGACATTACTCAGCTGGAACTGATGCGCCGCGAACTGATGGAATCAAAAGAGAAAGCAGAGACGTCGGATAAACTGAAGTCGGCCTTTCTTGCCAATATGAGCCACGAAATACGGACACCGCTCAACGCCATCGTAGGATTCTCACGCATCATCTCGGAGAGCGAAAACCCGGAAGAGCGAAAAGAATATTATGAAATAGTGGATGCCAACAACGAACGGCTGCTGCAACTGATCAATGAAATACTGGATCTGTCGAAAATAGAATCGGGCATCGTGGAGTTCACTTACGGACCGGTAAAGCTGCACACGCTTTGCAAAGAGATTCATGATGCACATGTGTTCCGCTGCCCGCAAGGAGTGGAACTGAAATTTGACTCGCCGGACGAAGCTTTGAGCATTCACTCGGACAAGAACCGGATTTTCCAGGTATTCTCTAACCTGATAGGAAATGCATTTAAGTTCACGACACAAGGCAGCGTGAGCTACGGCTACAGGCAAGAAGCCGAAAAAGTGGTATTTTACGTAAAAGACACCGGACTGGGCATCGAACCGGAGAAGTTGGGACGGGTGTTTCAGCGCTTTGCCAAGCTCAATAACTTCGCTCAGGGCACGGGGTTGGGACTGTCGATATGCAAGACTATCATCGAACGTCTGGGAGGAGAAATATCCGTTTCTTCGGAAGTGGGGACAGGTACTACATTTACCTTCTGGCTGCCTCTGGAAAGCGTAATGCAAGATGTGAAGGCCGATAAAGAAGAACATCGGGACGGAGAAACCGACAACCGGCAATATCCGGAAGCCGACGACCGGACAAAAGAGCCGGCAGGAAGCAAGGAGGAACGTAAATCCATGGAAGTAACGGAGACGGAAACCGATAAGGCTACCATCCTGATAGCAGAAGATACCGACAGCAATTATGACTTGCTAAATGCGATTCTGGGCAGGAAATACCACCTGGTACGTGCCAGAGATGGCATGGAAGCTGTAACCATGTACGATGAAGCGGAACCGGACCTGATATTAATGGATATAAAAATGCCCAATCTGGATGGGCTGGAAGCTACCAGGATCATCCGGCAATTGTCCGCAGATGTACCTATCATCGCACAGAGTGCTTATGCTTATGAATATGACCGGAAAGCTGCCGAAGAGGCAGGATGCAACGATTTCATCTCGAAACCGATTGCTCAGGAAAAGCTGAAGGAGATGATAAAGAAATGGTTGAGATAAAGAACCTCACCACAAGTTCACCACAGAGGACACAGAGGACACGGAGTTTTTATTTTCCAGGTTTATAGAAAGATCTTAAATTCTTCCTCTGTGAACTCTGTGTCCTCTGTGGTGAACTTATGGTAGACTAAAATGCAGAATTTAAAACAATGGGAAAGAAAGCCGTATCCAAATTATTTTATTATACCTCTGTCGCACTGACTTTTGCTTTGGCTGGTGTCACCATCACCGGAGCATTTGCCGGGCATGTTCCCCCGGAAAGTTCGACTTTAATACCTTTTATCGGGCTCTTGCTGTCGGGGCTCTTGTTAATCAACCTCGCTGCGGCCATCTATTGGGGCATACGCCGCCGGTTCTGGATAGTCATTCCGCTGATAGCCATAGCTGCCAACTGGCAATATCTGGGACGGATATTCCAACCACCCTTTCCGGCGGAAAAAGGAAATGGAAGAACTTTGAAAATAGCGACGTATAACGTAGACAGTTTCGGTAACGAGCAATCGGGGTACTCGTGCAAAGAAATCGCGAAATACATGGAAGAGCATCAAGTGGACATCGTCTGTCTTCAAGAGTTTGCCGCTAACCGATATTTCACCGCAGACAGCATACGAAACACATTTGCAAATTGGCAATACGTCATTATCCCGCAAGCTCCGGACAGCATCTCCATCCTGCAGATAGCTTTATTCAGCAAATATCCGGTGAAGGACAGCAAACTGATCACTTATCCGGACTCAAGGAATTGCAGTATGTGGTGCGACCTGGACGTAGACGGACAAACGGTTCGTGTTTTCAATAACCACCTGCAAACAACGGAGGTCAGCCAAAATAAGCGCAGGCTGGAAAGGGAACTGGCTAAAAACAAACTGACAGGCAGAGAGGAAGCAGTGGCCAGGCAATTGTTGGAGGGACTCAACGAAAACTTCAGGAAACGTGCGGCACAGGCAAAGACTTTGGAACAATTAATCCGCACCACCCCCTACCCTATACTGGTTTGCGGTGACTTTAACTCTCTCCCATCGTCCTACACATACAGTACCGTGAAAGGTGACAATCTTCAAGACGGATTCCAGACTTGCGGACATGGGTACATGTATACGTTCCGGTACTTTAAACGCCTGCTGAGAATCGACTATATTTTCCATTCCAAAGAATTTAAAGGGGTATACTACTATTCGCCTGACCTCGATTTGTGCAGTGATCATAATCCGGTAGTGATGGAGGTGAAGATGTAAGCGGGAATGTATCAAAACACCTTTTCACCACAGATCACACAGATTATCACAGATACCATAGATTAAAAATATTAATAATCAACGAATTAAACTCACTCTATGTTACTCTGCGTCCTCTGTGGTGAGTTTCACCCCCATAACTCTCTCGTTATAATATAAAAGAAGGCCGTCCTGATTACTCAGAGCGGCCTTTCTTATTATAAATGAATTAGTTTTCTTATTCTACTTTCTTCAAAGAGTCTGCAACATATTCAAACTGTCCTTTACCTGTCACTTTATATTTAATGGTATATTGTGTGGTAGAAGAGCCATCGTAGATGGCGAAGTTAATTGTATAGAACACATCTACACCTTCCACAACATCCGCACTACCATAGATTGCTTTCAATCCCGGAAGAAATGCTTCTGGCAAACGTTCGAACATCAACTTAGTAAGATCGGCATCTGACATGTTGCCATAAGCGGCAGCATTTTGTTCTCTCCACTTCGCCGGGCGGAAATCAAAATTGTTCTGATAAGCAGAGCTACCATAATAATATTCGTTATTACTCTTACCATTAAATATAGGTGCATATTCTTGTCCCTTATTGGCAATCACCCAATCGGTAATGGTCTGATAGAATGCAGCAGTTTCTGCATCGCCCTTTTCTGCCTTCAAAGTAACCACAGTGCTCGGGTCAAAGTTCCACTTACCGTCAGACAGTACAAACTGCTCTGTTTTATCAACAATACGTGTATTCAGTGACCACCTTGTAGTTTCAGCAGAATAAGTGTATTCATCACTGTAGATCTTCAATTCGGTACCATTATAATATCTGTAAATCACTACACGTGCATCGCCATCAACAGGATATGCTACCATCTTAGACAAATAAGCAGGCAGATAAGTAACAGCCGGAACTTCTGAAGTAAAGTAACGTTTGCTCTGTCCCATATCTCCGTAATCAGCGTATGTCGGAACATATACGTTATTGTTCTTATCTTTCCAGCTCTTACCATCGTACACTTTCACTGCGTAAGCAGGAGTAGAAAGACTGTTAGCCGGGATAGAAGTACCTACCATGATGTTATCAATCTGATAAGTAGTAGTCTTTTTATTGGCACCATCACCTACATACTTAAAGGCTACATAAACCTTCTTGCCCGCATAAGCTGATAAAGATAGCTTACCGGCAGATGCAAATGTACCGTAACCGCTTGTCGGCTTGGTAGGGATGTTGAAATCCGAAGTTACGTCAGTCCAACTGGCGGCATCGACATTCTTACCATCGAAATTCTCTGAAATAAGAACGGACAAGCAGCTGGCATTATAGTATCCCACGGTCACATCAAAACCAAGATAATCACCGGCAGCAACAGAAATAGCAGGAGTAACCATCCAGCCGACGCATGCTCCTTTCGTACCGTTTGCCGAATACTGAACATACCAGTTATCATCATAAGAAGTGACTTTCCACTGAGTGCCACCGGTAGAGCTGATAAACCATCCATCCAAGGATTTCAGTTCACCCGTCGCAACAGCCTCAAAATTCTGCCACATCAACGGATTCTCCAACTGTCCCTCGCCCAACTTATAGTCAACGAAAACAGCAGTTCCTTTTTCAGCATCTTTAAACTTCTCGTTCAATATCTTATACATTTGGCCTTCAGTCTTTTCATTCAGATAAGGCGCAAACGCATCCTCACCATAAACCAACTTGTATTCGGCATCCGTCGGTTTCAGATATTTCACCGAAGCATACTCAGACAGCAAAGAAGACATCGCTTCTTTGTACTTATAAGTAATCTTTGCACTCGAGCCCTTATCGGCGGTGTAATACTTATCAAGCAAGAAAGCAGGGATATAGGTGGCTCCTGTAATCTTCTCTGTCAGATAAAGATTGGTCTTGATGTTCTCAAGATCTTTAGATACACCACCTGCTTTGGCGATATCTTTATTAGTAGAGTTCGTACTGATAGTTGCATAATCAGCATCAGTCAGCGTATATTCTATCTTCATCAAATTCGTCGGTTGGGTCATCTCGTCCAATCCTTCGAAGTTGTCATCATTATATTTACAGCCGGACAGCAGAATCAACGATACCGCTACAGGCATTAATAGATTTCTATTCATAATTTAAACTTCCTGTTTTAGATTAGAAATTAACTTTTAATCTCAAGCTATAAGTACGGCCAAATCCGTAGAACACATTATAAGCGGTCTTCCAGTCGTGATTGCTACCATCTGTAGCATCAGAAATATAAGTCTGATCGAATAAGTTGTTCACGTTACCTGACAGCACTGCATTCAACTTACCAAAATTGAATTTATAACTTGCGTTCAAGTCGAATGTGCTTGCTGACGGAATACGCCAGGGAGTAGAAAAGTCTTTTTCACTGTTCATCACCAGGTCGTTTGAGGTTAATGCCCAGTCAGCATAGTTACGTGCGTATAAATTCCAGTCGATACCCAGACGAATGGCCTTATCAATCTTGAAAGTAGCACCCAAAGCAGCAGTAGTCTGTGCCGATCCTCCCACTTTCACATCTTTCAGGTTCAGTTTCATTGTACCCGGTTCCAACCCATTGGCTGCGGCATTAACAAGAACTGTTATATCCTTACCATCATTTCCCTTAATAGATGCACTGTTTACAAATTGACCTTCAACAGTGAAACTTCCTGATGCATTGCTATCCCAGCGCCAGTTACCGATAGAGAACATACCGCTCAAATCCAGCCATTGGAAAGGTCTTGCAACAAAATCAAGTTCAACACCCTGGTGTAAGGCGTTTACACCTTGCATATTGATAACAGATTTGGTAGAAACCAGCTTACTTGCGTCATAAGGCTCGCTAAGACTACCTTCGTAGTAATTATTAATATCTTGCGAACGAGTAGTAGTCTTATCCATCCAGCGAGTGTGGTAAGCATTGACATTCACCGTCAAATACGTTGAACGGTAACCATATCCGATTTCGAAAGAGAAAACTTTTTCGTTTACTGCATCCGGATTAGTCGCATTGCTGGTAGTTGAATTCAGAAAAGCACCGCCCGAGAAGAAAGGAGCACGGCTGATATAACCGATATTAGCAAAAACGTTATGATTTTCGGTAAGGTTATAATTCAAACCTCCTTTTGCATTCCATCCGATAAAGTTGGTGGTTTTTGATTTAGCGTGTGCCTTGTCATAATAGAAGCGGTCATAACGCCAGTAACCGGTATTAGAAACCGAACCGGAAATGAAAGCACTCAGCTTATCTCTGTTGTATTCACCCTGGGCAAACACACCTTCAGACATTACATAACCATCGTAGTCACGATAAACCACATCACCCACTTTCAACTTCTGATTTACGAATGCCGAACCGGCAGCAGCAGCGGCATTGTTGGAAGTAAGCACATTGGTTCTTGAACTGGAATCTACATAAAAGTCACCACCATAGAGGTCAACCAATTCATTCGTATGCGTACCTTTATAATAACGGTAGTCTATACCACCATAAAAATCAAAATAGTCACCAATCTTGGTTGTATAAGTAGAGAGCAGACCATACCAGTTATGGAAGTTCTTAGACTTCGACATAGCCATAACCGAACCGTTCTCGCTGGCTTCGTTCAGAGCATAGATTTCATCATAAGCAAATGTACCGTCAGCTTTACGGAAAGTCATATTCAGCTTTCCACTGTTACTACCATACCAGTTGCTACGATCAGCACTGGTCAATCCCTGACCGGAATAACCATATCCACGACCGATAGAAGCATACAAGGCTGTACTTAAGCTTGATTTATCATTAATCTGCCATAAGTGGTTCAACGACAACTGAGGTTTATTATATACATTATATGCAGATGATTTTCTTTGTCCATTCAATCCAAAACCGTAAGTAGGATTATAACGATAAGGCTTTTCACCATTCATATAGTTTTTAGCAACTTCTTGCCATCCCTCGATAGTAAGTCCGTCTTTATTTCCACGCTGATTGTGCCACTGAGGAGCAGCAAAAGCAGTAAATGACAATTGATGATTGTCGTTGAAACGTTTTGTGATATTCACAAACCAGTTATAAGCCTCGTAGTCGGTTCCCTGGATATAACCATCTGCCCAGGTCTTACCTCCCAAAAGGGTCATAGCCCAACCTGACTTAGTCAATCCGGTAGATACCTTGAACAGGATCTTGTTTAATCCGTCATTACCCATACCATAAGATACGAAACCGCCCTTATTGGCATCAACTGTATTTGTCACGATGTTGATAGAACCACCCACAGAAGGAGCTGCTACCTTTGACGCACCCAAACCACGCTGTACCTGCATGCTACGAGTCACATCACTCAAACCGGCCCAGTTAGACCAGTAGATACCACCCCACTCCATATCATTCATCGGAACACCATTAATCATCATAGCAGAGTTCTCAGTCTTGAAACCACGTATGTTTACTTTGGAGTCACCAAAACCACCACCTTGCTTAGTTGCATAGATACCCGGAGTTGACTTCAGAACTTCAGGAAATTCCTGCGTTCCGAGTTTTTCTTCGATAAAGACGGGGTCAACTGTTGATACAGCTACCGGAGTTTTACGCGAAACAGCAACGGAAGATGTAATGATAACGTCGTTCAATACCATTGCATCCGGTGCCATTTTAATCACGCCCAAATCTTCAGTACCCCCTTTGTGGGTGATCTTCTTACTGAAGTCTTTGTAGCCAAGGTACTTGATAAGCAGTGTCGAACCGGAGGCAGCTTTCTGTGTAAACTCACCATCCAGGTTAGTCACACTACCTTGGGTAGTACCGACAATCGTTACGGCTGCACCAATCAATGGCTCACCTGTTTCCGCATCCACAACTTGACCTTTCACTGTTACCTGGGCAATAGCCGTAGCGGCAGAGCATACCGTCAGTACTGCAACCAGCAGGAAATGAATTAGATGTCTTCTCATAATTCTCTTTGTTAGTTAATAGAACTTGTTAATTAATAAATTGTAAATAAACGTTTTGGAGCACAAAGGTAATTAATATTCTTTATATATACATTACAAAGATGCTACAATTTTTTAAGAGAGATAAACATATTATAGCTCTATGAAACAAAAAAGCCCCGCAATTAATTTGCGGGGCTTACACATTGTTAAGTATTAGTCAGCTATCAGCTTTCTATATCTCACGCGCTTAGGCTCTTCGTTGCCAAGCCGTTTCAATTTATTCTCTTCGTATTCCGAGTAAGAACCTTCAAAATAGAACACGTTCGAATCGCCTTCAAAAGCAAGAATATGAGTACAGATTCGATCGAGGAACCAGCGGTCATGCGAAATCACAACGGCACAACCTGCGAAATCTTCCAAACCTTCTTCAAGCGCACGCAGGGTATTGACATCAATATCATTGGTCGGCTCGTCGAGCAATAATACATTTCCTTCTTCCTTCAATGCCATGGCAAGGTGCAAGCGATTACGCTCACCACCGGAAAGTACTCCACAAAGCTTTTCCTGATCAGCACCCGAAAAGTTGAAGCGTGAAAGATAGGCGCGTGCGTTAATGTCACGCCCTCCCATGCGGATCAAATCATTTCCGCCGGAAATTACCTGATAAACACTCTTATTCGGATCAATATCTTTATGTTGCTGGTCTACGTAAGCCACCTTCACGGTCTCCCCTACTTCAAATTCACCCTTATCAACTGTTTCCAGTCCCATAATCAAACGGAAAAGAGTTGTTTTTCCGGCACCATTCGGACCGATAACTCCCACAATACCATTGGGAGGAAGCATGAAGTTGAGATCGTCAAACAACAGTTTATCACCGTAAGCTTTAGCCACATGTTTAGCCTCGATCACCTTATTACCCAAACGAGGACCGTTCGGTATGAAGATTTCCAATTTCTCTTCTTTTTCTTTCACATCTTCGTTCAGCAATTTATCGTACGAGTTCAAACGGGCTTTGCCCTTAGCCTGACGTGCCTTGGGTGCCATACGTACCCATTCGAGCTCACGTTCCAGAGTTTTGCGACGTTTGCTGGCAGTTTTCTCTTCCATTTCCATCCGCTTGGTTTTCTGCTCCAGCCAGCTGGAATAATTACCCTTCCAGGGGATACCTTCGCCACGGTCAAGTTCAAGAATCCATCCAGCCACATGGTCAAGGAAATAACGGTCGTGTGTCACAGCAATTACCGTACCTTCGTATTGCTGCAAGTGTTGTTCCAACCAGTCGATAGACTCAGCATCCAAATGGTTGGTCGGCTCGTCGAGCAATAAAATATCAGGTTTTTGCAATAACAAGCGGCAAAGCGCCACACGACGACGTTCACCACCCGAAAGATTAGCCACAGACTGATCTTCGGGCGGGCAACGGAGAGCATCCATTGCACGTTCCAGTTTACTATCCAGATTCCAGGCATCCGTCGCATCAATAATATCCTGCAATTCCCCTTGCCGTGCAAAAAGTTGATCCATCTTGTCCTGATCTTCATAATATTCAGGCAAACCGAACTTCTGATTAATTTCTTCGTATTCGTTCAGTGCATCAACAATGGGTTGCACACCTTCCATTACGATTTCTTTCACTGTTTTAGTGTTATCCAGATAAGGCTCCTGTGCCAGATAGCCTACTGAATATCCGGGAGAAAAAACCACCTCTCCCTGATAAGACTTCTCCAGACCGGCAATAATCTTCAGCAAAGTAGATTTACCCGAACCGTTGAGACCGATAATACCAATCTTAGCTCCATAGAAGAAAGAAAGATAAATGTCTTTTAGCACATTCTTGTTAGGTTGGAAAGCTTTGCTTACTCCCACCATCGAGAAAATTATTTTTTTATCGTCAGCCATATATAAATAATGTGTATTGATATTTATGGTACAAAGATAACAAAAATGTTCGGAATTTATTTGCAATTATAAAAAATAGCTCTATCTTTGCACCCGCTTAACAGCAATAAAGGATTGATTCGCTAGCTCAGCAGGTAGAGCACAACACTTTTAATGTTGGGGTCCTGGGTTCGAGCCCCAGGCGGATCACATAAGAGCAAAGCCAAACGGCGACAAAAAAGAGACAAGTCCTACAATATCAACGTATTGTAGGACTTTTTTTATTGTTTCAGTCTTGCCTAAAAGACAAAAAAAGGGCACGAAAAGACACGGTTGAGTATCCAAATCGTACCCCCTTCCCCAAAAAACGATTAGGGGGTACGATTGTCGGAAAATGGCTTACTTTTGACGTGATTTGCCTATACTCTATTTATCTAATTTACAGTGATTAAAATTAGTTTTTCAATCTAAAAAAAGTGAGATTATGAAGAATGAAAAAAGTACTTTCAGCGTATTGTTTTACCTGAAAAAAGACAAGATGAAAAAGAATGGTTTAGTACCCATTCATGCCCGTATCACAATCAACGGCAAACAGACCCAATTCAATACCAAGTTAGAAGTATTAGAAACTAACTGGAAATCCGGCAGAGCCATAGGTAAATCAATGGAGATACAAAGGCTTAATTCCATGCTGGACGACATCAAAGCAAATATCCGTTCACACTTCCACAATCAATTAATGCGGGATAGCTATGTTACACCCGAAAGCGTGAAAAATGCACTATTGGGAAAAGAGGAAGAAGCAAATACCATTATTTCTTTTTTCACCCAGCACAACGACCAATACAAGAAAAAGGTCGAAGCAGGAGAAGCCACACCCAAAACGTACAGCCGATACGAACTGACAAAGTTACGCTTAACCCAATACATGAAAGATGAATATCGTGTATCGGATTTGCCGATACGCCAAATCAACAAAGTATTTATTGAGAATTTCTACCTGTATATAATAAAAAACCACGATTGTTCACCCAATACGGCAATGAAGTTTATCCAGCGTTTCCGCACGGTGGTAAACTTTACAGGATTGATAACAGCCGCCCCGTTCGCCAATTATAAACTGAAATTCGAGTATATAGAAAGAGGGTATCTTGACAAAGACGAGATAAGCAGGATATGCAATAAGGATTTTGCTTCAAAGCGATTGGAGCAGGTACGGGATATTTTCATTTTTAGCTGCTCTACGGGAATTTCATACGTGGATATATGCGAATTAACCAGCAACGACATACGTTTGGCATTTGATGATAATCTGTGGATTATAAAGAAACGTCACAAGACTAAAGTAACATCAAACATCCGCTTGCTGGATATTTCTAAAGCCATCCTGAACAAATACGAAGGAAAACTGAAAAACGATCAGTTGTTACCTGCAGTCAGCCATGCGGGGCAGGAACAGTATATCGCCCCCGTGCAACGTCTCTTCGCGGAACAGGCTACTTGTTCCTGGCAGAATACAATATAATTCACACCCTTGTTCTTATTGCTAAATGTTTCACCGATTGAATAACATGCTAATAAAAAGTTGCAATTATTCGGTGTCTCATCACATGGTAGTAATAATTTGTTGTTTTTGCTCATGGTCACTCATTTATTTCTTTTTACCCGGTTTCAAATGCGCCCCCAGACTATTAAGGCAGAACCTTAGATAATACTGGATGGCACATATCTGAATGTTTGGTAACCGAAATACACCGAAAGAGGGTTAGTTCTCACTTCCAGAGACATCAGGTTCCAGATGGTGTATGGATATTTTCCTTTCAAATTCAGCTAACAAGTCATTGACTTTTTTTATTAGTTCTGTTTTATCATCATCGACAAGAAAAGCATAAGTAATACTGTTCAGAACAAATGATTTTATTTCTTCATACGAGAATCCATAACGTAAAACTGCCAAGGTATATTGCTCCGTGAGCGAGGTGCGCAGAATGCCGGGGTCGTCCGTGCAGAGAATCACGGGCACTCCCGCCTTATGATAGAGTGCGACGGGATGTTCCGAGTCCTTCACGCCGAGGATGAACTCATTGCTCGTCAGGTTTATTTCTACCGGAACCGGGCTCTCTGCCATCGTCTACAACAACGCGTCGCTGTCCTGCTCGAACGGCAGGTCTACGCCATGACCGATGCGCCGCACCCGGGCCGTGTTCACCGCCTGGCCGATGTGATAGGTCAGGTGTTCGGGGCGTCCCAGCCCCAAGGTCAGCTCTCCGGCATGCAGCGAAGTGTTCACCGTGGGGAACTCCCGGGCAAGCCGGGCAAATATCTCCATGTGCAGCCGATAGTAGAGCATGGACTTCTCTCCGTTTTCCGCCTCCACAATGTTGCAACCGGTCAGCAGCTTGCCCTCGTCTTGCACGCATGCTTTGTGCACCACGTAGAGTTGGGCAAACACCTTGAGGGGCTCGCTGCCGCACGAACTGTATCCCTGATAGCGGCACACTACCTTATTCGTATCCACATCACGGAGGTGGCTCTCCAACTCATTGCTCAGCTCGTCCAGTTTGTGTATAAAGTCGATATAAGTGCCTACAACCGTGTCTGCGTTTTTGTAGAACAAGTCGAGGATTTCGTTAAACACTTTCTGCAAATCCTCGCCATACGTTCCGCTTTTCACACAGTCTTTCAGCCGCTTGTCCAGCTTCGCGTACTCCGCTCCCAGACAACAGTCCGTGGGCACGCTGGGCGAAGTGGCCATCACTTCCAGATATTGCACATTCTCCTTCACTGCCCGCACTTTCAACTCGTGCATCAGATAGGCAAGGTTTTTCACATCCCCCGTCAGTGCCGAGAGCAAACCGAACGTACCGAAGAAGTATTCGTCCGGGCCCAGCGGATATTTGTAGGGCTGGAAGTTGCGGATGCTCCATTTGTCGATAAGCGCCATGCGGTAGTTGTGCAGGTCGTCCATGTCTTTGGAAAGCCGGATGGTTTCAATATCCACTGGCTTTTTGGCATAGAGACGGCCCGTTTCCGGATTGACGAACATTCCTTTGCTTGCCGCCAGCTCGAAATAGGTTTCGGCATAAGCCGATCCGGTCAGGTGGTTGTGAACGTCGCCTCCTTTGGGCATGGCGGTGAAGAACTGGCGGAGTGCCGCATGGTTGCCTTTGATACTTTCAAAGTATTCCTGCACCTCTTTCGGAGCATTAATCCTATTCTATTTTCGTCATAATTGTTTCTTTTTTAAAGTTTATAACCTTTTTCGAGAATTGTTGTTCGTCCTGTAGCTGTGTGTCCTCCTTTCTTTGGCGGGACGGGGGTTAATAAATCGTTTTATCTCGCAGCTTCCGCACGCAGGCCGCTAAAAGGCCAGCACGGCACGGACTTTATAGGTATCGGTTTTGGGCTTCGTGTCATAGTAGGGAGAGGCAAGATTTACAAACCAGACAACAGTACTCGATTCGTAGCTGCTCCAATACTCCCCGGTAAGCTCATCCCCGGCTGCCTTATCAATCTGGGGATTGATTTCTTTGAGCATCTTCAGATCCTTGTAACAGTCAACAAAACCAGTAGGCATACCGAAACACAGCGTGGCAAGCTCATATATGCCCGGTAAGAACCACCCGCTGCTGCCTGCGGGCGCGGGGTGCTCGCCAGCATAAGTGGCTATCGCATTGCGGGCCGGAAAGGTGGTGTCGCTGTGCCGAGAGCCGTACAGTGCCATTAAACGGGATCTGCAATAACCGAAACCTGTATCGGATTTCTGTATTTCTTCCCAATCGGCCTGCTCTCCGGTTGTGAATTCGTTGAATGAATCGGCCCAAGCATAAGTAGACTTAGTCGCCCCCTGTTCGGTGGCCCACACCGCCCTCTGAGAGGCATCGTGCATCGCAACGACCATGCCGTGCACACACTCTGGATGGTCGTGCATCAGCAGGTGGTCGCCTGCTTTGTCGCCGGTCGGCGTCCAGTGTATCCCCTTGTTTTCACCCACCCAGAAGACTACGCCGAGACAACTCTTCCGTAGTTCATCACGGGACAGGTTGCTAACTTCATCCCCGGGCAGGATGCTGCCGTCCTGCATATAGTAGTCACCCGCCTTTAACGACCGGGACTCTTCTGTCACCTTACTGTCGCCAAGCGTGTGAACGGTGTATTTTCCGGGCTGAAGATTTAATTGGGAATAGTAAAAAATGAAAGTCTCCTTAGCTCCGTTGTAGTAATACTTATACGATCCCTGAACCGAGCCCGCGGTTTCTTTAGTGTTCACCAGCAGGCGGGCCGTACAGGGGTTCTCCTGCCAATATGAATTTTCACTGATCACCGCCGTGTAGCGGTAATAACTCTTAGAAATCTCTCGGCCGTCTATCTTTTCGGTATAGTTATATTTCGTAGCAGGCACCTGAAGGATGAGCAGGGACATGCGGTGTTCCATCGCGAAGCTGAGCGTGTGGTTGTTATACACGCCACGGGCCGTCATCAGGTCGGAGGCGGTGTATTGGGCGTAGGTACTCTGGTTGTCTTTAACAGACCAAGCCTCGACTAAAAGCTTAAAGAAGTCTTTGTCGCCGGGCGATACCTTGCCGTTCATATCGCTATCGTTCCGGTAGGGATAATAGGCATGATAACTCTTATCGGGTGAATATAAGAGCTGAGAAGCGCCGGCAGGCAGCGTCCACTTGCCTCCCTGTAGGGTAAGGCAGAGGTTTTTCACCTCCAGGGTTCCGTCCTTCACCACGTAGAGGCCGATGCGATCGCCTTCGGTGAAGACGGTGCTGTAACCGCGTTCCTGGGCGCGGGTTTGCCCGGTGGCGTACATGCCGCCGTCGCTCACGGTGATGGTGAGGGGGCGGGCATCGGGGTCGGTGCCGGCAGGGGGCAGTTCGTCCAGTGCATCGGACGTGCATGCCGCCAGCATCAGGATGAGGGCGCAGGCCAGGGATGCTGCCGGGGGAAATATGGAATTATGTTGTTTCATACGGTTTCTTTTTTATTGATGAATTTAGTTGCTACTGTTCTACTCGACCGGCTGCCACGTACCTCCTTCTTCTTCCATGTCGATATTTTCGATACCTTCCGAGGTCACGGTGAGGCGATACTCGTACATCTTGCCACTGAAGAAGTTCGCTTCGCCTGCGGCGGGGGTGTAGTAGAAGGTCTTTCCTCCGATGACTATTTTCACGAACTTCCGTCCCGACATATTTTGGGGAGGAAGCAGGGCGCGCACGGTACGTACGTATTCGTCGGCGGCAGGGGTCACTTCGTTGGGGGTGATGTGGTCGATGCCGGGGGTCACTTGCCGTGCGGTTCCATTGTCGGAATCGATTATCCCTCCCGTGCACGTGAGGTTTTCAAAGGTTACAGTGGCGGTTCGCAGTTCATCGTCGGTCACGCCGTTGCCCACTTTAAGGTGTACCACCACTTTAGCTGTGACGTGGCGGAAGACGAGGGTCTTATCGGGGGACGTTACGGTGATGCGGATGCGGGGAGCAAACATGTAGTCGCTATCCTGATATCCTTCATTGCTCTGGTCGGCCAGTACAGAGAATAAAGAAGAAGCTGTCGGCGAACGATATATTCCATAAATCTCCTTTTCTTCATCCGGGCTTTTCCAAGTGCAGCCGACATCATTTGTAATCAGCTTTCCATCGGAATCGACGTCGAGGGATGATGCCAAAGTCATATCCCCGATCTTAATCCGCAGATCCACCACTTCTCCCCCTTCCCACCTATTTTCAGTGGTAGCCCGTGTCTGGGCGTTGGCGGAGGAATATCCCTCTACGGCGGCGTAGAGTTCCAGCGGCACGCCGCCTTCGGGCCATGCCGCGTCGTCATCGCCTGTGCAGGCAGCCAAAACCAAGGCTGCCCACAGGTACATTATATATATTGGTATGTTCGTCTTCTTCATTTTTTTCTTTATATTTATTGTTTATGGGTTACTCCTGAAATGCAGAGCCTTCTACGGGTGCGCCTATGGTTTCCCAGTCCTCGATTTCGGTTTCCAGCCTCAGTTCCTTATAGTCCACGGTTATCTTATAGATGTACCGCTTGCCGCTTTGCAGCTTCAAGGCATCTCCGGCGGGGATTTTGTAGGCGAAATTCGTGTTGTCTGCCAGCTTCACGCGGATAAATACGGTGCCTGCGGTTAGTTCCTGGGGCACCACGATGGCTTCGGCGTACTGGAGATTGGTGGCATTAAAGTCTGTCGTCACCACCGTGGGGATGGTAATCGGAGCGGCGGGGTCGGCAGCGAGGGCTATCATCGCCTGGCGTTCGGCCTCGCTACTCATGTCGGCGGCTTTCTTGGGGGTGAAGGTGGCCTTCAGGGCGGTGTTCTCCAGGGTCACGATGGCACCGGTGAGGTCGGGGGCGCCGTTGCCGCGCTTCAGCACTACTTCTACTTTAGATAGCAAATGGTAGAAAGTGAGGTCCACGTTAGAGGCGGTGGGGGCCACGTTCCGCTTGGTGGAATAGAGCAGGTCGGAAGCGGCGTAGGCATCTTGCGTGGTCTGGTCGGCCTTCACTTCGTGGGACACCGATGCGGGGAAGCTGTCTCCCGCCGGGGCAGGGTTGGCATGGATGGCATAGATGTTCACGGGGTCGGGCGAGATGTAGTACATGTCGGTGGCGTAAGTGAAGCCTCCGGTGCCATCGGCGGTGAGCACGTTGTTCCGGTAGAGGGAGGCGCCTTTGCTGTCGTCTACCCAGGCAGATACTTGCAGTCCTGCGCCAAGCTGTGTGTCGAGGCCGTAGGAACGGGTCTGGGAGGTGATGCCGCTGGTGAGGCGGATTTCGCCGTTCCAGTTGTCGGTGACTGCTTCGTTGTCGTTGTTGCAGGCGGCAAGCGCAAGGGCTGCTGCGGCAATGATTGATAAGTTTCTAAGTTTCATAATCTTACTTTTTTTAGTGTTATTGATTCAATTGTTCGTCTCCATTCCTGCCGAGCCTTCTTCACTGTTGCCCGGTGTCCAGTCGGTAATGATAGCGGAAAAGTCCGCTTCCGTAGGCGTCTCTACTATTTTCCCGCCCAAAGCAAGTGGCTTATGCTTGTCGGCGTTGAAGGCGGCAAGCTCCGTGGTGAGATCACTGTCGAGGGTGACCGGCCCGGGATTTCCTCCTGCAAAGTAGAATTTGGCGTTCAGCTTCTGCTGCTCACCTGCTACGCCGAGCAGACGCACCGTGGCCGCCCATTTTCCGGCATTGGCACCTTCTGTCACTTTCGCGAACGCCAGTACCACGTTCAGCGGCGTACCGTGCGTACCGTTGTCCATATCCAGCGTCGAGGCAACCCCCGAAAGGTAGCCTTCGATTCGCTCTATCCTATCCGTGGTGTTGCCCGTCGGCTCAATGAAAAGCGTCAGCCGGCGTATTTGCTGCTGCATCGCAACGGTAAGGGTGTGGTCGGTGTCCGCTTCTATCGTAGTTTCCGTCACGCCCGTAAACAACCAGTCCGGCATCTCCTGCACGAAGGGACCCGCTCCGGCTACGTTGCCCGAAGCCCCGGCGACGGTTGCCACGCTGCCGCTCATGGTGATATGCTTCGGCATGTTGTAAACACACAAGTGGCAAACACCCGGCTCAAAAAGGCGGTCGAGCGTGTTGGTGACATCGCTCACGGTAGCCATGTATTCACCGGATGCCACCGTGTAGTTTGCCGGTATATCCACGCCCGTCGTGCGTCGCATCCAGTCTGTTGTCAGGATGATTTGCCCTTTGTCAGGATGCGGAGTGTTGTAAATCGGGTCTTTCACATCACAACCCGCAAGGAGAAGAACTGCCGTCCAGATACAAAGTAATGTAATCGAATTTTTCATATATCGTATTTTTATAGTTCTACTTATTTGCTGCCAATCGTCCACACGAGGCTGATGCCAGCCTGTGTCGGTCCCCATAGGTTCTTTGTTCTGTTCCGTTTCTTATATACACGTATGCCATCGGTCATGCCGAAACTGTCATATTCGGAACGGGTGTAGCCCAGACCGAGGTTGAAGTCGATGGAGAAGCCGCGGGACAGGTAAAGCTGGTAGCCCACGGTCAATCCCGCATTCCACAGCTTGCCCTGATAGCCGGTATCCTTTGAAACGATACCGCCCAACATATACTTATATAGGTTATACTCCCCATAGCTGCCCGATATCCCTGCATAGAAACGCTTTTTATCCCAAAGATACCGGCGCACTTCGGGGTTGACGAGCCACATTTTCTGCACTTTGCCGCTGCTACCGCCCCACCATGTGAGACCACCGTCGAGTTTAATGCCGACATGCTCATTTATCCGCCATTCCACGCCAAGCGTAGGCAGCAGCAGGGCGTCATACAGCAGGTTTGTGCGCACTGCAAAGCGATAAGGTTTTTCCGTTTCCCGGATGCGTTGCTCCGATACGGGGGCAGGCTGTTGTTCCACTGTGGAGGGTTCGGATGGTTTCTCCACGGCAATTTCTGTTTTTTGTTCTACGGTTACTTGTTTTTGTTGGGGTTCTTCCCATTTTACTTTTTCTTGGGCGGGCATCGTCTCCGATGTAGCCTTAGCCGAAGGGATACGGAGTGTCACTACCACCAAGTCTTTATTATTATGATACGCACGCGCGTAATTGGCGGTGATGAAATCCGCTTCTTTCAGCCCTTTCTGCGTGATAAGTTCCGACTTTACCCGGTTGGCGCGGGCGAATGCCGTGTTCAGGTTCTCTTTTGCGGTGGGCAGTGAGGCGCAATAGCCATCTACATAAACGGGCATTCTACCTGCCGTAATCTCCGCCCTGTGTTTGTCAACCAGCATGTAGAGCCGTTCCAATTCCGCCTCGTTACCTTTGAGAGAAAACATTTCCTCACCCGGAAGAAAGCGGAAAACGACCACTTTATCCGGTGTCTCTTGTTTATCCGGTGCCTCTTGCGCGTAAGCTCCTGTTCCGGACAATAAAGCCATCAGAAGCAAAGCCAGTAGTTTTTCTTGTAATTGTTTCATAAAGTTCATTTGTTATATGTATATTAAATGAAATAGGTTATCTCTATCCGCGATATCTGTCTCTTACAGTCAGTCGTACAGCCATCGTTTTTTTCCCCTGCCATGGAAGATTTAACAGCTTCCGACAGTTCTGCTTTAATCACCTTTTCCATCATTTCTTTTTCTATGCGTGTTCGTTCCAATTGTTTAGCTAAACAGTCCTGCTCACGGATGCTTTTCGCTATATAATAATTGCACTTCTCAACTATCTTCCGGCAATGCAAAAAGACCAAAGCCACAATTGCCAGCGAGCAGAAAACAAGCCCCAGTGCGATAAGGAAAATGTAATTGTCCATAGATATTTCTTTTTCTTGGTGCAAAGTATGTGAAATACGGGCTGAAAACTATTGCATTTTGTCCCAAGTTTGTGGCGTTTTGTCCTTTTCTGCCGTTTTTCAAGCTTTCGGACATAAAAAAAGCACGGATTCACCGTGCTTTTAAGTTTTGGAGCAGTATTTTTTATTTTTCTTGGGACGTTGCCATTTTCCGGTATTCTGTCGGGCTAATGCCATATTGTTTGCGAAACAGACGATAAAAAGTGCTCGGTATATTAAAACCACAACTGAAAGCTATCGCTTCAATCGTTAATTCGGGATGGCTGTCGAGCTTTCGGCGTGCCTCTTCCACTTTCAGAGTACGCATATACTCCATGGGAGATTTTCCCGTAACGGCTTTGACGGCATCTGTCAATGCATTCTTATTGGTGCCAAGTGCGGAGATTATATCATCGCGGTTAATGTCAGTATTGGACAGGTTATCATCGGAGAGCAGATACTCCTGCAATCGAATAACCAGATTCTGCTGTTCGCCGGAAGGTGCAAATAGTTCCGTAGCTCTGGCTGTTTTGCCGGAATCCTTAAGCGAGGATTCCGATTGGCGGGCATTCTCTAATCGGAATAATTCGTCCGCTAATCGGTCTTGTTCTTTAATTCGTTCATACAACTTACGATTCTTGAGGGCAATAGTCCGGTTGTAATAGAAAGCACCTGCCAAGAGCAAAGCGAGAACCAGACAAATGGCAAGAGCAAAAAGGAGGTAATGGAAATTACGCTCTTTCTCGGCAATATGTTTTTCCACTTCATATTGGGTACGTAATTCGTCGAACCGGGCATTGACCTCCACGTTTTTTATAGTATCATTGGTAGCTATAAACTGATCCAATAGTGCTAACGCTTCGTCAACACGTCCCATCCGGGCAAGTATCTCCATCTTTATTTTTCTGGTATCATTGAGGCTGAAGTCCGATTCATCAATCCCGACCGTTGCACTGTCTATTACGGCAAGTGCTCTGCGGTAGTCTCCCTGTGACTGAAAAATCAGTGCCTTTGCGCGCGCCAACTCATATTTGGAAATATTGTTATTGACAATACTTTCCAATTTGGAGAGATATTCCCCGGCTTTGTCGTAGTCTTTCGTATCTATGTATGTATTCATCAATGCTACATAGAGATTTCCCCGCGCTTCGGGCTGTGTTCTTCCGGATGATTTCTCGAATCGCGCAATCGCTTTTTCATAGTCAGGCACAAGTTGCAATAGTTTATCATATTGTGCCTGTGCCCGGAGAGCAGTGCATAAGAACGCATAGGATTGTGTCAGGATATTGTCGTATCCCGAAACTTCCCATAATAAGCCGGCACACTCTCTGAAACATTCTTCTTCCTCTTTCCACCTATTCTGAACATTATAAGTGATTCCGGTAGCATAGAGCGCCAATGCCATCCCTGCCTTATCCTCCCGCTTCCTGGCACGGTCGAACATGAGTTCCGCCGCTTCGGCTGCCTGTTTATAATCCCCTTTCAGATTATAGGCAGTGATTAGCTGCATATTGATCTGATAATAGAACTTCCACAACTCGTGCCGGATATAAAAGTCAAGATAGCCGGGCGCTTTTTGAATGATTTCGTCATACTCCTTCCGGTTTATATGAGATATGATGGTATTTCCATACACCATTCCCTGCATTTCTACGTTTCCCTGCTTTATGGCTTCGGCTTCAACCCGGCTGAACAGCATCAGCAATGTATCCATCTTTTGGTTGTCGGCAACTTCCGACATATACAAATAGTACAATCTATTGTATGACTTCAGTTTATCAATACCTTCAGAGTGTTCGATCACTTGCCGCAAAGAGTCTTTTTGACGTTGTAGGTTATTTTGTGCTAAAACAGGTAAAGTGAAACATAAAAGGCTTCCCCACAAAATAGCTATCAGACTGGTTTTATATTTCATATTGGTTGTGTGTTTACATAAGTTCTTGATTTATAATTTTTCAAAAATACAAAAAATATCATCAGATGGAACAAACATGAAAGAATTTATAATAAATCACCAAATTATGCCACAAGCAGCCACTTTAGTGCCACTTGGTGCCACGCTATTCAGGTTCCATTGAATTACAAACACTTGCATCTACTTTCGCCCCGCATTACGATAGATGCAAGTCACATAAAGCAAATTACAATGAAAGAAAATCAGAATGAAGAAGAAGTATTACTCGTGGCCGACAAGGACGACGACGGACGTGTTTACCGACATGCTGGGATATCCCGAAAACAACAGGATCTCATCGACCTGTACAAGATCAATCCGAATGATTATCCGATACTGGTGCAGGAGCAGAAATCTCCCACCGCAACGGAATAACAGTCGTTTACCGGTTCCTCCCCCGGACAATCCGAAGCAGGGGAACAAGTCCGCAACCGTTGGGCTTTGAGAACCGCATGGATTGGGAACAACTCGCCCGTCTGGGCTTCACGTCGGATTGTTTAGTGGAATATTCTATTATAACAGTGGCTACAGCCTCGCCTGTTCCGCCTTTGGCGCAGCAGAGCATTTGCTATAGTCTTTACCAACTTCAGGATCAACTGGATTGTGGGCACACAGTCCTGCGAGTTCGGGATGAATCGGAATAGCTTGATTATCTTTTTTTCTGCCACCAGAGTAATTACCGGAACCGGAGCGTAGTGCAGCGATGCAGTCCGTTGAAGGAGGTGGTTTCTTTGATGATGGCATTTATATTGATGGCAGTTCCGGGAAGTGTTGTATTACCGCAGGATCTACGTTATGAAAAAAACTGCTTGAAGGAAGACTACACCGGAATTCAAACCATAAATTTGGTCGGGGTTCCGGTGTTTTGTCTTCTACGGAGAGTTACTATCCTTTCTTATCTTCTGCCCTGTCTTCTGCGGCAGAACCAGGTTCGGAAGCGAATGGAAAATCATCGAAATGGAAACTTTTGTGAGGAGTGAAGTGAAGGATTATATCTTTCATTTATATACCAATTACAAATCATCTTCCAATGCTGTACTTTTTGCATAAGCAGTACTCTTAGCCTCAAAGAAATCAGTCTTTACCATATTGGCATTGGAATATTGTGATACCCAACGCATGCTTTCGGGTTCTTTTAAATTGTCTTCATACAATGGAGTAAATCCAAGACTGGTCCAGCGGAGGTTTCCTAAATAACGAATGTAGTCTTCTATCATTTTCTTATTCAATCCCTGGATCTCGTCACCTATCACATATTGCCCCCATTCTATTTCCTGTTTCACTCCTTCACGCATCATCGCTTCGTATACTTTCACCCTATCAGAAGTAAACAATTCCGGTTCTTCCTTCTTCAATTCCAGAATGATATTACGAAACAGCCAAAGATGGGTATTTTCATCCCGATTGATATAACGGATTTCCTGAGCAGATCCAGACATCTTTCCGTTACGACTCAGGTTATAGAAAAACATGAAGCCACTGTAAAAATAAATACCCTCCAGTATATAATTGGCTATCAATGTTTTCATCAACGTAAAACTGTCCTGGCTTTCCTGAAATTCATTATAGCAATTACCTATAAAAGTGTTTCTTTTTAATAGATGCTCATCTGTTTTCCATTGATACAGAATGTCATTGCGCTCCTCCGGACTACATATAGAGTCCAGCATATAACTGTAACTTTGGCTATGGACGCACTCTTGAAAGGCTTGAATATGCAGGCAGAGATTGACTTCATTTGCTGTAATGTATTCACTGATAGTAGGCAGATTGTTACTCTGCAGGGAGTCAAGGAAAACAAGGAAGCTCAATATCTTGTCATAAGCTGTCCGTTCCGCCTTATCCAGATGTGGATAATCCTTTGTATCCTGAGTAAGATTGATTTCTTCGGGTATCCAGAAATTATTCATGGCCTGACGATACCAGTCACTTACCCATTTGTAGTGCATATTGTTGAAATCATTCAAATTAGTTGTATTCCCGCCAATCATTTTTCTGAGACGGAGTTCGGTATCACCCTCGGGATTGAAGAGGGCATTCTTCTTTAATTTCTTTATTTCCATATTTATTATTTAATGTTAGTCAGGATGCACAACTTTCACATTCTTCCACTTCCAGCGATTTACTGCGTACATAGTACACTGTCTTCACTCCGCATTCCCATGCCAACAGATAAAGGTTTAATACCTGTCTCATGGTAAAATCATTGGTGATATACAAATTCAAGCTTTGTGCCTGATCAATATGCAATTGCCGGATACCCGCAGCACGTATGCTCCATGTCTGGTCTATCCGGTAAGCTCCCTTATACAACCAATACGTCTTATCAGACAATGACGGAGCCACTCGCGGAAGCATGGCACCCTTCTTTTCTTCAAGAAAAAAACGTTTCATGACCGGATCTGTTCCGGCAGTTGTTCCGGCAATGATACTAGTGCTGCTGGTAGGAGCAATAGCCAGAAGATAAGCATTTCTCATGCCATCTGCCGCAACCTTGGCCGCCAAATCTTTCCATTGAGGAGAATCATAACCACGTTTCGCAAAATAAGCTCCGGTTTGCCAGTCACTTCCTTCGAAATAAACATATCTTCCTTTTTCCTTAGCAAGCCCGGCACTTGCTTCGATGGCGGCATAATTGATACACTCAAATACTTTATCAATGAAATTAAGATGCTCCACGCTTTCCCAACGGATACCGCGCAATGCAAGTGCGTGATGGTAACCGCTCACCCCTAAACCGATGCTACGGTACCGATGGTTTGTTATCCGGGCAAAAGGGATAGGATAGAAATTCAAATCAATCACATTGTCAAGCGCACGTACTACAACAGCTATTTTTTCTTTCATCTGCCGTTCATCCTCCAATGGAAGATGTCCAAGCGACAAGCTGGCAAGGTTACAAACGACAAAGTCACCGGGACGGACGGTATTGACTACAACCGTATCACCACCTTCCGTACGGACCTCAGTGGAAACAGTTTCAATGGATGACATATTCTGAGCTATTTCCGTACATAGGTTAGAACAATAAATAATCCCCCGATGCGAATTAGGATTAGCCCTGTTCACTGTATCCCGGTTGAATGTGAAAGGCGTCCCTGTCTCTACGGCAGAGCGTAGTATCAACCGGACAATATCTTTGATGTTCAGAACCCGCTTAGAGAGAAGGGGATCGTTTATACAATCCAAGTATTTTTGCTCCCACTCTTCTCCATAATAATCCTCCAGGCAATACCCTTTGACATTCATAATTTCGTTGGGACAGAACAAGTACCATTGCTGATTCAGGTCTTCCTTTGCCATACGCCAGAACAAATCAGGATAGCATACGGCAGGAAAGATATCATGTGCCTTCATCCGGTCGTCTCCATTATTGGTGCGGAGTTGCAGGAATTCGGGCAAATCTTTGTGCCAGACATCCAGATATACTGCTACAGCTCCCTGACGCATACCCAGTTGATCGACAGCTACGGCAGTGTCATTTACCAGTTTCATCCAGCGTATCACTCCGCCTGCCACTCCCTTAAACCCTCGTATATTTCCTCCTGCCGCACGCACCTTACCAAAATACATTCCCATTCCTCCGCCAAACTTACTGACCATGGCAAAATTATCGATACTGCGATAAATCCCCTCCAGGCTATCGGGCACTGTATCAATAAAACAACTGGATAACTGGTGATAAGGCTTGCGGGCATTGGACAGTGTAGGGGTTGCCATGGTTACTTCTAACCGACTCAGCATATCATAGAACTTCTTTACCCACTGCAATCTATCACACTTTTCGGACATACCCAAATGAAGCGCAATCCCCAAATACATTTCTTGTACCGATTCCATTGGTTCATGTGAGTGCGTACGGATAAGATAACGTTTCGCGAGAAGATCCAATCCCGAATAATTGAAAAGTTTATCACGTTCGGGACACATAAACCCGGCAGCCACTTCTATTTCTCGTGGAGAATAAGCGCTCAGGATATAGTCACCATACAAACCTTCATCCGTCAAATAGCGCAGCTTGTCATAAAAAGAATAAATACCGGCAATTTCTGCCTGTACCTTTAACTTCTGCGTCAACTGAAAATTAAACAAACGGGCAGCAATAAATTCCCAGTCAGGCGCCTCTTGTGTAGTAAGCTCTACGGCAGCCTTAATAAGAGTCGTCAACCTCTCTTCAGCTGTCATATCGGTTTTGCAGAGGTTTACAAACTTCTCTGCCAGTATCACCAAACTATATTCATTGGCAACAAAATCCTTTTGAATATCTTTCAATGTGTCAGCCAACGCTTCAGAACCTATACTGCTGACAATATGGTTAAAAGCTTTTCTCCGTTCCGTACGTTGCCAACGATAAAGTATATAGTTTTTAGCTTCGGCATAAAAGCCATGTTCCATCAAACCACGTTCTACCTCATCTTGAATCTGTTCCACGCTACGGTGTACTTCATCACACAAAAAGAGTTCTACTTCATCTACAATTGTGTAAACGGTTTCGTCCGGTACTTCTCTTCCGGTACTGGCAAAACTCTTCCGTATCGCAACGGCTATCTTTTCTCTATTATATGGTTCCGTTGCCCCATTCCTCTTGATTATTTGCATGAAATGTTCTTGAAATGAATTATTTTATCGTTTCGCACTGTTCCCCTACCCCCCGAGTAGAAACAGCCTTTGATGAATGGCAGGTCTTCTGACTGACTCCTCCTTTCCGATGCCTTCCCACACTTCTCCTCATCTACCTGGGCAATGCAGTGGCAATAAGTTTAGTATCGGTAAGTCTACCGGAGTTTCACAGCAGCGGGACTGTCCGGGATTTACACCCGATTCCCTTTTAATCACTTATGCAGAAAAGCATAAGTGAACCAATTCGCCACAAAATAACGAAAGACTTCAGTAATATACAAATAATTCCGTAGTTAAAAAAAGTTGCCATAAAAATAGGTATCCATGCCCCAGCCGCTTATTACCGGAACTCCTTAAATTTTCCTTCTACCGAATTACACAGATGGATTATGCGCAGATTATCCACCCCAGCTGAATTTGTTATATACCAGAAGAAAACATGAAAAAGGCACACGACCAATAATGTCAGAATAAAAGATAAAAACGATTAATGCAAGGCAAACTGAAACTGGTAGATAAAATCCTAAGAAATGAGGATTGCCCGCTCTGGAAACATGGTCTACCTTTGCCGCAAATTCTAAAAATATGATAAGAAAACTATTTTTCCTCCTACCCTTTTCCACAATGGTTTCAGCTAATGAACCCGATACGGTATTGGTTAAGCCTATCAATCTGGATGAAGTAACGATAGTAGGTTTTAAACAGAACAATCCCAATCGTGAACCACTTTCTATTTCTACCTTAGATAATCGCTTCCTTAAAGAAAATGAAATATCGGGAGCTAAAGACTTAAGCTCCTTACTGCCTAATTTCTATATGCCCGATTATGGATCTAAACAAAACTCTCCGGTTTATATCCGAGGCATAGGAGCAAAAAAAGATGCTCCATCGGTGGGGTTTTATGTCGATGGAATTCCCCATTTTGAAACCTCAGCTTTCGATGTTGACTTGTCGGACATAAGTAGTATAGAGGTGCTTCGCGGCCCACAAGGCACTCTCTACGGACGTAACTCCATCGGTGGAATTATCAATATATACACCCATTCACCCCTTGATTATCAAGGTACACGTTTTCGCTTAGGATATGGCAGTTACAATGATATTCGATTGATGGCTTCAAACCATACAAAGGTAAACGAACAACTGGGCTTATCCATTAGCGGCAATTACCACCACAATGATGGCTTTTTTACAAACCTGTATACCCATAAGAAAGCGGACAAGCTTGATAATGGAGCAGGACGAATCGGACTGATATGGAAACCTGCAGCCCATTGGACCACCCGTTTCATAACTTCCTACGAGTATTCGAATCAGGGAGGATATCCATACGGATTGTACAATGCCGATAACGGAACAACAGAAGCCGTAAACTACAATGATGAAGGACTGTATCGACGAAATCTGTTGACTTCCGGGGTTAATGTACGCTACGATGGTTCCCGCATTAGTTTCAACAGCCAAACCTCCTATCAGTATATACAAGATAAAATGGGGATTGATCAAGATTTCTCGCCTCGCAATATATTCTACGGGCAAAACCGGATACGACAGCATATGTATTGCCAGGAGTTTACAGCAAAATCTGTCAATAACAGTCGTTATCACTGGATAACGGGGCTTTTTGCTTTCCGGCAAACGGTAGATAGGAAAGTTGACCTCAGTCGTTTTACAGATACCACCCGGCATCTTACTAATAGTGAGATCCCCACTCAAGGGATTGCTTTTTATCATCAATCCACACTCGATCTGTTCCAAGGTTTGTCCTGCTCTGTGGGTTTACGTTACGATTATGAACAGGCCCGATGCGATTTTTCCAAAGTGCAACAGCCGTTGGATGGTAAGGGAGAAACAAAATCTCTCGGACAATTCGACAGATCCCTTCACTTCAGCCAGTTTACTCCCAAGTTCAGCTTGCAATATCTCTCATCCCACAATCAATTGCTTTACGCTTCCGTATCCAGAGGATATAAAACCGGAGGATTTAATGTTTCTTTCCTCAACGATGACGAGTATATCTATTCACCCGAATATAACTGGAACTACGAAATAGGCGCCAAGCTATCTTTCCTGAATGGTCGACTGACAACCGACTTAGGATTGTTCTATATAGATTGGCGCAACCAGCAGATAACCAATACTATTCCGGCTGTAGGTAATATAATCCGAAACGCCGGTCGCTCTCGCAATAAAGGCGTCGAAATAAGTTTGCAGGCTCGTCCGGTAAATTCATTGGTCGTACATATGAATTATGGATATACAGATGCCCGATTTGTTCACTATAAGAAAGAAGAACGTGGCACCCTAAAAGATTATGGGGGTAATTACCTGCCTATGGTCCCCTGTCACACCTTCTCTTTAACAGCCGGATATACATTCTACAACATCTGCTCCTGGATCGACCGCCTTACACTCAATGGTGGCGTATCGGCAACAGGCCCAATCTATTGGTACGAAGACAACCAAGCCAAACAAAACCTATATGCACTGGTCAATCTGAAAATTGGTGCGAGTAAAGGAAACTTTACGTGGGAAGTCTGGAGCAAAAACCTCACCAATACCGACTATCTGAGCTACTACTTCGTGACAAGCAAAGCCTATGCGCAAAAAGGAAAACCCATCACCCTGGGGACATCTGTCAGCGTCCGTCTTTAATCAAGCAACATCAAAAAATGGAAATAAACAGATTTTTCCCACTATCCCAGAAGACACTGAACCTTGGTACGTTTTTCTGTCTATATATCGCACAGGCCATCCCGATGAGTTTCTTCTCTACTGCCATACAAGTATTGATGAGACAGGCTGATTACTCTCTTTCGTCCATCGCCTTATTACAGCTTATCAAACTTCCATGGATATTGAAGTTTCTTTGGGCACCACTCATCGACCGGCATTGCATCACCATGAAAGACTATAAACGCTGTATCATTTCATCCGAAATAGTATATGCTTTACTGATCCTTTTAGTAGGGCTACTCGACATCCAGACAGACCTTTACCTCATTATCGGATTGGTGTTTCTATCACTTGTAGCTTCAGCTACACAAGATATAGCCACAGACACACTTGCTGTACTTTCTTTTGACAAGCGGGATAAAAGTTTGGTCAACAGTATGCAATCAATGGGTAGCTTCGGAGGTACATTAATAGGAACGGGCGTGCTGCTTCTTGTTCTCCAACACTATGGCTGGCATGCAGTGATACCGTGCTTATGCATTTTCGTACTATTGGCAGTTATCCCGTTACTGAAGAATAAGCGCATGAAAATGACTGTCAAGGAATCTGCAAAGCGAGCACGACTTACCGATTTTATATGGTTCTTTGCCCGCCGCAGTATCTGGAAACAAATAGGATTCCTACTACTTTACTACGCCAGCATTATCGGCATTTTATCGGTACTGCGTTCTTACCTGGTTGATCTGGACTATTCGATGAAAGAGATAGGCATTATGATAGGCATCGTAGGTACCGGAGCCGCTTTCGCATCATCTTTTCTGGCCGGATTACTGGTTCGCAAAATCGGACGATATTATTCCAGAATACTATTCGCGATATTCATTCTGTTTACCACACTCTATTTTATGTGTATTTCGTGGACGCCTCCCTCACTCCCAATGCTCTGTTTGGGCATCGTACTATTGTGGAGTGCCTACGGTATGGCAACCATTGTGGTATATACCACTGCCATGGATTGTGTACGCAAAGGATGCGAAGGAACTGATTTTACCATTCAAACTGTACTCACACACCTAAGTGGTCTGCTTATGGCCTTTCTTAGCGGAGTGGTGGCCGACAGGGTTGGTTATCACGGTCTATTTATCTTCGAAGTCGTATTGGCTTCCATATCGCTGATCTATATCTTTTGTTTCTTCAGAAAAGAATCTCAAACTATTCATTCTTAACACATATGTATACTGAAATAATCAATAAATACAATGTACCGGTACCCCGATACACCAGTTATCCACCGGCCAATTATTTTGAACCGTTTACCAACAGCCGCTACCTGGAGGCTGTGCAGCAATCGAACAAGGTTTCAGAACGTGCGTTATCGTTTTATCTGCATATCCCGTTCTGTCGACACTTGTGTCACTATTGCGGATGCAACTCATATCCTATGGCACGTCCCGAAGTCATTGAATCCTATGTAAAGGCCTTGCACCAGGAGATGGATCAAATTCTTCCTTTGTTGGACAAAAGCCGCCCGATCGCACAAATACATTATGGAGGCGGAAGCCCCACAGCCATTCCTATAGCCTTGATCAAAGAGCTGAATGCTCACCTATTATCATCATTCCGGATGATCGATCGTCCGGAAATAGCCATTGAATGCCATCCCGGATATCTTTCTGAGAAAGATTGGCTACAGTTAACCGAATGTGGTTTTAACCGTGTCAGTATTGGCGTGCAAGACTTTAACATCGAAGTCCTGAAAACAGTGAATCGCCGCCCTTCCTTAGTAGCGATGGAAGATATCTTTGCTCTGCTACGTGAAAGGGGGGTAAGCATCAACCTTGACTTTCTTTATGGCTTGCCCAAGCAAACAGTAGAAAGCTTTGCCCGTAGTATAGAGCAAGCCATTTCCTTATCACCCGACAGACTGGTCACATTCAGTTACGCCCACGTGCCTTGGATCAATAAACGACAGTTGATTCTGGAGAAATCAGGTCTACCCGATAATCGTGAAAAACGGAATATGTTTGACACTGCTGCCAAGCTATTGCTTGAATCCGGTTATCAATCTATCGGAATGGATCACTTTGTACGCCCAAACGATGAACTGAGTATCGCCATGCAAACCAAAAAATTACACCGCAACTTTCAGGGTTATTGTACCCGACGCACTACTGCACAGGTATATGGCTTGGGCGTAACTGCTATCAGCCAACTCGAATCGGCCTATGCTCAAAACACGAAAGATATTCCCCACTACATCGAGACTATCGGCAAAGGCGAACTATGTATTACCAAAGGCTACGCCCTTTCTCCAACCGAGCAATTAACCAGAGAAGTGATTGAAACCTTAATGTGCAATGGATGCATCGATTGGAAAGCTCTGTCAAACCGTTTGCACGTATCAGTACCGACTCTAAAAGCCGCTACAGCCTATGATGAACAGAAACTGTCGGTCTTTGCCAATGACGGGCTTATTTACTATACTGATGACTATCTTGAGATGACAACCGAAGGTTCGGCATTTGTACGCAACGTAGCCGCTTCACTTGACAAGCTTATGCTCCATACCCCACATTCATATTCAAAACCTTTGTAAAAATGAACCAAGCAGAAACAAAAAATTATCGTTTGCGAGACACGATTATCATTGGTGCAGGTCTCACCGGACTGACTATCGCCTATTACCTCACTCGCAAGGGATGTGATGTCGAAGTAATCGAACAACAATCCCGCACGGGCGGTCAGATATGTACCTACCACGAAAGTGGCTTCACCTTCGAAAGCGGACCGAATACCGGTATAATCTCTCACCCTGAAGTAGCCGAACTTCTCGAGGCACTCTCTCCAATCTGCCGTTTAGAAACAGCCCGCGAAGCTTCCAAACAACGTCTTATATGGAAAGGTAATCGTTTTCACCCTCTCCCCTCGGGACTGTTCAATGCAATTACCACGCCGTTGTTCAGTACAAAAGATAAATTAAATATCCTATGCGAACCTTTCCGCTCAAGAGGAAACAATCCTGACGAAACCATTGGCGAACTGGTACAACGTCGCTTGGGCACGTCTTATCTGCATTATGCGGTAGACCCGTTCATTTCGGGTGTCTATGCCGGTGACCCCATGCGGTTGGTCACCCGTCACGCCCTCCCTAAGCTTTATCAGCTTGAACAGACCTATGGCAGCTTCATTCGCGGTGGCATTGCAAAATCGTTTTCACCCCGAAACCAACGCGATCGACTGGCCACACGAAAAGTTTTCTCTACCCATGGAGGCCTCAGTAATCTGACAGGAGCATTGGAACAGGCCATTGGAAATAAACGATTCTCATTGGGAGCCACCTCAACATCCCTGATACCTTGTGAGCGTGGTTGGTTGGTTTGCTTTACAGATGCCAACGGAAAGGTCGATCAAATTCGTTGTCGGAAGGTGATAACCACCATACCTGCCTATGCCCTGCCTCCACTTCTTCCTTTTATCCCCACCGAACAAATGAACCGGATTAGCAATCTTACCTATGCTCCCGTTATGCAAGTCTGTGTGGGTCTGCGTAATACTTATGGAAAAGAGTTCCCTGCCTTTGGGGGATTGGTTCCTTCCTGTGAACAAAAATCTGTTTTAGGTATTTTGTTTCCATCGGCTTGCTTCAGCAACCGTTCTCCAAAGGATGGCGCCTTGTATTCATATTTCCTGGGCGGAACAAGGCATCCCGAACTCCTGACAAAAAGCAATGACGAAATTACCACGTTAATTGGCACTACCATGCACGAGATGCTGAATTATCCTGTTGGAATAGTACCCGATCTGATACGCATCTTCCGGCATGAAAAAGCCATTCCCCAATACGAAAGCAGCAGCGCCGACAGGTTTACCACAATTAACGAACTACAAAAGCAATATCCCGGATTGGTATTGGCAGGAAATCTCAAAGGAGGAATCGGTATGGCCGACCGCATCAAACAAGCTGTCGAGATTGCCCGCGAAAAATAAACCTTTCTTATCGCCTACCTATATTTACAAACAGTCTGAAAAAACACCTATCAATCCTTACGACACTACTTAAAAGAAAGGATTGGGAAAGATGAAATTCATTTTCCCAATCCTTTTAAAGGTATTTATCAATACCATAATAATAACCTTTAGAGCCTCTTTAACTTTTTGACAGGAACATCAGATTTTCTTTCCTATGTAGAACACATACCCATAATATTCCTTATACTTATAGTAAAGTTGGGTCTCATGACGCTGGTTGGCAATAAAATCCACAGCAGCTTTATTACCGGCATATTTTTTCAGAAAATTCTCCTGGGCTTCTACTTGTGGAGTATAAAAATGTTCTATCCAACAGTTTTCAGGTAAAATAAAACAGGCAACAGGGATATACCCGGCCCTTTGCATTTGGGCAACCTTATTGGGAATAGTATCTATCTCAGGATAAGCATCCATCCAGAAGTCATTAATCTCGGCAGGCCGTTTATCAGTAAACCAGGAAACTTCTGAGACAGCGATATAGCCCCCTATTTTCAAATATTGCCACCACTCTTTCAGCCCATGCTGAAAACCTATATTATAAATTGCTCCTTCGGACCAGATCAAGTCCAACTCTTCTCTACTGAATGGAAGATTGTCCATTGAACCTACAATTCCCTTTACCCGATCTTGTAAGCTCAACTGACTGGCATGGTAGTTGAAAATGTCTATAAAAGCAGGAAACAAATCTAAACCTATGATTTGTCCGGATGTATGCCCGGCTAATGTCATTGTCTGAGTGCCTGTACCACAACCAAGATCAGCTATACGAGAATTTTCGTTCAGATCCTCAATAAAACTAAGAGCTTTAATGGTCACTTCAGGACTGCCAGGCCCCTGTCGTTTTATACTTGAGAAATATTCGCAGATTAAATCGAAATCGAATTCGTGAATTGATTTATTATCGTTATTCATGATGCTTTAATTTATTAATGTATATATATGAAAATATCTCAGACAAAAAATATGCCTGAGCCAGAATTGCAGCATAACCTCAAACTTACGTTTAAAAGGTTATTTACTTCACGGAATCCTTCTTAAGTTTAAACATCCAAACTTTTTTAGTAGAACGCAAAGATAACCACAATTTTTATTATGACAACAGTTGGAACAAGTTTATCTTATAAGTGTTTTCAAACCATCTGGTAAACATAATGCAATAATACTTTTTAATCCGTAATAAAGGTAATAAAAGCTGTAATCCATATCCTATATCAACGAACAAAACCGACTATTTTTGCATTTGAATCAAAAAGGCAAAAAACAACTGAATGATCAGTCTAATGCCGGTAAATGTGTAATCTAATAATATATGATTATGGAATATGTAAAACTGAACAATGGCATTGAAATGCCGATTTTAGGGTACGGAGTATATCAAGTAACTCCCGAAGAGTGTGAAAGATGCGTATCAGATGCTATCAGTGTAGGGTATCGGCTGATCGATACAGCCCAAGCCTATGGAAACGAAGAAGGCGTGGGAAATGCCATCCGAAAATCAAGCATTCCCCGCAAAGATCTATTTATCACTACGAAAGTTTGGATATCGAATGCAGGCTACGAAAAAGCAAAGGCATCTATTGAGGAATCCCTGCAAAAATTGCAAACCGACTATATCGATTTGCTTTTGATTCACCAACCTTTCAATGATTATTATGGCACTTATCGCGCCATGGAGGAAGCAAACAAAACAGGTAAAGTGCGAGCTATCGGAGTCAGCAATTTCTATCCCGACCGCTTTGTCGATCTGGCAGAATTCTGCGAGATAAAGCCAGCGGTGAATCAAATGGAAACCCATGTATTCAATCAACAAAGAAAACTACGGGAAGTCATGCAGGAATACGGCACAGAACTAATGGCTTGGGGACCGTTTGCCGAAGGTCGAAATGATTTTTTCACCAACGGGACTTTGGCCGCCATTGGTGTCAAATATGGAAAGTCGGTTGCACAAGTTGCTCTACGTTTCTTAATTCAGCGTGGCATAATAGTAATACCCAAGTCTACACATAAAGAACGTATGATTGAGAATTTCAATGTCTTTGACTTCAGTTTGACAGAAAGAGAAATGACGGTTATAGCCGCACTTGACAATGAAAAAAGTCTATTCTTCTCACATTATGATCCGGAAATGGTAAAATGGCTGATTAACTATGTGAAATAGCTGCAAAGTATATATCTGTATCTACACTTGACGATTGACATTATACAAGCAATATCCTGAGATCCTGATCAGAAAATCGTAGAAAGTCCATTTTGACTAACTATTCATTTTTCAAAAAACAGCGAAACAGGAATGAATCGGCAAGTAAGATGCAAATATTCCGCATATTTATAGGATGAAAGCCGGAAGTCGTTAACAGGAAGTTAACATCGTAAAAACAAAGAACGAACTTCTTATCAAGAGAAAATTAATATCCTGAAAACAGAAAGTTAACTTTCTGTTTTCAGGATATTAATTTCAGAAAGCAAAACAAGATCAAGTCGTGAGAAAAATGATAAACCGAACCAAAAAAAGGCAATTTTCTTCCAGAATTCAACTATAGATGAACATCTGGAGAATAGCATTTTGGAACCATTCCGCTATTTCAGCATTCAATTTAATTACAATATTCGTCAATTGCCCTTCATCGTGGGCACAATATTTCCAAAATACAAAACGCATGAATTATGCTATTGCAAAATCCACGCGTTTTTATTCTATTTGTCATCGTCAGTCCGTAAAGAAACGTCTCTCCGCATTTCTAAAATACAAAATGACAGATTACTTTTCCGATATTCCCAAAGTCAATCCGCGGCGAGGATGGAATTTCATAAGTCTCTTCGTTACAACCATACGTGTTGTTCCTTCTCCTCCTCCGTTTTCCGTTACACCACTCATTGTTTTCAATGCTACACTCAGCAATGTCTCATTCGTATTACCAAAAGGCAGATAAGTGCTTAAATAAGAATCCTCGTTATATTCATATGCAGGTTTGAAACCGTTGACATAATCCGATTTTTCTTGTACGTTGAATACATTACATACAGCTAAATTCAGGATGAACCGATCCGTAGGATGAACAAAAGGCTCTGTAGCAACATATTCTCCCGCAGTTTGAGTTCCTATCAATATCACCTTCATATAAGGGTTAAGGCAATTGATAACCATCTCCGCAGCTCCTCTCGTAGCATTGGTAGTCAATACATAAACAGTAGATAAGTTGAGATTTGCACCCGACTGGATAAGTTCCGGATTGAACGTCAGATCCTGATTCGATTCTACACGTTTATCATTATACCTCAATAAAGCAAGCAATTGATTCATTTTATCAGCCGGTGCAAGCATAGTGCAGAGCAGCTGTACACAATCTAAACTGCCACCGGTGTTATATCGGAGATCTAACACAAACTCATTTACACCATCTGTCTGGAATTTCCGGAAAACTTTCCGTAAATCGTCATTATAGGTCTGACTATCCGCTGTTGATCCCGCTTTAAACTCATTGTACATCAGGTACCCAACCGTTTTTCCATCCCAAGGGATAATATCGAAATAATGGACAGGCTTATCGGTCAAAGAACGTGAAGCAGATATCGTTGTGTCCCCTATCGGTACGACACTACCAGTTGTTTTGCCATCTTCCCCAACTATCTCTTTATATACACCTATTTGAAGCGTCCGGACACCTCCTTGTTGCAATTCCGGCTCTACCTTTTTGGTGATATAATCTCCATCCAGCATCATAATCCAATGCCCACGCTTCAATCCGGCCTCTTCGGCCGGTGACCCTGGAACAACATAAGAAATCAGAGCATTATAAGCCGTATCGTTATCAAGCACTTTATATAAGCTATAGTCGAAGCCATAGCTTGGGATAGGCTCGTCAAGCAGAGAGTCAATATTACTGAAGCCCTTATCCATGGAAGCAACAGCCTTTTTTAGAAATTCTGCCGGCTCCTGAAAGTAATCCGGAGCGGCAGGTGAAGGCATGTCTTTATACCATAAATACTCCTGACGCATCACACTATCTATCCAAATGTCACGTCCCGTCTCCGGATAATATTCCGGCCAGCGGTCTACACCACAGGAAAAAAGACTTGTCAGTATAAGGGTTCCCAATAAGGGAAGTATCAATAGTTTTCCTCTTTTCATAATCTATCGGCAATCATAATCTGCGCAAATGTAGTGAATACTTAGCTTTCATACCACTATTACGATATAAAAAAACTATCTTTGCTTTCATTCAATAACCGGATATAAAATACAAAACACCTTATTACTATGATTGTACAAAATTTAAATTTTGATCAAACGGTTGCATTAGCAAAAGCCAAAGCTGAAAAAATGATAGAAAACGGACTTTATTCACGTTTCAGGTTATCCGATAAAGAGAGATTGGATAAAGCTCTGTTAGGCTGCATCGGAGAGTTAGCATTCCAACAACATTTAAGTAATCTGGGAATTCCATTCGAATTGGATCATACAGACTTCCAATCCCATCATACCGATGAATTTGACGTTAAAGTAAACGATGCCAAAATAGATATCAAAGTGGCAAAGAAAACAACCGCCAATCCTCCATCCGACAACTGGACCTATGGTTATCCACAGGAACAGCACCCCGAAACAAAAGATTACGTCGTTGTAGGGTGGGTAGACTTCAACAGAAAAGAAGTTGGCTTTTATGGTTGGATCAGAGGAGAGCAAATAGTAAGATTTAAAGTTGTCACCCGCAATTCTTATGCCAAGTACCCTTATCTGACACCTAACCATGAATTCAAATGGGGATGTCTCACTAAAGATTTGAACGAGATTTTGAAGTAAAACGATTAGATTGTCCCTGAAAAACACTCTTCATTAAAGTTTTTTTCATTTTTCTCCAAAAACTCATAGGGTATTCTCTGTTTGAACGATCTTATGTATAGGAAGCAAACTATTATTCACCCTTTAAACTCTGAAAAAGATGAAAACGCAATGGATAAAATCAATCGGATGTGTACTGGCAGTTTTGATTCTGTCGGGTGTTATTCCACTGGCAGCACAGGACAATGTGGAAAAATATACGATAGTCAGTGGCGTAATCAAGGATAAATCGAATAAAAAGAAGCTGGAGCATGTCAATGTCTCGATACCGGAAAGTAATATCGGTACCATCACCAATACTGACGGAGAGTTCTCTTTAAAAATTCCCGAATCGATTCAAGCTAAAGACATAGAAGTTTCGCATATCGGTTATCTCAATGCCCGAATCCCCCTGAAAGGAGAAAGCCTCACGGAACAGACCATTTGGCTCTCTCCTTATGCCAACTTACTCAGCGAGATTATAGTACGGGCCAGAGATCCACGAAGCATTGTGGAAGAAGCACTTCGCAAGATTCCAACCAACTACAGTCCGAAAAGCAATATGCTAAAGGGATTCTACAGGGAAATTGCCCAAAAAGGACGACGGTATATCAATATATCGGAAGCCGTAATAGACATTTATAAAACACCCTACAATGAAACAGCCGAACGAGACCGGGTTCAGATTTCCAAAGGGCGCAGACTGCTAAGCCAAAAGCAAAGCGATACACTGGCTGTAAAATTACTTGGAGGTCCCAATATGGCCATTTATATTGATGTAGTAAAGAACCCTGATTGCCTGTTGGCTAAAGAAGATTTATTGTTCTACGAATTTCGTATGGAAGACCCGACCAGCATCGGTGACCGGTCACAGTATGTCATCAGTTTCCGCCCTAAAGTAAAGTTGTCTTATCCTCTGTGCTATGGTACACTCTATATTGACAAGGAACGCCTTTCGTTCACGCGGGCAGAGTTCAATCTCAGTATGGATGACAAAAACAAGGCGACTCAAGCTATTCTGAGGAAAAAACCTTTCGGACTGCATTTCAAGCCGGTAGAAGTATCCTACCTGGTATCGTACAAGAATCAGGGAGACGTTACTTATCTGAGTTATATCCGGAACAACATTCGTTTCAAATGTGACTGGAAACGCAAACTCTTTTCTACCAATTACACGATCTTATCGGAAATGGTAGTGACAGACAGGAAAGAAAACAACATAACAGCCATTCCCTATAAAGTCGCTTTCAAACAAAACCATGTATTTTCCGACAAAGTGGATAACTTTACCAATGACAACTTCTGGGGAACTTATAACATCATAGAACCCACCGAATCATTGGAACATGCGGTAAACAAACTGAAAAAGCAACAGAAACAGTAACCACTTTTTTAGTATCTTTGACGAATTCTAACTCCCAATACCCCCCATATGCTGAACGACGTATTCGTACTCACTCAAATAAAAGAAGGAAATATAAAGGCGTTTGAAACATTATTCCGCCAATATTATACTCCGCTTTGCCTGTACGCCGCCAGCATAACGGGAGAAACAGACGTAGCAGAAGAAATTGTTGAAGAATTGTTCTATGTACTCTGGAAAGACCGTGAAAAACTTGAAATCTTTCATTCTATCAAGAGTTATCTCTATCGGTCTGTACGCAACCGTTCCATCCAGTACTGCGAACACCAAGACGTCAGAAAACGCTATCAGGATGCGGTTCTATCTATTCCGGAAAATGTGGCTTCAGCCGATCCACAGGAACAGATTGAATACAAAGAACTGCAACAGCTGATAGACAAAACCCTTAAAAAATTACCGGAGCGCCGTTTCCAGATCTTTCGTCTGCACCATACAGAAGGAAAGAAGTACTCTGAGATAGCTTCCCTCCTCTCACTATCGGTGAAGACTGTGGAGAAAGAAATGACCCGGGCACTCCAAACATTACGAAAAGAGATTGAGAACTATATTCAGACATCATGAATCGAATAGAAAAAAACAAGATCAAAACAGACCGGGCGTGGAACAAGTTATATAATCGCCTGGAGACAGATGGGCTGCTACCTGCCGAGGGGCACAGCTCCGCCATACGTCCGGTTGTATGGATCAGCACAATATCGATTGCAGCAATCATATTTCTATGTATCTATCTGCCCATAACATTACGAACCGACAGCCAACCATCTACCGGTGAGTTACTGGTCAAGGCCAATAAAGAAGAGAACATACTGGTCACCACTCTTGAAGATGGTTCTGTAGTCTATCTTTCCGGACAAACCTCATTGCAATATCCTAAACACTTTTCTGAAAAAAGAAGAGAGGTAAGCCTAAAAGGGAATGCCCTTTTTGATGTAGCGGGCAATCGTGCACGTCCTTTCTTCATTGAAACCGGAAAAGTACAGATTGAGGTGATAGGTACAGCCTTCCATGTAAAAAACAGTGGTAATTCTCCATTTGAGTTATCCGTCCAGCGAGGCGAAGTAAAAGTCACTCAAAAACAGAACGGACAAGAAATACACGTCAAAGCAGGAGAAACTGCCACTTTATTACAGAATAAATGGCACCTGACTGCAACCAAAGATTCCAAACAGTTTGCCCGTTATATGCAAAAGATGTGCTTTAAAGACGAACGGCTGGACAATATCCTGCATGCCATTAATCTACGCCAGTCAGAGATCCATTTAGAGAGTTCCCCGGAATTGGACGAACATTTGCTGACAGTTTCTTTTTCGGATGACTCCCCTGAAAAAATGGCCGAATTAATTAGCATGGCACTGAACCTGAAGTGTACACGTAAGCATAATGTAATCACTCTTACTAAGTAGCTCCGGAACTTAAAGAAGAAAAAGAAATGAAAACTTTGAAAAGTCTCTCCCTGCAATATTTATTCATTTGTCTGCTATTGTTTATGGCAGTTCGGGTGAAAGCAGACGGCTCCGGTATCTTCGACCGCATCATCCGGCTTCCAAGAACTGAAGCAACAGTCTATCAATCTTTGGCCAAAATAACAGAAGAGACAGGATATCTGTTTATCTATGACAGCAAACTGATTGACAATGAACGTAAGATAAAATTAAAAGGCGGAAAACGAACCGTACGTCAGGCCATTTATGACATCATCGGTAGCGACAGTCTTCAACTCCGCTCTGTAGATAAGCACATTATTATCAACCAACCGGAAACCATAGCAACAACTGAACGGGAAGCAAGCTCGCACAAAGACAGCACATTCTTTTTCACCCTTGAGGGAATATTAATAGACCAACTCTCCAGAGAACCGATTCCCTATGCTACCGTAAGTGTGCAGGGAACCTCTATCGGCAGCGTTAGCAATCAAAATGGAAGTTTCAGACTTAATCTGCCCGACTCTCTCCAGAACAGCCGGATTCACTTTTCGCATCTGGGCTATGTGCCACAAACGACGGACGCTTCCCTCCTTGCCGGACGAAGCGGTACTTTTGCATTAGAACCCAAAGTAATTCCTTTGCAGGAGGTTATTGTACGTATTGTCAACCCGGTACGCCTGTTGAGAGAAATGCTCAATTTGCGAAAAAAGAATTACTCACAAAATCCTGTCTACCTGACTTCTTTTTACAGAGAAGGAATCGAACAAAAGAATCGGTTTGTCAGTCTGACAGAAGGAATCTTCAAGATATACAAAGCTCCTTCGGACGATCCGGAGAAGGCTGATCAGGTGAAGTTACTGAAAATGCGACGCATCACCAACCAAGCCGTAAAAGACACTTTAATTGCTAAAATGAAATCGGGTATCCACGCCTGTATCGAATTGGATCTAATCAAGAGTCTGCCCAATTTCCTACTTCCGGACTCCAAAGAGTGTGTATACGTTTATACTTCCAGCGATCTTGCCGTAATCGATAACCGGCTTGCCAACGTGATCTACTTCAAACAACATCCGGGCATCAAGACCCCATACTATTGTGGAGAACTCTATATCGATACTGAAGATGGTGCCTTGCTACGCGCACAATTCGAATTGATTCCCCGGTATATACACAAAGCCGCCAACATGCTGGTAGAAAAAAGAAGCCGCAATATCCGGATTATTCCACAAAAGGTAGTCTATACGGTATCTTATAAGCCCTGGAATCAAACGTATTACATCCACCATGTCCGTGGAGACTTACACTTCAAGATAAAACAAAGGAACAAATGGCTCAGCAATACAAACCTGCATACTTGGTTTGAAATGGTCACTTGTAAGATAGAAACGGGCAATGTCAGCCGTTTCGCTTACAGTGACCGACTGGCTACACATACCATTTTTGCAGAAACTCCATTTGTATACGACAAAGATTTTTGGGAGGATTTCAATATAATTCCTCCCGAAAAAAAGTTAAGTGAAGCCATCGAGAAAATTTCTTCAAAAATAGAAGAGACCGAAAACTGAAGACCATACAGATCTACTTTTTCTTGCCTACTCCTCGTTCGGCAATATAGACTCCACTCAAAATCAATGCCGATCCCAATAGAGCAACTATCGTGATTGTCTCTTCAATCACGATAGCAGAAGTCAGTAAGGTAATAAGCGGAACAACGTAAATATAACTGGTAGTGCAAACCACTCCCAATTGTTTCACTGCCGTATTCCACATAATGTAGCACAGCATCGAAGCAATCACTCCCAGAAAAAGCAGGTTTAAAACAACGACCGGTTGGAAAAGAATATGTGTATCCATCTGCAAAGGAGAGACAAAAAAGAGAGGTAAAAGGGTCAGCAGACCATAAAAGAAAACCTTCCGTGTTATGAACAACGTTGGATAATGAGTATTCATCCGCCTGAGAAGTAAACAATAGAAAGCCCACATCAATGCTGCCGCCAGAGTCAGAATATCGCCAACCGGACTAAGCTGCAGAATGAAACTGCCATTGAACACAACCAGTCCCACTCCAATGAGTGCTATCAAAGAGCCACCTACCAAACGGGCCTTCAATTTGTCACCTTTATAAAAGAAAGGAGCCAGCAGCGCTGTTAAGACAGGAGTTGTACAGATAATGAGTGATACATTTGAAGCAAGCGTCATCCCCAACGCAGTGTTTTCGGCAACAAAATAGAGTGAGCCTCCACACAATCCAAGCCCCACAAACCGCAGTTCGTCCTGCCAACTTTTGGCCCGTAACACACGGGGAGAGAAAAACCAGATACAGATATATGCCAATAAAAAACGGTAGAACAGAATATCGACAGGCGACAGACCATATTTTATCAGGACCTTGGTAGAAACAAACGTAGTTCCCCATATCATTACCGTCACCGCCGCCATCACGTGATACCATCCGGCCGTTTTTAAAGTTGTTTTCATATTTGCCCGATTTGCTATAAAATTTTCTCCGCAAAGATAAGGATTGCAGACGGAAGAAAATCGTATCTTTGCCATTCATTTTCCACAAAAATACCATTATGCAAGGAATCAAGAATCTGACTCAAGGTCCTATCAACAGACAACTGTTCAACCTGGCCATGCCCATTATGGCAACCTCCTTTATCCAGATGGCATATAGCCTGACAGATATGGCCTGGGTAGGACGCCTCGGAAGTGAAGCCGTCGCTGCCGTAGGCTCAGTAGGCATTCTTACATGGATGTCCGGTTCCATTTCTCTATTGAATAAAGTAGGTTCTGAGGTTAGTGTCGGACAATCCATAGGTGCACAAAATTACGAAGATGCCCGTTGTTTTGCTTCGCACAACATTACCATTGCACTTGTTATTTCACTCTGCTGGGGCGGACTGCTCTTTCTATTCGCCCGTCCCATCATCGGCATTTACGAGCTGGAAGCACACATCACCGAAAATGCAATTGCTTATCTGCGCATCATTTCTACCGGACTGCCTTTCATATTTCTTTCGGCGGCCTTCACCGGTATTTATAATGCGGCTGGAAGAAGCAAAATCCCATTCTATATCAGTGGCACCGGATTATTACTTAATATTATCCTCGACCCACTTTTCATTTTCGGTTTCGGATTGGGTACCAACGGAGCGGCCTATGCTACCTGGATTTCACAGGCAGCAGTATTCGGCATTTTCATCTACCAATTACGTTGCAGAGATGCTTTGTTGGAACGGTTCCCGTTTTTCACGCGGCTAAAAAAGAAATACACCCATCGCATCCTGAAACTGGGGCTACCGGTAGCTACTCTCAATACTCTGTTTGCTTTCGTCAATATGTTCCTTTGCCGTACTGCATCCGAACAAGGAGGACACATCGGACTGATGACTTTTACGACCGGAGGACAAATAGAAGCCATTACCTGGAACACATCGCAGGGATTCTCCACAGCCCTGAGTGCTTTTATCGCCCAAAATTATGCAGCCGGACGAACGGACCGCGTAATAAAGTCATGGCATACGACTTTGTTGATGACTTCGGTTTTCGGTACCCTTTGTACCTTACTATTCGTCTTTTTCGGGAACGAAGTATTTGCACTTTTTGTCCCCGAGCAGGCTGCCTATGAGGCCGGTGGTATTTTTCTCCGTATCGATGGCTATTCACAGCTCTTCATGATGCTTGAAATCACGACACAAGGAGTATTCTATGGCATCGGACGAACAATTCCGCCTGCCATCATCAGTATTACATGTAACTATATGCGTATTCCACTTGCTATTCTGTTTGTCCGTATGGGCATGGGTGTAGAAGGCATTTGGTGGGCCGTGTGCGTCACTACAGTTGCTAAAGGACTGATATTGGCAGGGTGGTTTGCTCTGATTAAACGAAAAGTACTGTCACGCCCCGTAGTCTGAAAAGAAATTGTTCAACTCAGGCAACAAAAGTATATACCTTCTTGTTTTTTTTACAAGGCAAATGACAGGCTAACCAAATAATCTGTATATTTGCCATGTTTTTATAAAATGGAGGTATCCATTTAATTATTAACTATATAAAAAGAGCTTAATTATGAAGAAGATTAAATTTATGGCTTTGTTTCTGAGCATGGCCCTCGTTTTCGGAAGTTGTGGAAGCATGAACAATACAGCTAAAGGCGGTGTCATCGGAGGTGGTTCGGGAGCTGCTTTGGGAGCTATCATCGGTGGTATTGCCGGTAAAGGAAAAGGTGCAGCCATAGGTGCGGCAGTAGGTACTGCCGTAGGTGCCGGAGCAGGTGTGTTGATTGGTCGTAAAATGGACAAAAAAGCTGCTGAAGCTGCAAAAATTAAAGATGCGCAAGTGGAACAGGTTACTGATAACAACGGACTGGCTGCTGTAAAAGTAACTTTCCCGTCAGGAATACTTTTTGCATTCAATTCTTCCGCACTGAGCGCAGCATCCAAACAATCTTTAGCTGAATTTGCCAATATTCTGAAAGAAGATCCAACAGTCGACGTAGCCATTATCGGTCATACAGACAAAGTAGGTACTTATGAAGCGAATCAAAAAGTATCTTCCAACCGTGCATATGCAGTAGAAAATTACCTTCAGTCTTGTGGTGTTAAACCTTATCAATTCAAAAAGGTAGAAGGTGTAGGCTATTCGCAGTACAACGAAGCTGAAACACCTGAACAAAACCGTCGTGTAGAAATATTCATGTACGCCAGTGAGCAAATGATTAAAAACGCTGAGGCTGGTAAATAATAATTTCATAACGCACCCATAGGTGTTTTATGCCATGTGCCAATATACTGATTAATCCTGAATGATGGAGGATATATAAAATCGGTACATTGGCACATTCGTATACCGAACCAACAATATCACACACAATGAAACTCCGGAAACCCTTTCGCATTCTGCGTAACCTGATCCTCTTCTTTTTTATCTCCTCGATCGGCGCAGTCATTTTCTATCGATTCGTACCGGTATATGTCACTCCGTTAATGATTATCCGTTCTGTTCAGCAACTCACTTCCGGAGAAAAAGTGATATGCAAACATACATGGGTACCATTTAATAAAATCTCTCCCAGCCTGCCAATGGCTGTGATTGCTTCCGAAGACAATCGCTTCGCTTCACACAACGGATTCGATATGATAGAAATCAAGAAAGCGATGAAAGAAAACGAAACCCGGAAAAAGAAACGGGGCGCCAGTACCATCAGCCAGCAAACTGCAAAAAACGTTTTTCTTTGGCCTCAATCTTCATGGATAAGAAAAGGATTCGAAGTATATTTTACGTTCCTGATCGAAAGATGCTGGTCGAAAGAACGGATTATGGAAGTCTACCTAAACTCCATCGAAATGGGTAAAGGCATTTATGGCGCACAGGCAACAGCTAAATATAAGTTCAAAACTACAGCAGCCAAACTCACCAGGGGACAATGTGCCCTAATTGCAGCTACTTTACCCAACCCAATACGATTTGATTCGGCACGCCCTTCACCTTATATCAAACGACGTCAGGGGCAAATTCTGCGTCTGATGAATCTGGTTCCAAAATTCCCTTCTGCCGATAAGAAAAAAGAGCAAGGAAAAGATACGAAAAGCCCTCAAAATAAGAAAAAGAAAAAATAACAACTTTAAAATAAAAAGACGATTAATTTGATCACAGAAACATTGTTCAATAATAGCTCAAAAGTCTCAGATCATGTATACGGAGAAAAAACTCCTTAAAATAAAATAATATAAGAATAATAAAGAAGGCTGCCTCTGTGAATAGAAACAGCCTCAGATTTATGTGAAACAGGAAATTACTGTTGAGGTCCCGTACCAAAAGCCGGTGCCTCTTTATCATACCAAACACGTTCTTTGCTCAACGTTACAGGCGAATTACTCATTTCGCCCTCATACGTATATCCCTGTGCTTGATAAGCTGCAATCGTAATGTCACGGAGCAAATCAGAATCAAGAGGTTTACTTACCGGGAAGCGTCGTGGAATTACGTACTGGTCGCCCAATAACGGATCGAAGTCCTGATATGGTAACAAGGTACTATTCTTCATCGGTACTCCCGAACGGCGAGCAGTAACAAACATATCCATCGGAAGCATCAGATAATGAATGTATTGCTGAATATAAACCTTCTCAAGATCTTTATTCAGATCACCGGTCAAGTGGTAAGCATCATGTGACAGCATTTCATCAATCATACCTTCCTTCAGACTGATTGTTTTATCATGTACATCGTTCGCATAGGTTTTATCATAGTAAGGAATATGATTCTTACCGGCAACAAAATCATAACCGCGGACAGACATTTCCACGCCTGCGTTCAAATACTGTTGTGCGGTCATCGGCAGATTGGCTCCTAACAATTTGAACTCCGCCAACAAAAGGTTTGTTTCACCCGCAGAGAAATACAAACCATACCATCCGTACTCTTCCTTATCCTGTACAGGAGCTACATCGGGCACATCGGGGAACGTGTAAATAAGCAAACCTTTAATATTTTCTGTATTCCGGTAAGCAATCGGAGTATAGGTCTTTTTCGCATCGTCTTTGCTCAGCAAATAGAACAACTCGTTGTTGGGATCGAAATAATCTTTATATTCATCCTTTTTATTGATATCCACCTGACAAGGAACCCCATAATAGCGTACCCAAGGCTCTCCGGGAGCCTTCCAGCTCTCAAAATGTTTCTTTCCGTCAGCATCGACCGTATAATTCACATTGGCCTCTACATAAAATGGTAAGGCTCTTTTCTGATCAAAGAAACCTTGAACTACATTAGAGTTATAATCATTCTTCTGGAAGAAATAGAACAGACGTGGATCGCGATTGCTCACCATAAAATCGATCAACTGCTTGGTTCCTGCACCAACGGAAATATCATTGTTCCAATTATTATCTCTCTTACCTTTATTGAAAACAAAATCATCATCAAGGGATAAAATAAGACCGGCCGGATTCTGGACAGCTTCATTCACAATGGCAATTGCACGGGCCTTGTCTTTATTAATCAGACGGGCAGCAATTCTAAGCTTCAATGAATTAGCCAGTTTGGCCCATTTGTCAAGCTTTCCTTTATAAATAAAATCCTGGGCACCAAGCACGTCCTGCGGATTTTTTTCTTTCAGATAGTTAATCGTTTCGTCAAGCTGTTTCAACCAAAGCTCAAACAATTCTTCCTGCGTATCGTATTTCGGAGTCAGAGTCCCACCGTAGCGAGCCATTTCTGCTTCTGAGTACTGACGGGAACCATACATGTCCGAGTCTTCAAGTCCCAGATATACCAACATCGGGTTACATAGATAAGCAATATATTCATACTTTTCCTTCTCGTCATCCGGCATCAAACTGATCTGATACTTTATTTCATTGGTATAACGAAGCACTTCGTTGACCTGATAGCCACAGCCGGTTTGAGTTACCACATTCAACTTGCTGGAGTTTCCACCTCCCGCTGCAGTTGCCTGTACCCAGGTAGACATTGCATCGAAGCCGGCAAACCACTGAAGATAATCGGCCGGTTGAAAACTCATGGCACATTGAGTAAATAAATAGCGTACGTTAGGTTTAGAAACTGTAGAGGGATCGGTATTCTGCCCGGCAAACTCGTCTTTACAAGACGACATCAGGAACCCTGTACCTACAACAGTCATAGCTGCAAGATATAGATATTTTTTCATTATTCGTTTCATACTAAATATCACATTAAAGGTTTAGAAATCTAAATTAACAGTCATCATATAGTTAGCCGTATAAGGTTCATAACCACGGATACGGAACTCAGAAGCCGTATTACCACGGACACTCTCAGGATTCAGATGGTTAGGTAATGAATTATACAGATATCCCAGATTGCGTGCAGAGAAACTCAACCCCAATCCCTGAGCGCCAAACTTACTTGCCACCGATTTCGGAAAGCGATACGACAATGTGATCTCACGCAACGCAATGTAATTCAACTCATGTACCCAAGTGTCGAATATTGTATTCTGTCCCCAAGCCGCACGATTCACATGATAAGTTCCGGCATGTGTGGGTTCCAGTTTTCCTTCTGCCACCAGCTGTTTATAGGACATACCACTTACATCCATTTTAGTTCCGTCTACAAGTGTTGCGAACGTACCGTTCTTAAATACTCCGTCAGGGATAACACCATCACCATAAGAGATACCTTTGCTATCGCCATACTGACTGGTCCAAGACAAGCCACCATGTTCAGGGTCACGCCATTTCAAAGAACTCTTGATCCATCCGGCCTGTGTGCCATACAAGTTGGAATAAGAGGCTACCAACCCGCCAAAACGCATATCAGTAGCAATATGCAAACTAAGGTTTTTCCAGGACAGCGTAGTGGATAAGGACCCTAAAAAGTCAGGAGTCATTTTACCCACTTCCTGTACTTTTCCGCTACGTGCTTCATAAGCTCCTCTCCAACTGTCGTCCCATTCCAACAGTGTTTCTCCTTTGTCATTTTTAGCAGGAAGAATGTCAGACATCAACAATCCGTAGTCACCACCTACTCTGGCAACCGAACCGATATGGTAATCGTAATCATTAGCATAACCGCTCAGCGCAATGTAATCGGCTACGTTTTCATGTAATGAAATAATAGTATTTTTATTCTTTGTATAAGTCATTGCGACATCCCACTGCCAATCCTTGTTTTTATATGGAGTGGCGTTTACAGCAATCTCAATACCTTTATTCTGGATATTACCTGCATTTATCAACTGAGTGTTGACACCCGAAATAGCAGGAACTTCAATCGACATAATCTGATCCCTCGTATTTTCCTTATAATAGGTAACGTCAAAATTCAAACGGCTATCAAACAAACGCAAGTCCAAACCAATCTCCCAAGCATTCTTACGTTCCGGCTTCAACTTCAGACTCTTCATTGTTTTATCCAGAGTGTTCACATAGATATTGCCATCATACATTTCTTTGGTTCCAAAACCATATACCGAATTCACATAATAGGGATCGGTATCGTTACCGACCTGTGCCCACGACCCACGTACTTTGGCAAAAGTGATCCAACGCGGCAAATCAAATGTTTCATTAAGCAGCCATGAGCCGGATACTGATGGGTAGAAATAAGAATAAGTACCCATTCCGCTTTGATATACCAAAGAAGAAGACCAGTCATTACGCCCCGTTATATCTAAATAAACTTGATTTTTCCATCCCAGATTCAGGGCAAAAACAGCAGACATCATTCGCTTAGTATTCGAGATGCTGGCTTCCGACTTTTTAGGATTCTTTGAGTTATCGACAAACCACTGTCCCGGTACTACCATACCACCATCTGTATATACTTTGTATGCCTCCGAACGGCTCGTATAGTATTCGTACCGCGCAAAACCACCTACACTGAAATCTTTTATCTGCTTATTGACAGTAAATGTTCCGCCAAAAGTAGCTTGCTCTTTCGTAGTTTGCCCCATTGTGTACTTACCGCCTTCATTTGCATATCCACTACCCAACTGTTTTTCTTCAAATTTAGTATAATAGTAGTTCATATTAGCATCGGCCTTAAATCTCAACCAATCCAGAATCTGTACGTTCACTTCCATCTGGGGGCGAACCACGGTCTCTTTCTGAGAATAATCGTATTTGTCAATCATGAAAAACAGATCACGTCCAGGAACAGAACCATATTTATCACCATAGCTTGTAGATGCCAGTCCACCATGCTCACCCAGATATTTATCACGGAAATAATTCACATCCAGCATCGGAGTCATAATGGTGCCGTTCGGATTGACGAAACGTTCTCCCACTGTTCTCGGAGAGTTCTTCGGATTCGAATTAGTAAAACTCATAGCTGCCGAAACCTCCACCCGGTCACTGATCTTATGCGAACCTTTCAACAAAAACGAATAACGTTCGAATGTATTTTTTTCGCTGGTAGATCTTGCTTTTTTATAAGAAAGAGAGGTGTAATATGATGTTTTATCATTCCCACCGCGAATAGCCACATTCGTATTGGAGTTCAGTCCCAATTGATACAGGTCCAGCATATTGTCCTTATGAGGTGAATAGTTGGTCCAAGTACCGTCATAATTACGGATCGGCTGACCATCATATTTAGGTCCCCACCCGTAACTACCCGCACCAATCAAGGTCCGGTCTCCTTTATCATCAAGTTTAAACTGAAAAGGATCCCATACAGAGCCATTGTTGTCCGTGTCTTTCCAACCAGGCATTACCCCTACTCCATATTCAGTCTGGATATCCGGTGTTCTGTAAGCATGATCGATACCAAATGTTTGAGATACGGAAACTCCGAAACCTTTAAAGCCTTTACCCGATTTGGTAGTAATTACTACAGCGCCGTTCAGACCACGCGAACCATAAAGTGCAGTCGCAGCTGCACCTTTCAGTACCGAAACTGTTTCAAAGTCATCCGGATTTAAATTCTTCAATTCATTTCCATAATCATTTGCGTTATTGTTTCCGGCATCCCAGTCCATTGTTGTATTTCCGGAAGTCGAGTTATCAAGGATAACCCCATCAATGACATAAATAGGCTGGTTATTGCCTTTCAAGGTAGAGGCGCCACGAATCTGAATTTTTGTAGCTCCGAACATACCTCCGTCCGACTGACGAATCTCGACACCGGCCACTTTTCCTTGTAAAGCAGCCACCGGAGAAATCGTATTGGCAGCTTTTAAATCGTCTCCTTTGACCTCGGTCACTGCATATCCCAAAGCTTTCTGTTCACGTTTCAAACCTAAAGCTGTCACTACAACCTCGTCCAATATCTGGGTATCTTCTTGAAGCACAACATTAATAACGGTTTTACCTTTTACGTTTACATCCTGTTTCTTCATACCGATATAAGAAAATTCCAAGACTCCTTCTACAGGAACATTAGATAAGGTGTAATTGCCATCAATATCTGTCACTGTACCATTTGATGAACCTTTAACAAGTACACTCCCTCCGATAATCGGTTCACCGGTTCCATCTTTTACAATTCCTTTCACTGTTATATTCTGCGCAAAAGCAGTAACAGATAAAAAAGACAGAACAAGCACGAACATTTTCTTCATCAATCTCACATTGATAATTTTCGAGTTATTCATTCATTTTTCTTTTTTAGTTAAACAATATGTGTTAATTTAGGTTATAATAAAGATTATAGTTCTCTTAGAACTTGGTTATTCTTGAAAAACGTAAATTATATACAATATTAACCTCTTTATTGCAGCGTAATTTTACATTTGTCAATGAGATTTAGTTGTATATTCTAAAATAAGGAGTTGCCAATCTTATTTTGCGGAGTAAATATAGATATAAAGTATCAAAATACAATAAATATACTATAATATTTTTAAATACTAATTTCTACTTTTTCCCCTTCGGCAATTAACAGCCACCAGAATCCCTATAGAAGTGCCTATAATGTATCCAAGAACTGAGTTCTAAGAGAACTTAGCTTATATGTTTTTCTACTCGCCCAAGATGGGTTTGAGATGTATATGTCATTTCTCAGATTAACTTCATCCATAAGGTTTGATCACTATTTACAAGTAAAAGTTCTATCCATACTTAAAAGCTTAGAAAAGATTCCTTATTTCTTTTTTGAATATAAAACCAATATTTATTTACTAACTACGAAAAACAATCAATAGATTTCTACCCAAACAGGATATTACAAATGTAATATCTAACCGAAATCAAATATTATAGCAAATATGACAGTCAAATATAGCTATCAGACTTTCTTTAATTGACCAGACAACCTACAGAAAATAGGCATCTAACTTGAGGAAAGGGCAAAAAAACAAGGACCGCCCCGGTTTACACCGGGAACGGTCCTTATCCACTCTATAACAATACAACTTTTAAACGTTATGCCGGTTCTTCACATCTTTCTACATAAGCCAATGCATCTCCCTTATTGACCAAAGCACCCTGTTTGGCACACACCTCAATGATACGTCCGCTAAAGTTGGCCAATACCCTGTCATAAGTATTCCACGGAGTGGCAATATAACAGAATACATCATCCGGCTCATACTTATGCCCTACTTCCGGAGGCATAGAAGGTGACTCCACATCAATTTCCCAAATGATTCTTCCTTTTTCCATCGCGGTTATTGGTTCCGCCTTGGCACGCTTCATTCTCTTCACGTCTTCTTCAGAGAAACCTTGTTTGACTAATGCCGCATCTTTGGCACGTTGCAAATCCTCTTCAAACCTTTTTTTAGCTACCCCCGACTTATAGTCACGATATTGCCTGTCATGCATAGCCAGTTCAAAAAGTTCTTCGTCGTCAGGTCCGAATTCCCATCCGTTCTCCAGCATTTCTTTCCGGTACTCTTCAAGCTGATCAGGGTAATTCTTCTGTGGATCTTCATCCGTAAATTCATATCCTTTTTCTTTTGCCAAAGCTATAATTTCGGGATCCAAAGGTCCGGGCAAACGTCCGCTTTTCCCCAGAATCATCCCCCAGGTATTATTATCTATCATACTCCAACGCTCCTCACCCTTCACATGTGCCATTACGTTCATCAATGCCACGTTCTTCACGTACTGGCTAAATGGAGTCACCAACGGAGGATAGCCCAACTTGGGCCACACATATTCTACTTCGTCGAACAGCATCACAAGCAGATCGTCAATGCTGAGCTCAGGTTGATTATTATTCCGAAGTATCATATTGATACCGGCATGTACTCCTTTCAGATCGGCCATCATAGACCCCATCATCCCACCCGGTAAACCACATTTCAACAATAATGAAGACATATGCTTGTTGGTCGGATCCATGAAATAGCCGAGGAAATCATCAATGAATTCCTGTGTCATGGCACGTGCTTTCATATATGCTTTCATGTTGATCTCAGGAACACGGAAACCGGCATCTTTCAACATGGCCTGTACGGAGATCACATCCGGATGAACTTTACCCCAGGATATGGGTTCCATGGCTACGTCAATAATATCAGCACCATTCTCGCAAACTTCAAGAATGGAAGCCATTGATAATCCGGGACCACTATGCCCGTGATATTGAATCAAGACTTCAGGATGACGCTCTTTTATAGCTTTCGTCAATCGCCCTAACATGACAGGACGTCCTACTCCCGCCATATCTTTCAGGCAGATTTCAGGAGCACCGGCCTCAATCAGTTTGTCGGCAATGGCTGTGTAATACTCCACCGTATGTACCGGCGAGAAGGTAATACACAAAGTCGCTTGTGGAATCATTCCCCCCTCAAGCGCATAGTGTATAGAAGGAATAATATTCCTCACTTCATTCAATCCACAAAAAATACGGGTTATATCTACCCCTTGAGCATGCTTGACTTTATACATCAACCGACGGACATCGGCAGGAACGGGATACATCCGCAAACCATTTAGTCCCCTGTCGAGCATATGGGTTTGTATTCCGGCATCATTGAAGGGTTTGGTAAAAGCCCGTACTGCTTTGTTAGGATTTTCACCATAGAGCAGGTTGACTTGCTCAAAAGCTCCTCCATTGGTTTCCACACGGGCAAAACATCCCATTTCAATAATCAAAGGTGCAATTCGTACTAACTGGTCGACACGGGGTTGGTATTTACCGGACGACTGCCACATGTCCCGATATACGAGACTGAATTTAATTTCCTTTTTCATTGCCGTAAGTTATAAGTGATTTCACATTCATAGGTTAACTTGTCATTACAAATATACTGAGATATCTGACATAAAGACAAAAATCAACCTTAAAAAGTTTCCATAAAAGATATGTTATATATCATATTGTCACAAAAACAAAGGAGCAAGGAGGGGTTCCCTCGCTTACTCCTTCTTTTGCACAACTAAAAATCTACACTAAATCAGTATCTAAAAATCAATCTTTCTAATTATAATCAGTATCACCTTAATTAAACGAAGTCCTTCAATTCCTGTTGCAGTCTCTGCCGGGTAAAAAAGATCCGGCTCTTAACCGTACCGAGTGGCAATTCTAATTTTTCAGCTATTTCACGATATTTAAATCCGGAAACATGCATTGAAAACGGTACTTTATATTCTTTAGGCAACGCATTTACTACACGGTGCATTTCTTTCAAGTCATAGGCTCCTTCGGTACTTTCAAATCCGGAGTCTTGCGGGAGATTCAGATGGAAGAGGTTGTCGGTTTGGTCTACATAAGTTTGGTCACGCACAACTTTGCGGTAATTATTAATAAAGATGTTGCGCATGATTGTATACATCCAGCCTTTAAAATTAGTATCCGGCATAAATTTATCTTCATTATCTAATGCTTTCAATGAAGTTTCTTGTAACAGGTCATTGGCTTCTTCGCGATTGGCTGTGAGTTTATAAGCAAAACGGAGTAACTCTTCTTGTACCCCTATCAGGTCTTTTCTAAAACTTAAACTTTTCATACGTTGCGGTTTTTAAGCGGTTAATATTTCGTTTCTTTCTCGATGATGCAAGTTTAAGGCTTATTTTAGATTTCAGTAGGGTAAATTTCACCAATCTTTGGGGTAAAAACTATCAAATGATAGTTTTTGGGTGCTATTTGACAGTTTTTGGGTGTTATTTCAGGAAAGTTTCAATACACTTCGAGAGGTTTGTTTGATAATTAATGTTTTTTATTATGCGCTTTTTGTAAATAGAGACTGAATCACATACCTTTGGATCAAGTTTAACAACGTTAAGAATCAAAAGAATTATGAACTTACTTATCATTTTGGGGATTGTAGTCATCCTCGCCATTATCATTGCTTCCATGTACAACTCGCTGGTAAAACTGAGAAACAACCGTGAAAATGCATTTGCCGACATCGATGTACAGTTAAAGCAACGTCACGACCTTATCCCGCAATTGGTAGATACAGTAAAAGGATATGCAGCTCACGAAAAGGACACACTTGAACGCGTCATTCAGGCTCGCAACGGAGCTGTCAGTGCCCGAACAATCGATGAAAAGATTACAGCAGAGAATCAACTTAGTTCCGCCCTCGCGGGATTGAAAATCACCTTGGAAGCTTACCCCGATTTAAAGGCCAACCAAAACTTCCTCCAGTTGCAGGAAGAGATTTCGGACGTAGAAAATAAACTGGCTGCCGTACGCCGCTACTTTAACTCAGCTACCAAAGAACTGAACAATGCAGTACAGACATTCCCTTCTAACTTGATAGCCAACATGTTCGGCTTTCATAAAGAAATGATGTTCGATTTGGGTACTGAACAACGTGCCAATCTGGAAGAAGCCCCGAAAATCAAATTCTAATCCCCAGGAAAGTATATACACATGCAATACGTCGGAATACAGACACAACAGAGCCGGAATAACCTACGTTCCGGCATCTTACTGTTCCTTTTCCCTTGCCTGGTGGCAGTACTGACTTATTTGTTCAGCTACCTGCTCATCACTTTTACCGTGACAGATGATTACGGGCAATACGACACATTGGCAATGACCAATCAAATGTTTATTAACCTGATTCCTTATATTATAGGAGGCGTTCTGGTCTGGTTTATTATTGCCTACTTTGCCAATTCCAGTATTATCAAAGCAGCTACAGGGGCACGACCATTGGAACGTAAAGAAAATAAACGCATCTACAATTTAGTGGAGAATCTCTGTATGTCGCAAGGGATGAAAATGCCTAAAATCAACATAATCGATGACAATTCACTCAATGCGTATGCCAGCGGAATTAACGAACGTACTTATACGGTCACCTTATCAAAAGGAATCATCGAGAAACTCAATGACGAAGAACTCGAAGGGGTCATTGCACACGAGTTGACACATATCCGTAATCACGATGTCCGACTGCTGATTATCTCCATTGTATTCGTAGGCATCTTTTCGATGTTGGCACAAATAGCACTGCGCTCCGTTTATTACTCTTCGTGGACACGCAGCCGGAATGATAAAAACAATGGTGCCATCCTCATCTTGGTTTTAGCCATGATTGTAGCCGCCATCGGCTATTTCTTTGCCACGCTGATGCGCTTTGCCATCTCCCGCAAACGTGAATACATGGCCGATGCAGGAGCAGCAGAAATGACAAAGAACCCATTGGCTCTGGCCAGTGCTTTAAGAAAGATATCTGCAGATCCCGATATAGAAGCTGTGGAGCGCGAAGATGTAGCGCAGTTATTCATACAACATCCTGGCAAACAGGCTAAAAGCGCATTGAGCGGGCTAAGCGGGCTCTTCGCCACCCATCCGCCAATCGAAAAACGAATTGCCATTCTGGAACAGTTCTAACAGAAATATCCTCCCCATATAGACTCAAAAGTCTTCTTCGCCACAGGTTATACAGATTAAGCATTATGTAAACGACGATTTAAAATTCATTCTGTGTTAATCAGTGCAATCTGTGGTAAGTTTTGACATGCCCTCCTTTTTTATTCTTTGTGAAATCCCATCCGGTAAACACGAAATAATATTAAATCATTTGTCTGCTTTATACATTTTATCTCTTCCGACCGTTATCTTTATGTAAACATCCGAAAAACAACCATTGATATGAAAACAAGCAAATGTATCATCCTTCTGATGTTGCTCATCATCGGAACAGGAGTTTGCCCGCTTCAGGCCCAAAGCCGGAAAGAAAAGAAAGAGCAAAAAGAGCAAACAGTAAAAGAGCTGATCGAATCGGAAAACTACCGGATTGACGTATCTACAGCATACCCACGCCGAGGGCATATGATTCCACTGACCTCAGTTTATTCTGTGGTAGTTCGAAACGATTCGGTCTTTTCACAACTACCCTATTTCGGGCGTGCTTATTCTATTCCCTATGGAGGAGGGCAAGGACTGATGTTCAAGGCTCCGATTGACAAATATAATATGGTCATGGGCAAACGCGGAGCAGCAAAGATAAACTTCACCGCCAGAAACTCCGAAGATCAGTTCAAGTTTAGAATCACTATCTATTCTAATGGTTCGTCCAGCATAGATGTCGATATGCAGAATCGTGAATCGATCAGCTTCTCCGGTGATCTGATACTGCCGGACTAAAATTAGTATAAGTCTACTCCCCTTTCAGGATAGGCAAACAGATCTGATATTTCACAGCCAATGCGCGTACCACAAAAATACAACAGCCACTGATGACCTGTGTTAAAGCAGCATCAACACCCAGACGGTCGAGTCCCCAATAAATGACTCCGCCAATAACGCATGCCATGGCATAAATCTCTTTACGGAAAATCAACGGAATCTCGTTGATAAACACATCGCGGATTACGCCACCGGCCGCTCCGGTCATTGTGCCCATAATGATGGCCACCCAAAAGGCATAGCCCAAATCTATCGTTTTGCTGATACCAACTACCGTAAATAATGCAAGCCCAATGCTATCGAAGATAAAAAACGTGTTGTGCATATGAATCAGATGCTTCCGGAAAAAGATAACCCACAGAAGGGCCAGCGCCGAACAGATAAGATAAATGGGATTCGTCATCCAGAACGGAGTAACGTCCAGCAATACGTCACGTATAGTACCACCGCCAATGGCAACAGCCACACCGGCTACATAAGCACCAAACCAGTCAAACTGTTTGGCAGATGCAAGACGAATGCCACTAATGGCAAAAGCAAATGTCCCGATAAACTCCAGAATCTGGATAAAGGTCGGAATCTGAAAGATTGTTGGCATATATCAAGTTTTTTGTGTGCAAAGAAACAAATAATTCCGCAAGAAAGTGTACATTTGTTCCTTGAAAATTGTAAGAATACGAAGATGAAGATAACGATTGTTGCCGGGGCTCGCCCTAACTTTATGAAAATCGCCCCTATCACCCGGGCTATCGATGCCGCTAAGGCACAAGGTAAACGCATTTCTTATCGCCTGGTTTACACAGGGATAGAGAATGACACCAGTCTGGATGCATCCTTATTTGCAGATCTGCATATGAAAGCTCCCGATGCCTATCTGGGCGTAAACGGCAATAACCCTACAGAACTTACTGCGGGAATAATGATCGCCTTTGAACGTGAACTGACGGAAAACCCTACGCACGTAGTTCTGGTAGTCGATGACCTCACTGCAACTATGAGTTGTGCGATCGTAGCCAAAAAACAAAATATAAAAGTGGCACATCTCGTAGCCGGCACCCGTTCGTTCGATATGTCCATGCCCAAAGAAGTCAATCGTATGATAACAGACGGACTTTCCGACTATCTGTTCACAGCCGGCATGGTGGCCAATCGCAACCTGAATCAGACAGGAACAGAAAATGAAACAGTCTACTATGTAGGTAACATCCTGATCGATACAATACGGTATAACCGCAACCGCCTGATAAAGCCAATATGGTTCTCTGTCCTGGGACTGAAAGAGCATGAGTACATCCTGCTGACCCTCAACCGCCATGTGCTGCTGAACAACAAAGAAAATCTGCGGAATTTGATAGAGACCTTACTTGAAAAGGCAAACGGCATGCCGATTGTGGCACCACTGCACACTTATGTACGCAATGCGATCAAAACTCTCGATATCACAGCTCCTAACCTGCACATCATGCCCACACAAAGCTATCTCTCTTTCGGGTATCTGATGAACCAGGCAAAAGCCATTATAACAGATTCAGGCAATGTGGCGGAAGAAGCGACCTTCCTGGGAATTCCCTGCATCACCCTCAACACCTATGCCGAGCATCCGGAAACCTGGCGCACAGGCACCAATGAACTGGTTGGTGAAGATCCGGCAGCATTGGCTGCCAGTATGGATAAACTGATGAACGGAGAATGGAAACAAGGCACCCTGCCCGAACGCTGGGACGGACGGACCGCAGAACGAATTGTACAAATATTATTGGGGGAATAATGCCGGATTCCCCCTCCTTACAGGACTCAAAAGATACACAAAAAAGGTTATATAGTCCGTTCAATCAAAAGGAATTTATTACCTTTGCAGTCTCACGATGAGATGAAGTGTGTATGAAACAACAATATTCTAAACTATTAATAGTAGTCTTCCTTATCCTCTCTGCACCACAGGCTTTTGCACAGTTGAAGGGAGTAATCACTGATTCTATTTCACATGAGCCGCTAATGTACATTTCCGTTTTCTATGAAGGAAAAGGCGTAGGCGGTATATCCAATGCTAACGGAGAATATCAGGTAGAAACCCGCAAAGGTTGGAACGAACTGACCTTCTCTGCAGTGGGGTATATCACCAAGAAAGTGAAAATTCCGGCAGGTGCCAAAGAACTGAATGTGGTGCTCTCACCAGATGATGTCACGCTGGACGAGGTGGTGATAAAACCTAAAAAAGAAAAATATTCCCGGAAAAACAATCCCGCTGTGGAGTTCATGCGAAAGGTCATCGACCACAAGAAAGCTCAGAAGCTGGAAACCAACGACTATTATCAGTACAACAAGTATCAGAAGATGAAGATGTCACTCAATGACGTGACACCCGAAAGCCTTGAAAAAGGAATCTATAAAAAATTTTCTTTCCTCAAAGATCAGGTTGAGGTTTCGCCTGAAACCAACAAACTGATTCTGCCTATCTCGGTGCAGGAAACGTCTTCCAAAACCATTTACCGGAAGGACCCGGAAAGCAAAAAGACCATAATCGAAGGTATGAACTCCAATGGCGTGGAAGAATTCTTCTCAACAGGTGATATGCTGGGTACTATCCTCAATGATGTATTTGCCGATATCAATATCTATGATGATGATATCCGCCTGTTGCAACGCCGTTTCGTAAGTCCAATCGGAAGCGGAGCCATCTCTTTCTATAAATTCTACCTGATGGATACTGTGATGGTGGATAAAGATAAATGCGTGCATCTCACCTTCGTCCCACAGAACTCTCAGGACTTCGGATTCACCGGACACCTGTATGTACTGGACGACTCTACCTATGCAGTGAAAAAGTGCACCATGAATCTGCCTAAAAAGACAGGAGTAAACTTTGTAGAAAATCTGGACGTCGTACAGCAATATGAACAGCTTCCCAATGGCAACTGGGTGCTGACAGACGACGATATGACTGTGGATCTTTTAGTCATGAAAGCTATTCAGGGCATCCAGGTAAAACGAACAACCAAATATAGCAATTATGTCTTCGACCCCATCGAACCACGACTTTTCCGTTTGAAAGGAAGTGTGATCAAAGAGGCGGACATGCTGACCAAAAGTGACGAATATTGGGCCGGAGTACGCCAGGTGCCTCTAACAAAGACCGAGAGTAGCATGGATCTTTTCATGAACCGGCTGGAACAAATACCCGGATTCAAATATGTGATATTCGGAGCAAAAGCGTTGATAGAAAACTATGTGGAAACCGGAACCAAAGAACATCCGAGTAAATTTGACTTCGGACCGATCAACACCATGATATCGAGCAATTATGTGGATGGTACCCGTTTCCGTCTCAGCGGCATGACTACCGCCAAGCTGAATCCCCACTGGTTCTTCAATGGATACGGAGCGTACGGACTCAAAGATAAAAAATGGAAATATGAAGGCAATGTGACCTACTCTTTCCGCAAATGCGAATTCTTCCCCTGGGAATTCCCGAAGCATTACATCTCGGCCTCCTACCGCTACGACGTCATGTCGCCAATGGATAAGTTCCTCGACACGGATAAGGATAACGTATTCGTAGCGTGGAAAACCACGACCGTCGACCAGATGTCATACGTACGGGACGCCACACTGAAATATGAAATGGAGACTTTGTCGGGTTTCTCGGTTGCGGCCATGGCGCGACACCGGGAAGACACTCCGGCAGGCAAGTTGCAATACATCCGCAATGACGCAGCCAAAACCATCGTACCCGATATAACTACCGCCGAATTGGGGCTGACCTTACGTTATGCGCCGGGCGAGACCTTCGTCAATACAAAGCAACGCCGTCGTCCGGTATCGCTGGATGCTCCCATCTTCACCCTCTCCCACACTACCGGATTTAAAGGTGTTTTAGGAGGAGAATATAATTTCAACCTGACGGAGGCAAGTATCTGGAAGCGCTTCTGGCTCTCGTCCTGGGGTAAAGTAGATGTTACCTTAAAAGGAGGTGCACAATGGAATACCGTTCCGTTCCCATTACTTATTTTGCCAGCCGCCAACCTATCGTATATCACACAGAAAGAAACGTTCAACCTGATCAATAATATGGAGTTCCTCAACGACCGTTATGCATCGCTGGCACTCACATATGACATGAATGGTAAACTTTTCAACCGCATCCCGCTGATTAAGAAACTGAAGTGGAGAGAGGTATTCCGTTTCCGCGCTCTATACGGCAACCTGACGGATAAGAATAACCCGTTTAAGAGCAATAATCCGGAACTGTTTGATTTCCCGCAACGGGACGGCAGCTACACCAGCTATGTGATGGATCCGAAAGTACCTTACCTGGAAGCCAGCGTGGGCATTTACAACATCTTTAAATTGTTGCATATCGAATACGTACGCCGTCTGACTTACCTGAACCACCCGGGAATCAATAAACAAGGCATCCGGTTTATGATTCAGGTAGTATTCTGATCCGCCTATCATTCACACTATAAAACCCAATACGATGAATTTCACAGTACACACCTGCAATGGCATGAAGCTATGGTTGGTTTTTCTTATGTTAAGCAGTGCAATCCATGTTTGCCGGGCGGACTCTCCACGACAAACCATCAACTTCAACCGGGAATGGAAATATTGCCGGGGAGACTTCAAGAGTGCTTCCCGACCGGATTTTGACGACTCCGACTGGGAAAGGACGGGACTTCCCCACTCTTTCAGTACTCCATACTTCATGTCGAAAGATTTTTATGTAGGTTACGGATGGTACCGCAAAGCCTTTCCGATAAAGAAAGAAGTGCTTGGCAAAAGGAGCTTTCTTGAATTCGACGGTGTATTTCAGGAAGCAGAAGTTTTTGTGAACGGACATCGGGCAGGAACTCACCAAGGAGGATATACCGGATTTTCCATTGATATATCGAACTATCTGAAAGAAGGAAAAAACCAGATAGCGGTTCGGGTTAACAACTGCTGGCGACCTGACCTCGCTCCACGTGCAGGCGAACATGTATTCAGCGGAGGCATTTACAGGAACGTACGCTTAGTGATCAAAGAACCGACCTATATCGATTGGTATGGCACATTGGTCACCACACCGGACTTAGGAGAAAAAAAGGGAAAGTCAGGGAGCGTCCACATACGGACAGATGTATGCAATCGTTCCGGAAAAACAGAAACTTACCGACTTCTGACCACTGTTATCGATTCCCGAGGCAAAGAAGCGGCTTCTGTTTCTACATCACAATCATTACCGGACAACGCAACCTACACATTTGAGCAGCAAACCTGCGAGATTCAGGCACCGGAGCTGTGGCATCCCGATCATCCTGCACTTTACAAGGTGGTCAGCTCGCTTTACCACGGAGAAAAATTGATAGACCGCTATGAAACGTCTTTCGGATTCCGCTGGTTTGAATGGACACCGGACCGGGGATTCTTCCTGAACGGGGAACATTATTATTTTAAGGGAGCCAATGTTCATCAGGATCATGCCGGATGGGGAGATGCCGTGACCGAAACCGGTATGCGAAGAGATATCCGTCTGGTAAAAGAAGCCGGCTTCAACCTGATACGAGGTTCGCATTACCCCCATTCACCGGCTTTCTCACAAGCATGCGATGAAATAGGTATGCTATTCTGGGCAGAGAATGCATTTTGGGGAATCGGAGGTCACAAAGGAGATGGCTACTGGAACGCAAGTGCATATCCCGTAAATGAAGCAGACAGGGCAGGATTTGAGAGCAGTGTAAAAGCCCAACTGAAAGAATTGATCCGCATCCACCGCAACCATCCTTCTATTGTTGTATGGAGTATGAGTAACGAACCGTTCTTTACCGCACCCGAAACGATCGACCCGATGCGCAAGTTACTGTCAGAAACCGTCAAACTCTCCAAGCAACTCGATCCAACCCGTCCGACGGCCATTGGCGGCGCTCAACGTCCGTTGGGAGAGAAACGAATTGACAAGTTGGGTGATATAGCCGGATATAACGGTGACGGTAGCTACATCCCCGAGTTTCAGCAACCGGGCATACCGACGGTAGTTTCAGAGTATGGCAGCACGACAGCCGACCGTCCGGGAGAGTACGATCCGGGCTGGGGAGACTTGGCAAAGAATAATGCGCAAAATGGCTTTGCCTGGCGTAGCGGACAAGCCATCTGGTGCGCATTCGACCACGGGAGTATAGCCGGAAGTGCTCTTGGGAAAATGGGAATTATCGATTACTTCCGGATTCCCAAACGTGCCTGGTATTGGTACCGCAATGCCTACAAAGGGATTGCTCCGCCGAAGTGGCCAGAGGCAGGAACACCTGCACGCATTGCCCTGACAGCCGATCAAACGAACCAGATAAAGACAGACGGGACAGATGACGTTATGTTGTCGGTAACCATTCTGGATGCAGACGGTAAACCGGTCAACAATTCTCCGGCAGTCAGCCTCAACATCATATCCGGTCCGGGAGAGTTTCCTACCGGTACCTCGATCCTATTTGAAAAAGAGAGTGATATCCGTATTCTCGATGGAAAAGCCGCGATTGAATTCCGGTCATACTATGCCGGAGAAACCGTGATACGGGCTACCTCGCCGGGGCTCGAGCCTGCCGAGATCACACTCCGGTTCATCGGAAGCACTCCCTATACCGAAGCCTGTAAAGTGAAAGACCGACCTTATACACGTTTTGAGGTTCAGGATAAAACAGATAACCTGCAAACCTTCGGGCCCAATAATCCGACCTTCTGCAGTTCATCGGCCGACGGACACTCGTCCGCATTTGCTGCCGATGGAGATGGAGCCACCTATTGGCAAGCTGCCGGCAACGACCCGGAACGCTCCTGGACATTGGACACAGAGAAAGGCTTGTCCATACGCCACATCCGAATCGCATTTCCGGATACGGACCATTACCAATACAAAGTGGAGGCATCGATGGATAGAGAACACTGGACACTTATTCCGGATCAGACCAACTATAAACAAAACGAGAACATTCGGATGATCCAGGTTGTTCCGGGTATACAGGGACGTTTCATACGTATCAGTTTCATCGGAGAAAAAGCCGCTATCACAGATGTACAGGTGATGGGGACGGTGATCGACTAATAAACAGATTCATTACAAATAGATATGCAACCATTAGCGGAAAGGCTACGGCCAAAGACATTAGATGATTATATCGGTCAGAAACACCTTGTGGGACCGGGTGCTATCTTGCGCAAGATGATTGATGCAGGACGTATCTCTTCATTTATCCTGTGGGGGCCTCCGGGAGTCGGTAAAACAACACTGGCCCAGATAATAGCCAATAAGCTGGAAACCCCTTTTTATACACTGAGTGCCGTAACATCGGGCGTGAAAGACGTGCGCGAAGTGATAGATCGCGCCAAAAGCAACAAATTCTTCACTCAGTCCAGTCCCATCTTGTTTATCGACGAAATACACCGATTCAGCAAATCTCAGCAGGACTCGTTGCTGGGAGCTGTCGAGCACGGGACAGTTACTCTGATAGGTGCCACCACGGAGAACCCGTCTTTTGAGGTAATCCGCCCACTCCTCTCCCGTTGCCAGCTCTATACACTGAGGTCTCTGGAGAAAGAGGACCTGCTTGAATTGCTTCAACGTGCCATCACTACCGATACCGTACTGAAAGAACGTAAAATAGAACTGAAAGAAACCAGTGCCATACTTCGTTTTTCGGGAGGCGATGCCCGCAAGCTGCTGAATATACTGGAACTCGTAGTAGAGTCGGAAACGGAAGAGACCGTAGTTATCACTGACGATTTGGTAACCGAACGCTTACAGCAGAATCCGCTGGCTTATGATAAAGACGGCGAGATGCATTACGATATTATTTCGGCATTTATCAAATCGATCCGGGGCAGCGATCCCGACGGTGCCATTTACTGGCTGGCACGTATGGTAGAAGGAGGAGAAGACCCGGCATTCATTGCCAGACGTCTGGTCATCTCGGCTTCGGAAGACATTGGCCTGGCCAATCCGAATGCACTGCTATTGGCTAATGCCTGTTTTGACACGTTGATGAAAATAGGCTGGCCGGAAGGAAGAATCCCATTGGCGGAAACCACCATTTATCTGGCAACCAGCCCTAAAAGCAACTCAGCCTACAATGCTATCAACGATGCACTGGCATTGGTGCGCGAAACCGGCAACCTGCCTGTACCTCTGCACCTGCGCAATGCTCCCACCAAACTGATGAAGCAGTTAGGATATGGCCAGGAATATAAATATGCCCATAATTATGAAGGTAATTTCGTAAAACAGCAATTCCTGCCGGACGAAATCAAGAATAAGCAAATATGGCAGCCCCAACACAACCCGGCTGAACAGAAACATGCCGAACGAATGAAACAACTCTGGGGAAATGAAAAGAACTATTAAACATCTGTAATTGTTTTATTAGATAAAGAGTTATTAATTCAGTATTCAAGTACACAAACTTAATACTTAACACCTAATAATTTATGAAGATAGTAGTTTTAGACGGCTATGCCGCCAACCCCGGAGATCTGAACTGGGATGAATTGAGAACTTTAGGTGAGTGTGAAATCTATGATCGCACAGCCCCCGAAGAGGTGCTTACACATGCGAAGGACGCCGAGGCCATCCTTACCAACAAAGCCGTGATCACCGCAGAGCACATGGCCTCTTTGCCTAACCTGAAGTATATCGGCGTAATAGCCACCGGATATAACATTATTGATATTGCGGCAGCCAAAGAACGCGGTATTGTGGTTACCAACATCCCGGCTTACAGCACTCCATCCGTCGGACAGATGGTTTTTGCCCATATCCTGAATATCACTCAGCGAGTGCAACACTATGCAGACGAAGTGCGTGGAGGGCAGTGGACCCGGAATCAGGATTTTTGTTACTGGGATACCCCGCTTATAGAGCTGTTAGGAAAGAAAATCGGTCTTATCGGACTGGGACAGACCGGATATAATACAGCCCGTATCGCAATCGGGTTCGGAATGAAAGTGTGGGCCTATACCTCCAAGTCACGGCTTCAGTTGCCTCCCGAAATCAGAAAAGCGGAACTCGACCAGATTTTCCGTGAATGCGACATCGTCAGTCTGCATTGTCCGTTAACGGAATCAACCCGTGATCTGGTTAATGCCCGCCGCCTTGAACTGATGAAACCAAACGCCATCTTAATCAACACCAGTCGCGGCCCTTTGATCAATGAACAAGACCTGGCAGACGCCCTGAATAATTATAAGATTTATGCCGCCGGATTGGATGTACTCTCCACCGAGCCTCCACGTGCGGACAACCCATTGCTGACTGCCAGAAATTGCTATATCACCCCGCATATAGCCTGGGCTACTTCCGCCGCCCGTGAACGTCTGATGACCATTCTGGTTGACAACCTGAAAGCATACATCGGTGGAAAACCCATAAACAACGTAGCCAAATAAAGTCAGATATCAAAAAAGACAGGAATACTATCGGGATTCAAAATATATCCCGATAGTTTCTTCAACTCTTCTTCCGCATCCATCACTGCACAAGAATAACCGGCAACTGACATCATCGGCCAATCGTGCATCGTATTACCTACCACCAGAATCTCCCGCAAAGAGATTCCCAACCTCGAACATAGAGTCATCAGTCCATTCTTTTTTCCCGCCCTGCTGTCCACCACTGTCAGCAACCGGCCTTCCTGATACAGTTGATATGCCTCCCCCTCCAATCCGGCCGACAACCGAGTAGCCTCCCGGACAGTAGACGCAAGCACGGCATACTTAAAGATTTCCCCTTTCCAAGTATAACGAGTGATCCGGCAACCGGGGAAATCAAGCGCCACAGGATGTTCAACCGGAACACATTCAACGGTATCTTCATAACACAGAAAGCCCCCATCGGCAAAAACCCCTCCCGAAAACAAGTCGAACACATCACCAAGCCGCTTCTTGGCGTGTGCCATCGGCAAGGCAGTACTCAGGTACAGAGGTAAGCGACCGGACATATATTTTAGTGCAGAAACGGTACGCCCGGGAATCCTCCCCTGCGCATCTGTCAATGTACCATCAATATCAAAGAATACAGCCCTGACCTTTTTCCTCTCCGGTATACGCCACAATGCCCCTTCTCCCATCATTCTTCTCAGAGGCGTATCCCGCAGATTGCTGAAAGCAATATAGCAATCGCATACTTTACGGAGACAAGAAGGCTGAAGGAGCGAAGCAGAATCATCGTAGAAATTCCCTGTCCGCACCCCACTTCTCGGGCAGGCATACATCCCCCCTTCCCGGTCAACAAACAGACTCTCTCTGCCTCCGGAACAATTATTCAAACATGCTTTTGCGTTCCGCCGATCATAATCGAACAGATTATCCATCTCGTTAAAAAAGCGGACATCTTCCTCCGAAAGCGGCTTCCGTAAACCTTGCATTGCGTTCACAAACAAGTAAACCGACGGATCCAGCAGCAGCCTCAACCTCCGGATCTGTTCCTTTGCCGAAGGATCACCAACCACTCCCGCACAGACCTCAATACCAGCCGCATGCAGTTTTTCTATTTTAGACGCAAAATCTGTGACATCCGCCATCTCAGGATGGTAGCTCGCCCAGAATTTGATTTTGGTGACATCTGCCCGAGCCTCTTCAACTTCATCCAGAAAACGGGAAACTGAAAAGGACAGGTTCGTCTGACAAGAAACCCCGGCCACATGGGGCATGGCAGCCAGACGAATGATACCTTCTCTGTAATACCGATGTATCATCGCTTCTCCATAAGGGATAATCAGAATACGCAACGCCCCATGCTTCCACTGACCGATACGTGAAATAAAACGGTGCAGCGCTTCCCGGTCACCGTCCGTATCGGCAGATGCGGATTTCCTGCCAAACGGACAATACGAACATGTATAGTTGCAATATTCCAGACTGCCCCTATAATAGATATTCCGGATAGTACTCAAAGCCCCCATCGTGCAAAGTTGATCAAGGATATATATACTCGGACATCAGTCTCCTTACGGTAGGTGAAACAAAAGACTGGCCGATGTAATCGGAGTAGGCCATTCCTTCCTCCGTAAGAAGCAGAACCCGGTTTTTCTCTTCAATCCACCCACGGTCTGTAAATTCCCGGAAGAGCGTTCTGTCCGGCTCCTTACCAAAACGTTGTTCATACTCCGCCGTGTCCAGCCCCCGATAATACATCAGGTTCTTTATAATAAACCTTATTTGTACCTCTTCCGCGGAAAGCAAATAACCATTGGTTACCGTCAAAAAATCAGCAGTCCGGATATAACGGTCTATCTCTCCGGCTATGGCTTCCTGCCGCACAGCGTATGGAGTGGCATAATGTAAATCTCCCAGATAGCTCCGTCCCCCGGAACCACAGGACAGCATGGTTTCATCGCCACAGGAGAACTCCAGTTCCACTGTTTTCCGTTTAACAAAGCGACGCATGGAAGTCTGCACAAATCCCTGCTCCACCAACAGTTCACGAGCTGACCTGTAAATAGCATAGCACATGTCATCCGTTGAACGTACATCGATACGTGTACCCGGCCGGACATAAAGAGGATAAATAAATAATTCGTCGGGGCGATAAGTAAGCGCAGTGGTAAGCGAGTAAATAAAGCTATCCACCGTCTGTCCCTCAATGCCATAAATCAGGTCGAGGTTCAACTGCGGGAAGTCCGCTTCCCGAATATTTTGAAGTGCATCGATCACGGTAGCAAGCACAGGCCTCCTTTTCAGTTTTTTCAACTCCGCATCATTGAAACTCTGTACACCCATGCTCAACCGTTCCACCCCCCTCGTCCGCAATTGCCGCAAAACTTTCTTGTCGGCATACTCCGGTGAAGTTTCGATGGAAGTGAATACCTCCGAAGGACGTACGCCGAACAGCTCGGCTATGCAAAACAGTTCATCCAACTGTTTTTCGTTCAGAATAAGCGGAGTACCTCCCCCAACTGCAAACGAAGTAAATTTCAGATCTTGTGCCGCCACGGACAACTGTTCTGCCTGACGGCGCATCGTACGGAGATATGCCGAGATACGCCCTCCATCACAGCTCTGCTGTGAAAACAGATTGCAATAACCGCACTTATGGGCACAGAAAGGGATATGAAAATATAGACTTGCCTGCCCCCCTGCCAACCGTTCAAAATAAGGGGCAAGAGAGACCGGAGGATTAAAAGTACGGTAAGCCGTCTTATGCGGATAACTGTACATATAGCTGATATATCGTGAAATCTGCTGCTGATCGTTCATTTTCTGAGAATAAAATGTTTATAAGGCACCGTATATACCTTCTCGTGGGAAATGCAGTGATACTCGTAACCGTCCTCACCATAACAGGTGCCATGATCGGACAAAGCAATGACCAATGTATCCGAACGTCTTCTGAAAGCCTCGAACAAGCGGGGCAACTGACTGTCAACGTATCGTAAAGCCGCAGCATGCGACTCTTTGTCGTCTTTCTTCTTACCCTCTACATAATGGCAGTTGGGATAATGGATGGCCGAGAAATTGATATACATGAATACTCTCCGGTCCGCCGGATACTTTTCCAGTTTACTGACAGCAAAGTCCACCTGATTGGCGGCACTGTTCTTATCCGTGCAGCCAAAAGCAGGCAGCCAGTAACTTTTATTGAAATAACCGGGAAATACCCTTCCGATGTCATTCCGTTTACTGAAAAAGCTGACTCCGCCGATACAGATGGTTTCATAACCGATATTGGACAGGCTCTGTACGAATGTAGCTTCTTTAAAAGCATAACTGCCCTCCGGAGGTATGCGCCCCGTGCCGGCCTGAAAAGGGAAAAAAAGCCACTTCCGGCTGCGCAACACATGGGGTTCGGCAGGTGAAGGCAAGAATCCGGCAAAAATGGCGAAATGCGAGGGATAGGTAAAATTGCCGGGAGCATGCCTCTTCTCCCAGCCACTGCCATAGCTATTCAGTACGGGAGTTCCCCCGGAAGCCTCTTCGGCCACACTGACGTCATAGCGCAAGGTGTCGAAACAGAGCATCAGTATGTCATGCGTGCCCACAATTCCATTCATATCTATATCCGGTTTCCGGTCTTGCTTACCGGATGGCAGTTCATCTATTTCCATTGAAAAGTGATTCTATCGTTCTTATCTGATTGGTGTATATCTTATTCTCCGTAAACATATCCTGATAGATATGATCTCCCTGTCCGTTCACCTCTATAATATAAGGTGTATCCGTGTTCCGTGCAATCAGCACATCTATGCCTGCATACCGCAGTCCCAGAGCCCGCGTGGCGGCAATGCTCCGGCAAAAAAGCTCCTCACGGACGGAAGGTGCAAGCGAAAGCTCTCCGAACAGCCTTGCTTTGTTGTTCAGATGAAGATTGGTTATGGCACCTTTGCTACAACGTATCACGACATAGTCGACTTCATCTTCCCTACAAACAACACGCAAGTCATAATTCTCCCCTTCCAGTTTTTCTTTTACCATCCACTCTTCAAGGACAGCTCCGCATCGCATGACTTCTTCTGCCAGCACGGCAATCTCTTTCCGGTTTGTCAACCGGCAGATACGTTTTTCATTACAAGCATGATCTCCCGCCCAACGCATGGTCGTATAAGCCACCCATTCGTCCCGGCGATGATTGTATCTGACAGCCATTACCCCTCCGGCTCCGGAGCCATAGCGAGGTTTAAGAAACCCTCCCCTCTTCTGTCGGTAAAGCAGTTCGGCCAGTTCATCAAAAGTGCGTAGTGCCGCCGAGAGCAACGGGGTTGTTTTCAAGCCTGCCCCGGCCAGTTTCTGCTGAGTGCGGACCTTATCCAAAGCACAGAGAATTGCACTCGGCTCGTTCAGAAAATGCACGCCCTCCGGTCTATCCACAGCGGCTAAGCGCCTCAACATCTTCCTGTAATCCCGGCAAAGCGAATTGTATTTCCGGAAGTCCGTTTCCTGAAACACCGGAGGTTCCAGCTTCACAACCGTATCACGATACTCCGGAAGAGTAGCCATCAACTCATCGTATGTGACAAAGCAGGTATCCGCCCCGAGGCTTCTACTCGCTTTGATAAAGTAGTCCGTACGTTTTGAAGTCGAATTACTGACAACACATATCTTCATTCATTTACTCCGTAATCATTGGGAAACTGTAATCATCATCATACTCCTGTGAGTCGGAAACGTCGATCTTCACCGGCAGTGCCTTCTGCAACTCCTTTTTCATCTCGTCACTCAGGTAATTGTATTTCATATTGATAAACTTCAAGTGGCTGATCTTGTCCACATGATCCAGCAACAGTTGTGCTCCCTTGTCTGTCAATACTCCGGCAGAGATATCCATCGTCTCCAGTTGGGGAAGAATATCCGATTCGAGGAACATCTCCACAACAGCATCTTGTTCTTCCGCATCGACAATGCCCAGCCATTTCAGTTTAGGAAAACGGTCTTTGGAGAAGAGAGGCTTGAATACAGCCAGATCACCCTCAAATCCGTAGTCTTCCACTCCTACATAAAGGACCAGCTTTTCAAGGTTAAAGAGGTCGGACCCCAGAATGTCCTCCACCACCGAATCGGGCAGGCCACCACTGATAATCTCAAGTGACTTCAGGTTGGGACGAGGTTTCTTGCCAATGCTCAGATTATTGGTGCCTTTAATCTTGAGATTGTTCAGCAAGGGCATCACGTCCAACACCGGACCTAAATCCACCTGCTCAATCCAGGAGATCTCCTGTTCTTCAGAATCCATGTCTCCCCAGAACAGGCCCTCAAGATGGGCAAACTTTTCCTTATTCGCCACAATGCCGTCGGCAATAGCCGAGCAGTCCTCTCCGTCGTACCCCCAACAGCCGATCGTGATCTGCCTGAGCGACGGCAGCTTTTTATCCTTCAATATCCTATCCATCAAGTTCACGCCCTCTTCTGCCTCGTCATAGCTCAGCGCATACTTTTTAGCTTCCACCTTCATTTCCTTGGCAACCTCTTCCCGGGTTTCCACATATCCTTTCTTCGTCTTCTCCGCCACTAATTTGGCAGCGGCCTTTTCGGCCTCTTCGACCGACGAGAAATTCTTTACTTGTGTTTGTCCGTCTGTTCCCAACTTGCCATAGTTCACAACAACATCGGTTCCCCGAACATCGATGCTCCAGAACTTCTGAGACTTAAAGTCTTGAAATACAAATACTCGTTTCATAGTATGTCTGTTTAATTACTGATAAAAACAATGCTTATCCGCCTTCGTTTGTCAAGAGCAGATAAGCATCGCTACAAAAGTAATAAAATTCCGATATCCTGTACTTTTATCTGATAAAAATCTTAGTAGGCATGTCCGCCTTCGTCCATTTCCTTTGCATCGATCTTACGATTGTCGATGCTGCGCCAGGCGTAGAAGATGTAGGCGATGACAAACGGAACCAAGATAGAAACGTAAGCCATGGTTTTCAGCGTAAACTGGCTGGAACAACTGTTGGCAAGGGTGAGAGAGCTTTGTATATCCGTGTAAGACGGATAATAAGCTGTATTGTTATATCCGGCAGTAAGCAACAGTGCCAGGACGGTGAGTACCGTACCAATGCCGGCAAACCAGATCCCTTTATCGAATGTCTTCTTCAACATTGTTTTGCCAATGCCGAACAGCACCAGCACAACCCCTGCAAGGAATATAATCAGCACTACCGGCATTTCGATAAAGTTATTGAAATACTTATAAGGTTCCATATAGATCTCCTTTGTTTCCGGATTGACAGCATATCCGTCGGCCAGCAAAGTGCGGATCACAAAAGTTAGGAAGAACACCAGAAACAGAGCTGTATTCGCAATCAACGAACGACGGCACTTGCCGACGAGTTCCTTATCGGCTATGTTATTGATGAAATAGAGAGCTCCCAGGATGCGTGCCAGAAAAAACACGGCCAGTCCCAGAATCACATTCCAGATATTGGTCAGCGCATCGAGCCCATGCCAGCCGTTGCCCCAATGGCTGATGACAGGCATAATCTCGTTCACCATATTGCCCTTATTGATATAAAAATCGGACCCTGTGAAGAAGGTAGCTACCGCACCTCCCAAGAGCAGAGGGCCGATCACACCGTTGATCACCAGAAAAGTACGGTAAGTCTTCTTCCCGAGCAGGTTGCCCGCTTTGCTCTGAAATTCGTAGCTGACAGCCTGCAATACGAAGCTGAAGAGAATGATCATCCAAAGCCAATAGGCGCCGCCGAAACTGGTACTGTAGAACAGAGGAAATGAAGCAAAAAACGCGCCACCGAAAGTGACCAGTGTGGTAAACGTAAATTCCCACTTACGTCCGGTGGAATTTACCATCATCTTGCGATGCTCCTCCGTTTTACCCAAACAAAACAGCAGAGAGTTGCCACCCTGCACAAACAGCAAGAATACGAGTATAGCCCCGAGCAGTGAGACTACCAGCCACCAATATTGTTGTAGAAAAATGTATGTACCCATAGTTTAAATGATTAATGGTTCGTGATTAATGATTAGCCGCCGGTCCCTTCTTGATCTCCCGGACCATGATGCCGATTTCCGCAATCAGCATTACCGTAAACAGAATAAGGAATATGAAGAATGTGGCCTGTACAGAGCCTACATCCAACTTTGAGATGGCTGCCGACGTGGGCAGCATGTCCCGTATCGCCCAAGGCTGGCGACCACATTCGGCCACTACCCATCCTGCCTGTCCGGCAATGTAAGCAAACGGAATGGTCCATAGTCCGATGTATTGCATCCATCGCATTTGCGACAGGTCTTTCTTATAGACAAAGAAGAGAATCGCAATGAAGAACAGGATAAAGTATCCACCCAAGATCACCATCACGCGGAAGGCATAAAAGTTGAGCGGCACATTGGGAACCAATTGGTTCACATCCTTAATATAACCATAACCAAAATAGGCAACATTCTCTTTCAGCGTGGCGGATGCCTGCTGCATGGCAGCCTCGTCACCGTCTTTTTTAGCCGCACGATAGGTGCCCAATGCAGTAATCGCTTTTTTACCCCGTTCTATTTTCTCGGCAGCCGAAAGCGCTTTCGTGCCGTCTTTCAGTTCGTATCCCCCCTCAATGATATTTTTGATGCCCGGCACAAAAGCATCTGCTTTACGCTCGGCCAGGAAGGAAAGCATCTTTGGAATCTCTATACGGAACAAAAACGGATTCTGACCGTCGTCATAAGTCTTCTTATCAGGATTCAGCACCCCGACAGCTACCAGCCCGGCTCCGTTCTGTCCTTCGTAATATCCTTCTACCGCTGCCAGTTTCATCGGCTGTGTTTGCGCAACGGCATAACCGGAACCGTCGCCGGTCCACACCGTCAGCACCGAAGCTACCAACCCGAAGATGGCACCAATCTTAATGCTGGCTATGGCAAACTCCTTGTCTCTCTTCTTCAGCAAGAACCAGCAACTGATGCCTATCACGAAAACAGCTCCCAGCACCCAACTCGAGAGCACCGTGTGGCAAAATTTATTAACGGCGACAGGCGAAAAGGCAACTGCCATGAAATCGACCATCTCGTTGCGCACTGTATCGGGATTGAACTCCATACCTACCGGATGCTGCATCCAGGCATTGGCTACCAGAATCCACCAGGCGGAGATCGTAGCTCCCAGTCCTGTGAGCCAGGTAGAAGTCAGGTGGAAACCTTTGCTGACCTTATCCCACCCGAAAAACATGACGGCAATAAACGTGGCCTCCATAAAGAAAGCCAAAATGCCCTCGATGGCAAGCGGCGCGCCAAAAATATCACCTACAAACCAGGAATAGTTACTCCAGTTGGTTCCGAACTCAAACTCAAGGATCAGTCCCGTGGCTACACCTACGGCAAAGTTGATACCGAAAATCTTCATCCAAAACTTGGCTGTCCGTTTCCAGAACTCATTGCCTGTTTTATAATAAAGGGTTTCCATGATACCCATAACGACTGCCAAGCCGAGAGTGAGCGGCACAAAAATCCAATGGTACATGGCTGTCAGAGCAAATTGGGCTCTCGACCAGTCAATAAGTGAAGTGTCAATACTTTCAATCATATCATTAGTAGTTAGAGTTAAACTTCAGCCGTTTATTGCCCGCGTTGTATCAGTTCGCCTGCAACGTATTCTTCCTTGTCCTTGTCGGTAGGCTGGCTGCTCAGAAAGTTAGGAAAGAAAAAGAGGCGGAGAATGAAGAACATGATGAAGAGTTTCACCAGTATAATCAGCCACAGGGTGCGGCCCAGAGTCATGCTTCGAAAACCTTCGACATAGAAGTTCCAGATATGGAGCAGTGTATTCTTCATAATACAGGGTAATTTTATAACATATCAAAATTAGTGTCTATACAAATAATAACAAAGATAATCTTAAAAATGTTGATGAAACAAGCAAAATAAACGGTTCTTACTCACCACAGAGGACACAGAACGACACAGAATCGAATCTAAGTTTCTGATTATTACAAAGATAGTCAGGCAGCCACTCTGATAAATCATAGGAATGGGATTGCCCACATTGGCACGGTCATCGTTCAGCGAAGTGGAGGGCACTTCGATTCCTTCCATCTCCCGTAAACCGAAATTGGTCTTCTGCAGCATTTCCACCAGGAAAGCAGGGGTTCCGCCGGTGAACCAATAGTCGCCAAACGAGTTTATCGTACTCGTCGATAAGCAGTTTTTCGAAACTTTGTATCCCTATCGGGAGTTTCCGCAACGGAATGGTTACGGGTGTATTCATGACTCTATTGTGTTTTTAGATACGTGCAAAGATAACATTTTACGACGGATACCCATCCGGGCACCCCCTCACCGACAGCCGGGCTACATCCCACCGACAGCCGGGCTACACCCCACCGACAGCCGGGCTACACCCCACCGACAGCCGGGCTACACCCCACCGACAGCCGGGCTACACCCCACCGACAGCCGGGCTACACCCCACCGACAGCCGGGCTACACCTCACCGACAGCCGGGCTACACCTCACCGACAGTCAGGGACCAGATCTCTGACAGCCGGAGGCCCTTATTTTCCGATCGCCACTTCTTCCGGACACTCCAAGCAAGTGAGGTAGACAAGAGATAGATCTGCAATCCTCCCGCCAATGCCTCGTACCGATAGGGATATGCCCGATACAGCATTGCCTGTCGATCCGCGTTTCGTCCATCCTTATCCGCCGGTCTGTCCGGAAGCCAAACAAAGATTGTATGTTCTCCCCAACAACGGCAGTGGTGGCAGCAATGGCGGCGGCAACAGGAACAAGCACGGAGGTTTCGCTTTTACTCTTTTCTGATGTTTCTGTTGTTGTATTGTATTGTTCTGTATTGTTCTGTATTGTATTGTAGGTTTTTCTGGGTTTTTCTTCCTCAGCCACAGCAAGTTGCAAAGGTTCTTCCGCAACAGGTTCCGTAACCTCTTCCATCACTTCCGGAATCACATTATGCACAGTACGAGCCACCTTTGGCGGACGTCCTCCTTTCGCTCCATTACGACGGCTGTTTGCACATCTCCGGTCCATAGGTTCCATCACTCGGTCCAGATAAAAAGAATGAAACTCCGGCTCCTCTCCTTCACCAAAATCAAAAAGCCCGAAGTTGAGCAGCACATCTCTGAACAACTCAACAGTACCGTTATTGCAACGCGCCAACTGGCTCAATAAGGAAGGTCTGTAACACGTCGTATAGGCAGGCTGATGACGCAAGTAGATCAGAATTGCCATATAGGCTCCCACTCCTCCCGGTCCGAGAGCTTCTATCAAGTCTCCCACTTCCCGTGTGTTCAGGAAATCTTTCTCAAGAATAAAAAATTGTTTTCTTTCCATTTGTTTTTGAGTTTAATTCACCACGGAGGACACAGAGAACACAGAGAGTATCTTTCTCTTAAACATCTTAATAAACAAGAGATTAAAACTCTGTGTCCTCCGTGTACTCTGTGGTGAATCGTATTCATTTCTATACAGTTCATCGTTCTAAACGTTCCGGCTTACAAAAGTAAATATTTACCTTTTAAGAAGTGTGACCTGACAGGTCACACTTCTATCAAAGTTCCTGAAACACACCTCCTTTTTACCTGTGAGGGCAGTTACCGGTCACCGGGACATTTCCCACTCAGGAAATCTTAAAAAAGATTCTCTGTGGAACTCTGTGTCACTCCGTGGTAAACTTCATTCATCGATTATAGTTCATCTTTTATCGTTAAAACCTCCGCTCCCGTCTATCGCTTTTGCGCCTCTTTCTTATACGCTGTACCTTTGTTTCAGTAAAATCAAAGAACCAAGCGTATGACAAACGTAAAAAGAATCACCCTGATAGCCCTCTGCCTGGCAGCCACCCTGCCCGAAGGCGGATTGTGGGCGCAACAAACCGGAACCTCCGGACAAATGCAGGCCAGCGACTCGGTGGCAATACCTGCCCGGTGGGACCTGCAAAGCTGCATCGATTATGCTTTGCAGCAAAACATCAGCATCCGTCGCAACAGAATCAACGCACAAAGCACACAGGTGGACGTGAAGACAGCCAAAGCGGCCCTCTTCCCCAGCCTTTCATTCTCCAGCAGCCAGAATCTGGTGAACCGTCCCTATCAAGAGTCGAGCAGCATCATCAGCGGATCGGAAGTGCTGAAGAGCAGCAACAAGACAACCTACAACGGAAACTACGGGCTGAATGCACAATGGACCGTATACAACGGCAGCAAACGCCTGAAGACCATCGAGCAGGAAAAACTCAACAACCGGGTGGCGGACCTCGACGTGGCTACTTCGGAGAATGACATCCGGCAGTCCATCGCCCAGACCTACATACAAATACTGTATGCGGCCGAGTCGGTGAAGGTGAACGAAAACACCCTGCAAGTATCCGAAGCCCAGCGGGACCGCGGCAAGCAACTGCTGGATGCGGGAAGCATCGCCCGGAGCGACTATGCCCAACTGGAAGCACAAGTCAGCACCGACCGCTATCAACTGGTCACGGCACAGGCCACGCTTCAGGATTATAAACTGCAACTGAAACAACTGCTCGAACTGGACGGCGAACAGGAGATGCAGATATATCTGCCTGTGCTGGGTGACGAAAATGTACTGTCGCCCCTGCCCACCAAAGCAGACGTGTTTCAGGCTGCCGTGGCCCTACGGCCGGAGATCGAGGCAAGCAAACTCAGTGTGGAGGCTTCGGAACTGGGCATCGGAATAGCCCGGTCGGGATATCTGCCCAGCGTCAGCCTGACAGCCGGAATAGGGACAAACCATACGAGCGGAAGCGACTTCACCTTCGGGGAACAGGTGAAAAACGGATGGAATAACTCCATCGGACTCAGCATCAGCGTACCTATCTTCAACAACCGGCAGACGAAAAGCGCCGTAGAAAAGGCCAAACTTCAGTATCAGACCAGCCAACTGACGCTGCTCGATGAACAGAAAACTCTGTATAAGACCATCGAAGGGTTGTGGCTCGATGCCAACAGCGCACAACAACGCTATGCGGCAGCTGTAGAAAAGTTGCGCAGCACGCAGACCAGCTATGAACTGATCAGCGAACAGTTTAATGCCGGCATGAAGAATACGGTAGAACTGCTTACGGAGAAGAACAATCTGCTGCAAGCACAGCAGGAGTTGCTACAGTCCAAATATATGGCCATTCTAAACACTCAACTGCTGAAGTTCTATCAGGGAGACGAGTTGACAGGACTCACCGCAGAGAACAAAAACATTTAATACGTATAAACGATATGAATAAGAAAAAGATCATCCTTATCGCCGCAGGCATCGTCGTACTGGCAGGCGGAGGGCTTTGGCTCTTCGGAAGCCCGACGGCCAAGCACAAAGTGACCTATACCACGGCGACCGTGAGCAAAGGCGAGATATCCGAATCGGTGACCGCCACAGGAACCATCGAACCGGTAACGGAAGTGGAAGTCGGTACACAGGTATCCGGAATCATCGACAAAATCTATGTGGACTATAATGCGGCAGTGACCAAAGGACAGTTGATTGCCGAGATGGACCGCGTGACGTTGCAGAGTGAACTCGCTTCACAACGCGCCACTTACAATGGAGCGAAAGCGGAATACGAATATCAGAAGAAGAACTATGAACGCAGCCGGGGACTGCACGAAAAGGCGCTGATCAGCGATACCGACTACGAGCAGTCGCTCTACAACTATGAAAAGGCAAAAAGCTCGTTCGAGAGCAGCCAGGCTTCGTTGGCCAAAGCGGAACGCAACCTGTCGTATGCCACCATCACTTCACCGATCGACGGCGTGGTCATCAGCCGCGATGTGGAAGAAGGACAGACCGTAGCTTCGGGATTTGAAACACCGACCCTATTCACCATTGCCGCCGACCTGACTCAGATGCAGGTTGTGGCCGATGTGGATGAAGCCGACATAGGCGGTGTGGAAGAAGGACAACGGGCTACATTCACCGTAGATGCCTACCCGAACGACGTATTCGAAGGAACGGTCACGCAAATCCGACTGGGAGACGCAAGCAGCACCAGCACGAGCAGTACGTCGACCACTGTAGTCACTTACGAAGTAGTGATCTCCGCCCACAATCCGGACTTGAAGTTGAAACCCCGCCTGACAGCCAATGTCACCATTTATACCCTGGACCGCAAAGACGTGCTCTCCGTGCCCGCACGCGCACTGCGCTTCACCCCGGAAAAGCCGCTGATAAGCGACAAGGATGTGGTAAAAGACTGTGAGGGCGAACATAAACTGTGGACACGTGAAGGAAATACATTCACGGCACATCCCGTACAGACAGGTATCACCAACGGTATCAATACCGAAATCACCGGAGGAGCCTCCGAAGGAATGGTAGTAGTGACCGAAGCAACCATCGGAAGCATGCCCGGTGGAAACGTAGCACCCGAAGCCGGACCGGACGGTGGCGGAGAGCAAAGCCCGTTCATGCCAAGCCACCCGGGCAGTAAGAAGAAAGGAAAATAAGTATGAGCAAAACAGTCATCGAACTTCAGAACATCAAACGCAACTTCCGGGTGGGAGACGAAACGGTACATGCGCTGCGCGGAGTTTCGTTCACCATCACCGAAGGGGAGTTTGTCACCATCATGGGTACTTCCGGTTCGGGAAAGTCGACGTTGCTAAACACGTTGGGTTGCCTCGACACACCCACCAGTGGAGAATATCTGCTGGACGGTATCTCGGTGCGTACCATGAGCAAGCCGCAACGCGCCGTATTGCGCAACCGCAAGATAGGCTTTGTCTTTCAGAGCTACAACCTGCTGCCGAAAACGACCGCCGTGGAGAATGTGGAGCTCCCGCTGATGTACAACTCGGGAGTCAGCGCCTCCGAACGGCGCCGGCGGGCCATCGAAGCCCTCCGCGCGGTAGGGTTGGGCGACCGGTTGGAACATAAATCCAACCAAATGTCCGGCGGACAAATGCAGCGTGTAGCCATCGCCCGCGCGTTGGTCAACAATCCGGCAGTCATCCTCGCGGATGAAGCGACGGGTAACCTCGATACACGCACCTCTTTCGAGATTCTGGTGCTGTTTCAGAAACTGCATGCCGAGGGGCGTACCATCATCTTTGTGACGCACAACCCGGAAATAGCCCAATACAGCAGCCGCAACATTGTGCTGCGCGATGGGCAGGTCAAGGATGATAGTGTCAACCCGAACATTCTTTCGGCAGCCGAGGCACTGGCCGCACTGCCTGTACAGGAAGAATAATACAGTTTAGAAACGAATACGATTCACCACAGAGGACACAGAGGACACAGAGAATATATTTCTCTTAAACATCCTGATAAACAAAATATTAAAACTCTGTGTCCTCTGTGGTGAATAATACTCAAAAACCTTACCATTATGAATGGAACCAATTTATTTAAAATAGCCCTGCGTGCCCTGAACAACAACAAGCTGCGCGCATTCCTTACGATGCTTGGAATCATTATCGGTGTGGCATCTGTCATCACCATGCTCGCCATCGGACAGGGATCAAAGAAAAGCATTCAGGCACAAATCTCCGAAATGGGCTCCAATATGATCATGATCCATCCGGGAGCAGATATGCGCGGAGGAGTCCGTCAGGACCCCAGTGCCATGCAGACACTGAAACTGACCGACTACGAATCATTGCGGGACGAAACCAGTTTTTTAGCTGCCGTCAGCCCGAATGTTTCCAGCTCCGGGCAACTGATAGCCGGTAACAATAACTATCCGTCATCCGTCAGTGGCGTGGGTACGGACTATCTGGAGATACGCCAGCTCTCGGTCGACAACGGCGAGATGTTCAGCGAAGCCGATATCCAGTCCAGCGCCAAGGTGTGCGTGATAGGAAAAACCATTGTAGACAATCTTTTCCCCGGTGGAGAAGACCCCGTGGGACGCATTGTCCGGTTCAATAAAATCCCGTTCCGCGTAGTGGGCGTACTGAAGTCCAAAGGCTACAACTCCATGGGTATGGACCAGGATGACATCGTACTGGCCCCCTACACCACCGTGATGAAGCGCCTGCTGGCACAGACCTATCTGCAAGGCATTTACGCTTCTGCCCTCACCGAGGATATGACGGACAATGCCACGGAAGAAATCACAGAACTCCTCCGCCGCAATCATAAACTCAAGGAAGGGGACGATGATGACTTCACCATCCGCAGCCAGCAGGAACTGAGCAGCATGCTCAACTCCACCACCGACCTGATGACCACCCTGCTTGCCTGCATCGCCGGCATCTCGCTTGTGGTAGGCGGAATCGGAATCATGAACATCATGTACGTCAGCGTCACCGAACGTACCCGGGAAATCGGCCTGCGCATGTCAGTCGGTGCACGGGGAATCGACATCCTGAGCCAATTCCTGATAGAAGCCATCCTGATCAGTATCACCGGCGGCCTTATCGGAGTAATCATCGGGTGTGGTGCCAGCTGGCTCGTGAAAAGCGTTGCCCATTGGCCCATCTTCATCCAGCCCTGGAGTGTATTCCTGTCGTTTGCTGTGTGCACCGTCACCGGGGTCTTCTTCGGATGGTATCCGGCCAAGAAAGCAGCCGACCTCGACCCGATCGAGGCAATCCGATACGAGTAATCTATCACAGAGGACACTGAGAACGTAAAGTAAAAAAAAGTATAAAGAACGACGAAAGCCCGATATTCTATCAGTAAAGCCTATGATGCTGATTGCTTTCATTGCCTATTATATATTCTTTATACATTATATATATAGTAAACTCTGTGTCCTCTGTGGTGATCCCCGTTTATCGTTCATTGTTCAAAACGTCCCAAACGTAAACTAAAATTAGTATCTTTGTCCCCATGAAACAGTCTCTGACATCAGCCCGCCGCCCTCTGGAAATACTGATACATATTATCAGCTGGGGGATCGTGTTTGGTTTCCCTTTCTTCTTTATCGATCGTGCGGGAAACAGCATCAATTGGAGTGCCTATCTGCGCCACTCTGCCGTACCCATCTCCTTTGTCACCGTATTCTATCTGAACTACTTCCTGCTGGTCCCCTTCCTCTTGTTCCGGGAACAGAAGAACAAGTACATCATCTATAACATCCTGCTGGTCTGCATAATCGGCCTCCTGCTGCACATCTGGCAAAGCCTGAATGCCCCGATCCCCCCCATAAAAAAACCTCACATGCCTCCCGGATGGATCTTCTTTGTACGGGACATCCTGAGCCTTATCTTCACCATCGGCCTGAGTGCCGCCATCCGCATGAGCGCCCGCTGGGGAGAAGCCGAAGCCGCCCGCCGCGAAGCGGAAAAAAGCCGCACCGAAGCCGAACTGAAAAACCTGCGCAATCAGCTCAACCCGCACTTCCTGCTCAATACGCTGAACAACATCTACGCACTGATTGCCTTCGACAGCGACAAAGCGCAGCAGGCTGTACAGGAGCTCAGCAAGCTGCTCCGCTATGTGCTTTATGACAACCAGCAGAACTACGTCCCCCTCTGCAAAGAGGTCGACTTTATCCGCAACTACATCGAACTAATGCGTATCCGCCTCTCTGGAAACGTAGAGGTCATTACGCAACTCGACATACAACCGGACAGCCAGACGAAGATCGCCCCGCTGATCTTCATCTCCCTTATTGAGAACGCCTTTAAACACGGCATCTCCCCTACCGAACCGAGCTTCATCCACATCCTTATCTCTGAGAATAAAGAAGAGATCCGGTGTGAAATACGCAACAGCTGCCATCCCAAAACCAATATGGATAAAAGCGGATCGGGCATCGGCCTCGAACAGGTGAGCAAGCGCCTCGAACTGTCTTACCCCGGACGCTACCGATGGGACAAAGCCATCTCTGAAGATGGCAAAGAATATATATCGAAATTATTAATATTTAATCATCCACAGCCGTGAAACTACATTGCGCCATAGTAGACGACGAGCCTCTGGCACTCAGCCTGCTGGAGAGTTACGTCAACAAAACCCCTTTCCTTGAACTGGCAGGAAAGTATTCCAGCGCCGTACAAGCCATGAAAGAACTTCCGGGACATCAGATTGACCTGCTGTTTTTGGATATCCAGATGCCGGAGCTTAACGGCCTGGAATTCTCTAAAATGGTAGATGCCCGTACCCGTATTGTCTTTACCACCGCCTTCGGTCAATACGCCATCGACGGATACCGGGTCAACGCACTGGACTACCTGCTCAAGCCCATCTCGTATGTCGACTTCCTGCAGGCCGCCAACAAGGCATTGCAGTGGTTCGAACTCGTTCAGAAACCCGAGGAAATAGACAGTATTTTCGTGAAGAGCGACTACAAACTGGTACAGGTAGAGCTCAAAAAGATATTGTACATAGAAGGTCTGAAGGACTATATCAAAATCTATACCGAAGATGCTCCCAAGCCCATCCTATCACTTATGAGTATGAAGTCCATGGAAGAGCTGCTTCCCCCCACCCGCTTTATACGTGTACACCGCTCTTTCATTGTCCAAAAGGACAAAATACGCATCATCGACCGCGGCCGCATCGTATTCGATAAGACCTACATCCCCGTCAGCGATAGCTACAAACAAGCTTTCCAAGCTTTCCTTGACGAACGAAGTTGAAAGGATTTGCAGCTGATTTATCGGTAAAATGTGAGCATTTGTCGATTATTATTTATATATAAACAAAAAAATCTCTATCTTTGTAACAAACAGAACGGAAGTTGTGAAACTTCCAAGAATAGAATAGTTTAGTTAAGTCTAGTTTAGTTTTTGTGTTGAAGGGCTTCTACCTCAGAGGAGGATTTAGAAGCCCTTTCTATTAATTGATTATCAATTACTTATAAACAAAATCAAACTATATTCATTTTCATTAGTACCTGTATTAGAGAGTTAAAAACGTCACTTTTGACTCTATTTTATTGCCGTTTTATTGCCGTTACATTGCCGTGGCAATAAAACAAAAACAAAAATAATCTAATTACAAAGAAATTATGGCTAATCTATTCATAACTATAGTGCCGACAAAAAGCCAATACGTTAACTTGCACACAATTGATCAAAATGATCACCAAACCTATTACCGGCGAACGTAACCGCAAATTTGAAGATATAGTTGAAGAGTTCTTATCACAAATAGACGAGGAAGACCGGACAAAAACATACAAGCTCTACAAGTTAGCAGCAAATCGTTTTCTACAGTTTACTGGACCAAGCTCTCTAATGAAACATATAACTCCAGTCCGGATCAATAACTATCTCAATAGTTTGAAAAGAGAAAAACTGTCAGGAACAACTATCAATATCTACACAACTCTTTTAAAGGTCATAATCAACTACGCAATCAAAATGAGGTATGTAGAATACAAAGTAGATCCTTTCGTTACCGCTAAGATACCATCTTCCCGGAAGAGAGATACATATATCACGGTCGAACAGCTAAAAAAGATCAGAGACATGGAGCCAAGAAAATACAACGAATCGGTAGTACGTAATATTTTCATGCTCACATACTATCTCGCAGGTATGAACCTCGTTGATATGCTCGCTTACGATTTCCGTACGGATGAAATAAACTATATAAGAACTAAGACCAGAAACACAAAAGACGGGGATCATATTACATCATTCACAATCCCGGAGGAAGCCAGACCTATCATCAAAAAATACATGAATAAGAATACCGGGCGAATAGTGTTCGGAAAGTACAAAACCTATGTATCATGCTATAATACACTTACACGGAAACTGGATACGCTAAAAAAATTGCCGATATCAAACATGACTTCACATTATATTCAGCACGAAAAAGTTTCGTCCAGCATGGATTTGATCTTGGTATCCCACTCAGTACTTTAGAGTACTGCATCGGACAATCAATGAAAGAAGACAGACCGATCTTCAATTACGTTACAATCATGAAAAAACACGCAGACAAAGCTATTAGGGAAATATTAGATAATCTAAAATAATACTGTATATTTGCAGAATCAAGATAATACGGACATAATTCGAATTATTTTGGTTTGACTTTAGTGAGGGGGTGGTTCCCCTCACTTTTTTTATGCCGGTACCGAACTTATTTCTAATTTAGTCAGTAATGCATTATATACAGCCTCTACAGTGTAGTTGAGTGCGTGTTGTTGAGCGTGGAGAGTTGTATAAGACATCGCTTAAAAACGATGCCTTTATTCTCCGCACTAATTTGATAAAACCGATTAATTGCAGAGTGATATAACGCGGCTGAATAGTGATCATAGGCACACAAGAAATTGCCCCAACTCAAAAGAATCAGGGCAATTGATCTAAAATAATCCTATGTTAGTCTTAAAGCACTTTAGTGCACTAACCCAAACCTAACCTTCAAAAGAACGCTTTTACATCCCTCCTGCGTAAGAAAGGTTTGGGTTGTCTCAAAACAGATAACTTGTTTATCCGTATTAACTATCATTTTTTCTGGATATTCAAATGTATACACGCTGGCGTCATTAGCTATTTTTTGCCCTCTATTTAATACATACCCGTTTGGAGTATCTGATTTAATATCCACATAATACTGAATTGATACATTAACATAGTAGATTTTCATCCCTTCACTATAATGACAAGGTAACTCTTGAAGCAATTTTTGCTGATTGATTAAAGGCTCCGGCCATAAAAGATCAACAGAAGGATATTTATTGCCATAGAGGAATAAAGCACATGTGTTTAATGTACCGATCTCCTTTTTTAGATCAGTATGTTTAACCCCATCGAAATTAATATCGACAGGTTCGTTAGCTTCTATCTCCATCAATGTGTACTTACCCCAAGTAATAGACCCATCTTCAATCTCCTTTTTGTTGCAAGAAAAGAAAGCAAACACAGAAAACAGTAGCAGTACTTTTAATATATTTATCATAATCAATAGATTTTCTTAGGAATTAAAGTCATTTCTACCATTGGATTTTTAGCACTATAATAATTCTCGATATCCCTCGATGAACGATTATTTTTAAGTATCGGATCATAAAAATTAACCTCGAGTGTTCCCAAATGGTCAGAACCCTTATTCATAACTTTTGTAAACGTATTCTCTTTTACTTTCTTGGCAGAACCTCCAAAGTTTAATCCAACTTTCTTTCCTATACCGACATTAAGTCCGACATTACCAGCAAATTCTGTTGCAACTTTCTCCTGCGTAGTAAATACTTCCTGTTCATCAACTTCATATATATCAAACTTCCACGAAACAGAATTACTTTCTAAATCCCATCCAATTAAATCTATATCAGGATTATAACTATACGGTACTGATCCCGTGACTTTAAAGACCCACATATCTAAAATACGGTCTTTAACACTCGGTCTTGGCATAGGAATACCATCCCATGTAAGATGAAATAATTTCCATGGCTCTACTGAGAAATATTTTGTAATAACACTGCCAAGCCCAGAAGTATTTCCAATCAAAACGTCTATTTTAAACTCAAACCTACCTTCTCCCCAAAATGACTTATCTTTGGGAGAGGACTTCTCAAATTTTCTACTCCAATGTAAATCTTGATAAAATTTAGGATCATTTGTTTGATCCGCAATCTTATACAATGCCTGCGTGCTAAAACGCAAACATGCGATATTTTCTATTATATTTCTTTTTATTTCCCCTTCAGTGTTATTCCTATTTAATCCATAATAAATATTATCCCGCTGCCATAACCCATCATTTACCCCCATTTCTTTATAAGCTAAACGGATATGTTCTGTGGAGTAATTATATTTCCATTGCATAGCCTTTTCATCCACTGAAGCCCTTGTAACCGCAGCCTCACGCTTATTGATTCCATCAAAAGCGCTATCAACAAAAGAGTAATCTCCATTTATTATATTAGGATTATCGCTTCTTGTAGTATTTGTTGTTTTAACAATACGCTCATTACTCTTTAGTACTAAGACAGGAAATCCAGGCACTAAATCAGATTCTAATTTAAAATGAAGATCGCCCCCAAAATAGAAAAAAATAGAATCATTCTCTACTAAATTAGTACAAACATAAGGAGAATCACCGAAAGAATTCCAATTTTCAGCACTAAACCCAGAGGGAAGCTCCGGAATATATATGGTTAATAGAGGTAATCTTTCTTCTACAGCGTCTAAACTATTATTAAAATCATAATCTTTAAGAATTTCTTTAAATGTTTTATCAGCTGTAACCTTTTTATTCTTAACTAACGGATAAAAAACGTCATAGTCATTATCTGTCATTTTTAAAGCTTCTTCTTTAATAAAGGCTCTGAGATCACTGTTATTAGAAACAGCTTTAGATAAAATCTTAGAAAAAGTATCAAAATCACTGAGAACAGATCCAGATTGAGGATGAATGTTGGTACTTTCTATTCCATCCCAAACGTCATCATTTGTACAAGAATAAATTAAAGTAAGAAACAGCAATCCATAGAATAAATTAGTTTTCATAATTAATGTCATTTAATGGTTATTATACAAAAGAAAACAAGGTTAAATAAATTAATGTTTTCTACATTACAATACATTAACAAATTGCAAATACAAAGACCATAAAATCAAATTTTAAGCATACTCCCCTCACTTATATTAAAGTCTATAAATATAAAAGAATCAGGAGCGATCATAAATTTGCGAGATAATGGAATCAGTTTTTCGGGTACAGAAAGATTTCTTTTGAATGAAAAAGCCCCGACTCCTAAGAATCGAGGCCAGCAACTTAATGATAAGATGCTTCTACATAGTGCGGAAATAGTATTTCTTTCTAAACCAGTAACTGCTATTATTAGAAAACAGATAGCCCACCATACACAAGCAACTGTAGTATTGAAGGAGGCTTATTCAGTTATCTTATTCATTTATTCGGTCATTAATCTAATCTGATATAAACTATAATAATACTTCTGCTTAAACCGCTACCATCATTCTCTAAAACAATATATATTTCATTCTTCTTTTTTTGCCGAATACTTTATTTTATAATGTTGATCATCATATTCTGATATTTGGACTATCAAACGACCATCCAAACTTTTCCATCCCCCTTTGCCTAATGCTAAATATCGTTCTTCAAAGAAAGTATATAAATCCTGCTCTGTTACTTTACTTTTATTCACAATTAAATATGAAGTAAAAAGTGAACCTGTCTGTTTATCAAAGAAATAATATTCTCCTACTGGCGATACTCCTCCCCACCTATAATAAAAGATATTTGGATCTACTTGCATATCATATCCATCTCCTTTTTGCTGAATAAGTTCTTTTTTAGTTAATGTAAAGTTGTATAAAGGCTCTAAAAAATTGGAAGGGTGAGGGATAACATTAACTTTTACCTTTATACTTTTCAGGTCTCCCTGAACAACAATATTTGTAGAACCAGCACGCATTCCAACAACCTCCCCGTCGGGAGACACCCTTGCGATTTTCTCATTTTCAGATTTAAAAGAAACCGCCCTTGTACCGTACACATTAATCTTATGAACACTTGGTGGCCAATCCACATCTACCCACAAGGTACTTAAAGTTATTTCATTAACATCCACAGACATTTCTGGCGGTGTTAATTCATTGTTACTGATGCAAGAAGTAAATGAAGCAAACATAAATAAAAATAATCCAATCAAAAACGCAATAAATGCTACTGTTGCATAAAATAATTTTCTCATAACTGTTTTAATAGGTTTTATTATTTTAACATAAAGATAGTATAATAAAAGAAACTCCCTATTCTAATAATGAAAAACACTATATTTTAACAACTGACTTCTGAGCTACGATAATATTCCTTGATTAATAAGGATTACCATTCCCACAAATTATAACTCACTCTGACTCCAATATAAGGACTTGCCTTATTCCCAGAAAAGCCGTATCCAGCCTGTACCCCCAGCCCGAACCGTTTCCGCTTTGCCCGCTCTCTGACAAACACAGTCCTTGTTTTACTGTACACCTCGATACTATCCAGCTTTGCCCGATAGCCCGACACGTAGGCTGTATAAAGGCTGTCTTTGTAGATTTTCTGCGTAATAGGCAATATACCGTATCCCGAACCGTATCAATACGATTTGTAATGATCGTATCTCTGATTACTTCACCCGATACATGTTCCACCCTTGCCGGACGGAACAGGAGCAATACAGAAAGAATGAGTATGATTATATAAGGCAAATTTTTCATGGCCGTACGATTACAGGTTTCATAAAATTAGAGAACTCCCTCTGGACATCGAAACAAGGACAAGCCTTGATATACTCAAACGGTTCTACCTCACCGTCATCATTCAGGTCAAGCGATGTATCCCGATATCCGAGCACTTCGATAATAGGATACTCTTTACAAAGCTTTGCAACCAGGTTACGAAGTGAAACTTTCTGCCAGTCAGTCCGGGTGTCGGCCGGTTTTCCATTGGCATCCAGACCACCAATATAGCAATACCAATGCTATGTTTGTTATACGAAGAATCTGAGAATCCTTTCGTATTACAGTGTGCTCCGTCGATGGAAAGCGGACATCCATTCTCGACAGTCCCATCGAGGTCTACTACAAAATTGTACCCGATCTGGTTAAAACCTCTCTGTTTGTGCATTCGGTCAATGTCCTTTGCACGCAGATCCTGCCCGGCTTTTGTGGCCGAACAATGAATAATAATTGAATCAATTGTTTTCATTTTTTGTTATTTGATTTTTTATTATTATATTTACACCCAAAAAAAATATGGATAATATTAAATCGTTATTAGAGTTATATGATGATGAAGAAAAGGATGTATTCAAATCAATTTTAATAAGCTTTTTCCCTATATATCTTACCGGTTATCTTTTCTTTCCAACATTTCAGGTTCTTGATATTTGGAAGAGCCTTTTTCTTATTGCCGGAGTTGATGTTATGTTAAATTTCACATTACTATTTATAGTAACTCCAATAGAAAAGGAAGACTCCAAATTTCGATGTCAAATGGTATTATATTCTATTCTACTTATGATTATAGTATCTGCTGTATCAGGATCCTTTATAGGTTTTTCAGCAAGCATTCTTGTTGTAGGAACTATGCCCATCTTACTAGGATTATTTTTATTAAGTTCATTTATTAGAAAAGCAGAAAAAGAGAAAGATAAGACTATGTCTTCAAAAGAGATCCCACCTCAATAATCACTTGGTGGAATCCGGTTTGGACACCCACGAACATCACACCGCTTCATTTCCGCCTCTTTTAATTTCAATTCGACTTCATGCCGTTTATGTATCTCTTCTAAATGGGCTGACTGTTCCACAAGTATCGGAAATGGAAAACATACAGTATAAACGAAACATTTCTTAACTTGGAAGGGATTCGGGACATTCAATCATTCAGAACAGATATCATAAACAAAGTAATTCGTGGAACCGGCATACCTGTTAGTTCAGGATCGCTCCGACTAAAACACTTGCAAAGGTCACCAATCAATTTGCAAAGAAATATCCTGCCTACAATCGCTTATGTATCATTGGCACAGAAGAAAAGCGCATCAAGGCCCTACAGCTTACTGAAATTGGTGATATATGGGGATCGGTCGCCGGCAAGTTGCCTAGTTAGAAAAACAAGGGGTCAAAACAGCCTATGATTCTACCAAGTTGCCCGGATCTTGGATGCGTAAAAACATGACTGTAGTCGGAGAAAGAACTTGGAAAGAACTTTTAGGCATTTCCTGTATTGATATAGAAACTTAAGCACCGAACAAAAAAACAGACATACACAAGTCGGCCATTCGACAAGATGGTAGAGGATATTGATACAATATCGGAAGCAATCGCTACCCATATTAAAAACCGTACTCAACTCAAAACACAAAAAGAAATCAATATTTTATCATTCTCTTAATATACACAAAATAGGATTAACGCTGATTTATTATAAAGACAGATATATTACATCAGCGCCCCCATTGAACTAAAGCTATATTATCTAAACTGATGATAGTATCCCCTCTTAAACAGAAAAAGGGTCCAGATAAATATTCTCAACCGGTCAAATGTCAGAGAACATACAAATGGACAGACCTTATTCGAAAAACTTGTAGGATTATGAAAAAGATCGAAAGTAGCCTAAAAGAGAATAGAAAACTACGAGAAGAGTTCTGTAGTTTTCTATTTATCTGTTAATAAAACCAATAAGGGTTAAATAAATGAATAATAATTGGAAACAGACCTTTAATTGTTATTCATGGTTATTACTTATTTAGTTAATGGATTAGCTAAAAAATACTTTGTAACTTTGCTTTTATTATAAAACTGCAAAATTTTATTATCATTTAGTTTATCAGGGTCTATTCCACCATCACGATATTTCGCATTTTCAGGTTTATGAAAGCCTAATAGATCTCGATCTGTATATGGCAGCAAATTATTACCTCTCAAATAGGTATGTAGTTGCCACATAAACTCAGTCCATCCTACTCCCCCTGAAGAATAAGTCATATTACTAGAATGCCCATATCCCATACAGTGCATGAATTCATGTGTAATTGACTCCCAGCCGCTAAAAGAGGCATAATGACCATAATAATTCCAGTGACTTACCCCCCATACACTTCCTCCGCCTAAACCTCCAACAGACGGTTTAGATCGTCCACAAACAAAGTTATGTGACTGTTTAAAACGTTTTTCTTCTGACAAATACTTTTCCGGTGTGAATTTAACACGATTATTATCATAAAGTTCACCCCCAAATACTTTACTAAAATTTCTCATTATAAAAGAATACTCGGGTGTAGTCATCATATAGGCATAGTTGGTGATGATAACAACCCACTCACGGGCATAGATAGCCCTTAACTCGCGCCACGAACCGTTTTCATAACCTGGCTTCCAATCATAATTTGAAAAGGAAACACCCCACTGTGCATCTATTTTAGAAAGCATTTTAAAATGCTTGTCATCACTGAGTAAACGAAATTTCATTTGTTTCTCGTTCAGGCTTGAAAGAGATAATGTATCTATACCGTCTCCATTTTTATATATGAAATTCCCATTTATTAACGAAGGCTTAAATTCAAACTGTGAAAATCCCGGTATAGAGTCTAAATAGGCAATAGGAATATACTGGGAGCCACCTTCCACATAGGCCTCAAGTGTGAGATTATAGACCGTCTTAGCGGAGTAACTAGTAATTGAAAGCAATTGATCGCTTGCTTTTCTAATTTGGAATAATTCATTAACTCTAAAAGAACGTTTACTCTTATCAGTTACAACTGAAGTAGACTCGTCAAGAGACAGTATTCTTCGAGCGTGTTCGGCCGGAATTTGACCATACGTAATTGTATCGATTTTGAAACTAATCATCAAATTACGGGTAGAAGAGATTGGAGGCCCTTGATCAATGTCCATTTCATCACAAGAAAGAACAGTACATGTCAGACTAAGCAATGAAAGGATCATAATACACTTAGAGAAATTTAAAATAATTTTCATACTCAATTGTTTTTTAAATAAATAATTAAAGATCTGTTTCCGGGATCCGAATATTCTAAAAAATTCACGTCCTTTATACCATAAAAACATTTGAAATGAAGATCATACTAAACCAAAAGACGTTAAATAAAAAAGATAAAAGATAAAAAATAAATAATTTTATCTACAATCTTAAATAAGATACAATGAAACAATATAGTAGCGAGGTCAGATATACGTAAAGAAGCTATTTCCAAAGCATCAGGACATGAAATAGGCTCTTCTGTAACATCTCATACTGATTTCAATAGACAGAAGGGTTCTTCTTCAAATTAGGTGGTAAGTTTTCTTTTACTCATGGAATCTAATTCAGTTTTCGGAAGTGTAAGCCCTCGTTTATAGTTGACAAAAAAGCAAGTATTCCGGCTTTCCCCCGAAGAGTCCATCCGCGAGGTGAAAAAGCGAATTTTAGGATAAACCATCTGAAAATGAATATCTTTAAAAAGTATGATTTCTATCTTCAAAAGCTTTGTTTTAACACAGAGTTAAAGCTTGTTCTTTGGATGTGAATAACAAGTTCTTTAAATGCAAAAGACTTGTTATTTACGCATAAGAACCTGACAACCTGCAAAAGGCGTTAACAATGTTAATTGAAGAAAGGTATAAGGATGAAGATACCGGTTCAGACGGCGCAAATTCACTTCCGAAACTTGAGTTATCTTATTCAGCCGGTGTCTGTTTTTTCTTATTAAAGCAAGCAAAAAGGACAATTATCAACTTGAAAATAAAGAAATAAAGAATTTACCACCAAATTTGAAGAAGAACCGACAGAAGGTTGATATTTCTTCTGCCATTGCCATAATCCGATGGAAGTGGTTAATCGTCAGGGTATAGAACGGGCTGTCGGAAACTTAAATAGATACGATCATTAACAAAGTTGTCTATCAGACCGTAAGAATAGAACTCTTTGAAGAGTCCATCCGAAAAGAGAAAAATCAAGCATTTTTCTTATCCTCGTATATAAACATTACATATTCTTATTGACTAATAAAAACGAATCAAAGACTATTTTTATCTAAGAAAGATATATGAGAAGGAAACCGGGAACAATTATAAATCTTAAATAAGCAGATTAACCTTCTGGAAACGGGGAGATTTCTCTTAAATGAGAAAGCCCCGATTCCTAAGAACCAGGGCCATAAAAGTAGAAATTAAGTTGAAAAGCTCACTATTCCTTCACAATCTCACCTTTCTCATTCAAAAGAACAGTGATATCTTCTGTAGATTGATCTTCCTTGGTTACAGTCACAATCACTTTATATACCTTACCGTCTTCTCTTTCCGAAACGAAAGCCTCCTTTATAGAAGCACCTTCATAATCTTTGGCCAATGCATTGATGACAGGAGTAGGAAGTTCCTTTGCGGCAACTTTTGTAAATTCGTCCTGAGGAGTCTGCAGAGTTTGTTCTACTGCTAAAGTGTCACCCGATACGCCGGCAAATGCTACTGAAGTGCCTAATCCCATAATCATTGCTAATGCTACTAATACCTTTTTCATAATCGTAATTTTTTAGTGTGAATAATTAAAACTAACTCTTATGCTAAATAAAAGACAAAGGACATGCCAGAATACTAACAGGCCACAAATCAACTATAAAACAGCAAGTTACATTCAATATAATAAAAAAAAGATTGGGAAATAAATGGGGAATAGACACACACTTTGGGGAATAAATACACAATAAGCTCCGAATCTTTCGATCCGGAGCCTTACACGGTTATAAAAAAACAACGAGGAGAATCGCGTAGTTTTCCGTTTACACAATATTGGAGATAGTTACTTTAGGTGCCAGGGTTACCGATTTACTACTCAAGCAATATATTTCCATACTACCTCGGATATTTCTTCCTACCCTGTGATCACTTTTCAGAACCCGCCCATAACATTTAAAGCACATCAACTAAAGTACCGGACAAATAAAGAACTCCTTGGTTTTGCTGCTTTGTGCAAGTATATAACATGCTTGATTCTCTTTGAACGAAGTAACCGTATCATAAAACGAATCAAGATTTCCATTATTTAAATCTTTGTCTGTTTTTCTATCTGTAGAAAGTTCCCACATAAACCAACGTCTATCTTTCTCGCTGTGGAAATATGCAATAGGTTTGCCCAAATGCACAAATGCAGTCACACTTGGGTAATAGCGTGCCCAATTGCCACATCTCAATTCTGATTGACCGTTCCATTTTGTAGATAACTCAGAAACAAACCATCGATTGTCTTGTGCACTATGCGCAAACAAATAACTACGCCCATTTTCGACAAAAGGTATCAAAACCTTGTAAAAACGTGCCCAACGCCCTTCTTTAATTCTGTTCTTTCCATCCCAATTAGTGGACAACTCAGTCATAAACCAACTCTTATCCGAACTGCTATGAGCAAAAATATAATTTTTACCGTTTTCATTAAAGGGGATCATAACATCATAGTCTTTGCCGAATCCCTGGCCATTTTTTATTTCTTTCTGTCCATCCCATTTAGTAGATAACTCAGAAATAAACCACCGATTTCCTCTGTTACTATAACAGAATATGTAATTTTTTCCATTCTCAACAAACGGAACCTGAGAATTATAATACCAATGCCATTTATCATCGATAAAAACCTGACCTTCTCCCTCTGACGTCAGAGATGACAACTTAATCTTATTTCCATCAGCACTATGAGAAAAAAGAAAATTCTGACCATTCTCCTCAAATCTCACCATTGGTGAAAAGAAATAACTCCAATTTCCTCTCTTCATACCTTTCACATTAAGCAGGTTGCCCGCTTTTCCGTTACCCGCAATATTTCCTATATTGAAACCTGCTGTGTCCATCTTTTCATTCATAACCCTAAAAATATTGTTCTACTCTATCAAAGGCTTTTCGAAACCCGCCTATACGTTTTAACTATTTCTGCAAGCTTACGATACAAAAATATGGGATAAAAAGGGCGGGAACAATTATGAATTTCTGATGAGCATATTGGCCTTCCGAAAACCGGGAGATTTCTTTTAAATCGAAGAAAAAAAAACAAAATAGCATCAGTCAGATGGATACCGGAAAGGTAATATTACCAATATCATCTAACATATTTGTGGTATTTTTCATATAAATTTAAAAAAAAAGCAATGAAATGTGTTTGTTTTCCGGCATAGAATAATAGTTTTGTAAAATATAGAAGTACCTATTTTAATCAAAACCTGAATATATATGAAGAAATTTAAAGTTTATAGAGATAATCAGATGTAGGCGAATTCTTTCCACAAGAAGAATTCGCCAAGTGATATTTCAATCATAAGATACCTGAATATGATTGAGCATGCTATGGATCTGAGTAGCATAAAATCCCATTGATGATACAGTTCCGTTGCACGTTTCTCGTGACAGCATTAATACACAGTCGATACCTGTTCGTATTATACCTAATTTAATCCACCATAATTTACTTATTCGAACCACAACATCCGTTTGGTTCTTTGTTTAATTTAAACATTAATTTTATGAAAAAACAAGTAGCAATTTTCATTCTGTTAGGAATTATAACAATTCCTTCATCTGTAAAAGCACAGAAATTAAAAGTTAGTTTGGATGTCGGTATCTCCAAGAGTATTTTAAGTAGCGACGTTTCCAATCTGGTCAATACACGTTACAATACCCAAACAGGGGTTGCAACCGGTGTAAATCTTGAATATAACTTCTTTAAAGACTTTATTGTGGGAACAGGTCTGGGATTCATACAAAGAAACTATGAATATAAAAAGACGGATAATATTACGGGAACGCATACACTGTATAAAAACAACTTTATGAATGTACCGCTGAATGTAGGGTTATATATTTTCAATAACCCTTATAAAGAGAATGGTATATGGCTCAAAATTCAAGGCGGTGTTTACTATGAATACTTTACAAGAATGCACCGGAAAGGAGAATACCCGATCTTTGCACAATTACAGAAAGACGGTTCCTATATCAGAGCTCAAGTGAATGAAACGTATGATTTCAAGCGAAATGAAAATAACTTGAAAAGAAACCTGTTCGGGATAGAGGGCACAGGAGAAATCGGTTATTCTTTTAAGAAGATCGATGTTTTTGCTTCATATACCTATCAGTATGGTCTAACCGACATATACAAAGCAAAAACTTCTTCGAATCGTAAATCGAGAAGAATCTCAAACATAATATCATTGGGCGTCGCCTATAAATTCTAAAACTATAGATTATGAAAACTAAAAAATATAATTGGACATTACGTCACTTCTTTCTTTTATTTCTTGTGCTCTTTATTTCTGGAAGTTGCGTTGAAGACGTTACAGAATCAACCAAAGAACCAACACGGTATACAGCAAGTGATATAAAATCATATTCTGACCTGTTCGATGTGTTTTGGAATACAATGAACCAGAAATACAATTATTTTTACGAGCAGAGTAGTTTGAACTGGGAAGCGATATATAAAGAATATACTCCAAAGTTCAAAGAATTAAAAACGTTTAACAGGGATAAACAGTATACCAAAGCTGAAATATCAGATGATTGTAACAAAGCAATAGAATACTTTACAGAAATCATTGATCCTATCATAGACCGGCATTTCTATGTAAAAATAGCACTTCCCGTGTCACATAGTTATTTCAAAAGCACCATTTTTTATGGTGGAATGAAGAGTAAAGACAAGATATATGCTTATCCTTTTGATCTAAAGTATGAATATATGAAATCTAAGATACAACCTGACACAGGAGTATTCGGACATAAAAATGATATGTTAGGTGGCTTCTTATCAGACAATCCCGACATATACTATTTCGGTTTTAAGTCGTTTACAATAAGTAATGATTATATAGTTTCTTTTGGTGATGAATACTTGGTTATAGATGATAAAAGCCCGTATTATTTAACAGGAAAAGAGATAAGAGATACCATTGAAGCGAAAATAAAAGACCCTGCTGTAAAAAGTGTCCTGATTGAGAAGTCTATAGAATATATAGATAAGTTTAACTCTTTTATGATGTCCGAGATCGCGCAAGATGCAATAAAAAAAATAGAGTACTTTAAGCAATCTGAAACTATAGATGATGGTTTTATCAAGGCATTATCCAAAGCCCAACAAAATGCCCCTAATATAAATATAGAACTATCACAGCTAAGTGGTCTGAAAGAATTTAAACAAAATCCGAATTATACCAAGTGGTTTAAACAACGCTCGACCGAGCATTTACAATTAGCGTGTGAGTATACAATTTTTCTCTCGGATATAGATAATGTTATCAACAATCAATATAAGATAGATTTCTATAAGAATTTCCTGGTACCCCTCAAAAACGGGGATATAAAAAAGATAATACTGGATCTTAGAGGAAACGGTGGCGGTATGGTTCTTGATGCAAGAACATTTACAGATCGCTTTATCACCAAAGACGTCATCTTTGGCTACCAGAGGTTCAAAGAAGACAATAATCCATTCAGTTATACCCCATGGACACCCTGCATGACAAAGCCAACAGACATTGGGATAAAAAAAGAAATACCGGTAGTTATTCTCTTAGACAAGAACAGTGCAAGTATGTCTGAAATCAGTACCCTAATGCTAAAAAGCCAGGGGAAACATGTCACTGTCGTAGGACATTATAGTGCCGGTGCAACTGCCGGATTAGGAGATTCGGATCAGTTTAACGGAGGGCTGAGAGGTAAAGTCGGTGATTACTTAGAGTTTTATATGCCTTTACTTGCAATGCAGGATGCAACTCATACTGTAATAGAAGGAATTGGGATTAAACCGGACTTCCTAATGGAACCACTAACCGAAGAAAAAATTTATGAAATGGCCCTTTCACCTTATACCCATATTGATCGCACGTTAAAACAGGCTGTAGAAATATTAACCAACAATTAACAGCCCTTTTACGATTAAGACCGGAGAGAGCCGGGAATCGACTAAAAATTAATTGCCGCATTGATGTTCCGGTCATGATGTGCCCTGTATTCAGTGTACAATCATTGACGGGATATCAAGCGGCATCCCTCCCGGCATAGCAAATTTGAGAATGTAAATCGAAGCCAGTTGATTTCATCCTTCTCTTTTTAAACTATATTTGTGACCCAATAATAAAAAAATGAATATATGCTTATATTAAGAACTATTTTAGTCTTCATACTTGCCGGCATTTGTGAAATTGGTGGCGGATATCTGGTATGGTTATCGGTTAAAGAGGGTAAGTCGGTATGGAGATCCATCTTTGATCCAAACCAAACATAAATTCAATTTATTTGTTAATTATATAATCATAATAACGAAAACAGATATGACGCAACTAATCAAGAAATTCTCGGTAATTATTATTTTATTCCTCCTGCCCTTCTCTATCTATGCCCAAACAGAAAGCCATCAGCTAAGTACACACATACTTGATATTAGTAAAGGAGAACCGGCACAAGGAGTTGACATCACCCTCTATAAATTAAATCCTTCCACCCCAAGCCAATGGAAACAGATTGCAACCGGCAAGACTGATGTAAATGGAAGAATCTCCAATTTTTTACCAAGCATAGAGGATAATACAGGTATATATATGCTTAAATTTTATACAGAGCCTTATTTCCTGAAACAAGGGTTAAAATCAATCTATCCGTTTGTCGAAGTTATATTTAGAATTGAAGGCAAAAAGCATTATCATATTCCCATTACTATGTCAGCCAACGGGTATTCTACATACAGAGGGAATTAATATATTCCTTATTACAATTTATAAAGTAAGGCAGCCTTATGAGGCTGCCTTACTCGTTATCTTTCATTTCTGTTCTTCTACATTATACATTACTCTTTGTATTCACTAATACTCTTTCTCAGCACGAAGTTGCCAGAAAGCGATGGCAGACGCAGCAGCCACATTGAGCGAATCGACCCCATGTGACATAGGGATGCGAACGACATAGTCCGCTTCGGCAATCCTCTCATGCGAGAGCCCGTTTCCCTCGGTACCCATCACAATAGCCAACTTGGGTTCGGTTGTCAGCACAGGATCATCGATGGAAATAGAATTATCCGTAAGCGCCATGGCAACCGTACGGAAGCCCCACCGAGCCAGATCACTGAGAGGACCATCCAGCCAAGTCCATGGTACAAGGAAGACCGCCCCCATAGACACCCGGATCGCACGTCGGTTTAATGGACTACAAGAGTTGCGGGTTAGTAATACCGCATCTATTCCGAGAGCGGCCGCCGAACGGAAGATGGCACCGATATTGGTAGTATCCACCACCCCGTCTATGATCACGATGCGCCTGGCTCTCCGGCATACTTCCTCCATACTTCGCGGAACCGGAAGACGCATGGCACAAAGTACACCACGTGTCAAAACGTATCCGGTCAGCGTAGCAAGCAGTTCTCTGTCACCTGTATAGACGGGTATATCACCACAGCGTTCAATGATATTCGCAGCATCCCCCGTGATATGTTTTTGCTCACACAAAATTGCTAAAGGTTCATAGCCTGCATCCAAAGCCACTTTAATGACTTTGGGACTTTCCGCTATAAACAACCCCTTTTCAGGCTCGAGGCGATTACGCAACTGAGCTTCGGTAAGGGTACTGAATATCTCTACTCCGGGATGGGACAAGGATGATATTTCGATAATAGGCATATTGTTATCCTTTATAACATTTGATTAAAGCATTCATATTTCACAGGCTTTATTCCGTTTTTAATCCCTTCTTATCCAGATAGGCTTTAAATTTATGAAGATATTCGTCCGATGGTCCGTCAAAGAAAGAGACACCGGACGCGCCATTATCAAACGCCTCATCCAATGCTTTCTCAAAATCATTTTTTATATCAGGAAACATCAATCCTGCATACACTTTCGCACGTCCGTCAACCGTCTTCACACTCTCTTGAACCGAACGTCCGATCCACTCCGGCCCTTCGTAATAAAAGCCGTTATAGATCATCGGGAAATAAGCATCCAGTGTCCAATTTCCCCAATCCTGACGTACCATCTTCTTGGCCATAGAAGGTCCCGGGAATACTGCGGCAGAAATTGCTTTTCCGTCAGCTTTCACCGCTTCAGTAATCCGGTCTACAACACGGGTAATGGCATCCAAACGAAAATTGATCCACGACTGATCTTCCATCGGATACTTCAATTCTAACGGATCACGTCCCGTCTGCGCCTTAAACTTGGCACGACAAACCTCACAATAGCAATAATCATATTCAGGATGTTCACTCGTCTGCTCTATGCCATAATTTTTCCACAAACTGACAGGCAGAACCACATCCGGAAAACGAACATAATCCAGATGTACCCCATCTACATAAGGCAAATGAGCTATTTTCACATAATCATCCGCCAGGTATTGCGCCACTCCTTCATGGTTAGGACAGAGAAAACGGTAATAATCCACATAAGCAGGTTTATCATGCGTAGATTCCCCCTTGCGGTTCACCGCAAACCAATCGGGATGCACGTTCAGCAGTTCCGCACGATTCATTGTCCATTTCCAGAAATGGGCCTCAAGACCGGCTTCTTTACACATGCGATATAGATTTTCATCATACCCTTCAAACATCACCCCACTGATTCCGCACTCCTTAAGCAAAGCAAACCACTGACGGTAATCTGCTTCACTTTTATTCTTATTTATACGTGTCCATACCCAGTTCTTCACCTGACGCGGAGCAATCTTCTCTGTCCAGAAACGTCCTTCATTATTAATAACGTAACGCTTGTTTTCACCCGGAACAGTAATAGCTATCTGGTATGTATTCCGGGTAGCGTCAACTGAGATTTGCGCACCCTGCGGGAGTCCTTTCAACTCCGCATCCGTCAGGAAAAAATCTTTTTCCGTACGTAAATAGCTTTTCTCTTTTGCATATCTCTCCTGCTGTGCATAGAACATAGCCCAAAGCAGTTTATACACAGCAGTATTATACGGTAGCGCAACAGTACGTTCGGGCGCTCCTACTGCCTCGTCAGCGAAAAACAAATATCCCCAACGATCCGGCATGTGCATATCCACCTTTCCCGTAGGTGTCCAAACCCAATTTTCTTCAGGCCCTCCGGCTTTCAACCACTGTACCCGTGAGAAGTTAATTCGCCAGCAATTGCCTGCTTTCAACGGGTTGTTAAAATTCATAGTCAATGCCTTATGAGGAATAGCCATCTCCACACTCCAATATTTATCTTTGTCTTTCGATTTATTCAACGTACCTTCACGATGAATAGCCAACTTTAATCCCGGACAATCCCATTGCACCATAAAGTTGCCTCCCGACCGATAAGGTTTGTCCAGCATCAAATCGAATATAACACCCCGGGCATTGGTCTCTATTTCAAAATAGTTGTGTCCATCCCAATCAGGATCTATAAAAACCTCAAAATCATTATCATAGTAAATAATGGTATCCCGCTGAGTAAGACGTGCCTTGATGTCGTCTTCCTGTAAAATTGCCCCGACATACAAATATTCATCATCCCACAACATCTTAGCTGTAGTTTCATATTTGGGCGTAGGGAATCCTTCGCCACTGATATCTACAAACGGAGCTGTCGATTTTGCCTTCTGCCATGAAACTTCATCCAGTTTACCATCTATTTTCAGTTTACCGTCCACACGATAACACACGTATGAACGAGGTTCCGTCAGGAAACGATCGTATTTCTGAAAAATGCTCTGTGCCCCGGACGGCAAACTAAAAAGAGAAAAAAAGAGAAACAGCTTCACTGCCAGGCAATCTAAATGTATTTGCTTCATTATTGATTAGTTTTAGTTACAGCTTCAAAGATATGAATTATTCTGAAACCCGTAAATAATACCACCCATAATTATAACTTCCATAAAGTAGATATGACTTTTTTATTTACTTTTTTGATAAATCCGACAAAACGGGCAGTGAACAAATGCCGCCATTTATTCACTGCCTATATAACCCGTGCCTTATCCACTGTCTTCCTTATTTCAGGCCAGGCATTTTAGATAAGTTCTTAGTCATTTCTGTCTGCAAATCTCCTGTCCCTGCAAGCCTACAGTACAAAAGTATGGCAGGGGAAAAGCGGAAACAAATATAAATTTCAAACCATTCTATTTACCTCTCAAATACAGAATCATTTCTCCTGAACAAAAAAATAGCCCCGGTTCTTTCGAACCGAGGCTTAACATAAATTCAGTTGTGTGCTTTCTTCAAAGATTGGGAAATTATCTATTCAGTATATTCCCTCTTTCATTCAAGAACACTGCCTGTTCATGAAAATCGCTCGATAATATAATCACTTTGTAGAGTTTGCCCTCCGAACGACTATAGACTATAAAAGCTTCTTTAATCAGTGCTCCTTCACAGGATAACTCATCAATCACCGCTTCGGGAAGATTATTAACTTCAATTGGCGTAAAATCTTCCCGTGAATCTCTCTGTTCCACTTTCGTAGATTTTTTCTTTAGAGGTTCATCTGCTTTTGCTACTGAAAATCCCAATCCCATTACTATTACCAATGCTACTAATACCTTTTTCATAATTCTTGAAAACTTAATTGTTTTAGATCTACTAACTATAACTAAACATCTGAATATTATAATGCAATACACATGCCAGACATATACCAATCCAGATCGACAACTCATTTTCAGGTAATTATATAAAAACAGCTTCCATTGGAATAGTGGAATATGAAGGAGTATTCCACATTTATTGTGGAAAAATTCCACAGAATCGCAAATTGATTACATACTTTTAAGTCACTTCTCCTCCAGCTTCTCCCTGATACGATACAGGCGAGTAATAGCAGGATTGTAGAAAGCATCCGGATAATGGGCCCTGATGCAGGATAAATCAGATTCCACACAAAGTTTCACATCGAAAATGCGCTCCGCTTTACTCAGTTCAAGTTCCTGAGGCAACTGTGCTGTCTGTGCCCATTCCATTAATTCTTTCACACTTTGTTCGTCAAATTTATATTCCATCTTACTCTTGTTTTTCCGCAAATTTACAACTTAAAGAGCATAAAACAAAACACACTCCCCTTTTCCCTGCGGTCCGATCCCTACTTATAGTGATTGACCTCTTCACAATACCTAAATCGAGTGATTGCTCCACAACACCAAACCATCTATCTTTGCCAATACATTAATTAGTCATAATTATTACGTAAGTCACATTTAAGTGAGATAAGCCAATCCGGCCGAAGTGATTCTCCCGGATTCCATTTTGTTGAGTTGTTATTTTAATTATCATACTGTTTAATTGTTGTATGTAAATAACGTATTCAAATAGAACGAAAAACGTCCGGTCTGTGAAGATCGGACGTTTTTTTATTTCTTATCTGCTGACAACCTTTTCGGCAGCCGCATTATCCATAAACAACTCCACGTTATCGGCGTGATGCGCTATATAAGCGGCCGGCCCGGTATCCCCCGAATAGAAGATATCTTCTACAACCGGACTTTTTACCTTTCCCGTTATCAGAAAAATGATCCTGCGGGCATTCAAAATCGGAAGTCCTGTCAAAGCTATTCTCTTTTGGCCGTTATTCGGATTAAAATTTGCCTCATATATATGATCAGTTGAAAGCAGTTCCTCCTGTCCGGGAAAGATAGACGACGTATGTCCGTCATTACCCGCTCCTAACAACACTACGTCAAACACCGGAAAATCATTCTCCATCGGTACCTCTTTCATCACCAGTTTTGAATAGCGGGCGGCTTCCTTTTTCGGATTCTTCTCCCCTTGTATTCTAAATACATTTTCGTATGGAATAGGTACAACGCTCAGCAATAACGACCGCATCATGCCATAATTACTATCCGAGTTCTCAGGAGGCACACAACGCTCATCCACCCAAAACACTTTCAGTCGTTCCCAAGGAGTGATATCCGTATATTCATTCGCCCATAAGTCAAACATCAGTGCCGGAGTGCTTCCACCACTAAATGCAATGCAGAAAGTCTTGTCCGGTTCATCTAACATCAGTTTTACCAGATGTAATATCAGTGCGCGTGCCGTCTCTATGGACGAAGGAAAAATATAGGGTTTCATAGTTCGCAATATTGATCTGTGTTTGTTAAATTCTTACATGGATTGGTCCAGTCAGCACCATGTTCATGCATCATAGCTTCACTCTCCAAAGGTCCCCAAGTTCCAGCAGGATAACCATACAACGGCGCCTCGGGATGTTCATTCCAATAACGCAGAATCGGATCGAAGAAATGCCAGGATGCTTCTACTGCATCACTCCGTGTAAAGAGAGTCTGGTCACCCAGGATACAGTCTTCTATCAGACGGGCATAAGCATCTCCGCTGGGAACACCTCCCAACTGATCATAGCTGAAATCCATCATTACCTGTTTGACCTCAAATCCGGGTCCGGGTACTTTCATGCCAAATTTCAATACAATACCTTCATTGGGCTGTAAACGCAGAATCAGCTTATTTGCTCTCGGACAATTACCACCCGCACAATGGAACATCTGGTGCGGAGTTTCACGGAAATGCACCACTATCTCGGTCACTTTTGTCGGCATCTGTTTTCCGGTCCTGATATAAAAAGGTACTCCACTCCACCGCCAATTACTAATACCCAGTTTCATTGCGATGTAAGTCTCTGTACGTGAATCCGTCGAAATATTCTTCTCTTCCCGATATCCCCTTTTATTTCCTCCGGCCGTATATTGCCCGCGAACAATATGCTCACTCAAATCCGTTTCGGTCAAAGGAGTCAGAGACTCGTATACCTTCACCACTTCATTACGGAAATTATCCGCGTTAAATACAGCAGGCGGCTCCATAGCAGTCAATGCCACCAGTTGGATCAGATGATTCTGTACCATATCCCGCAGTGCACCCGTCGTATCATAAAAACCGCCGCGTTGCTCGATTCCGAGATTCTCCACGGCAGTCACTTCCACATAATCTATATAATTACGGTTCCATAGAGGCTCGAAAATACCATTGGCAAAACGAAAAGCTAACAAATTCTGAGCTGTTTCTTTACCTAAGAAATGATCGATTCGGTAAATCTGATGTTCGTCGAATACAGAAGCATAAATCTTATTCAGTTTCTCAGCTGATTCCAGATCATACCCGAATGGCTTTTCAACGATAATTCGCGCACGGCCTTTATTCAGATGCACCGACTTCAGGTGCAACGGAATCACTCCATACAATGATGGAGGCGTAGCAAGGTAAAACAGCAAGTCATCCGGTCGGCTGTCTCCACTCAGTTCTTCAATTCGCAGGCGGAGTTGTGCGTATCCGTTTTCCACTGCCGGGTCTATTGCCAGATAGTGAAGATGTGCAACAAAAGCTTCCATCTTCTCCTTGCTTTGCTCTTCCGGCTTCACAAACTTTTCCATCTCACTATAAATGTAAGCCCGATAGTCCGCATCTTCATAAACCGTACGTCCCACCCCGAGAATTTCAAATTCTTCCGGAAGACGCTTGGCTACATACAACGAATACAATGCCGGCATCAACTTACGCTTCGTCAAGTCACCCGAAGCACCAAAGATAGTCATTACAAATTTACTCATATTTCTTTTTCTGCTTATACATTATACGTACCCGACTTTGTATCTCCTCCGTGCCCAGTCCAGTTTTCATGGAAAAAGACTCCTCGTAACTCATCTTTTCGCTCGAATGTATGAGCACCGAAATAATCGCGCTGTGCCTGCACCAGATTAGCCGGAAGATCAGCAGACACCAACGAATAGAAATAATTCAAAGCCGAAGAGAAAGCCGGAACAGGCAGTTCCTCACGCATGGCCTGTGCCACCAGATTCTTCCACCCGGACAACAGCCCTTTGATCTCTTCTTCAAAATAAGGAGCCAGCAGCAGATGTTTAGGCTTTTCTTTTGCCTCAAATGCCGCAGCAATATCATTCAGGAAAACACTGCGAATAATACAACCACCTCTCCACATCCGTGCAATCGAAGCCAGATCGAGGCTCCATCCAAACGCATCGGAAGCGCGCTGCAATACCGCAAACCCTTGAGCATACGAAACCAGTTTCGAAGCATACAATGCCGCGAAAATCTCTTTTTCCGTATCTTGTTTATTATATACAGCCATCGAATGTTTAGATTGATACTGTCGGGCGGCGGTTTCACGCAGTTCCTTCTGAGCCGACAAGCTACGTTCAAAAACGGCCGTAGCTATCAATCCTAATGGCATACCTAATTCCATGGCGTTGATCACCGACCATTTACCTGTCCCCTTCTGACCGGCAGCATCCAGAATCTTATCAATCAGATAGGTCCCTGTCTTATCTTTATGACGAAGTATATTGCCTGTGATTTCTATCAGATAACTCCGCAACTTACCTTCATTCCAACGGGTGAACACAGATGCCATCTCTTCATTAGTCATATCCAGCAGTTCTTTCATCACCCAATAAGCTTCAGCAATCAACTGCATATCACCATACTCTATCCCGTTATGGATCATCTTCACAAAGTGTCCCGATCCGGCAGGCCCCACCCACTGACAGCACGGACTGCCATCGGGAGCTTTGGCTGCAATGCTCTGCAAGATGGGCTTTACCTCCTCCCATGCTTTTTCCGAACCGCCCGGCATGATAGAAGCTCCATTCAAGGCTCCCTCTTCTCCACCCGACACACCGGCACCGACGAACAGAAAGCCTTTCGACTCTGCCAGTTTCACTCTGCGGTTTGTATCTTCATAATTTGAGTTACCACCGTCAATCAATATATCACCCGGAGAAAGATACGGGAAAAGTTGCTCCATCAGCTCATCTACGGGGCTACCGGCACGCACCATCATCATTATCTTACGAGGCAAAGCGATCGATTCTACAAAAGCCTCTATATCCGTGAAGCCCTCTATATGCTTGCCTTTAGCCCTTCCATTGATGAAACGTTCCACCACTCCTTCTTCCACACCCGGCACCGTACGATTATACACCGATACGCTCCAACCTCTGCTTTCCATGTTCAGAGCTAAATTTTCTCCCATCACAGCTAAACCAATCAGGCCTATATCTGTTTTATTCTGAGTTGCCATAATTGTAATATGTATCTAAATTAGTTGATATTTTGTTCTATTTCTTATTATTTATAACACATATCGAAAATATTTGTTCGGATAGTTTCAGAATAAAATATTACTTTTGCAACAAACTTCTAAAACCTCGTAATGAAGAAAATACACATAGGACTTTTGCCACGTATCATCATAGCTATTATACTTGGTATTGCTATCGGAAATTTCCTGCCGACGCCTTTGGTACGGCTGTTCGTGACCTTCAACTCCATCTTTGGGGAGTTTCTAAATTTCTCCATACCACTTATCATCCTCGGACTGGTCACCATTGCCATAGCCGATATTGGTAAAGGGGCCGGACGAATGCTACTCGTGACGGCACTCATTGCATATGGTGCCACTCTTTTCTCCGGATTTCTGTCCTACTTTACCGGGGCCGCCATTTTTCCTTCGCTCATTACTCCCGGAGCACCTCTCGACGAAGTGAGCGAAGCACAAGGAATCCTCCCTTATTTTTCTGTTGCCATTCCACCCTTGATGAATGTCATGACGGCACTGGTCCTTGCCTTTACCCTCGGCCTGGGGTTGGCAAGCCTGCATAGTGACGCCTTGAAAAACGTAGCACGAGACTTTCAAGAGATTATCGTACGTATGATAAGCGCAGTCATCCTCCCGTTACTGCCCATTTACATCTTTGGCATTTTCCTTAACATGACACACTCCGGACAAGTATTCTCCATCCTTATGGTATTTATCAAGATTATCGGCGTTATTTTTATACTGCATATTTTCTTGCTGGTTTTTCAATATTGCATTGCGGCATTGTTCGTCCGTAAAAACCCGTTCCGCCTGTTGGGACGGATGCTACCGGCTTATTTCACCGCTTTAGGTACTCAGTCATCAGCCGCCACCATCCCTGTTACACTCGAGCAGACCAAGAAGAACGGTGTATCAGCCGATATAGCCGGATTTGTCATCCCGCTTTGCGCCACCATTCATCTATCCGGAAGCACCCTGAAGATTGTGGCCTGCGCTTTAGCCTTAATGATGATGCAGGGCATGCCTTTCGATTTTTCCCTGTTTGCGGGTTTCATTTTCATGCTCGGCATTACGATGATTGCTGCTCCCGGTGTTCCCGGAGGTGCTATTATGGCTTCTTTAGGCATCCTCCAGTCCATGCTCGGTTTCGATGAATCGGCTCAGGCATTGATGATCGCCCTTTATATCGCTATGGACAGTTTCGGTACAGCTTGTAACGTAACCGGTGATGGAGCCATCGCTCTGATTATAGACAAGATCATGGGGAAAAGAAAAACTCCCGAAAGCCTTTAATGGCTATCGGGAGTTCACCCTGTTTGGTTATTAATTCCGCTTTATAATGTCATAGCCTGCCCACCGATTACACCGGCTACAGCACTTGCCACAGCAATAATCAACTTCAATATAATATTCCATCCCGTTTTCTTCATATTCTTCATACCTCCTTTCATTTCCAATAATTATTATATCTGCAATAAACTTTATCAAGCTGTCGGATCATCTACAATATCTCCATCTCCACTACCCGATCCACCATTAATTGCTCCCCCTATCGCACTGACTTTCTGGAATTCCACTCCCTGAAGCAAAGCACGGGTAGTGCCGATAGCTGCGGGACGAGTATATTCCGGAGTAAACAGACAACGAAGAGCCGCCACCTGATTCGGATTCACCTCTTCCTCTTGATCCACTCCATGCCCTTGTGTACAAGCTTTCATCGTGAAAGTGCCTAATCCCTCCAGACGTACCGAACGGCTATTTAACAACTCTTTACGCATGGCAGTCATCAGGTTACGAATCACATTATGAACATCACCCGGTGTCAACGATGATTTTTCAGCTATTACTTCGGCCAACTGTTGTGAAGTTACCATTTTTCCAACTTTCACCAGAGTGAGGTGCCACTGTTTCTTTCCCTCTTTAGTTTTCAACTGCGATTGTCTCGCTCTATAAAATAAAGGCATAATTTTTCTCCTTCTTTACTAATGTTACTACTACGTTTCATTCATGTTTCGTTGATCAACACTGCAAAGATGAAGATTTACAAATTATCGGCAAAGAAAAAAACGGTCCGGAAAGCAGTTTTCTCAGAAAAACTTATAACACGCTTATTATCTGTATCATAATTCTAAGCTCTTCGTTCAATTGAATTTGCAAACTCACTTTTTAATATGATGGCAGTCGGGTAAATGTTACGCATATAAACGATGCTATGTAACCATGATGCAAAAAATGTAAACCTGAAAAGTGGAAATTAGAAATTGAGCGTAATTCACACTAATACAATTATTTGTGTCATTTTTAATGACTTTAACTGTCTAACTCCTTAAATGCAATAAAAAGCAGATTTAGGAAAACGTTCGGTTACTTATCCGTTCCCTGTTTTTCAAATAGAAAAATGAGGTAAAATACTGAATTTTAGACGGATTTGGTTATATGTGCTGCTTTTCTTTGGTGAGTGTCGTTAGTTAGCCGATGATAGCGTACTGTGGGAGCGTAAGCATAATCAGTAACCACTCGTAACAATCCGGTTGCTTCAGAGTATTCCAACGTCTTGTGGTCGAGAACATTTGCCAATACCTTGATGGTCTGCTTCAAATCCTCGTACTGCTCCAGCTTGATATTCTCCTTAACGGCATATCCTTTAATCAGATACTCTTTCAGCACTTTGTTCGCCCAGATACGGAATCGGGTTGCATTTTTAGAGTTCACTCTATATCCTACAGATAGAATAACATCGAGATTATAGTATTTCACCTCTGTTGTTTGCGTTTTATCTGCCATAGCACCGTGTGGAGTGATATGTTCCAAAATGGAACATACCCTATTTTCTTCCAATTCTCCCGATAAAAATATATTTTTCAGATGCTTGGTAATGGCTGGTCGCTTCGTCCCGAACAATTCGGCTATCTGCTTTTGGTTTAGCCAGATAGTTTCCTGTTCCAACTTAACATCAAGCGAGGTGCTGCCATCGGCTGTTTGGTATATAATTATTTCTCCTTTGCTCATGCCTTCAAAATTTCCTGTAAAGCTAATGATTAATTCTGTTCACTCAAGTATGCTGCCTGATAATTGTATTGTAATATAATTGGTTGACATTCTGCTATGGTCATTTTACGCATAATCCATTTGTGAAATATTTTCGTTTTATATAATTGAATCCGAAAAGCAAGAGCCGTAATCATATCCAGCCCGTAATAATCCGGTAAAATATTGCAATAAATCTATATTATTCCATGGGTGTAATCACCTGTTGCGATACCTGTTTTTAGAATCGCACGTACATGGGAACGTATTGTCGGGATCATCACCCCGAACAGTTCCGCTATCTCAAAATCCTGCATCTGAATATTGCCCGATACAGATACCACACCGCTTTCACTGATTGTAATTATATTCTTTTTCATATTCACCTTGAGTTAAAAAAACAGGCTTTTCATTATCAGTCGTATTATAAAACATTAGTATTTGCTCGGCAATTGGATGCAACGCCACAAATGCTTCCCCTTTGGTTTTGCCTCTCTTCTGCCGAATATAAAGCCTGCCATCTGCCGAACATCCGATATGATGCGAAAAAGCCTATATACATCTACATAAGCCAATCCACTAAACAAAGAGAAGAGTTACCTACTCGTTTGTGGTAACTAACCTGCTAACGGTTTGGTAACTGAAAAAATCTCTCATAGGCATCTTGAAGATTCCCCGCATTCACTCGAAATAATTTTTTTCTAAATTCTTTTGGGAAAAGAAGAAAAAACTTAGTCATCTGATAATATGAAGATTATTCTATATTAAGAAAAAATAAGTGTAAAAAGAGATGCGCAAACAATAGATTTTACGTATATTAACAAACCATTTGCAAAAAAAGGATTAATATGTTATGCGCTCTTTGAAATATTATTCTATATATCAGCAACTTACGCAACATAGTTTTAGGGTTGTTTTCGAAACTCGCCCCCCTAAATATTCAACGATTATTTGCGAAAAATGAAGTTTACACAGTATTCTAATTATCAATTATTTAGGTAAAAATATCACTATTTACACATCAGAATTACAGAAAAAAGACCTACTTTTGCGAAAAAGACTTAAATTCGCATCTACTATTTTGGTTTACAACCTATTATGTTCATAGGCAAATACATTCAAGAATATATAACAGTCTAATAATCAGAGTATGTAGATCTATTCCAGTATAATAAGAATGAAGGCAAGTTCTATTCTCGTACCAACTGCCAACATAGTCCACTACAATAACACCTTAAGGGTCATCACACTATGATACAATACATTATCAAGTAATTAAAAGCCATAATTAAATATTCATAGATCTCTTGGTACAGTTTACAATCTGACAAAAAGTGCCTCCCCTTGCACACAGATAAAAAAACTCCCGATCGCCTTATGGGCAATCGGGAGTTAACTCTATATAATATTGTTTTATAACCTTATTATTTATCCGACTATAACTTATCTTATTTTTGGGAACATATTAGACCTATGGCAGAAAGCATAATATTTCCAATATCACTTCGATTGATGCAAGCAAAAGAAACGCTTCATAAATAGAATATAGACCAAACTCAGCGCAATAATGGTACCCGACAAATACCCATATTCATTCCCCGGAAATAGAAAATACCCGACTATAACTACTGCCTGCACCAACATATACACCAATGAAACCACCACGTGAGGAATTCTCAGCTCATTTGCCATAATCTGGTACAAATGTTTCCGATGTGGCAAACCAATATTCTCATGCAACATCAACCGATGAATTATTGTCAGCACACTATCCACCCCATAGACTGCCAACAAGACAATCCAGCTGAAATTTTCCGTACGGATTATCAGCATACCGATCAGGAAGAGGATCACGAAAGCAATGCTAACCGAACCTACATCCCCCGCAAAACACTTTGCCTGTTTCCGGAAATTGAAGAAGTTAAAGACCAACACAGCACAAAGCATGGTATAAATCAAAGCCGGCTCTACAAATGGAACATATACCCCATTTATAAATGCTAATGCCGCCAGCAGCACCAACGAGTATCCACCTGTAATGCCATTAATACCATCCATAAAATTATAGGCATTGATAATCCCTGTGCAAACAATCAAAGCAACCACAATGGTCCACCAAGGCAAGCTGAACAACCCCCATTGATAGAACATCAAAGCCATCGCCGTAAAATGAAACACCAAACGTAACCCCTGAGAAGTAGAACGAATGTCGTCTACAAAACTGATAAAAGTAATCAATGTCAGAGCCAGCATAAACCAAGGATATTCAAACTGATTCGTCAGAAAGTAAGCTAATGCGCCAAAGAAGAAAATGATTCCTCCCCCTCTCAAAGTGATCCGGGTGTGCGAACTCCGCTCGTTCGGTTTATCGATGATATTGCATTTATCAGCAATACGGAAATAAAAAAGTTCTGCCAGAAATAGCAGAACTAAGATTATTAAATAGTACATAACTTATTTAGTTTCTTCAAATGAACGAATGGTTTTAATCAACCCCTCTTTAGCTGTCACAGGCATTTTATCAATCCCGAGAGCAGCTTTGATCTTAGCATTACTTACCACATAATTCTCCGTCAGTTTACGAAGCCTTTCCGTATTCAGTGGCAAATGGAGTAAAGTTCCCAGTCCGGCACATCCTTCCATAAAGCCCTTATTCATCTTCCAGATATGGGGCTGTTTTCCCATTGCCTCACACATGATGGCAATCAACTCATTTGTTGATAAAGCTTCATCATCCCCCATGTGATAAATGCCCGTAGGTACCTCTTTAGTCAATAATCCCTCAATCACATAGCATAGGTTATCAATTGAAGTAAACGAACGACGATTTTCGAAGTCACCCAATGGCCAGGGAATTCCTTTCTTCACCACATTATACAATAGATTCAGATTTCCTTTATTCCCCGGACCATGAATCATACAAGGTCTTAATATATAAACCTGTTTTTCTGTAACCGAAGTCATCTCCCGAAAAGGAGAACACTCGCAGGAAGAGACAGCAGGAAATACACAATGTTCCTTTATATACTCTTCAGCTCTTATTTTACTTTCCCCATAAGGACCAACAGGAGCCGGAATAACATCCTCAGTAAGCATATCTCCCACTACACTATCCGCCGCAGCTTTTACTGAACTAAAAAATATGAATTTCTTCGCAGAAGACTCCAAAAAGAAATCAAATATCTTTTGAGTCAGACCGGTATTAATATCAAAATAAGACTGAGCAGCTGATTGGTTTTTCGTATCATGAGCCTTTCCGGCAAGATGAATGATTGCATCAAATTGGGGGAGAGTTTGTAATGGGAAAGATGTGGGTTCGATCTCTCTCCAAGAAAAAGTACTCTCAACCCCCTCCTTCTGAGGTTTAGATATACTAATATCCAACCCATAAAGAATGATATTACTATTTTTTAAAGCCAAAACAAGATTAGAACCCACAAAACCATGAATTCCTGTAATTAAAATATTCATCAATTTATTATTTATAATAACAATAAATATAAGTTCATAAAATCATAAGTCATCAAACTAATATTAAAAAAGGCCTTTCTAAATTTAAACAATTTGGCATATTCTATTATTTGAAGCAATCAGCGAAACCACTAAAAACAAAAAGGACACATAGAAAACATTTACTATTTACACATCATTGGAATGGGGATATCAACTGGTTAAATTGCTGAGAAATGGCCTCAAATGTTAAATGTGTTTCAACATATAATTTAGCTTTTCTCCCCATATCTTCTCTCTCTAATTTATTATTTAATAAACGTATAATTTCTTGAGCAATATTCTCATTCCCATCTATAATAGATATCTCATTATCAAGTATTGATAAGCCTTCTGCTCCAATTGATGTTGTGACAACACATGCCTCCAAGGACATTGCTTGAATTATTTTATTTTGTATTCCTGCTCCAGATAGCATAGGAGCAACAACTATTGAAGCCGTAGCAAAAAATATATCAACATTAGGAACAAACCCTGTCACTATTATATCAGATGAGTTATCCAAATTCAACACAGTTTTACATGGAGAAGCTCCAACAATATAAAAGATCAAATCTGGTTTTACTTTTTTGATTATAGGATATATATATTTCACAAAGTTACATACAGCAAGAATATTAGGTTCATAATTCATCTTACCTACAAAAACAATTTTATTACTCTCTCTATTGCAAACATATTTCGTTTTATTACATTCAACCATATTGCCAACAATACATATATCTTTATTTACTACAGAATGCGACAAAATATATTGCTTATCTACAGAGGAAATGATAGATGCTCCCTGAAATTCTTTTAAAATTATAGATTCATAATTCATACACCTATGATAATCAATATTATAAATCCAATTCATTAATCCAGCTGCACGAAACCTAGCCTTTTCATAATTCATAGATATTGCATCTACGTAATCTATAATCTTATCCAATTCAGAGTATTTTCTCACATATTCAGATGTCCTTATATTATTGCAGAATACTAAATCATAAGATGAAATTATACTATCAATATATTTTTGTATTTTTCTAAAATAATAATAGTTTACTTGTATTGGTAAGCGATTAAATATAAATCTCAGAGAATTCATAAAATGTTTCCACTTTGAGATTTTAAAAGAAGTATAACTACCATATTTTAAATATTGTAAATTCACCTCTTCGGTTTCTTTTTGAGAAGTAATAATTACAATATGTATCTGAAAATGTTGGCATAATAAACGTAAACTTTGAAAAGTTCTAATCTGATCCCCACCTATAATCGGAAAAATGGGACGAGAAGATATAAAAAGTAATTTTTTCATAAATTAATTGAGGCTACGAAAGTAAAAAGAGAAAGCTTAAATAAAACAAATGATGTATTGTAACAGCAATTAAAACTTTTTCAACATACAAAAAAGTCAGAGAAAAGTATCAAATATTATGTTACATAAATAGAATTAATTGATAAGCACGAAAAAACAAGTCATAATTACACAACTAATAGAGCAAAATCCACACAACTAAAAAGATTATTAATTTATTATATAAGGATTCTTTAATTATAATATTGAAAACATAGAAAAGTCATATATTAATTTAAGTAATCAACAAAAATAAAATTAGACAATCAGTAACTACATCTCTTAAATCACTAGGTTCTCATTATTGAAGACAAATATCTTATAAAAGGTTTCAATTCATCTTCCCAATCTTTTTCTTGCGACTTTAGTAACACCAAAGATTTACATTTTTTCATGTATGATTCCTTATCTTTAAACAACTCTAAAAGTAGAGATTTTATATCGCTAACATTATATGGGTTTACAATATAGCCTAAATTATGTATCTCTACATATTCACTCAATTTGGTGTTATCTGAAAAGATACAAGGAACCCCATAAGCAATAGATTCATGAAACTTATTCGAAATAGCATACTTAACATTATAATCTTCAGAAGGATATGCTGCCCATACAACATCTGATTTTTCATACAGCAAAGAAATGTTTGAATAATCATAGCGCCCAGTCAAATGAACATTATTATAAGATTGTGATCTCTCAAGTATATTTTTAAAATCAGGTCCGTCACCATGTATCTGCAAATCAATGTCTTCTTCTCCTCCAACAGCATCAATCAGATTACACAATATATCTAAATATCTTATATTTCCAATATAAGATATCCTTAATTTTTTTGTACATAACACATCTCTCGAAACAACTTTATTTTCAACTTTTGTTAGAAGTTTATTTTCTATTACAAATTTCTCCCCTTTAAATGAAGAATATAAATCTAAATAGAATCTAGAAGCAAATGTTATTACATCAGTTCTTAACAAAGCCAAATTTTCAATACATTTCAGAATCACCCGAACTATCCTATAAGAAGAAGTTGGAATATCAAGATTTTCATATATTAGTATCTGATTCCTAGACTTTAGTAATGCACATAAAACCAGAGTATCCCAATGTGAAGCAACAAGAATTCTCGGATGATTACATCTGTTATACTTAAATAGAAAACAATAATATCCAAGTAAATTCATCATTTTAAGTATCGGTTTCCCATACTCTGATTTCTTACTATAAATAGCCATCCACTCATCTTTCGTAGCGACAATCCTTGCGTCTCTATTCCACGTGACACAATGAACATCTTTAAAATTATTCCTAAACGAGGCTAGAAATCTTACATTTCGCGTATTAATTGGATACGAAGTATCAACTAATAAAATAGAGTCCATATTATTCTTTTAATATATTTACTATCTTTTCAGAGGCCTTTCCATCTCCATATGGATTAATAGCTTTACTCATATTATCATAAGCCTCTCTATCATTAAGCAATGTAGAGACGGTATTCACTATTTTATTATAATCGGTACCAACTAATCTGACGGTACCTGCTTCTAAAGCTTCTGGACGTTCTGTCGTACTTCTCATCACCAATACAGGTTTTCCTAAACCAGGTGCCTCTTCTTGAATACCTCCACTATCAGTCAAAATAATAAATGATTTCTCCATCAAATAAATAAAAGAAAGATACTCTAATGGCTCTATTAAAAAGAGATTATCTACTGATGTACCATTAAATACTTCATAAAGAGGGCGACGAACATTAGGATTTAAATGCATAGGATATACAAAATCAACATCTGGATACATCTCAGTTAATGCCTTTATAGCAAGACATATATTAATAAAACCTTCTCCAAAGTTTTCTCGACGATGTCCAGTTATCAAGACAAGTTTCCTACCATTTATAATACGATTAATATCATAACCTATTGATAATAAATGTAACTTCAAATTTTTCTCTAAATCTTCATCAGTTTTTATTTTATTTACAACAATATGAAGTGCATCTATTACTGTATTTCCTGTAACCACTATATTCTCTCTTTTAACCCCTTCATTTAGCAAGTTTTGTAAGCTGAGCGATGTTGGAGCAAAGTTATAGGTGGTAATACGACCTGTAATTAACCGATTCATCTCTTCAGGCCATGGACTATAAATATTATGAGTTCTTAATCCCGCCTCAACATGACCAACTGGTATTTGTTGATAAAAAGCAGCTAAAGCAGATGCCATAGAAGTAGTTGTATCCCCATGCACCAAAACGATATCTGGGATTACCTTCATTAACACATCGCGTACTCCCAATAATACTTTAGCTGTAATATCATATAAATCTTGACCTGATTTCATTATATCCAGGTCATAATCAGGTATAATTCCAAATAAATGGAGAACTTGATCCAACATCTCTCGATGTTGTCCTGTAACACATACAGTAATCTGAAATTTTTCAGGATACTTACTAAACTCTTTTACTAAAGGAGCCATCTTTATAGCTTCTGGTCGAGTTCCAAAAATTAATAATATTTTTTTCATTCCAAATCTAAACAGTTCATTATTTTTTATATTTTTTCAACTTACTCTTGTGCCGAATTTCTTCAATATTATAATGTTCTACCTTTATCTTCACAATTTTTCAATTCAAGAAAAGCATTAGATATAACATGTATATTAAAGATATTAGTTCTTATTAACCAACAAATTGTTAAGATATCATCATTAAATGAATAATCAGGTGATTTAATCGATAATCCACACTCCACTGCCTCCAAAATAACACCATAACATCCTTTCTCTAAAATCAACATAGCAAAAACAAGAATACAATCCAGATATTTATATCTTTCTTGATGAGGAACTCTTCCTATAAACACATTTCTATTATTCAAGATGTATATTCTACCTGATTCAATATATACAATCTAAATAGAACTATCTCCAAATAATTATAAGCAGCTACAGTCTTTTTTCTCTTCTCAAAAGAACCTACCCGTAAAAAACACAATAAATCATTACTAATACTCAATTAGTTTATAAGTACTCAATCTTGAGCAGACCTTAATTCTAAACACTTTACTAGTACCTAAAATGCTTTACCAAATCAATATCTAAGGATTGAGAGTAATCCCCTCCCCACACCTGTAAAATTCTCTAAACAACATCACAAAATCGTTCAAGATCTCCTCACTGCCATACACAAGCATTATGCATCAATTTAAGCTATGAAGACAAAAATTCTAATTATAGGCCCTAATTTAAATGCTTACAATCCATATTATCTCGGAGGAGCTAACCGTCTTGGCTTGATAGACAATAACTTTTTATAAAAAAAATCAAGTGTATTATCAATAAACGAGTATAATCTTGGTGCTTTATTGTCAAGTAAACGTATCAAGGCATATAACCTTGAATGCAATCTTCTTACATCATCTCCTGTTAATATTTCATTATTCTCTGTTATGTGTTTAAAAGGATTTATCAGAATATCTAATAATTCACTTGAAATCACTGCTTTTTTTTTGAACTCTTCAAAATAATTTTTATCCATTAATGGAAAAACAAAGAAAGAATCATAGAAATAATGGAAGATTTTGGCATCTCTAATGAAATTCAAGCAATATCTCCCTTGACAATTCCATGACCCATCTAACGGTTTTATATGACTATTATACATTTTGTTTACACAGCCCAAAGACGGCTGGTCAAAATAAATACCAATCTTCTTACCTTTCTGCCACTCCTCGTGCCATTTAGAAAAAAAGTCATGGTTATTTTTGGTATCTTTTACAAGCATTACCCCGCTGTTAAAATATTCATCTTCGTCCGAGAAATAGCAATCAAATCTGTTCGTAGCCTCTTCAAAACTTGCTCTGCCATAATTATTACCTAGTGAACGGTTCAGTTCATATACAGCTCCCAATTCATACTGCACATCATCAATTGTAGAAAGATCAGATAAAATAAGAGTATCTGAATCTATATATAAAAAATCACCATCAACATAGTTTCTCATATTAGTTTTCAGAACTCTAGATTTCTCCTTATTTGAGATTACATTATCCAAGCTAATTACAACAGGTTCATCTATAATCTTCAAAAGCATAGCTCTTGTTTCAGATAAGGTACTATATGTGATATTATCCATCAGAAGAGCGACTTTTACAGATGGATTAGTCTTACGTAACGAGGTGATTGACAAAAAAGTTTGCTCCCAAAATATATCTGATTGAGAACTAGCTAAAATATATAATATTTTCGTTTTCATCACAAATATTTTTTTTTTGAATTTATAATAATTTTCGTCTTTTATAAAAAAACACGTATAGTATCGTCAACAATAAAGAAAGAATATTAAGTATAATCCCATAATGATGGCTTGATCACCAAATCCAACATGATATCTTATCACTTTTGATAGTAATTAAAGCATCTCTTATGTTATAATTATAATTCTCTATCAGTATTAGCAATCCTTGACCAGAATGGAAATTGTCATCAAATGTAACATTACCATTAAAGTTCACATTTTTATTAAGTACCACATTATATAATAGGACATATTATTATCCTTCCTCATGATATGGATCTCATCATGATATGATTTTACACGCTTTCATATTTTGTATTCACAATATTCTCTCTTCGATTAAAAGATAGTTCTCTATATATTTGTTGTATAAAACAATAAAATCATACAACATTCCTTCCCATAAAGATTCAAACATCGAATATGTTACGATTGAGAAAAATGCAAAATATGGAGTCCTTCTAACATCCAATACAATCATATTTAAAACCGATCACCTCCAATTCTTTACGATCATAAATGTTTCTTCCATCAATTATCAATGGATATTTCATAGTCTTTTTCAACACCCTCCAACTAGGCATACGAAACTCTTTCCATTCTGTTACCAACAATAGAGCATCTGCATCTAAAACAGCATCATACATATCCGAAGCATACTCAATTTTATCACCTAGCTGGTTTCTACACTCTGACATAGCTACAGGATCATAAGCTTTTACTATTCCTCCTGCAGCAATAATCTTATCAGCCATCACTAATGCTGGTGCTTCGCGTAAATCATCGGTTTCAGGTTTAAATGCTAATCCCCATATAGCCACTATTTTACCTTTTATATTTCCATTAAAATGCTTCATCAATTTATTATATAATATGGTTTTCTGAAACTCATTAACCTCTTCAACGGCCTTTAATACACGCATATCGTATCCATTTTGCTTTGCTACACTAATAAGAGCCTTGACATCTTTTGGGAAGCAGGATCCCCCATATCCACAGCCTGCATATAAGAACTTACACCCAATACGGGAATCAGCCCCAATACCACGACGAACCATATTTATATCAGCACCAACTAATTCACAAAGATTTGCAATATCATTCATAAAGCTAATACGGGTTGCCAACATTGAATTAGCCGCATATTTTATCATTTCAGCTGATGCAATATCAGTAAATATCAATCGATAATTATTCATCATAAAAGGCTTATATAAACGTTCCATAATATTCCTAGCTTTTTCAGACTCCACACCAACAATCACACGATCTGGCTTCATAAAATCCTCTATAGCATTTCCCTCTTTCAAAAACTCAGGATTAGAAGCTACATCAAACGCTATTTGCACATTCCGTTTATTCAGTTCATCTTGTATAACAGTTTTAACCTTCTGTGCAGTTCCAACAGGAACAGTACTTTTAGTTACAACTAATAAATACCGATTCATATTAGCTCCTATTATCCTGGCCACTTCAAGCACATAATGTAAATCAGCACTACCATCCTCGTTTGGAGGAGTGCCAACGGCACAAAAGACAATCTCAACATCATTTATGCAAGAAAGCAAAGTTGATACAAATCTTAACCGCCCAGCATTATAATTACGATTCACCAAATCCTCTAAACCAGGCTCATAAATTGGTATAATTCCTTTCTTAAGCCCCTCAATTTTAGACTCTACCACATCAACACAAGTAACATCTACCCCCATTTCAGAGAAGCAGGTTCCTGTAACCAAACCGACATAACCAGTTCCAACTATTGCAATCTTCATTTCTATTTTTTATAATATTTCACATCATCTTACTATCCCTTCCATTTCCTCTTTTACAGAAAAAATACCAAGTTTGAAATCCTAATTCTTAATATAATTTAGAGATATCTGCAGAAGTTTAATAAATATATTCAGACCACATAAAAAATATAATTTATCAACTTCTTTTCCTATAAATCCATCAACCTTATTTACTAATTAAGCATTATTGATATTATATATTTTATGAGGAACAGACGAAAGCAAAGATCAGCCCTCTTTGTATCCTATAGTATATTGATTTTAGGGATTGAATCTATGACTACCCCTTTCTAAAATATCATAATCACTCCCCCCTCTCAGATACTCAAGAAACCATCAATATTACTCTCTACATAGTCATAAGATTTTTTTATTAAATATCAAATTTTTACTTAAACAATTAAATTAACTACTATCAAGTCTTCATTAGCAAATAATCCGCATAACTTTATCCTCCAAATTCACATGTATGAACTTAAATAACAGGTAAGTAATACTGAAGTCAAACAATAGCAATCTGTCAACTTCCGCACCTCCAACAAATGTCTACTTATAAAAGAAGCTATAAATACTGTAGCCCTATTAGTAATATTTTCATATTTAGGCCTGTTTTTTTAACATCAAACCAATACAATAACCAGAAAAAGGAATCGAATAAGTAAATACAAAAAAAGAGGCCTCTACAAAAAGAAGCGCCAAAATAACTACCGATGATATGCTTGCAATCAAATTTGACGGATTCAATTGAAAAATAACTCTTCGATAAAGACGACGCATCATCAGCAAATAAATTATCCCGCAAAATAAAAATAAAGGACCACCAAGCATTGTCGATAATCCAAACATTGGCATGTCCATAAATGCTCCTGTATGATCCTTTAGCACTTGATAACTAACTAAACCACGTGGCAATGGATTAAATAATGATTCAACAAACAAATCGAACATGTTCTGACGAATTTCATCTCCGCCATCAGTAGTATACCCTACTTCCCCATCCCCTGATATAAAAGATTCCGTCTTAACAATTACTCTAAAATGCAATAATGGATAATTTTCTTGAAGATAAACATCTATAAATCCAAATAGACTCACTGAACTCAATAAGAAAAAAACACATATCAAAATTATTCGACGTCTTTTATCTTTATTCAGAATAAATTCATATAGAACAGACATAATTAAAGTGAGAAATGCGACCATAATCACTCTCCTTAGACTCGCAATTGTACATATAAATATTACTATTGAAAGGCTACAATAAAACCAACGCCTATTCATTAGGGAATAAGAAATAGATAAAGCTAATGTGATAGCTAACATTGCCCCATACGTTTCCTTACCTTCAAGTAATTTAGCAGCATCCATGCAAGAGATTAACCAAGCCAGTATACTACCTATTGAAACAAAAAATGCATCTTTCCAAAGAAACTGACTAGGATATTTAAATAGTACAATAAAAAATATCAATAAAAAAAAAGAACGAGCTGTACTAAATACTCCCAATGTAGAATAATTATTAAACAACAATCCCATGAAAGTAAATAGAATCAATGCGAAAGAATAAACCAAGAAAGATTTTTTCTTAAAGACATTTGTAAAGTGATATTTTTTTTGTAAATAAGGAATAAACGGAAGTATCAAAATCTCCGGAGCCGAAAAAGGTAAATGTAAAACTCTCAATGCAATATCAGAACCCAAAGGAGAAAAAATAAGAAATCCTATAAAAAATAATATTATATATTTCATTTCTAATTTCCCAAATGAAGATATTTAAAAACATTCAGAAAACGGCAATACCAAGTATGTTGACTTTCTGCCCTATATCTAGCAGCATATTTCATTTTATCAACCAATGAATTCCTTTTTTTATCTGTATAAAAAAAAGCTTTACTAATAAATTCCTCCTTATCTCTATACAATATGATTTCTTTATCCTCTTCAAAATAACTACTCAACTCTTCTGTATATGAAGCAAATTGTAAACCACCACACATGGGAATCTCAAAAGTTCTCAAATGAATCTTATGTATTGGTTCAGACAAAACATACGTATTTCTCAGTTCTGTTACATTTAGTGACAAACTAGTAGAAGAATAAATAGATATCATTTCTTCAAAAGATACAGAAGGATATATATTTAGATAATCGTTCTGAATAAGCGAACCCTTATCTTTTATTATTTTATTAAGAAACGCACTATATATTACTTTTCTCCCAATTGGAAACCCTAACATAGGAACAATATTATTTAATTTGTTAGGAATAGACAACCATCTTTCTATAATATCCAACCTCCGATTTTCATTCTCTCCTACAGTCAAGGATGAATACAAATTACAAATTACTTTGTTACTAAGCAATTCATTCAATTTATTGATCCTACTCCCATATGCCGTTCCAATAAATGCAACTCCATTATCCATCGTTTCAATTATCTTCGGTCTAAAAATGAAAGGATTAGCTGCATAACTTTGTATTATTATATTCTTACAACCCCATTTTTCGAATAAATATTTTGTTTCACTAGATGTAAGCCAAAGCAAATCAAAATAACGAGCATTTCTTTTATGAACAAACGGCACGTGTAAATTATCAAAACAAATTAATAATGTAGGAATTCCATATTTTTTTATAGAAAAGATTGTATCTTCATAAATCCAAACATCTCCAACACATGTCATAAACAAGTCATAATCATGATTTTTAGAGAGTTCTTTTAGAAAAGAAGAATTCGCTTCTTCTACTGACTGGTACAAAATAGGATTAAATGTACTTATCGAATGTCCGTATTTTTCCAGTTCATTAAAAATATGCATTCTCTGCCATTGATACATATAAGATTCCTCCTCTCTAAAATAATATAATATCTTCATATTACATTTTTTTATCATTAAGTGCCTCCTTTATTGCATCCAAATACCCCCTACCATATTTCAAATCTGGTTCCAGATAATTACCTTCTGCCCATTCATTCCATGCTTTTATAAAAAGAATATTTTCTTCACTAAGATGTTTCTTTTTTAATATAGAAAAAGATTGATCTAAAAAACTCTTCCACTTATCCGGAGTGGAATCTAATAGCACTTGAGCCCGTTCTTTACTTCTAGGAGAATGATCAAAATTTGGTAGAATACATGGATAAACATTATTATTTAAATCAAACCTAGACAAACAATATTGCACATATCTCGAGTATGACATACGTTTAGGGACTGAAAACAAATGACGTTGAAGCCTTTGAAAAGCTTTCAATATAGGATTTCTATCTTGAAAAGATTCTAATAAATAATCTATGGTAACAGCATTATATCCAACATTTAGACATTTATCAATTTCATTACTCTTATATAAATATGCTACAAAATGGATACCTTCAAAACCATCACTCTGAGCCATAGTATTCCATAGACTTATAAATTTTTCAATATTAGGATCATCTAATGGTTGATAAACTCCAAAAACAGGTTTATTATTAATTTTTATATAACGTCTATCTTTAAAAGCAGGTAATACTGTTTTGTAGTGTTCTATATAATCTTTTTCTCCAGAATATGTTTGTTCCATCAAAACTTTATCTAAACCATCATCTTTCCAAGTTTTTGCTTTCCAAGTATGATTAGCCCAGCATAAGCAAAATGGATAATCAGGAGAACCAGAAATCAGAACATCATTAAAAATTTTTTCTAATAGCCTCCTTCCTGAAAACCAATAATGCCAATAGCAAAATCCTTCTATTCCAGCATCTTTTGCCATTTCCGCTTGCTTTAACCTCGTTGCTTCTACTCTAAGATCGTAATACCCTAAATCAGCTGGAACTTTTGGCTGATAATGTCCCCAAAACAAAGGTTTAGCTTTTCCCACATTAGTCCACTCTGTAAAGCCTTCTCCCCACCATAAATTATTCTCTAAAGTTGGATAAAATTGTGGTAAATAAAAAGATATAATTCTAGGTTTACTCATAATCAATATCTAAAATTTACTTTATAAAAACATACTCTAACTTATCATCCTATATAATAAATCAGTTTGAGGATGATAAATTTGCACTCAATATTCTTGCAGGATTTCCAGCTACAACAGAAAATGGAGGTACAGTCTTAGTCACAACTGAATTTGCCCCGATCACACTATTATGTCCAATGACTACATTGGGTAATATACAACAGTTCTCCCCTATCCAAACATTATCTTCAATTATTACCCTCCCCTTAGAATATAACTTTCTTTTAAATGGATCTACCAATAAATCATCATAATTACAGTTTCCATGGGCATGATCAGTTATCAATACATTACTACCGACTAATACATTATCCCCAATAACAATACTATTTATAGCCCCAATATGGCACCTATAATTAAAGTGCACATTATTACCAATTGATATATTAGGAGTAAATGTATATTCTTGATACTTATCCCAACATTCAATTCTGAATCCTGGACCTGAAGAAAAATATTCTCCGATATGTATATATTTATGTCCTTTTACAAAAAATGGCGCCTCCAAATAAATAGATTTAGAAGAATTTATTTTCTGAGAAAGACGACTCGAAAGAAAAATATTCCATACTTTTCGCACATATACTGAGAATGATATTGGAAAGATCAGCAATGATATTGATGTAATAATATTTAAGACACAATGCATTTTACTCTTCCTTCTACACATATAACAATATTATTAATTTTCAACGCCAATAAGCTACTAATTTCACATTTCATGACCTATGAATGATTCTTTTTATTATCATTTGCTTTATACCTAAAATTTTATTCAATACTCTTATACTATACACTGTAACAATAATAAATAGAATAAAGCCTATCCCCAAAGTATATATACTATAAAAATAATATTGGAGAATGAAAATAAATAATATTAAAACAGTAGCAACTACCATATACAATATATTAATTTTAGTAAACATAAAGTCGGATATTTTTTTTGTCAGTATATAAACAATAACTAATTTAAAAAATGCAGCTATAACAAATGCAATTCCTAAAATCTCAAAACCTAAACTATCCCATCCATAATAAACAATAGACACATATATAGCACACCACAAAGAGTCAGTAAACACACTAAATTTACCCTTTCCTTTTGCTAGGAAAATAACGCCTAATGCCCATGTAATAAATCCAGCCAAAGATCCTAACAATTGCCATTGAAGTAATGGAACCGCAATATCGAACTTAGAACTATATAAAATTGTTAATGCGAGATTAGTAAATGTAATCATTCCAATAATAATAACGGTACCAATAAGTAAAACCAATTCCAATTGTTGATTAACCAATTTAGTGACAGCAGTATTATCTGTATTTACAGCACTCAACCTAGGGAAGAAATCAGCTAACATTGAATTCAAGATAATCCCCATATATATATTTGTAATATTCCAAACAGCCTGAAAATACCCCACTCCATCCAACCCTATTTTATCACTAATAATGATGCGAATCAGATATAATGTAAACATACCCATTAATCCAGAAACAACCATAAAAAAGCCCAACTTTGCCATCTTTAACCCACTATAGAAAGTTTGCTTCAAGCTTATCCGAGATTCTACTATTTTAACTCTTCTTGCATATATCCACGAAATAATAAGTCCTCCGAAAGCTGTCAATACAATAGCAAGAGCAATACCATTAACACCCAACCAATAATAAATAGGGATAACAATAAGAGTAGAAACAATCACCCCAAAAAACGTAGATTTAGCCATATCTTTAATCAAACGCATACCTTGTAAAAGTGCTAACTGACCACCAGAAACACTTGATAATAGTAATGATATCGATACTAAAGCTATACTTTTTGCATATGAAGTGCTACCAAATGAAAACAAACTGAGAGGAATACTGAATATAACAGTTACAACTAATCCTAATAAGCCAGTCCATAACGCCCATCGTCTCACTATTATTATAATTTCACCTATTTTTGTCCTATCATTCGTTTCTTTTGCTTCTGCAACATATTTTACAGCACTATAATTAATACCAAAACTGGTAGAGCTACGTACTATATCTACTATTGATTGCAACAACCCTAAAAACCCTAACCCTGCTGGGCCAAGTAAAAGCGCTATAATCTTAGTCCTAAAAATACCCAAAAGTATGATAAAAATCTGCGTTCCTCCTATAATTGACGTAGACTTTAATAATTCCTTTTTTACCTGATTATCATCCATATATTAACAAATCCCCATTGCCAATTTCAACTGAATCATGAAACGATAGATTTTATAATTAATAGTACAGCAATTATGCTCACAAAAATAAAAAGCATCTAAATTATGAGTTGGAGCATCTCTCAATGCTACATCCCCTCTTTTAAACTTACGATTAATTGTCTCCTCAAAAGACTTTGTCCAATAATGATTAAGTTGTATTGAAAATCTTGCTTTTCCGACAGCACTTCTCGGAATATAATCCCACTTCAGATATTTCCCAAATTCGTTAACAGAAGGGACTCTGAAAGAAATACCAAACAATTCACATTTAGCTTCAATACAATGATGATACATCTTGAAAAAATTCCAATTTGTATTTATGAAAATTTTTCCCATACTATACATTTTATCCCACGATACTACATATTGCTCTATTACAAGTCTATTATAGTCATGAGAATAATTTCCAGAAGTTCCAAACATCATCCAATACACTACAACAGACGGTTTATCTTTAAACTTTTTAAGCCATTTTTTAAGATCTAAGCAATTATATGGACAATAGAATTCATCTATATCTATAAAAGTAACCCACTGTGTTTGTTCTCGATAATTTTTCCAAAAATGTTCATATGCCAACATCTGTCCTTGGTTAATTGGCCAATCAATAAGAGTTACTAAATCAATATCAATATATGGTCTGAGCACCATTTCATATTCATCATTGCTAAAATTATTATAAAGATAAAAATGCTCTACACCAATAATCCGATGATACTCAATCCACTCTTTTAAAAAAACAGCTTCGTTTTTAAAAATAGCACAAATAACAAGTTGAAATTTTCTTGGATATTTCTTTTTAGGAGTATTCAATTTTATCAAAACAGAATAAAACACATCCCAAAAAGGTAACAACAACCTCTTTATAAAATATTTATAATCTATTTTTATAGATTTATCAAAAACAAAATTTTTATCATTTTTTTTCACATTCATAATATAACAATATTATAATTCAATCTCTTCAAATGGAACAGAATTTATTAATGCAGCAGTACGTGCAAAAGAACTCTTATACATCTCTTTTGTTCTCATCAAAAAAATCTTTCTAGCATTTGAAATCAAATAAAAATCAACAAATGTCTTTAAATGACCACTATTTGCAGTCGAATCATCAACATGAGAAATAACTCCCTCTACAACATAAACTCTAGGAATATCCTTTATTTGAGAAAGAAATGTTTGACTATCACTAGTTACTAAAATATGACTAATTCCAGAATATTTTTTCAACATTTCACGCACACTATTAACACATTTTTTTAGTATATTTTCTCGTTCTTTTTTTGACAAATTATAATCTATTGTATCCTTAAAGTCGCCCAGAATATCAAGAAAGCGATAAGATAATGAAACATATTCAGTTCCTAATGTTTTGAGATGCCTATCTAAGGCAACTTGTAATTTTGGCGATGGAGAAAAAAGTTCTTTAAATAAGGAACCAAATTCAAAACCCACTAAATCAATATTTGTATATACATGATATTGCATATTATTACTACATAATTTAGAAAGTAATTGTTCCTTTTGAAATTGTTGATCATACCAATGCCCTTTAGCTTCTTTGGGGATCACAACAACAACCCTATATCTTGATGAAGAATATGATATTTCAGAAGGTGATATCGTCCAATCATAAAAATTAGGCCTTAAAAATTCTTGCAAATTAAAAGGTACTGAAAAATTAATAGTAAATACCAAATCATTCTCTTTACAAAATTTATATAATGATACTATACCTCGAAGCCTATCAGCTAATCCCCCTTGTTTTATTAACCCATCAGCCATAAATATGACACACGCTCGATCCTTTGATTTAACAGATGCATTTGACAAATTATAACGGCTTATAGCCTCCTCTCTTGTTCTATAGTAATTTCTCATCATTGGATAATGAAAAAAAATGGCTATAAACTTATTTACAAGACGTTTTATTATCATAAAACTTATTATATAAAGATTCTATATTAGAGCAAAATGCACTATAAGAAGTTGTCTCCAATGCAATTTTCCGACACTTAAATGAAACAGATGTATATTCCAATTCATTCAAAGAATAAATAAAATGGATACCATTGGCAAAATCCTCATAGTCTCCCAACTTCGCACAGTAACCTGTTCCCTCATTTTTTAAAACATCTAAAGCAACTCCCATTTCAAATGATACGACAGGTAACCCACATGACAATGCTTGATTAATCATCATCGGGCCAGCGTCAAGTACGGAAGGACAAAGAAACAAATAAGAACAAGAATAAGCCCTCACCAACTCTTCAAACCCCAAATATCCTAAAAACTTCGTTTTAAACAATATACTATTAGCTAATTCTTCTGATTCCTCTCCTGCAAAAAGGACCAGTATTCGTTTACGTTCGTTTAATGAAATTTTATTATAAAAAGAGTTCAATGCCAATATCAACAAATTCATACCCTTTCTAGGATCAGACAGCGATTGAGCTCCTGCAAAAAACACATATTTATAATCATCGACTCCGAAATGTATAGCTGATTCACTTTTCTCCATAGGTTTAAATTCCTCTTCATTCACAACCACAAACCCTTTGTGAATCAACACATTACGTAAAGAAAAGCTCCTCTCTGCTAATTGATTCATCCAAGAGTTTCCCCAAAAAGCACATCTCATATTAGAAAAAGCATGCAAACGATATACCATATTTTGGTGTGTAAAATCATCCTCATCTACTGAGTTAAAAGCCGGACAACATCCACAGCCTGTTTCATAACGTTTACACCCCCAGAAATAGTGACAGCCACCTGTCATAGGTGACATATCAACAGCCATAAAAAAAACAGGAACATTTAATTTTCTATAAATTTCAGCAATTGTATACGCAGATAGTAATCCTTGCCAAAAAGTTATTAAAATCAAATCATACTTTTTTTTTATTTTATTTAGTATCCAACCTGTTGGTATTGGAGGTTTAAATTCATTTTTATAAAAAAAATAATATTTTCCACCGGTATAGATGGACTCCTTCCCCACCCAAAACAAAAATTTCAAAGATAATTTTCTAAAAAAATTCTTTATTGAAAAGAAATTAGTTATAACTGGATAGCCTGATTCCAAAACTGACAATATATCTCCAACAGATTTTCCTTTTTTTGTTAATACGTCTACAGAGTGTCCTCCTTTTCTTAAAGCCATATATTGATCATATGCTAATCGAGAAGAACGTTTGTATAAGTCTTCACTTGATATCAAAAGTATTTTCATTTAAGAAATAATTGAATTCACAACCAAATCTATATCTTTTTCTTCAAGTTCAAAATATAGAGGCAATCTTACTATGCAGTCTGCATAATGATCACAATTCGAAAGTTCTCTTCCATCATGTTTATCTTTATAGAAATCACTACTATGTAAACTCAAGTAATGAAATACTGCCAAAATATTATTATCTTTTAAACGTTTGATCAGGTCCGTCCTTTCCCCTAAATTGTTACATAGCAAATAAAACATATGAGCATTATTTGTTGCATACGAGGGAAGTTGTGGAAGAGTAAACATTCCTTTATCAGCATATGGCTGTAAAGATTGATAATAGTATTCCCACAATGCTTTTCTCTTATTTTGAATCAAATCTAAGTTCTCAAGTTGAGCGTATAAAAAAGCTGCGATAATTTCAGAGGGTAAGAAAGAAGATCCCGTATCAACCCAACCATATTTATTTATTTCTCCTCTATAAAATTCCGCACGATTTGTTCCTTTTTCCCATATAATTTCTGCCCGTTTAATAAAGCGTTCATCATTAATAACGAGCATCCCACCTTCTCCTGAAATAATATTCTTAGTTTCATGAAACGAAAACGCAGCTAAATGTCCAATACCTCCTAAAGGCCTACTTTTATAATAAGAATCAATAGATTGAGCCGCATCCTCAACTACCAATAAATCATATTTATCCGCAATATCCATAATTTTATCCATATCACATGCTACACCAGCATAATGTACAGGAACAATCACTTTTGTATTTGCAGTAACTAATTTTTCTAATTTATCAACATCCAAATTTGGATTATCAAAACAACTATCTGCAAAGATAATGCGTGCTCCTTGCCTAATAAATGCCAAAGCAGATGAAACAAATGTATAAGATGGCACAATAACTTCATCTCCTGGCTGGATATCACAAAGAATTGCAGCCATCTCCAAAGCATCCGTACAAGAAGTAGTCAACAAACATTTCTTAAAGCCATAACGCTCTTCAAAAAACAATTGACATTTTTTAGTAAAAAGTCCATTTCCGGAAATTTTTCCAGAAAACACAGCTTGATACATATAATGCGCTTCCTTACCTGTTAAGTAAGGCTTATTAAATGGTATCATATTATTTATTATATAATTATTTTTATATCCAGAAATGATAAATATTTGTTCTTGATTTTTCTATAAATCCATTTTTTTTATAAAAGCTACATGCTATTATATTACGTGCCTGAGTAGCAACTTCTATAGTATCTATTGCATGTGAATAAGCATAATTATTAACAGAATTCAACAAAAAGGAAGCTATGCCTCTGCCCCGATACTGAAATTGTGTAGCAATCAAACCTATTGAAACTCTATCTTTAAGGTTCTTCATTGTTACAAAGCCGGCTAACTCGTTATTTTCACTATATACCAAAACAGAGTCAGCAATAGTGCGATTCAGAGAACTATCAACCCAAACTTTATATAACCTTTCAAAATCTTGTTTAGTGAAATGATGATCTATCCTAAAGCGTGAATACACCCCAGATTGAATAGCTAGATTATACAAATCAGGAGATTGCAAATAACACTCAAATATATTGGGATGACTAATTGCAGGTGAGTTTACCTGAAACTCAAATGTAATTCTAGTGTCTACCAAGCTACAGTCATCATACTGCAATATATTTGAAGGAATCTGCATATTATTTTCACAAAAAACATAAACTAGCTCATAACCTTCATTCCTGCATACTCTAAGTCCTTCTTCTAAAAAAGAAATATCACCATCACATAATAGTATTGACGCCACTTTTTTTCCAAAAAAAGAAGAGTCCCATTCTAGTTTCCTTACATAATTTTTCATTCAACAAAAGCAGTAACAGCACATTTTATATTTAAAATATAAGACCTTTTCCTTGCTAAATCTTATTATCTTTTTCACTTAATTTTATCAACTTCGATGGTATTCTCCAATCAATATTTAATTCTGGATCATTCCAAGCAATCGTGCCTTCAGCTTCCGGATGATAAAAATTATCACATTTATATTGAAAAATGGCATCTTCACTTAACACACTAAAACCATGTGCGAAGCCACGCGGAATAAAAAACTGACGGTGATTGTCTTCTGTCAATTCAACCGAAACATGTTTTCCAAATGTGGGAGAACCTTTGCGGATATCGACAGCCACATCAAGAACTGCACCCTTGATTACCCGTACCAGTTTGCTTTGGGCAAAAGGAGGTTTCTGAAAATGGAGACCGCGAATGACACCGTAGCTCGATTTGGATTCATTGTCCTGAACAAAAGTCGTTTGACATACCTTTGATTCGAACTCCCCCTGATTGAAAGATTCAAAAAAGTAGCCACGGTCATCCTGAAACAGACGGGGCTCAATGATGACAAGACCTTCTATTGCTGTTTTTATTATATTCATCTAAGAAAAAAAATTATTTTACAGATAATTCATCAATGACCTTCAATAAATATTGCCCATATTGATTTTTCAACATCAAATTCGCCAATGACTTCATTTTTGCTAAAGAAATCCAACCTTGCCTAAAAGCAATTCCCTCTAAACAAGCAACTTTCAGCCCTTGACGTTTTTCTATCACTTCGATAAAAGTGCTCGCTTCGGACAGCGAGTCATGCGTACCTGTATCCAACCAAGCAAAGCCACGCCCTAATAATTTGACCTTCAGTTCCTGATCTAACAAAAACTGTTGATTAACAGTAGTTATTTCTAATTCTCCACGAGGGGAAGGTTTGATATTTTGGGCTATCTCCACCACTTTATTAGGATAGAAATAAAGTCCTACAACAGCATAATGTGATTTAGGTATTTGAGGCTTTTCTTCAATACTGAGTACATTTCCCTCCTGATCAAACTCTGCAACGCCATAACGTTCAGGATCACTTACCCAATAACCAAAAACGGTTGCTTTGTTTTCTGATTCAGCAGAATGAACCGCTTCACGCAACATGCGCGTAAAACCTTGCCCATAAAAAATATTATCTCCTAAAACTAAACAAACAGAATCACTGCCAATAAACTTCTTTCCAATAATAAATGCTTGTGCTAAACCATCAGGAGAAGGCTGCTCTGCATACTCAAAGTGTACTCCAAAATCAGAACCATCACCCAGTAAACGTTGAAAACCCGGTAAGTCATAAGGAGTAGAGATAATTAGTATTTCTCGTATCCCAGCTAACATAAGTACAGAGATGGGATAATAAATCATGGGTTTATCGAAAATTGGAAGAAGTTGTTTGCTTACTCCTTTAGTAATAGGATATAAACGTGTACCAGATCCCCCAGCTAAAACAATGCCTTTCATAAGTCAAATAAATAAAAAAATAGAATTATTCTATTCCATTTCACTATAAGGATATGGATTCTCTTCCAAAGTTCTCAAATTATTGATTGCCTCTTTTTTATCTTCAGAAAGTTCTTTATCTTTCCAACTTTCTATGATAGTATGCGCCTCTTTCGCCAACTCCTCTTCAAATACCTCACCATAACAATAAGTCAACAATTGGCATTTCAATAAAGTAGCAGGAAGTTGCTCAAGCACATCCCAACAACGATTGAGAACAACTTGCTTTTTCTCCTCCTTGTCACCCTGATTATAGATGGTTGCATTGTAACCCATCAATAATGCCAGACAGATGTTTGCTTCCTCTTCGGGAGTAGCACCACGCTGAGGATACAACGCATCGGATTGTTCTAAAACTTCTTTGTTCAACTGACGGAAATGATCGGTATAAATAGGAGCACCATCCACACCTAAATAGAGTAACTCGTGCGCGAGACTCTGTAATTGTTCAATTTGAGAAGTGAGTGTATTCATAACTTAAATGACACGTAAATAACTTTTAGGAACTTTGACGCTGGCGCTCAATACACCGGCAATACGAATAACAACATAAGTTTTGTTGGCCTCGCTGGCAAGTTCGCCCTCGACACCACAGAAATCACCTTTAACTACCTGAACCCTGCTACCGACAGATAAATGGTCATTATCGAAACTAACGCCATTCGGATCTAAATCCATGACAAATATGAAGTCCTGCATCTGTTTATCAGGAACTATCAGCATAGCCCTGGTAAGCAGGTCTTTCATATAAAAAAGCTGGATATTGTATTTATTAGAAATATCACAAGCATCTTGCTTGGTAGCTTGGATGAAGATAAGATTCTTAATAACAGGGACTTCCACCCGTTTTCGACGATACTTCAACTGCCGGATGACAAATTGAGTGGGAAGATAGTAATTGAGATCAAGTTCAGTCTTCAATTTTTCAAGAGAGTCACGAATAGCAAACTCTTGCTTATCTCGGGTACGGGCGGCAAACCAATACTTCTGTTGTTCAGACATTTACAATTTATACTTGGGGAAAATTTCCTTTGTTTCGGGTGCGCTTCGCGGTTTGAACGAGACATCTTTTCTCTTTCAAACCGTCAAATTTTACGAAACATTTTTAGAAGTTGAGAACGAACGAATGTGTTTCAAAAAACGTTCGTCTTTTGAAACAGCATTTTTGAATTTTTTTTCGATGAAAAAATGAATATTGTAAAGTAGCTGAGCAGAAAACTTTTTCTTCTCTATATGTATTTGAAAATCAATAACATAAAATCTTTGATAAAATTTTATCCACTAAATATTTTGTACATTAAAACAGACTCCTTACCTTTGTTCAATCAAACGAACGTTTTTTGAAACAACACCTATATCTTAAGATAAACAACTAATAACAAGATCCTTACACTTCAAGATTCTCCCTTTAAGCTAAAAAAACTCCGGTATTCTTTTATATTTATATTTTTTTATACAAACTTTGTCCTTTCATAAATTCATTTAATAACTAACATTATGGAAGAAAAAAAGTAGTTATCTCATTGAATGATAACTTAGTAACCATCGAAGTAAATGGAAAAGTAATCTTTGCGGGTAAAGCCGACTTGCAATTCAGCCTCAATCAAAAGGTTAGAGAACCACTACGCATCACAAAAGGCAAAGGAAAGCTAATGGAGGCACTTACCGAAAGCTTTATCAAAGGCGGAATCAACGACATGGAAAACAGACCCATTGAAGAACTACAGGAAACAATAAAAGAATATCTCACCTTTGAATATCAGCGCAAAGGCATTGCTACAGAGCCCAATAAACGTTCTTTTCTATCAGAGCTGAAAAAATATGCCAGAGCATTCCGGAAAAAGCGAAATGAAAGCAAATAACCGATTGTTAAAATCCTGTAAAAGTCCCTTTCTAAAGTACTTTTACAGGATTAGTCTATTCAAAACTTATTACCGTACTTTGCCACGGGTAAAAATAAAAGCCCGACAATAACTCATTAATAAACTTAAAAAAATCAATTATGAAAAAGAACAGGAAATCAGTATCGAAAAACGAAATGATGAAAGGAAAATGGAAAAGACAAATCATGCTCGAAAAGGACTACACAGAACAGTGCTCCGAATGGATGGCAGAACGACTGGAAGCCCTCATAGAATATATGCAATATGGACATGCAGCCGTAGCTTATATGAAACAGGACGGAACATTCAAACTGGTGAAAGGAACATTGGTGGGATACGAAAAAGATTTCGGAAAGCAGTATGACCCGATGGAAATAAAAAACACAGTGGTCTACCGGGATGTGGAGCAACAAAGGTGGATGACCTTCAAAATAGAGAATTTCATGGAATGGAGAGCGATCGTATAGGAGAATCTTTCAGTGACCAATTAATCAGCAACATAACAACTTAACAATTATGGCAACAACATACGATGGAATAAATTACTTTCCAATAGCTGTAAATTTTATGGAAGAGAACGCAATGGAGGTAATAGAAGCAAAATATGGCATGAAAGGACTCGCGATTGTACTGAAACTCCTATGCAAAATATATAAAGAAGGATATTATATTCCGTGGGGTGAGGAACAATGCCTTATTTTCGCCAACAAGACGGGAAAAGAGGCAGACGCAGAAGAGGTGCAGGGGATTATCGAGATAATGATCGAGAAAGGAATGATAGACAGGGGAAGCTATGCGGAACATAAAGTACTGACCTCTGAAGCAATACAAAAAGTATGGATAGAGGCAACCAAGCGAAGAAAGAGGAACTGGACAGCCATGCCTTATCTACTGATAAAACCGAAAGAGACATGTAATGAAGAAAAGACCGTCTGCACGCAAAATGTAGAGCAGGATGCAGGCTCTGATGCAAAAAATGCATGCAATACCGAACAAAGTAAAGTAAAGCAAAGCAAAGAATTTCCCCCCTCAGCTCCCCCAAGGGGGAAGGAAGAGGAAGTCAATGCTACGCCGGTCAGTATGCCCGGATACGCATTTAATACGATGACACACAACTACGTGGGATTAATGGGAAACCTGGAACGATTCGGAATAACAGACGAAAAAGAGATCGAAGCAATCCTGCGACTGTCGGATTACGGGAGAAAAGGAACCCCTGTATGGAAACTGATTTGCAGCACGAACTGGAGTAACATCGGAGCAAAAGGAAAATACATGATCGCAGCGTTGAACCGGGCAAAGAAAAGAAGCGGAACCTAAAAGAAGAAGAATTTTTCTGACAAACAGTATGTTTTTATATTCCGGAAAATGCTGTTTGCTTGCAATCAATTAAAGAATGCAGCTGTTTTCCTCCGGAAACGAGCACTGATTCTCAAGGGGTTGAAAAGCGATTCAAAAAGCACTAATACGAAGTTAAAATCGTGACTTCAGGAAGTTAACTTCCCAGAGATACGATTTTAACTTCATAATGTTATGATATTAACTTCGTAAACGACAAGATGTTAACTTCGTAAACGGCATCATCCGGACATCAAAGCTATCAAAAAAGATTGTCAGACTATAGTATTTCAGACAGTTGCCAGACTTGTATGTGACGAATCCCTTCTTTGGAGGGCAATGTGGTATCGTCCATAGAAACGACCCACTTTTCATAATTGTCTTGTATCATCTCCAGCGTATTGTACATTTGCTCCACTTGAAAATCATCATTGAGCAGAGGTGCACATTGCAAATACACAATGCGGTCTTTCTTCCTGCCAACAAAATCGACCAGTTTGCCTCCTCGAAGCACACCTACAAAAACGGTATATCCGGCACGCCGCAGTTCCAGATAAACCTGATTCTCAAAGCAGGATTTTCGAGAACCGGCAAAAAAAGGATAAAGATGGCGCATGAATGCCCAATCATTAATATAGTATTTGCAACTACCCAGAAGAATCTCTTTGCTGCGGATCTGATAACGTTCCACGCGATGAATCAGAGAGGTGTCTTCCAGATAGCAGATATAATTGGCGACCGTATCATAACTCGTCTTCCGGTTCTGGGTAGCAAAGTGACTGACCAGCTGACCGATGGTAATCAACTCAGCGAGATGGGTGCACAAATAGACGAACACATCTTCGAGCAGGCGGGCATCCTTAATCCGATATCGACGGATGATATCACGAAACAGAATCGTATCGCGGAGAGCGGAAATGGCTTTCCACCCGGCCTCCGCATCCGAAAGATTGAAAAGAATGGGTAGTGCCCCCTTACCCATATAGTCCGCGTAATTTTTGCCGGTAGCCTCTACCCTCTCCAATATCCTGTGCTCGGAAAAGCTAAAGGGAAATATCTCAAAACTGACGTAATGTCTGGCCAAAAGCTTCTCGGCTTCACCCGAAAGCATATCCTGGTTGGAACCACTGATAAACAGCTCGCAAGTATCTACAAAATCCTGTGAATGGGAATGGACAAAATGTTCCCAGCCCTCCACTTTTTGTATTTCTTCAATAAAAATATAGACTTTACCTACCGGATGGATTTTCTCACGATAGATAAAAAGCAAGTCGTCCAGATCACGATAGCCGGAAAGTACGCCCGAATCTGTAAACTTCTTACTTATATATAGAATGTTCCGTGATGAAACACCATCGGCAATCAACTGATAAATGATCTGCCGCAACAGGCATCCTTTACCTACCCCTCTCTGTCCGGTCAGGACCTTTACAAGGCGGTTACCTACATACCCGAATATACGGTTTGTGTAACTTTTACGGGCAAATTCCACTTTCGGAAGTTTTCCATTCCAGTAGTTGGATAATGCCAATTCATCAAATATATCATTCATATATGAATTTATTTAAAATAAAATTCATTATATAAAATAGAATAGATATTTTAATATTAAAAAGCATAATATTCATTTCTATTTTAATAAATTACAGCAAAGATATGTTTTTTCCGTTGAAAAAAGAAAATAATTCAGCAGATAGATTGCCCGTTCTTATGAAAATACCGAATATTGCATCGTCAAAAAGATTATAAACTCAAAACAATAGACATGAAAAAAGCTCTTATTTCAGGTATTACCGGACAGGATGGTTCATTCCTCGCCGAGTTTCTTCTTCAGAAAGGTTACGAAGTACACGGCATCCTGCGCCGTTCATCTTCTTTCAATACAGGCCGGATCGAACACTTGTACTTTGATGAATGGGTGCGCGATATGAAACAGAAACGTACAGTCAACCTGCACTACGGAGATATGACCGACTCAAGTTCACTGATCCGCATCATCCAGCAAGTACAACCCGACGAAATATACAACCTGGCGGCACAAAGCCACGTAAAAGTATCGTTCGACGTACCGGAATATACCGCCGAGGCGGATGCACTCGGTACATTGCGTATGCTTGAAGCTGTCCGCATCCTGGGACTGGAAAAACAGACACGCATCTACCAGGCTTCCACTTCCGAACTCTACGGAAAAGTACAGGAAGTGCCGCAAAGCGAAACGACTCCGTTCTATCCGCGTTCTCCGTATGGAGTAGCCAAGCAATACGGTTTCTGGATCACCAAGAACTATCGTGAAAGTTACGGAATGTTTGCCGTAAACGGTATCTTATTCAATCACGAGAGTGAACGCCGTGGCGAGACTTTCGTAACCCGTAAGATCACGCTGGCAGCAGCACGCATCGCACAAGGCGAACAGGATAAATTATATTTGGGTAACCTGGATGCCAAGCGTGACTGGGGCTATGCCAAAGATTATGTAGAATGTATGTGGCTGATCCTGCAACATGACGTACCCGAAGATTTCGTAATCGCTACCGGCGAAATGCATACCGTCCGCGAATTCTGTACACTGGCATTTGCCGAAATAGGCATCAACCTGCGTTGGGAAGGCGAAGGCGTCAATGAAAAAGGAATCGACACGGCCACCGGCAAAGTACTGGTAGAGGTCGACCCGAAATACTTCCGCCCTGCCGAAGTGGAACAATTGCTCGGTAACCCGACCAAAGCCAGAACCGTATTGGGATGGAATCCATGCAAAACACCATTCCCGGAACTGGTAAAAATCATGGTACGCCACGATATGGCCAAAGTGAAAAGAATGATTGCGACTAAACATGATTGACAGAATGGATAAAAACGCAAAAATTTATGTAGCCGGACACCACGGACTGGTGGGTTCGGCTATATGGAAAAACCTGCAGGAAAAGGGATATACGAATCTGGTGGGACGCACACATAAGGAACTGGACTTATTGGACGGTGCGGCCGTAAAGCAGTTTTTTGATGAGGAAATGCCGGAGTACGTATTTCTGGCTGCCGCTTTTGTAGGAGGGATCATGGCCAATAGTATCTACCGTGCGGACTTTATCTACAAGAACTTACAGATACAGCAGAACGTGATCGGAGAAAGTTTCCGCCATCAAGTGAAAAAGCTACTTTTTCTGGGAAGTACCTGCATCTATCCACGAGATGCCGAGCAGCCGATGAAAGAGAACGTGTTGCTCACTTCTCCGCTGGAATATACCAACGAACCTTATGCCATAGCCAAAATAGCCGGACTGAAAATGTGCGAAAGTTTCAACCTGCAATATGGAACGAATTACATCGCCGTGATGCCGACCAACCTGTATGGGCCGAACGATAACTTTGACTTGGAACGCAGTCATGTGCTGCCTGCCATGATCCGTAAAATTCACTTGGCACATTGCCTGAAAAAAGGAGATTGGGAAGCTGTGCGTAAAGACATGAACCTGCGTCCGGTGGAAGGCATCAGTGGTGCCAACTCTAACGAAGAGATCCTGCAAATCCTCCGGAAATATGGTATTACTGAAAAAGAAGTGACACTTTGGGGAACCGGGACACCGCTACGCGAGTTTCTTTGGAGTGAAGAAATGGCCGATGCCAGCGTATTCGTAATGGAACATGTGGACTTCAAGGATACCTACAAAGCCGGAACAAAAGATATCCGCAACTGCCACATCAACATAGGTACCGGAAAAGAAATAACGATCCGCGAACTGGCAGAACTGATTGTAAGCACAGTCGGCTATCAGGGAAAGCTGACTTTCGACAGCAGTAAGCCGGACGGAACCATGCGAAAACTTACCGACCCGTCGAAATTGCACAACCTCGGATGGCATCATAAGATCGATATTGAAGAGGGGGTACAAAGAATATACGAGTGGTATCTGGGATAATTATTCACCACAGAGGGCACAGAGGACACAGAGTTTTAAAATAGAAAAAAATAAAACTCTATGTCCTTCGTGTTATCCCGTGATGAATACAATGAAAGCTGCAAAAGAAAAATTTAAATAGCTTCTAAGTTTTCAAATCTCAATTAAATGGCTATATTTGCACAATTTATCATCAAATGTGCAAAAAACAATGGAACAAAGTTTTATAGCTTACATTGAAAACAGTATCAAAAACAATTGGGATCTGGATGCCCTGACAGATTATAAGGGTGCCACCCTACAGTATAAAGACGTAGCCCGCAAAATAGAAAAGCTCCACATCATCTTTGAAGAAAGCGGAATCCGTAAAGGAGACAAAATAGCCGTTTGCGGAAGAAATAGTTCCCATTGGGGAGTTACTTTCCTCGCGACTCTCACTTATGGAGCGGTTATCGTCCCCATCTTACATGAATTCAAAGCAGATAACGTACACAATATCGTCAATCACTCGGAAGCCAAACTCCTGTTTGTAGGAGACGTGGTCTGGGAAAACCTCAATGAGTCTGCCATGCCGTTGCTCGAAGGTATCCTGATGATGAACGATTTTACGTTACTGGTATCACGTAGCGAACGACTGACTCACGCACGTGAACACCTCAACGAAATGTTCGGGAAGAAATTCCCCAAAAATTTCCGTAAGGAACATATCGAATATCATAAGGATCAGCCTGAAGAGCTGGCTGTTATCAACTATACCTCGGGAACCACCAGCTATTCAAAAGGTGTAATGCTCCCCTATCGCAGCTTATGGTCGAATACGACTTTCGCTTTCGAGGTACTTCCACTGAAAGCAGGTGATAAGATCGTATCCATGCTGCCGATGGCACACATGTACGGACTGGCCTTTGAGTTCCTGTATGAATTTGCGGTAGGGTGTCAGATCTACTTCCTCACCCGTATGCCAAGCCCAAAGATTATCTTCCAGGCGTTTGCCGAGGTAAAACCCAACCTGATTGTGGCTGTTCCGCTGATTATCGAAAAAATCATCAAGAAGAGCGTACTTCCGAAGTTGGAGACTCCTACCATGAAGCTGCTGCTTAAAGTGCCGATTATCAACGATAAGATTAAAGCAACGGTACGCGAAGAGATGATAAAAGGCTTTGGCGGCAACTTTGAAGCTGTCATTGTAGGTGGAGCCGCCTTCAACCAGGAGGTGGAACAATTCCTAAGAATGATTGACTTCCCTTATACAGTGGGCTATGGTATGACCGAGTGTGGTCCTATTATTTGTTACGAAGACTGGAAACGCTTCAAACCGGGTTCATGTGGAAAAGCTGCACTCAACATGGAAGTGAAAGTCCTTTCGCCCGACCCGGAGAATGTGGTAGGCGAAATTGTTTGCAAAGGCCCGAACGTAATGTTGGGTTACTACAAAAATGAAGAGGCTACCGCCCAGGTAATCGACAAAGACGGCTGGCTGCATACCGGTGACCTCGCTTTGGAAGATGCCGAAGGAAACATCACAATCAAGGGACGTAGCAAAAACATGTTGCTCAGTGCCAGCGGACAAAATATCTATCCGGAGGAAATAGAAGATAAACTGAACAACCTGCCATACGTGGCCGAAAGTATTATCGTACAACAAAACGACAAATTGGTAGGATTGGTTTATCCGGATTTTGACGAAGCCTTCGCGCATGGCTTGAAGAATGAAGATATGGAACGGGTAATGGAGGAAAACCGGATTACCCTGAATGAAATGCTCCCGGCTTATAGCCAGATTTCGAAAATGAAAATCTATCCGGAAGAGTTTGAAAAGACTCCGAAAAAGAGTATCAAACGCTTCTTGTATCAGGAAGCCAAAGGTTAAAAATAATTTCTATTTTCATTAAAAAGACATCGATTACGCAGATTTGCATAGATTTTAATAGGATAATCCGTGCAAATCTGCGTAATTTGCGTTTTAAAAACTTAGCTTATGAAGAAAATCATTCTTGTTGCAGCTCTTCTTTCGGCTGCAGTCTGTCTGCCTGCACAGAATAAAGGCGGAAATAAAAGTGGTGGAATTAATCTTTCTTTATGGAAAAAAGCATGTACGCAACCACTTGACAGTACACAGACTACTTATGTCAACCTGGGACTTTTCTCGGCTATGCATAAGTTACATGGTGTAGGTATCAATGCTTTCGGCAGTATGGTGCAAAACGATATGAACGGTGTTCAAATCTCCGGGCTCGCCAATCTTGCCGGAGGAAGTATGCGTGGCGTACAAATTGGAGGTATCAGTAACGTAAATGGTAACGACCTGGCAGGATTGTCCGTCTCGGGACTCGTAAATATTACGGGAAATAAAGCGAAAGGCGTATTGATTACCGGCTTAAGCAATATCGCCGGAGACAATACACGCGGATTAATGATCAGTGGTATCATGAACATCACAGGTGATAAAGCCGCAGGTGTACAACTGGCAGGCCTTGCCAACGTAACCGGTGAGGAATATGACGGACTTATGATGTCGGGACTGCTGAATGTAGTGGGAGAAAAAATGAATGGGTTGCAGCTCTCCGCACTCGCCAACGTGACCGGCGGCCAAATGAACGGAGCACAATTGGGGTTGTTCAATTTTGCGTCGAAAGCGAAAGGATTGCAAATCGGACTTTTCAATTATTATAAAGATGACATGAAAGGGCTCCAATTGGGACTGGTCAATGCAAATCCGCAAACCAAAGTACAATTAATGGTATTTGGAGGCAACAGAACCAAAATCAATGTAGGTGCCCGCTTTAAGAACAAACTCTTCTACACTATACTCGGTGGAGGTACACATTATCTCGATTTCAATGACAAATTTTCTGCAGCTTTATTCTACCGGGCAGGTCTCGAACTTCCTCTCTACAAAAATCTGTTTGTAAGTGGCGATTTAGGCTTTCAGCACATCGAAACTTTCCGGAATAAAAAAGTAGAAGGTATTCCGGCGCGTCTCTATGCCTTACAGGCACGCCTCAATCTGGAATATCGGTTTACGGATAAATTCGGTTTATTCGTAACCGGCGGTTATGGTGGCAGCCGTTACTATAATAAAGCCAAGACTTATGACAAGGGACTGATCGCTGAAGCGGGAGTGGTTCTGTTCTAATTGATTTACCACAGAGTCCCACAGAGGAATAATTTAAATATAAACTCTGTGGGACTCTGTGGTGAACCTGATCAGACCTTCTCCTTGATCAACCCGATCCGATAAGCTACCAATAACTTCTTTAAATCCTGAATTTGCGTTACCAGCTCTTTCCCCTTATCGGTATCTTTCACCATCATCCGCTGTGAATTGAATTCAATAACAAAAGTAGTCGACTTAATGTCCTGCCCCTCCTCTATTGCCTTCTGAGTAGACTGGAAAGGTTCATGCTGGACCAACTGCAGCCCATGCGAATGATATACCAGCGTATATCCGGCAATACCGGTCTCCGGTTGATAGGCTTTTGAAAAGCCGCCATCGATCACCAATAATTTTCCACCTGCTTTCATGGGTTGTTCCCCTTTTATGGTTTTTACCGGCACATGCCCGTTGATAATATGAGTATGTTGTCCCGTCACTCCGAATTCTTCAAGAATACGATCACAGATTTCTTCTTTATTACGCAACGCATAATAATATCCTTTCGTCTCTTTATGCAAACTTTTGTCCGCAATGAAATAACGTTCAAAAGTAGCCATCTTATCTTTATCGAACGAGGGAGCATCCGGACCACACCACAGATACCAGATATAATCCATCGCAAAGCGTTTCTCCTCTTCGTCATCTTCATCAAAATAAGCCGTACGGATTAGCTGATCGATCTTATCCAGCAAATTCTTTCCCCAATATTCTTTTCCGCAGATATTCACATGTTTGAAACTTCCATCTTCGTTGAGAGGCACAGAGGCATGATAAAGCAGATTGGAATTGCACACCAGATACATACCTCCATAGGTAAAGAGACAACGCATATGCTTCTTCAACTTCTCACTATTCATAAACGAATAGTGTATCTTTTCGATCAACTCCTGTTCTTCATCACTCAGGCGATAAGGGTCTGCCGGATCGACCGTGGGGAAGTTTGTGTCACGCAACGAATATTCTTTGCCCTCATAAACAAATACCCCCCGTTCAAAATCGATTTTCTCAAGTAGTTTGCGGCCTTCCATACCAAATTCCGGACGACGATTGATGATGCCTGCCTCCAGCTTAAACTGAATGATAGTGATGGCTTTATGCATCTGGGTAATCAACCTCAGAGTCTTTTCATTATAAGTAGAATCGGCAAAATTGGTCTTAGGCGCAAAAATAGTGCAGGGATCATCTGCGTAAGTATCCATCGCAAAAGTAGCAAGCGGCAAAAGATTAATGCCATAACCGTCTTCCAATGTCCCGAGATTACCATATCGCATGGAAAGGCGAATGACATTGGCCATGCACGCTTCATTTCCCGATGCCGCTCCCATCCAGAGAATATCGTGATTCCCCCATTGGATATCGAAATTGTGATAATCGCACAAAGTATCCATAATGATATGGGCACCCGGACCACGGTCGTAGATATCGCCAACGATATGGAGTGAATCGATCGTAAGACGCTGTATCAGATTGCACATGGCTATGATAAAATCGTCGGCACGACGGGTTGAAATGATAGTACTGATAATCACATTGATATAAGCATGCTTATTGGGCTCGATAGTTGATTCGTGAAGTAACTCCTGGATGATATAGGAGAACTCGGCCGGCAATGATTTGCGAACCTTCGAACGGGTATATTTGGAAGATACATTCTGGCACACCTTCACCAGCTGATTGAGCGTGATCAGATACCAATCGTCAATATCTGTTTCGGTAGCTTTTATCAACTGCAGTTTCTCTTCCGGATAATAAATAAGGGTACAAAGCTCTTTCTTCTCAATTTCACGGAGAGTGTGGCCGAAGATCTCGTTTACTTTCCGCTTTACGGCTCCCGAAGCGTTCTTCAGCACATGCTGGAAAGCTTCATATTCGCCATGTATATCAGTCAGAAAGTGTTCGGTTCCTTTAGGGAGATTCAAAATAGCTTCAAGATTGATAATTTCGGTACTGGCGGCGGCAATGGTCGGGAAGCTGCGTGAAAGCAGTTGCAGATAACGCAGATCGGCAACGATACTTTCGGGGGTTATATTACTTTGAGCAGTCATATGATTTACGATTTAACGATTTACAATTTTAAAATTCACCCTAAAATGATTACAGAAGAAACATGAGCAACACCTGGGCTATAATGACGCGGAGGAACATACTCAACGGATAAACCGTAGCATAAGCTACCGACGGATTATCCCCGGGAATGGTATCATTGGCATAGTTCAGCGCCATCGGATTGGCCATACTGCCACATAACATGCCGGAAACGCTACCAAAGTCGATCTTCATAATCTTAAAAGCAAAGAAACCCACAAGCACAGTAGGCACAACGGTCAGACCGAAGCCAAGGCCGATCCACAAAAGACCTTCGGGACGAAAAACCGTATCGAAGAAATGGGCACCTGCATCCAATCCCAGGCAGGCAAGGTAAAGTGACAATCCCAAAGCACGCAGCATCAGATTGGCACTACGGGTGGTATAAGTAATCATATGCAAACGGGGACCGAAAGTTCCGATCAGGATACCCACAATGATAGGTCCGCCCGCCAATCCGAGGCGAATAGGTGTACTGATACCGGGAATTGAAAACGGCACGGCACCCAGAGCCAATCCCAGGATAATACCTACAAACACAGCCACAAGATTGGGTTCTTTCAAGCTTTTAACAGCATTTCCAAGTACCTTTTCCACATTCTGAATGGCAGCTGCTTCACCGACTACTGTCAGGCGGTCACCCAACTGCAATGTCAGTTCGGGAGTAGCCAACAACTGCACACCCGAACGGTATACACGGCTGATATTGATTCCGTAATGATTACGAAGACGAAGAGCTCCCAACTTCTTCCCGTTCAACTCTGGACGGGTAACGACAATGCGTTGTGATATCAACTGGCTGTCGATGGCATTCCAGTCGATATCTTCTTTATTCCAATCCGTATTCTCTTGCTCGCCAAACAACACGGTAAGCGCTAACGCATCTTTTTCGGAAGTAACAACCAACAGGCGGTCACCCTCTTTTATGATCTTTTCGGATGTGGGAATACTGACATTACCGTCTCTCCACAAGCGGGAGATAACAAATTTGGGATAGCTCATGTGAGCGATATCTTTAATGCTTTTATCAAAAATAGCGGGGTTGTGTACCTGGAAAGCGGCAATATAGGTTTTGTTGGCATCATCTTTCTCCTTCACTTCAAGGTCTTCACGACGCACTAACAGTTTACGGATCAACAGAACAGCCAGAATGACTCCGATCACTCCAAGAGGATAGGCCACTGCACATCCCAGAGCAGGTGTACTGCTTTCAAGCCCCATCTGTTTCAGTGTCTGCTGGGCTGCACCCAAAGCCGGGGTATTGGTCGTGGCACCGCACAGGATACCAACCATATTGGGCAATGAAACTTCTGTGGTATAACTGCAAACAACCGTAAGAAGAGTGCCCAGAATCACCACGGCAATAGCAAGCATATTGAGGGTAACTCCTCCCTTACGGAATGAACTAAAGAATCCTGGACCAACCTGTAACCCTAAGGCATACACAAAAATAATAAGTCCGAAACTCTCGGCGTAGTTCAGCATCTGCGGATCTATGGACAATCCGAAATGTCCGGCCAGAATGCCGGCAAAAAAGACAAAAGTAACGCCAAGTGAAATGCCACAAACATGAATTTTGCCCAATCCAAGCCCAATGGCGGAAATCAGGGAAAGAACGACAACTGCCTGCAAAGCAGAATGTTCGATAAAGAGACTATATAACCACTCCATGTGAATAATTTACCAATGTATCCATAAGCCAATGTATCCGTGAAACGCATAAGGATACATTAGCGTCCGCAAAGATAGCAACTATTTACGACCTCACAAAGCTTTTATTCACCCACTTCATCCCATACCAGCGACGGACAAAAATAATTCCTCGAATGTTCTCGTCGAGAGCAAAAGCAACCCACATACCGCAAATGCCCCAGGCCCAGTAAATTCCAAATAAATAACCGACACCGACAGCAACACTCCACATCACAATCAACCCGACATAAAAAGGATAATTCACATCACCCGCTGCACGCAGGGCATTCGTCGCAAAAATATTAATGGGACGGCCTATTTCAAGTACCACATCAATCAGCAATACAATCACTCCCATACGGATAATTTCGGGATTGGAAGTCAGCCAACTCAATAGAGTGTGGCCTGAAGCCGCAATAATACATGAAAGAATCAAAGTAATCATTACCGACTTCTTCATCACATATTTCCCAAGCAGAAATGCTGCATGGGGTTTCTTCTCCCCTATCAGATGTCCGATACAGATAGCACCTCCCTGTGCCATGGATATACTGAATAAATAGACAAACATAATGATATTGACACAATAGGTGCGGGTAGCCAACGCTTCAACTCCAAGCATGTTAATGAAAAAAGTAATGACTACCTGCGATGAACTGTATGAAAGTTGCTCACCTGCAGAGGGCAGACCAACCCGCATCAAATTTTTCAGCTCTGCAAAAGGGAAAGGCCGGAAATAAGCCAAAGGGAAACGATGGATATGTTTGCGGAACAGAATAATAAACAGAATAACCATAGACACTCCCCTGCTGAAAGCAGTAGAGATTGCAGCCCCTTCTACCCCGAGTTCGGGAAAACCGAACTTACCAAAAATCAGCGAATAGTTACCGATGATATTAAGAATATTGATTACCACTGTTACCAACATCGGATATATAGCCTTATTGGCACTGCGTAAAGAAGCTGAAAGTGTAAGAGAAATGGCCTGAAAAAAGGCGAAAGCACCCACGATACGCATATAATCCATACCGTCAGCCATCAGTTCGGGTCCCAACCCCATCCATTGCAGAATGGTGCGGGCCATCGTAAACAGAAGCACACTGATAATCCCTCCAACCAATAAATTAACAAGTAACGACACACCTACCACCTGTACCACTTTCTTTTCGAGCCTCGCACCAAGATACTGCGAACAGAGTACGGACGTACCCAAATTGATCACTTCAAACACCAGAAAAGTCAGCATGATAATCTGATTGACAACTCCGACCGCAGCTACACTGTTATCAGAATGGCGGCTCAGCATAATGGTGTCGACCGCTCCCAGCATCATTATCAGTAATGTTTCAATAAAAATCGGAGCGGCCAGTTTTGCCAAGCGCCTCTTTATGCTCTCCTGTTGAATTCTGTGTGTCATTTTACCTTAATCCTTTTCGGGCTGCAAAGGTATTTAAAAACACTGAAAAAGCGGATTGACATATATCAAGAATATATCAATCCGCCTACAATTATTTCAATAAAGGTTCGGGTTATCTCACTCCTGTAAAGTCAACATAATTATCATGTCCGTCCAAGTATCCGCTCAGTACATTCCCCCTGATCCAGACATCATCCAGATAGGAAACATCACCGGGACCATAGACCATCCGGAGAGAATATTGAGAACGGTCTTCCCAATTCCAGGTAAAAGAGTACACCGATTCGGAATAACGTCCATTGGGATATTCCACACGAATATAATCTTCACCATGACGGTCCAGATAAAAATTCAACTCCTGATAACAATAGTTTCCGTCAGCATCATAAAACGTATCTGCCCAGGTACGACTGCAAAGATCGAGGGACTTGTTATAATAGGAACCGCCAATGTTATCATCGTCATAAAAGTCATCTATCTCTATCTCACATGAAGTAAGATTTACCATTGCCACTGCCAGCAGAAACAATTTTAAATATTTGAAAGCTAAAGTTTTCATATCGTATAGTTTTTTAGTTATATCAGTTTGATGTGAACAAAAGTAGGGAAACAAATGATCTCAGGAAAAAGAAAAAACCTACATCTTCGGAGGGAATCGCCTAATTAAAAGAGGGAAACAGGAGTAAGAAGACCGAAAGCTCTAAAAAGGACATATCAAACGTTAACAGAAAACGACAATTCGCTAAATAACGTTACAAAATGGAGATTTATATCCGAATAATTTGCAGATATAATCCAAATCCGTACATTTGCAATGTGTTTTTCATAGTATTAGATTTAAGGTTAACAAAGATTGGTTGCTCGTGAGAGTAGCCTTTTTTTATATCCGATAATCTGCACTCCCACCCTTTATATATAATTCCGGTTACATGCATTGAGAACTATGACTCATAAATCTGATTATTATACCTAATAAAAGGTATTGAACGCAAACCTGAAACTCGCTAATTTTGCAACCATTCATACTAAACATACGAAATGGACGTGCGTAAAACCTGTATCTTATTGCTTTTAATTTCCGGAATGGCTATTGAGCTATATGCCCAACAGTCCCAAAGAGTCAGCGGACAAATATGGAGCATGGCAGCAGACGCAAAAGAAAAAGAGTCCTTACCTTACGCCAGCGTTCTCGTCATCAACGAAAAAGATTCTACGCTTGTTAAAGGCACGACAAGCAACGCAAATGGGAAGTTTAGCCTCCGGTATCCTGCGTACAAAGATAAACGCTATTTATTGAAAGTTTCTTATACAGGAATGCAACCAGTATTCCATAAGTTAACAGAAAATGTTCCTGACATTCATCTGGAAAACATTGTACTGAAAGAGGGTATCGAACTGGATGAAGTAACAGTTACCGCACAAGTACGTGAAATAGAGCAGATAGGCGATACTACCATAATCAATGCGTCTGCTTATAAAACACCGGAAGGTAGTTATCTGGAAGATCTCGTAAAACGTATTCCCGGGTTGGAATACAACAGCAAAGATAAAACTCTGGTCTATAATGGTCTGCCCATTACTGAAATCAACGTTAACGGTGAAGCCTTTTTTTCCGGAAATAACAGTCTGGCATTGGAAAATTTACCGGTAGAACTGATCAATAAAATAAAGGTATACGATAAAAAAAGTGATCTGGAAAAAATGACAGGAGTCAGTAGCGGAAAAGAAAATTATGTCTTAGACCTGCAAACCAAAAAAGAATTCAACAGCACTTTGCTGGCATCGGGTAAAGCCGGACTGGGCAACTATAATAAGAAGGACCTCGAATTATTAGGTAACTACTTTAAAAAAGGCGGTGAGAACCTTTCACTGATCGTCCGTTCGGGTAACCGTAACATGACAACCAGTTACAAGGACAATATACAGGATAACATAGCACTTAACTTTGTGAAAAGATTCGGCAGAAATTTGACCATTAATGGTAATACGACTTATAATCATAACAATAACGGTAATAAATCGGCCGGATACTATGAACAATACCTGAGTACGGGAAATAAATACCAATATTCTGCCGGTGAAAGTACAAACCGAAACCATACCATAAACTCTATGCTTGCCCTGCGTTGGCAAATAAACGAAAAGACCTTTGTGAGCTTCTCCGGCAATCTGAACTCAGGCAGAGGGAACAACACCAATAACAACCGGCAAGCCGCATTCGACGAGAATCCCAATCTCGAAACATCAGACCCTTTCGGCAATATCGGTAATATCCCCGATGATATGCGGCTCAACGATATAACAATGAATTCATTATCTACAGACAAGCGCCTCCAATATACTTTCAATGCCAACATCACGCGCCAAATAAACCGAAAAGGAAGCAGTCTCAGCCTGATGGCACAATATAGTGACAGCAAAGGTAAAAATGAAAGTTTCACTATTTCGTCAACCACCTATTACCGATTGGAAAATAGCTTAGGGAATGACTCGGTTCTCTATCGGAATCAATATCAGCGAAGCCCTAACGGAAACCGGAATCAGAATATCGGACTGATATTCACTCACCCTTTTACAAAAAAAGTTCAAATGCAGCTCTCTTACAATTTGAACTATAGCAAACAGCAGAGCGACCGTAACACTTATAACCTATCCGGTCTGACGGATGAAACAACAGATCCTCCCGGCTATCTGCCTCCGCAGTATGAAACCGGATATACCGACAGCCTTAGTAACCGAAGCCACAGTCACACACTCGGACACGAAGTCTCTTTCCATATAAACTACTCCACCCGGGTATGGAACATTGTTACCGGACTATCGATTCAGCCTGAGCAACGCAGTCTGGATCAGAAGACAGGGCTGAGACAAGCTGATACTACCATGTATTCAGTCGGATTCCGACCGACATTCACCATTCTGTGGAAAAAAGGGAAAAGTCTGATACGCTTGAACTATCGGGGAGATACCCGACAACCTTCCCTAACCGACTTGCTTTCACTGACCGACAATAGCGACCCGCTAAATATCACACGCGGCAATCCTGACCTGAAGCCCTCATATAACCAATCTGTCCGTTTGGAAGCACAAAACATCCGAAAAGGTATATTCGCTACATTGAACTGGCAAAACGAGGTAAACAGCCAGACCCGTACCATTACTTATAACCGGCAAACGGGAGGGCGAGAGAGTTATCCGGTAAACATAAATGGTAACTGGAACATCCATGGAACACTACGTTACCAGAAACGCATCCGTAGTTTTAATATTTCGGCCGTCGGAGGAGGATCTTTTATCCAAAATGTCGGTCTCATCAATGAAGGGGAAAGTGAACAACCGGACCACAGTACTACCCATAACACCGGACTGAACGCAAATTTACGACTGGGATACTTCCCTAAATGGGGAAGTATCGACCTGAATGGGAACTGGCGCTTTCAACACTCTTCCAATTCATTGCGGCAGACAGATACGTACACCCGTAACTATTCTCTGGGATTCAATGCCTATGCCGATTTACCCGGCAACATACAATTAAAAACCGACGCGACCTATACTTTTCGTAATGGTACAAATATCCGGAAGGGAGAAGACGACCAGATAGTATGGAATACAGGTATCACCTGGCGCTTCCTGAAAAAAAAGCAGGCCGAATTATCAGTCTATTGGGCAGACATGCTGAATCAAAAGAAAAACTACAGCCGAAATACAACATCGAGTGGTTTTTCCGAACACCACACCCAACAAATAGGAAGTTATTTTATAATCTCGATGAAATACCGCTTTAACCGTCCTCTACACAAGCAGTAATAGCACAATTCTTTTTAACATAAATATCTTCCATAAAAAGTCATCTCATAAAATACAAACTACAACAACCAATAAAATATATTTATATTAAAAAGTTTACTATTAAACTTCAACAGCAGAATACCCATAAATGGGTATTGTACATATTTTAAACCGCATATAACTTTGTAACCGGATTAAAACAAATATTAATTATCAAAAAACCCATCATTAAACAATGAATAAAATTCAAACGTATATTAGCACGTTTATAGCAGTTTCCGGTATATGTTTCACTTCATGTACTAACGATAACAACATTGATTGGAATGGAGTGGAAGTGACAAATACTGAACTAAGAACTATCTTGCAACAAAAAGGATATACCTTTAATGCAGAAGGCAAACTGGTACAGGATGATAAAGTAAAAAGTACAACTTCGCTTGATCTATCGGGCACCAAAATTGCTAATCTATCGGGACTGGAAGTATTGCCTAACCTTGCTGAAGTTAATCTATCGAACAATGAGTATGGCCCCGTTTTCGACTTCTCCGCATTGCCCAAAAACATTACTGCGATTGATTTATCAGGTAATAAAATATATGATTTTAAAGGTTTGGTAGATGTGAAAATGGTAAATGATGAAATGAGCACTACTGTCTTACATCCACTCACCAAATTTTATTTACCGGAAACGGCCAAATACAATATAGAGGATCTGGTTCCATTCCATGCCGCCAGTGCAGCCACCGACATGCAGATGCAAAATGCAAACGGAACCCTGCAAGCCTATACCACCTTGCGTGATATTCCCGATGAATACTTCCGCACTTATCTGAAATCGAAGTTTGCAAGCCTGTTTACAAAAGATGGAAACCAGATTGACATTAGTAAGCCAATGGGCCTGACCGAACAAGGCAGCGGCATTAACATAGATGCCTGGTATGCGGATAATGAAAATATACATTCAATTGAAGGATTAGAATATTTTATCAATAATCCTTTCTACAAACCATTCTATGTGCAAGTTGAGTGCATGAATCATTGTTCGGTTGCTCATCTTATGCCTCGTGACAACCTTAAAGCCCTTTTCATTCTGAATGCAGAGACCCCTGAGGGCATTGATCTTTCACAATCTGCCAAGTTGGCAAGTTTCGGTTCAAGCAACAACAAATATTTGACAGAACTGGATCTATCAAAAACACTTGTCACCAATCAGGAAGCAACCGACTTTGATAAAACAGTCTCTAATGTACTACATGTATTCGATTGTGAGAATTTAAAAGAAATCAAATTTCCGGAACAGAGCAAAGGGCTTGTCTCTCAATTAGAACTGGCCAGCCTGCCTTCATTGAAAAAAATGGATTTAAGCTTTCTCCGCGGTTTTCAGGCTGTCATATTATTGCAACTCGAGAATTGTACCATCACTTATCCCAATTTCCAGTATGTCTATAGTGCAGCGTACGAAACACTAAAGCCACTGGCTGACGCACAGAAAGCCACAATCCTTATTTCAGAAAATGAATTCAAGCAAGAGGCATGTAAAACATTCCTTAGTACTTACAAAAAAAATCTAAATGACTCCGGATACAGAGACTACAGTGATTATGGTGCTCTCCGTTGGACAAAGAAGATTTAACAGCTAACAAGCATATATATATGTGTTATTTTTTATTTTAATTTTAAAACCAATCTTATGTTGAAAAAAGTTTTTATCTGGGGAATAGCTTTATTCGGAATGACAGCTATTTCAAGTAATGTTTCTGCAAGTGCAGCAAGTGACGTATATTCAGTAGCAACTGTTGCCGAAAGTCTGGAAGGTAACTATCAGGGTAACCTGATCCGAGTTTACATGAATGGAGAAAAAAATCCGGTTTATGGAAAGGTTGCCAATGTAACCGATAATGGAGACGGAACGGTCAATATTCATATTGATTCATTCAAAATAGGTTCGATGCCGGGATCGATTACGGTCGACGCGATGGACATCACTGTCCCTGCATCCGGAGGAAACTTCAGCCAGACCTGTGAAAGTGCCGTAAAACTCAAGATCGGTATACTCCCCCTATCCTATGATGCTTTAGTGGAAGGAGAAATTACCGGAAACTACCTGAAGTTTACAGTTACCGTAAATACTCAATATTCAGGTTCACTATTCGAAGCAATTGTTACATTTGAAGGAACAAAGTGAATTTTAGTGGAGCATAAAGTTTTTTATAATATTCTCCACAAAATGAACTAATGTACCATAGGTTGTTTTCTTGTCACAACAACAAGAAAACAACCTTTCATTCATATAAAAAAACAATAACCGAATATTCATTATATAAACCATAAAAAACTATTTTTCAAGATGAAAACAATAAAATTATCCTATATCATTCTTTGCAGTATCTGTTTATTTTTGGCATCCTGTTCATCCGACGAAGAAATAACCAAAGGAGGAGCTTCGGAAGAGCTCGTAAAGAAAGCAAAAGATTTTCTGACCGGAGAAATCGTATTGAATACCCATGCCACCCTGAATGGTGTCAATAAAACATTGCTTGAAAAAGGATGCCCCACCAAATTTAAGTTTGACTGGAGCAATACAGATACAAATACTTTCAGTGTGTCTCTTCTTAATTTCACCGTAGGCAAAATGGGGATGATCATCAACTTTAAATGTGACGTACAAACCATGCAACTCAACACATGGGAAAAAGACGAATATCCGGGTGCAGGCTGGATCAAATTCTATGGTGAGGACGGCTCTACTTGGGGGGAAGAAAAAGACGGCACTCCGGCCAATGCTAAAGGAAGTAGTGTAAAAGGCTATTATAATACCGACACTCACCAGATTAATTTTATTGTGGACTACAACATGATGAACGTTCGCTCGGAGTGTTTCCTGCAAACAATAGACAAGACGCGCATCAACAACTATGAAAAGGAGTTCGCACAATTTGAAAAAGACTTGGAAGAGTATAAGAAGAAACATGGGTTATCATAAACTGTGAATCACACACCCTTTTAGAAAAATGAAAAAAAGAGAATTTGTAACGATCACATGCCTGCTTCTGTTTATATGTACCGCCTCTATGGCCCAAACAAAAGTGCAACTCACAATACTGGAAGCAAAGACCGAGCAACCGATAATAGCGGCAAATATAGCATTTGCAGAAAATGATAATCCGGAAAAGACGTTGTATGCCATCACTGACCTGAATGGCAATGCCATCTTGAAGCTCCCTCGTCCCGGTACATACCATTACCACATCACTTCCGTAGGCTACATACCCCTGAAAGGAAAAATAACACAAGCAACCCGAAACCTGACCCTTCACATGACGGAAGATGTAATGGGACTGAACGAAGTAGTGATAACGGGTTCACGCACGGCACGTCCCATCAAACTTTCTCCGGTGACCACGCAGGTGTTGGGAGGAAAAGCACTGGTAGACGCCGGATATGGAAACTTGCAGCAGGCTCTGCAGCAGGAAACACCAGGATTGAACATACAGAAAGTAGGCTTTGGCAATGAAATAAGCATGCAGGGACTTGATGCACGCCATGTGTTATTCCTGATGGATGGAGAACGACTGACCGGAGACATGGCCGGAAACCTGGATTACGAACGTTTCAATCTGCATGCCATAGACCGCATCGAGATTGTGAAAGGTGCCAGTAGTACTCTGTATGGTTCGCGTGCGGCAGGAGCCGTTATCAATCTGATAACTAAAAAGACGAACAAACCTCTTAGTATCGATGCCGGAGTGCGTTACGGGCAAATGAACGAACGTAATTATAAAAATCTATCAAAGAGTGACTTCCTCTACATGTTCGAAAAGAATGCTGACCGCCCAAATCTGCAAAGTTGGGTCTCCGCAGGTTTTAAGCAGGGAGCATTTACCTCGCAAACAGATGTATGGTACAGCGAAAGTGATGCTTTCTATCTTTATCAGGCGGAAAATGACAAGAAGATATATACACAGGAAGCCAATCCCTTCCTACCTCACGATATCATTGTAACCAGTGCTACAGCGCGTCCGCCTATGGGAATCGAAGGAACCGAGCACATTTCAGCTTCACAAAAGGTTTATTACGATCCGAACAAAGATTTATCGGTTTTGCTCTATGGCAGCGCATTCTTCATGAATACATACGACCTGATACAAGATCTGACTTTTAGTCAGGCACGTGACTGGACGGGAGGAATCAAAGCCACTTACCATGTGAAGGACTGGTTTTCTGTAACCGGAAGTTTACATAGCGATTTTTATGCCCGCTTTAAACGACACGAACGCCGGAATGAACGGCAGAAGGTATATGAAAGCCGAATCTTGCAACCACGACTGACCATCACCAGCAATTACTTTAAAGCCCACCATCTGATCTTTGGAGTGGAACATATTTCGGATGACCTGACAAGCGACCGTTTTGTGAATCGCAAAATGACTACACGGTCACTGAAAGAAACGGAATATTTTCTGCAGGACGAATGGGAAGTGTCTAAACAATGGATGATTTCCGCCGGGTTGCGTACTAACTTTTCCCATGCTTTCGGATTCATGGGAATGCCCAAAATCGCAGCCAAGTTTTCACCCAACGACCAATGGAGTTTCCGTGCCAACTATTCAATGGGTTACCGTTCACCCAGTATCAAAGAGCTTTTCTTCAACTGGGACCATCTGGGCATGTTTCAGATAAAAGGCAACGAATACCTGCAACCGGAGAAAAACAACTACATGTCAGTTGGAGCCGAATACACCAACGACCGGCTATTCTTGTCCGGTACGGTTTACGGAAACTACTTTAAAGATAAAATAGAAGGAGTCTGGAGAATCTATGACATGCAATACAATTTTGAATACACTAATCTCAGCAAACAGCGCTTACTGGGCCTGGAGGCACTGGGACGTTGGCGCATGTTTGACTTCCTGACACTGAATGCCACCTACAGTTTTGTCAATGTGAGCAAACTTAAAGGTGTACAGGTTAACACCACCTCTCCTCACGCAGCTACAGCCAGTTTGGACTATAAGTACAATCGCAAAAACTATCGGTTGGGTGCCATATTCAGCGCATCATTTATGGGTAACAAGAAATTCGATGTGCAGGATCGTGTATGGATTGAGGAGGAGAATACCAGCAAGGATGCCTACTTCCGTTGCAATCTTCCGGCATATGTGCTGTGTAATCTGGCCGTTTCACAAACCTTCTACAACAAAGTAAAAGTGACACTGGGTGTCGACAACCTTTTAAACTATAAGCCCAAAACATTGGGTTCGGGAGTGACCATGTTCAATGTACCCGCCACCCCCGGTGCCCGCGGACACGTACAGATTGAGTTTATGATAGACGACGTAATAAATGCATTAAAGAAAAAGAAATGAGAGAAATGAATGTTTTTAAAGCTTTATGCTTGTCATTCTGCTGCATTATAACAACTTCGTGTGTAAAATATGATGCCGAACCGTTTACCGGTAAGACACTGCCCCGCACATGCGGTTATTCCACCGGTGTTACGAACGATTGGATTTATTTCAACTTACGTACCGGAGAGCGGTTTAATACCCTTTCACCTAATCAGGATATTACTGAAGGAGAACAGAAAGAGCGCACAGATTGGGATCTCGCATTCTGCGGATATCGCCTGCGCACCAACAGTGGTACCAGTGGCATCGGTCAGGGTGCTGCCGCTGACCTGGGATATGGAAGCTATGACAAATGGAAAACTGTTTCGCAACTACCCGCTGATTTGAAATGGACGGTAGACAATGATACTGAAGTATACGTCACAATGTCGCAAAATGACTGGAACAAATATCTGATAGAGCATGGGCTGGATTTTAATGAGAATCCGTGGTTCGACCCCAATACCGGTCCGGCTAAAACATTGACCAGCGCCAATCCGATATTGGCTGAAGCCATGAGTTTCGCCGGCCCCCCTCCGGTTTACACGCCCTCTTATCACACCTACGTGATACGTACCGCCGATGGTAAACGATATTTCAAGATACAAATCATCAGTTGGTATAATGCCGATTCGGAGATAGGCGACAGTGGCGGACAAATCAGTTACTATTGTGATGAATTAAATTAAGTATAACCCAAAATGAGACAAACAACAATGAAAAATCAAACCAGATATTGGTGGAAAACAATTGCTTCTTTTCTTTTAGTTCTATTTACCATGCCTTTGGGACATGCCCTAATGATTATGATGGAGCATCTGATCATTCCTACTGCACTCCATTATACGGCATTTGCCATGGGAGGAGTAGGATTGCTTATGGTTATCATCGGTGTCTTCGCACGAAACGACACGAAACAAACGCTTTGGGGACTGTTCGGTGGCCTGCTTTTTTGGACAGGCTGGGTAGAGTTTTTATTTATGTACTATGCCAACCGATATGGAGTACAGCCCGAAATGCTAAATGGAGAAGTAGTAACACGACCAGAATATCTGATTATGCCGACCTCATTCGGATTCTGGGCTATGTTCATGGTGCTCTATCTATTTAGTGTAAAGACAGGCTGTAACTTTATCAATTGGTGTCAGACGGCATTGTTCCGAAGTAAGAAAAGTGAAATCGTGGCACGCCCCATGACCCGTCATACATCTATCGTTACCTTCATGGAACTTAACATGATGTTATGGAGTTGCTACCTATTACTGATGTTCTGTTACGACAGTAACTTCCTTGGGGACCATCATCCGGTGACTATGTTGATAGGTATGGGTTGCCTGGTCGGTTCAGTGTTCATGTTTCGCCGACAGTTACGACTTGCCTCTTGGGGAGCAAACATCCGCATGGCAATAGCCACGGTAATCGTATTCTGGACACCGGTGGAAATATTGGGACGAATGGATTTCTTCAGCGAAATATGGGTTGATCCGTTAGGGCATCCAACAGAGATGATCACGATTCTGGCTGTTTTTGTCATATTGGCTATCTATTTATGGTATATAGCCTCTAAGAAAAAACAAAAAGCGGCACATCAACCCTCTCGGTAATCAACGCATCGCCAATTTATTCATAATCTTCGGGAACTGAACAGCGAAGATGGCTGTGCAACAAATAGCTGCCGTAGCATCCGATATGCCTTCGGCAGCATAAACTCCTACCACGCCCATCAGATGCGGAAGTATCAGAGCCAACGGAACCAACAAAATCACCTTACGGAGCAATGCTATGAAAATGGAAACTTTTGCCTGCCCCAGTGCGACAAACATATTCTGGCATGCCCGCTGCAATCCGAAAATCGTCATTCCTGCCAGAAATACAGGCATCACCCGCACTACGGTTTCTATCAGTTTTTCATCGGACGTAAAGGCTGAAGCGATGACAGACGGAAACAGGATCATCAGCAGAATCAAAATAAAATTGAACAAGAACATAAAGGTCATCACTATCTTAAAGCATTCTTTAACCCTCTCCCGGTTTCCATGCCCGTAATTATAACTCACAATAGGTACAAATCCCAATGCAAATCCGGAAAGCGGAACGCTGACAAAAAGCATGGCACTCTGCATGATCGTCAATGCGCTCACGTAGATATCACCAAATGTTTTCAGAGACCCATTCAAGACAAAGCCAACCAGACTTTCGGTACTCGCCATAATAAACGGTGAAGCGCCCAATGCCAGTATAGCACCCACTACTTTCCTATCCAATTTCATATATCGGGATTCAAGTCGCAAAGAAGCACGGCCGGATGTCAGAAAAACCAATACCCAAGCAGCACTGCAAGCTTGCGAAATGATAGTAGCAAGCGCCGCCCCTTTCACTCCCCATCCAAAAACAAAAATAAACAGAGGATCGAGTAGGATATTGAGTAGCGCTCCGATAACAATCGACAACATAGCGATACCGGGACGGCCCTGAGTATTAATAAAGGTATTCAGCCCTACAGAAACCTCTACAAACAGAGTACCGATCAAGTAGATCGAAAGATAATCCGTAGCATATCCGAGAGTCTGATTGGACGCACCTGTAAACAAAAGTACCGGCTCCATAAAAAGATAAGATAAGGCAGATGTCAGGAGCGTAAAAAGTAATAATAGCACAAAACCGTTCCCCAATATTTTTCCTGCATGTGAGCGATTGCCCTGCCCTAAAGCTATGGCTGCAAGGGGTGCACCTCCCCCCGCCACAATAGCAGAGAAGGCGGAAATCAAAATAATCAGAGAACCTGCCACACCGATACCAGCAAGCGCCTGTGTACCAATTCCGGGAATGTGTCCGATATAGACTCGGTCTACAATATTGTAGAGTAGATTTACAATTTGTGCAATTACTGCAGGAAGTGCCATCCTGAATACAAGCGGCAACATACGGTCAGTACCAAGCCTCTCTTCATATTTATCATTCATAACCCAAAAGCAATAAAAAAGCCCTTTACGTTATCGTAAAAGGCTGATTATTAATTCGTAGTGGGTACGAGAATCGAACTCGTATTACATGCGTGAGAGGCATGTGTCCTAACCGTTAGACGAACCCACCGACTGAAAATTAGATTCAAAAAAGAGCCAAGCAATAAACTCGGCTCTTCCCTTGTCATCTTAAAGTTGAGATTTGGTGCGGAAGCTGGGGGATTCGAACCCCCGGTACGGTTACCCGTACGTCAGTTTAGCAAACTGGTGGTTTCAGCCACTCACCCAAACTTCCTTTTTAACCGCATTTCCTCTCAAATGCGATGCAAAGATAGAGGGAACTTTTGAACTACGCAAATCTTTCTACAACATTTTTTTCACGGATTTTATGCGAAATAAGTTAACCAGCTAAGTTTCAAATGTTAAAGGAGAGAACTTTTTTTTCATACTCTCGCTCTCCAGGGCAGTCATTGGAGTAGAAGGAATCTTTTTACTTTGAAAAATTGATTTATATCAACTGATTTTCGTATTTTTGTCTCCGCAATCTATAATAACTTATCAATATATACATGATGGAAAACCTGAAAGAGACAGTGGATGCTGTTGTAAACTCCAGATATCCGGAGATGAACAAAGAGGGACGGGAACTACTGGCACAGGTCTTGATACGTAAAGAACTGGAAAAGGGTGAAATGTTGTTGAACGAAGGACAAATAAGCCGTCACATGGTTTTCGTCGGAAAAGGAATGTTACGGCAATTCTATTATAAGAACGGGAAAGATGTCACCGAACACTTCTCATACGAAGGATGTATTCTGATGTGCATCGAAAGTTTATTGAAACAAGAACCCACCCACTTGATGGCCGAAGCGTTGGAACCGGCAGTGATATACATGCTTCCCTACGACATCCTGCAAAAGTTACTGGAACAGTCCAAAGAGATCAATGCTTTCTATCGCAGAGTGCTGGAATATTCACTCATTGTATCACAAATAAAAGCTGATTCATGGCGTTTTGAAACGGCACGTGAACGTTATAACCTGCTTTTACATCACCATCCGGAGATTATCAAGCGGGCACCGTTATCACACATCGCTTCCTACTTGCTGATGACCCCGGAAACACTCAGTCGTGTACGTTCGGGAGTACTGTAAAAAATATTTTTTGATTTATATCAAAACGTAATCCAATTACATGCTGTATTTTTGTAGCAGTTAATAAATAGGTTGTTTTTTATAGGAATAAAGATTAGTTTTTAGGTAACAATTAAAAAAACAGGCAGTGTCGGAAATCCGCCACTGCCTGTTTTTTATAAGTATACCTTCCCCATCATTCATAAAGGTCGTGTTTCACCATCTCTTCGAAAAGTCTGGCGAGCTTCTCCACGATCGGTTTCACATAGCGTTCACCTTTTTCAGCAGTAGCTTTTCTGGGATCTCCCACTCCACTGTCTGCTGTCGCTTTATCCCAATGGCGGGGCACCCAGGCTACTTTCTCATTCAACGAAGCGATGGCAAACGGTTTCGACTTTCCGTCACCGGCTTCAGCCAGATTCACCAATTCTGGATGATAATACATCATCACAGCAGTTTCCGACTCTCCAGCATGATCGTCAACCTCCGCTTCAAAATACCCTTTGGGAGAAACCACTTCAAACCAGTTTGCGGCAGCAATCAGAAAATCGGGATATTCAAAGGCAAGATCACGAATCATCCCCTTAAAATTGTTTCCTCCGTGTCCACACAGGATGACCAGTTTTCGGAATCCCTGCACATAAAGAGAAGATACGATATCTTCCAGAATAGCCTGTTGAGTAGCATAACGGGTATGAATACAAAACGGCAATTCACGTTGTCCCGGATTATGCGCTCCAAAAGGTACGGGCGGCATCACCATACAACGTACTCCCGAACGTGCAAGTGCCATTTCGGCTGCCTCTACGGCAATATCGTGAGGAAGAATACAATCGGTAAGATACGGTAAATGCAGATTATGGGGTTCCGTAGCTCCCCACGGTAAGATGATAACGTCATATTTCAGCCCTTTCACCTTTCCAAGGCAGGATACTGAAAGATCTACTTCTTTATTCATGGTCTTCTTTTTTTAATTCAAATGTAACATCACAAAGATATGAATAAAAACATTCCGACGAATACCTGATAAGTAAAAACGAGTTCACCATAAAATAGACAGAGCCCCACAGAGTTTTTCCTATTTCTTCTCGATAAAACTCTGTGAGGCTCTGTGGTGAACCCGAGATTTAATTCATTATCTTTATTCCCACAAAATAAGTCCGCGGCTGAGTCGGTCCGTAAAAGTAACCTGCATCCCGGAACTCTCCTTTATCCAAGTCCTTTTGGAAACTATTGAATATATTTTGTACTCCACCATTCACCTGCATCTTGATATGATCTTTCAGCACAAAAGTATAGTTCAGTTTCAGATTAAGGTCCACAAACTGCGGGGTGTGCTCCATACGCGACTTCTCGATGTATCCCGCCATATGCGGCACAATCATCTTACCGGTATAAGTACCGGAAAGTGAAAAGTCAAAGCTCTTCAACGGTGCCGACGTGAAAGTGAAATAACCGTAATAATCCGGTGTACGAGGCATCCGTTTCGTTGTCTGTTCCTCTTCCCCTTCACTGGTCCATATCTCTGCCCGGTTGTATCTGCTGCGTTGCACTGTAAATCCCAATTGCAACTGTGCCTCACGCCCGTGAGCTACCTTCGCATCCAGATTGACACCATATACTTTCGCCCCGCTGCCATTCCGGCGCTCCTTTATCTTATCTCCATTCTCGTCCAGACCGATATCCTCGAGCACAAATACATGATGCAGATCAGTATAAAAACCTTCCAGAAGAATATTAGACTGCCAGTGTCCCATTGGGAACGACCAATCCACCGAACCACTGAAGCTGTTGGAACGTTCTTCACGTAACCCCTCAGCCAGTCGGATCTGCACCCCTTCACCTCCCACAGCTGTCACATGCAGGTCTTCATCGTAAGCCTGCGGGGCCCGGAAGCCGGTAGAGTATGTCAGACGTGCCTGCAAATTATCGCTCGGCTTATATAGAAAATTCACACGCGGGCTAAAGATCGGATGATCGATCAGGTTATGCTTGTCCAGACGTGCTCCCACGAGCATGGTCCAGCGGTTCAAGCGCCATTCGTTCTGTACAAATCCTCCGGCAATACGGACATCCTGCTGCATGTCACGGTGATACCCGGTCATCACATCGTGCAGAGAGTTATTCTGATACTCTACACCACCTGTAAATGTAGCAGGGGCAAAAAGACAACGGTCCATATTTCCCACATACATACCTCCCACTACCCAAGTCAGGTCGTTTGTTTTACCATACGCGTTCATATCCCGTTGAGCACCGTAATAGCTGTTGCGATCCGTATGCTGGATAGATCCATATACAGACATCTTATGCTTCTCTCCCCAATAACGGTCATAACTTAATCCTCCGCTATTGATAATATGTTTTGTTTGTTCGGTAATATCCGATTCGTGAGGTTGTAAATTGAATTTATTGCCACCCCGGCGAAATTCATTTGTTGTGTGATACTCCACATTGATGCGGCTGAAATAGTTGGGACGATAGTATGCACGCATCCCGAAAGTATTCATATTCAATTTGCCCAGTTCCGAAAAACCATCCCCGTCCGCATCATAAGGATTACGATTTCGGTATGTCTCATACAAAGCGATACCGTACGAATTATCTTTCGCAACCAGAGAAACGTTTCCTCCCATATATTGCTCCCACGACTTACCATTCATATTAGACATCGTGCTTGCCACCTGAAAAGAATTGTTTATCGGATCTTTTGTAATAATATTGATTGTACCTCCCACAGCATTGGCCCCAAACAGAGCCGATCCACCTCCGCGCACCACTTCCACACGTTCGATCATATTTACCGGAATCTGTTCCAGCCCATACACTCCCGACAATGCGCTGATGATAGGACGGCTATTAATCAGAATTTGCGAGTAAGGACCTTCCAATCCATTGATACGTACTTGCGGAAAACCGCAGTTCTGACAATTGTTCTCTACCCGCAGCCCTGATTGAAAATTAAGCGACTTCGCCAGGTCGGTAGAATTCACCGTTTCAAAAAGCTTGGCGCTCATCACGTTCACCACCACCGGCGCTGCCTTCCGGCTCACCTCATTCCGGTTGGCCGAGACAACCACTTCATCTGTCATAAAACTCTCTTCTTCCATCTGGAAATGAACCACCGATGTGGCCTCTGCACTGACCGTGATTGTTTTTTCCTGTGTTTTATACCCCATTACCTGTACACGGAGTGTATATTTCCCGGCAGCCAACTTACGAAACTCAAACTGCCCTTCTTCATTGGATACCGCACCACGGTTGGTCCCTAATATCATTATCGTTGCGAACGGAATGCTTTCTTCAGTGCCTTTCACAATAACGTGTCCGGCAATCATATTACCTTCTTTAATCGGATTGACTGCATACAAACTCATGCTTACACACGCAAGCACAAGCATAACTATATAATTTTTCATTGTTTGTTATTAGCTATGATATATAAAAGAGTAAAAGAAACGGAAAGGGGCTCTCCCCTAAATTTAGTTTAAGCCTGTTCGGCCGGAGGGGCACGCAAAGAAATTACCCGTAAATGTGTTTCTGTTGTCACCGGTATACTCTCAGGTATCTCTACCGTAAACAGCACCGGCCGTTCGGGTGTAAAATCATATTGCACATGGGCTTCCAGCGAATGGAATGTAGCAAAATGGGCAATAACAACAATATTAGATGTAGAATGTGAGTGAGTACCTTTATAGGGGTGAGAGTGCGCAATCATTACACCGTTTACGTAATGCACATGGGTAAACATCGTAATGCTCACCTGGTACGTCACGAACAGCGTCAACAACAGAAACGATAATAGAACTCTTTTGATGTATCCCACCTATTGCACTCTTATTTTTAAGTCGGCAAAGATAGTTATTATTTTCATAAGTATCTGCACATTTCTTCCAGATATTTCCGGTCGGTTTCATCAAAGAAATTCAGGAGATCACTGTCTATGTCCAACACTCCCCATACCCTACCTTCCTTTATCAGTGGAACCACAATTTCCGATCTGGAAAGCGAGCTGCAAGCAATATGTCCCGGGAAAGCTTCCACATCCGGAACCAACTGGGTTTTAGCTTCCTCCCAGGCCGTGCCGCAAACTCCTTTACCTTTTCGAATGCGCGTACAGGCCACCGGTCCCTGAAACGGTCCCAGTACCAGCCGGTCCTGCTTCACCAGATAAAAACCTACCCAGAAAAAATCGAAAGCTTCCTTCAAGACAGCAGCTACATTAGCCAAATTGGCAACCAGGTCCTCTTCCCCCTCTATCAGAGCCTTTACCTGAGGCAACAAAGAGAGATATTGTTCCTCTTTGCTGCCCGATATAAATGTAAGTTCTTCAGCCATATTCTATTATTTAGTTCCAAACAGATATTCATAATCCCTCTCTGCAGCGGGCTTCACCCACTCTTCGGGAATAAATTTCCACTGGTTCAACGCACGGGGATTCAGTGTGCCTTTCTTTTCGATATACTGCATCAGATAAAAACGGAGATCTTTATCCGTTGAGAATATGATACGCTCTTTCAGCTTTTCTTGTGGAATTCCCGATCCCTTTGTCAGTAGTTCTCCACCGCCGTTGCCACGGTAAGAGTTCAGTGCTACCTTATATATATGATCCATTCGGAACGGAGCACCGTCTGCCATGCTGACGATGGTCACTTTCTCTCCTTTCGGTTTAGTCACATCCACTGTATAAATGATTCCGGCAGCCGAATCGAAGTTAAAGCTGAAATTCTGGAACGAGGCCCGGTCTTCGGCACCCGCCGTACGTTTCTCCTTCAACCACAGCAAATGATCTTCCGGCGACTTCATCTGATTCGTCCACATATAATAGGATTCCTCCAGAAAATCTTTAATCTCTTTTCCCGATAGCTTCATTACATAAAGCATATTTTCATATTTATACAGGTTGAACATATCGCTCACGCGGATATCTCCTTTCTTTATCTCAGCATCAAACGATAGCGGAGCGGCAAACGAAATGTCTGCCCCCGAAATGTCGAGTTGCAGCGAATGGATAAAATCGATAAACGCCGACGAACCGAAATAGGCCGGACGAGTAGACAGATCTTCCGTAAACACACCGATTTTCTTCGAAACAAACTTCTCTACCGCACCATATTGCACTGCGAAATGTCTCATAAAGGCTTCACTTACACCATATTCTTTTGTATCCGTCAATACCCCGTCTATTTGTTTGCTCACCACTCTGCCGTCTTTCAGTTTCAGTGTCACATCAATGTCCGACACTACAATCCCGTTACTTGCCGGATCAATCACCAGCACGGAGTCACCCGCAACGTTCACTATCTTTTTGCACTCCTTGGCATGGTCATGCCCCATCAGTACCATATCGAATCCCGGCACATTCTTCGCCACATTCAACGATGCATTCTCGTTATACTTACCCGACATGACAAAAGCATCCTGACCTGCATGAAACAGCCCGATTACCAAATCCGGTTTTTCTTTCTCACGGATCACTTTCATCCACTTCCGTGCTGTCTCCTCCATATCGTCAAACCGTAGCCCCTGCCACAGATTCTCCGACAACCAGGCAGGAATAGCCGGTGTAATCATGCCCAGTACCACAATCTTCACCCCGTCACGTTCCAACACTTGATAGGGAGGAAGATGGGTCTTGCCCGTAGCCGTTTCGATAATATTAGCCCCCAGCACCGGAAATTTACACTCACCGATCCAACGATCGAATACAGGGCGACCCGTTTCTACATCATGATTTCCCATGTTTCCGGCATCGTATCCCATAAAGTTCATCATTTCGGCACACACATGTGGTGCTACTGTATCTATATAATTATAGTAGTAAGCCGAAGGCTGTCCTTGCAGAATATCTCCGTTATCCAGCAAAATAAGGTTCTCTTTATAAACTTCCCGATTCTTTTGCACCAACGCATACACGCGTGCAAGGCTTCCGCCCCACTCCTTCTGAGTGATAAAATTATAAGGAAAGTAATTACCATGCACATCGCTTGTCTGCACAATCTTCAGTTTCACCTCTCTCTCTTGTGCCGGCAATACACACACCAGACAAAGCAAGAAAGCACAAATACAAATCAATCTTTTCATCATAATAATGGTTTAAATTTGATTCACCACAGAGTCTCACTGAAAGGATTTAAATAGAGAATAAACTCTGTGTGACCCCGTGATAGTCTCTTTTTCTTATAACGGATGCGAAACAACAAACCTCGCCCCTCTTTCATAGTCAGGATCAATCCAGATACTACCACCCCATTTATCCACTGTCAGCTTACAGATCGAAAGTCCTAATCCGGTCCCCTGAGCATATTCGTTCAGCTTCTCAAACCGTTCGAACACCTGCTTCTGTTTCTCTTTCGGAATGCCGCAGCCCGTATCCGCCACAGCAAACAATACCCGCTTCTTCTCCCTGTCTACTTCAAACTGCAATGTGATTGTACCGTTTTTGGTAAACTTCGCCGCATTCGTCAGCAAATTGATAAGCACCTGCTGCAAACGCTGAACATCTACCTGTAAAACAAAAGAGTCGATCTTGGTTTCAAAAACAAACCGGTTACCCGATTCCCGGCGCGACATCTCTACCGACGACAACGCCTGCCTGCATAGCTGAACCACGTCACAGTCTTCCGGAGTCAGCGTCACTTTATCTGCCTCCAACCTCGAAAGATCGAGTATATCATTAATCAGCCGTAACAACAAATCGGAGTTCGACTGGATAATTCTGAAATAATTCCGCTGATCCTCGTCCGAGCTTCCACCCGAAGCCAACACGTCCGAAAAGCCCACGATCGCATTCAATGGTGTCCGTATCTCATGGCTCATATTAGCAAGGAAAGCACTTTTCAACCGATTCGATTCTTCCGCCCGGTCTTTCGCTTCATACAAATCCGCCTGCGAACGTTCCAAATCATCCTTCAGCCGTTTCGTCCGCAGATAGAAATAGATAGAAATCAGCAGTCCCATAACCAGGACACACAGAACGCCTACTCCACCCCAGATCTGATACCGGTATTGCCGATAGAAAGAGGGTGATTCGTTTACCAGCTTCACCGCCATAGGCAATGCAGCCACGTTTATCTTCTGTTCCTTCACTTTTTTACTATCCAGTAGTGCTTCCGTGCCTACCACTTCCACCCGTAGTGTCGTATCTCCGGGATTTTCCAACAACCGGGCTGTTTCCGCCGCCAGCTCTTTACCAAATGTCCGGAAAGCAGGCACTACCCCTCCGACAGCCCAATAACCCAGTCCGATGGAAGTAGCTGTAAATGTCGGTATGTCCGGAATCGCTTCCATCATCGAATACGTGGCATTCCTCATAAAATAGCCTTCGTTCTTGTCCACCCTCCACGTGCCTATTAGTACAGCCGTATGTTTCGGCAGTTTCCGAAGTTCGTCCACAATGGTATAAATGGTGTGTTCGCGCCCGTCCAGCAGAATCAGGTTCAGTTCAGGAAACTGTTTCATCTCCCTCCGCACATGCGCCTGCAAAGTGACACCCCCATAAGTATTGTCCGATATAAAAGCGATATTCTTTGTATCCGGATAGATAGCCCGGATCATGCGGATGTTCGATGCAATGTCATATTCGTACATAAATCCGCCACGTACCTGCCGTTTCAGATTATCTTCATAAAAATCCGATGATTCCGGCATCCAGTGTGCCAAATCTTTTTCATCATCCGGAAGTAGTACCACATTCCGGCTGGTCAGTGCGCACAACACGGGCACTTCCCCTGTCACCGAATCGTTCAGTGACAAATAAGAGGCCCATGCCTCCTGTCCGAACAGAATAATCAACGCCGGCTCTTGATTCCCCCGGTATTTATCTAAAATGTCTCTCATCACCCCTTTCCAGCGAGGAAAATCAGAGAAGCTCTTACAGTTCATATTTTCAATGACCACTCCCCGTTTGCCCCCTAATCTCTCATATTCATCCATAAAATCGGAAACATTGGCTGAAGTAGGATACGCTCCCGGATTATACGAACAGATCATAAGGATAGGTTTCTCTCCGGTAGCGGCATATCCCGTCAGGGGACGGCAGAAACCCATAACTACCAGAAGCAAAAAAAGAATATATTTAAGCGACACCGGCATATTCATCTGTTTTAGAGTGTGTGTATCCGTTTTTTATGCCCGCAAAGATACTAAAAGTTGATGGTTATAGTAGATTATTGCGTACATTTGTCGCTCAATGTCCTAAAAATAGTTTATGGAAATCTTTCACAAAATGATTTCGGCAGCGCTCAACCTGCCGGAAAAGCAAATCAGCAATACCCTCAGGCTATTGGCCGAGGGAGCCACTATCCCTTTCATCAGCCGCTATCGTAAAGAAATCACGGGCGGCCTGGACGAAGTGCAGATAGAAGCTATCAAAACGCAGTACGATAAACTCTCCGACCTCGCCAAGCGTAAAGAGACCATTTTCGGCACCATCAGTGAACAGGGCAAACTGACACCCGAATTGCAGCAACGCATCGATGCGACCTGGGATGCCACTGCCCTTGAAGATATCTACCTGCCCTACAAGCCTAAACGCAAGACCCGTGCGGAAGCCGCCCGTCAGAAAGGGCTCGAGCCCCTCGCCCTGTTGATAATGATGCAGCGGGAGAACAACCTCAACGCCCGGGTTTCCGCCTTCGTGAAAGGCGATGTCAAAGATGCCGATGATGTCCTGAAAGGCGCCCGGGACATCATTGCCGAGCAAGTCAGCGAAGACGAACGTGCCCGCAATGCCGTGCGTAACCTCTTTGCCCGTCAAGCTGTTATCACTGCCAAAGTAGTAAAAGGAAAAGATGAAGAAGCTGCCAAATACCGCGACTATTTCGACTTCTCTTCTCCCCTGAAACGCTGCACTTCACACCGCCTGCTCGCCATCCGCCGTGCCGAGGCCGAAGGTTTGCTGAAGGTCAGTATCACCCCTGACGACGATGAATGCCTCGAACGACTCTATCGCCAGTTCGTACGCAGCACCAACGAATGCGGACGCCATGTATCCGAAGCCGTGCAGGATGCCTACCGCCGCCTGCTGAAGCCTTCCATTGAAACTGAGTTTGCCGCCCTCAGTAAAGAGAGGGCCGACGATGAAGCCATCCGTGTTTTCGCCGAAAACCTGCGCCAACTGCTCCTTGCTCCGCCTCTGGGGCAAAAACGTGTCATGGGCATCGACCCCGGATTCCGTACCGGCTGCAAGGTAGTCTGTCTCGACGCGCAAGGTAATCTGGTACACAACGAAAATATCTACCCGCATCCCCCGGTAAACAAAAAAGCCGAAGCCGCATCCAAACTCCGGAAAATGATAGAAGCCTACAAGATAGAAGCCATCGCCATCGGCAATGGGACTGCCAGCCGCGAGACAGAAACCTTTGTCACTCACCAGCAGTTCGACCGTCCCGTACAGGTATTTGTCGTCAGTGAGCAGGGTGCTTCCATCTACTCCGCTTCCAAGATAGCCCGCGACGAGTTCCCCGATTATGATGTCACCGTCCGCGGCGCCGTATCCATTGCCCGCCGCCTGATGGACCCGTTGGCGGAACTGGTAAAAATCGACCCCAAATCCATTGGTGTAGGTCAGTACCAACATGATGTAGACCAGACGAAGCTGAAAAAATCGCTCGACCAGACGGTTGAGAACTGTGTCAACCAAGTAGGCGTCAACCTCAATACTGCCAGTAGTCATCTGCTCACCTACATCTCCGGGCTGGGTCCGCAACTGGCACAGAACATCGTCTCCTACCGTGCCGCCAACGGCGCCTTCTCTTCTCGCAAAGAGTTGATGAAAGTGCCCCGCATGGGAGCCAAAGCTTTTGAACAGTGCGCAGGGTTCCTTCGCATCGCCGGAGGTGAGAACCCACTGGACAACACCGCCGTACACCCCGAGAGTTATGGCATCGTCAATCAAATGGCGAAGGATCTTTCGTGTACCGTTCCCCAATTAATTGCCGACAAAGCCCTGCGCAATCGTATCGAAGTAGAAAAGTATATCACCCCCACTGTAGGGCTCCCCACTCTGAAAGATATTCTCCAAGAGCTTGATAAACCGGGACGTGACCCGCGCGACACGATACAGGTTTTTGAATTCGACCGGAACGTTCGCACCATCAATGACCTCCGCGAAGGCATGGTGCTTCCCGGTATCGTCAGCAATATCACCAATTTCGGTGCTTTCGTGGACATAGGCATCAAGGAAAACGGACTTGTCCATCTCTCCCAGCTTGCCAACCGATTCATCACCGATCCCACCGAAGTGGTCTCCATCCATCAGCACGTCACGGTGAAAGTACTGAGCATTGACTTCGAACGGAAACGGATACAGTTGACGATGAATGTCGAATAATGGCTTCAAACAAAGATTTCACCGCAGAGGTGAATAAACCCCCGGTACCTCCTTCAATTAGCCCCTAACAAGAATAAACGACAACCACTGTTGTACATGCTCTTATAGAAAGAGGTAACCGGGGTCAGACAGATCTTCAATGTCTTTATTTCTTCTTTGCGTCCCGTGTCGCCAGATAACCGATTAACTGGTCCATCGATGCGTCCTTCAGGATCACCCGCTTCCGGCGGTCCAGCAAATAGAGGCTCGGCGTGGCATGAATGTCATACAGCTGCCGGCTGCGGATATCCCCCGCCTTATTCCAGCCTACAATCCATCCCCGCGGCATGTGTGCCGACTTCACCAGCCATTCTTCTTCGTTCTCATCCGGATAGACAGCCAGCACGCGCAGCGTCCCTTGTTCCACCATCTCTACAAAAGCGGGCATCTCCTCAAATACCTTCTCAAATTTCCGGCAGTTTGAGCAGTCCGGATCATAGAAAAACAGCAACGTATACTCTGCCTTCAATCCGCTCATACGCCCGCTCTCACCCTTCGGGGTGACATACGCAAAATCTGCTGCCTTCATCCCCGGCCGGTTCTTGCGTGCCTGTTTCAAGCGATCCGCGGGGCGTATCTTCTCCCACTCCGTCAGCCGCCCGGATGCCACCATTTGTTCCAACACAGCGATGTAATAATCCTCGTTGCGCATCGGCGAGTTCGGTTCGTAAAGATACTTCTCACCCAGCAGGCAGAAACGCTTGTACGCCGTACTGTCTGCCTCCATCCTCACCATCATGGTATACAACGCCTTCAAATTTGCCTCCGGCTCGGCATACTTCAGCGCGTCGATGAAGTCGGCATACAGTTGCTCCGTATCCATGCCGTTCACCCACGCCGTATCATCCACCAAGTAGTCATCCCAATAATGTTTCACGTAATATGCCGCCCGATCCGCCGGCTCAGTCATCACCTGTGGTATCTCCGGCCGTGTGTAATGCACTACATGTACTGAATCTTTCGCCGCAGATCCAACCACCGGTTCTATTCTTACCTCTTTCCATTCATCCGTCCCCGAACAAACTTTTACCAGCAGCAGACCCAGACAAACCACCACCAGGGCCATCAACACTACCGTCGATACAAATGCCACCAACTTCTTCTTTATATTCATTTTGTTCATGCTTATTATTTCGCCACAGAGTCTCACAAAGACATATAGTACTTAATTCCATATATTAAGAAACTTTGTGTTACTATATAGCTATCGTGGTAAATCCGTTTATTGTCCCTCATCTTCTCCATCTTCCCCTCACCACCCACACCGCAGGCAACACATACACCTTTCCTTCATCATCCTTCAATCGTACCGCAGGACGATATTCTCCCGGTTTGAGTTCCGGAATAGCCGCAATCACCTTCTTATCCGAATATGTATACACAAGTTTGATCTCGATTACCTCCACCGGTTTCCTCTGTGCCACCAGACACAATTTAAAATCCTCCAGCGCATAATGTCTCAAATTACGTCCCCAAACCACCAACGGTGCCATTGGTGTGATCGTCCCGTCTTTCTTTCCGCTCAGCGGATCATAAATACCCGTAATCTCCGGAATATCCACACCTCTCCGTACCTCTTCAATCTTCCTTATTTCTATCATACCCTTCCTGGTTAATCGTTTATAGTTCATCATTCATCACGCTTCTTACCGGAAACCCATATTTCTTCATATCGTGCATCAAATACATCTGTCGACTGGGTTCTACGCAAAGCGAATAGCCATATACCGGACTTTGACTACTCCCCGTCCAGTAACGATGACCGTGCGGAACCACAATCCGGCAGCCGTTGATATGGCTCCGGTGTCCGCACAGCGGCAGGTATACTGGTACTCCGTCGTCACTCAGAAGGCAGATATTCGTCCGGTCCTCCTCCCGTTGAAGCTCCATCGGAGCAGCGGGACTGTTCATCAATGCCTCCATTTCAATACGCGATGGTAGCCTCCACCCCTCCGGTGAAGGGTCCAACTCATTAATCCGTGCAGGACTCTCTGCCGTGCCATCGTACCAACTGCCGCGACAGGGCGTAAAATTCTCCTCCCATCGATCAGTAGGACAGCCAAACTGAAAATACGTACCCTGATTAAGTGTGGTACCCACTTCCAATCCCAACGGGATGGCTACCTGTGCTAATTTCCCGCCTGCCGCCAGATTACGGTCCAGCCAATATTTACCCCGGATACGTACGTATCCACCTTGATAAATAAGGATATCGCGTACCACGCCCGTATCATTCACCAACGAGAGCACCGTGTGACGCGCTGCCGGAAATCCACCGCGTACCCGGTATCCTGCATTAGAATGTACCTTCACCGTGAACCGTCCGTCATAATGTCCCTGCAACAGTTCAGGTTCGCTCACCTCCACCCAGGCCGCCGCCTCATCGCTCACGATACGCCACGACTGGTTACTGTCCACACACACACTGTATGTCCTCACCTCCTCCCTGTAACCCGGTGGCATCTCTATCACCCCGCTATGTCGTGCACAAGGATCTTCCGGCGGATACTCTATATAATAATCAAAGCAGACACCCTGCATCAATAACAGATCTGTCGTCTGGCTGAAAGGATATGTACCCGTCTCCAACGTCAGAGCCAGCGAGCGCGAGCGCACATTGGCTGGTTTCGCTTCAAGATGTACTTTCAAGTTCTGACTCCCTTTCTGTTGCAGGCCCACAGGCGGATAGACCGAATACCAACATCCACCGTCGTTAGCGTTAGCACTCTTCACGCACCAACATGCCTGTTCATTGTCAGGGATAACGGTTAGCGTCACAGCCTCGTTCTTCCGCCCGGCACTGACATAGAGCCGACGACTGACCGTCAACGTGGGATGAATACCCATCACCTGCTGACGCACCTTGAGCAAGTGTACTCCCTCGCCATTCCCTATCTCAATGGTTGCCTCCCGTTCCACGGCAGAAAAGTTGGTACGAAACTGCATCAACAGCCGGTCCCCCTCACGGCGCACGGCAAGCCAGTTATCCGGTTCACCTTTCGCATAATGCACGCTTCCCGTATACCATTGTTCGCTACACCCCTTCAACTCTACCGGAAGATCCTTTGCCATTGCGTCCGTAACCAATTCTCCCGGAAGCAATGCATCCAATGTGGCAGAATCGGTCTTCTCATTTTCCTCGTCTGTTTCCGTACCGGCAGCTATCAACTCCAACGACGCGCCATGAACAATCTCCTGTAATCCAGTTTCGGCAATACAGATGCCGGCATGACCGGCAAACAGGCGATCCACATCATCACGATGATGTATCCCGCTCAGGCAAAGCGCATGGGGGGTGAATAGCACACAGAAGTTCAACATCCCCTCCTGTACAGTGCAACGCAGCCGCCATTTCTTTTTCCGTTTCAGCACATCCGCCTCAGGGTACTTGCGCACCAGATATCCTCGTCGGTCAAAGACCAACAAGACCGCTCTCCGGCACTCTTCCGACAAATAATCCATACGTTTCAGAATCAGACTCACCGGCCACTCACGGGCAATGTGCACCTTTCGGTTTACCCGCCAATACTTCACGGCGTTGTATGTCATCCCCGAAGCGATAAATGCCATTGTTGCTATTTCCGCTATATCCATAACTTTCGTCAGTTTGTGTTTTCCATTTTTCTTTTCACCACAGATTACACAGATTTTCACAGATTCTTTATTCATACTTTACTAAATGCAACCACACGGAGAGAAAAAACGACTCCGTGTGAATCTGCGTATTCTGTGGTGAGCCTTTACTTACTTTGCACGAAGCGCAGTGCCCTCCCTGCCGGCACGCTTCCTCCTGCCTGTGCCAGGCTCAGGTAAACTTCCGCCTTTCCCCGGTCACCTTCAAGCAGACAGAGAATGCCCATGTTACACCCGGCCTCAGGCAGGGTGGCAAAGCGTTGCAGATATCTCCGGGCACGCTCCGTATCGCGGCGCAACAAGGCTACTCCGGCAGCGTTGATGCACGCCACCGGACTGTCCGGATAAAGACGTCCCGCCAAGTCCATCAAGTCATTGAATTCAGCCGAACCTACGGCATGTGCTTCTGCCAAGCGGCAGAAGTCCGCCACCGAGAATGCTTCCGGTTTGCCCGAAGTAACAACCGACACCCCTTCTGTCATGCTTATCGATGGCTGCGCCGCCAAACTTCTGTCTACGTAGCTTACCTCGTAGTCGATGCGACGCAACTTCCCGAAGAAAGCTGACGACAAATAGTGATAGGCAGTCCCACCCGCCAAATCCATCAGCATTCGTTCGCGCCCGTCCACCACATCCACTGTACGGATAATGTCGAGTACAGACTCTTTGAATGCCATCTCCGACCCAACTATCAGATCGGTCAGTCCTTTCCAATCCTCCGCTATCCAGTTCACCTCAAAAGGCACTGTGCCGAAGCTTTTCTCCCGCCGGATATAATCTTTCAATGCCAGTGCGCGTTGTAAGCCCAGACGTTCGTTTGCCCGATAGTCACCGTCCGGAGCCGTATAACCTGTCAAACGAATACCTTCCAGACTCACACCCGGTGTTTCTTTAAGCGGACGTGTCACAGCCAAAAGTTTGTAAACAGCTTCTACAAAATTACGCTCATCATATTTCGTCTTCTGCCCGCGACTGTAATCCAACACGATGCTGCCACGCACCGTCTGCCGTACTTCCTCAACCTTCGGTGCCTCCGTAACCGAAGGTGACAAAAAGTCTACCCACGAGAGCAACATGCTGTCCGTAGGTAAGTTAACTTTCACCTCGCATACGGACAAGGGGCGTACCGAAGTAGACTTTCGAGTACCCACCGGGGTTATTTTCTGTCGTACGTTTTGTTTATTGTTCATTGCCGACGCCGTTTTTTTCTCCGGTGAGTCGGCACTGGCCTTCACTCCTGTCATTCCCGGAAGCAGCAGCAGACACAAGACTATGCTCAGTTCTCTTTTCATCTTATCTATTTAAAATCAATTTATTAAAAGGTGTGGATAGTCCGCTCACATTTACCGAGCCTCTCCCATCACTTATTATCAGTCATTTTAAACCACACTTGGAGTGTTATTCTGAATGATGGTAGTATTATCCGTCGTATACCCATTGTCGATTACATTCGCATTCGGAACAATCTGCACATCATTGATTGTCAATGTAACATGATAGTATCCTCCTGCATTCAATGCATCGACAAACTTAGTAACCGTGACCGTACGGACTTCGCCATCTACCGTTACCGAAATGGTCAATTTACTATCGGTCAAAGGTTGCGGAGGGAGCAAGTATTCATAAACCCGATTGCCGGATGAAATACTCACGTTCGGATTGTGTACATATCCCCCCGCCGCAGGGGTCCCTCCGGTAATCACGCCGGTAGTTATATCGACTTGCCGCTGAAGATAAAAGTTGGTTGAATTATTCTTCAACACTATGTTTTCTATTTTACATGCACGGCCTGACATCACATTGGCCCCTCGGACAAATGTAAGTTTCAACCGGGCATACGCATGTTTCATATTAAGAAATTGCACTGCTTTATGATCATTATTTATCTTCGGCGATCCATCTGTAGCCGCAGCGGTACCGTAACACACATCTTTAGCTACATCATAAATTTGAGCAACTAACGTCGCAGTCGTCGTGTTATCGACAAATGATACAGACTGGTAAGGGTAATATGCGTATAGACCCACCGAACGGTGATCCACCAGTATTTCTGTGAATGCGGTCCAACCGGCTGCGCTATAAGTATAAGGAGCATCATACTGAGGTGGATATCCGTTAGCATTCGTACGGAAAAGACCTAATTTATAAGTAGCAGTATTGATGACTCCACGCGTGGACACTCTCGTACTTAAAGAAGCTTCTGTAACCCCGATAGGCACTTGTCTATCGGTTGGGATAGATCCTTCTTCCTCCTTCCCGCAGGAGAAAAAGAGGAATAGACTTAATGAAAGCAAACAACATTCTAATACCTGTTTCATTGGACATACAATTTATCGTTTAACACATCTTATCGTTCTGCCATCAGCCCGCGCCCAGCTTGTGTTTATAAAGGCACTATTCGAGCCTTGAGAGGCATTAAGCCCTTTAGCTGTTGCTCCTGAAGGGATCCGGGACCAATAAAATGCCCAAGAATCGCTTGCTGATATAGGGTTGTTTATTGTAGTAGATGACTGATTTCGGCTTCCCAGAGCAAGCAAGAATACACCATTGTTCCCTCCAAACCAGAAACCTTTAGGAGAACTGCTATAGGTGACTCCCGCATTAATCAGATCTTGTAATTGTTCATCAGAAGGTGTTTCCCAAGTACCGGGAGGGACTACTTGGTAACAGGGATCATTGGCTGTAGAGTAATTTCCACTATTATATTTAGCTACACCAATATCAAGAGTATTCCATCCGATGAATCCTCCTTCTGTCGCACCACCATGATAATTTGTCTGAGAAGCCTCAAAGTAAAAATTAGATCCGCTTTTATAAAGATTTCCCCTTGCCCATTTATAGCTCCTCACTGATATATAATTTGGCACAATGCTAACCGTTATCTTATAATTACCGGCTGCACTGAATAAACGGTTTGTAGCACTAACCGTAATGGCGTTATTCATTTGTCCATTACCGATTTTTAAAGTAGTAAACTTAATTGTAAGTGTACGGTTACTTTGAGGGAGTATCTTATACACATTACTATTCACTGTGGTAGCATTCGGATTGGTCCATGCCACGTTCAACGTCCCGCTTGTCCCTGTTACAGGAAGAGTTGTCTGGCTCGCATTCCAGGTCACAGGGCTGTTGCTAAGTCCCGAGATAGTTGCCGCACACTGCTGAACCGTATTATTATTAAACTCTTTAGCCACTACACACAACTGAAGTTGGGCACACTGCCTTGAAAAACTAATGCCGCTCAACAGGCATTGCCCGCTTGCATTGGCCGTAACATTTACCCCGGTCTTCTGACACAACATGAAATCCTGGTTATGCGTCACTGTTGTCGACCAATTACCGGACAAAGCGGCCGGAGCTGTATTGGTTCCGTATGAATAGAAGACAAATGCATACGTCCCGGGCCTTAACACCCACTGTCCGGAAACACCTGCGGGAGTGGCTGTATTCGCTACAATCGAGGCAATGCCGGAAGCATTGGTACTATAAACCGCTGTACCCGCATAATTAGCAGCCGTTATGGAATTGTTTTTATAGGCTACAACCCGAAACTGCATATTGGCCATATTGCTACGCGTCTGCACCGGATTAACGGGAAGTAAAGATTCAATTGTCGTTTCTACATCATAGCCCGAATCATAAGTACTGTCCAAAGGCTGCACTATCTTTGTCAAAATCTCTCCGGAACGGGTAACCGCACCACCTAAAAACTCATCTACCCCATCTACTTTTACGTTGATAGATACCATCTCCCCATCTCCCTCTATCGGATCATGATGTCCCGAAGGAAATCTTTCATCTTCCTCCCTGTCACATCCTGTCACTGCAAGCAAAATCAAGAACAAAGAACATGAACGAGCCATTAGGCGAATCATACTTCTAAGTATTCCCGTTTGCGTCCTGTCAATTATGCATCTCATATTTATAATCAAAATTAGTATTCCCTTGAGTCCCGTAATCATTCACTGTCAAAGCATTCGTAGGTACCATCTGTATATCTGTAATCGTCAGAGATACATTGTAGTATGATCCGGCATCCAACGAACTGCCGAATCCCGTAATATTCAAAAAACGCACTTCACCGTCCACCGTCACAAGAACTGTTAATGTATTGCCGGCAAGTGGCTGTGGAGGCAGCAGGAAGTCATAGCTCAATTGCCCCCCGATCGCTATATCCACATTTGGATTATAAACATAGCCTGTTGCGACGGCAGTTCCTTCGGTTGCGCCGGCTACCGTAGCGATATTCAAATGACGTTGCAGATAAAAACTTGTATTATTAGATTTCAAAGTAATATTTTTGATATTACATGCCTTACTCTTATCATAATTCGTTCCGCGCAGCAATGTCAGTTTGAGCCGGGCATAAGCGTGTTTCATAGCTGTAAAGTCCACTTCCGGAGCATCATTATTAATCAGGCTTGCACTCCCCACAGGTAGCCCCTTCCCATAACACATATCTTTGTCCGCACTGTAAAGTTGCGCATTCAGGACGGCTGTTGTCGTATTATCTACAAAGGAAACGGATTGATAAGGATAATAAGCATACAAACTCACCCCGCGATGATCCACCTTCACTTCTGTAGAAGCCGTCCATCCGGTTGCTGTATACGTATAAGGCGCATCATACTGAGGAGGGTAACCTTTGTCACCGGTACGAAACAGTCCCAATCGATAAGTGGCGTTAGCAATCAGCCCACGCGTAGTCTCCGCACCGTATTCAGGAACAGCAACAGTCGATATTCCTATAGGAATCTGCCTGTCGGATAATACTTCGGATGAAGTATCCGTTGTAATCTCTGCCCCGCATGATATAAACAATCCGCACATGGCAATAAAAAACATATTATTAATTTTCATGACCAAAAACAGTTTAAAACAGAATTTGTATGTATAGTAGCCTCACCTATCAAGTCTCCCGAAGCCTCTTGGGGCGTAGGCCAGTCAACAGTAGAAACTCCATTCGCCCCAATGACGATTCCATGCGCCCCCTGTACGGTAATCTCAATCAAATATTTTTTCCCGGCTTCCAATTGAGACAATTTAGTAAGCGGAATCCCCAATGTATATACATCACCATCTACTGTAAGGTCTACTTTCATGCCACAGTCAGCTACTCCCAGAATGGTTCCGATCGATCCTAATGTGCAAGGCGCGATAAGGAAGCCCACCTCTACATAATCAGTTTCCAGTTCCGGAATCGTTTCGTTCACTTTCTCTGCGATTCCCGGCTCCGGAGTGGCTTCAGAGGCGGCATAAGTTCCGTTTGTAATATTCAGAGTAGTGTATGTCAACACATTGGATACTTTTATTTTTGACAGCTTAGCATCTTTGGTATACTTATGTCTGTTGACCTGAAAAACGACCCAGCTATAAGCATGCTCCATATTTAAAAAAGAAATATCTACAGGAGTTTTACTTTCTGCAGGCTGAGTAAAACTGGTCTCTTTGGCTATTCCGGTTCCCGGCCCATAGCACAAATCTTTCTCAGCCGAATACAGTTTTGACTTTAGAGGAATGGCCGTCCGATCCGTATAATCCAATCCGTTTTCCTTATCGGCATGATAAGGATAGATTGCCCAAAGGTTTGCATATACATCTTCAGCCAGTGACACTGTGTTTTCATCGTCAATCGGAGTCCACTTTCCTGATAGCTTGGTATATTTACAATTATTCCTGTCCGAATATTTCCGGCTGTTACCTGCATTCTTCGCCACATCGTCAGTCAAAAAGACCCCGATGGATTCTCCGTCATTAAGTGCGGCACGAGTATTGACCTTATACGGTTCGATTACACTCACGCTATTGACAGTGCAAGGTACGGTGGCATCATCGGGTATACCATCCATATTGTCATCCTGGCTGCAGGCGACCAAAACCAGTAGCAGACACCAAATCCTGATCAGATCATTTAAATTATTCATTATTCATTTTTTACGACATTACACTTCACCATTTTCAAAATTTTCATCTTTTGACGCATCTTATCGGGAATGCATCCCAATACCAATAATAGTTATTTTTAACAGCATAACTCTGATTAAACTCCAGATAATAGCAACGCTTATTACTGGCGCCCGTACTGCTTCTATAATACCCCGTTCCAGGCCAATAGTTTACATTATTTTTACCTCTGTTTCCCATTGCAGGCAGAAAAACTTTATCACCGCCAAAAAATCCTCCGCTCTTACCATTCATACTTCCAGACCTATATCCACTATTTCCCAGATTCTGTAACTGGTTGGCAGTCGGAGTACACCATGTTCCTTGGGGAGCAACCTGATAGCAAGGATCATTATTGGAAGAAAAAGAGCTTCCTCCATACGTATTATTACTGGAAGAGAGCGTATTCCAGCCGAAAAAAGATCCACCTTCTGTACCACTGTGATAACCACTTTGTGAAGACTCTAAATAAAAATTACTCCCACTCCTGTAAACGTTCCCTTTCGCCCACGTAGCTCCTCCCACAGTAATACCGTTTCCGGTTATCTTAACAGTTATCTTATAATTACCTCCTGCCACAAATTGACGTCCGGTGACATTAACCGTCACTCGGTTGTTGTATTGTATATTGCCAATTCTCAAAGTCGTGAACTTAATGGTTAATGTACGGTTGCTCTGAGGGAGCACCTTATATACATTACTATTAACCGTAGCCGCATTCAAGTTGCTCCAGGAAAAGTTTACAGCTCCTCCTGTACCGCCTGTTGAAAGGGCTGCCTGACCGGCATTCCAAGTTATGTTATTGCTATTCAAGTTGGATACAGTGGCTGCGCATTGTTGAACCGTATTATTAGAAAAGTCATTGGCCGTGACAGCCAGTTGGAGCAAAGCGCACTGACGCGTAAAGTTGATTCCTCCCAATGTAAACTCTCCTTTATTATCGGGAGCTACTACAACTCCTTCTTTCCGCCAAAGCATAAAATCCTGATTGTGCGAAACGGTTGTAGACCAATTACCGGACAGCATCGCCGGTGCACTATTCAGTCCATAAGAATAGCACACAAAAGTATATGTGCCCGGCCCCAATATCCATTGTCCGGCACTATTGACAGGAGTAGCTGTCTTGGCTACAATAGCTGCGACTCCCAAACCATTTGTCTTATAAACAGCTGTCCCCGCATAATTAGCGGCAGACGAAGCATTTGTTCTGTAAGCCACTACACGGAACTGTACATTGCCCAAGTAGGCACGGGTCGACACACTATTCTCTAATGGAATTGATTCCACTGTTGTCTCCACATCATATCCGGTATCATAAGTAGAATCCAAAGGCTGTACCAGGCGGGCAACAGTTTCTCCTGAACGCGTCACCGCCCCTCCGTAAAATTGATCAACCCCGTCCACATTCAACTGTATCGGAATCATCCGGCTTTCATCCACGGAAGGATGTTCCTCCTCCGGAGACGATAGATAAAACGTATCACTGTCCTGAGTGCAACTCACTGCGAAAAGAGAAAATGCCAGGCTTAAACCAATCATTTCCATGTACCGTCTCGTTCCGCCATTTACTTTTAGTTTATCTTTCAGTTGTATCATCTTTATCCTCCGTTTATGTTATAATTCCGTATCTACCTGAGTATTTCCTTGTCCGCCAAAATCATTGACAGTAACAACTGCCGATGACAGGATGATTCCCACATCCGTAAATGTCAGTGATACTCCATAATATTTCCCCGAATCCAAAGAACTGCCTAACGCCGAAATATCACAACTCCGAGTTACCCCGTCGACAGTGACAAGAATAGTCAATTTACTACCGGCAAGTGGTTGCGGAGGAAACATATACTCGTATGTCACGCTTTTATCGGCAGCAATATTAACGTTAGGATTATGAACATATCCGGTAGCCACAGCGCTTCCTCCGGTAGCTCCGGCAGTTGAGGCAATATCGAGGCTACGTGTCAGGTAAAAATTGGCATTATTCGATTTGAAAGTAATATTCTGTATATTACATTTCTTAGTCTTATCAAATTTTTCCCCGCGGGTCAGTGTCAACCTCAATCTGGCATACGCGTGTTTCATATTCAGAAACTCAACAAACGGATTGTATACACTAACCGGACCTCCATTCAAGGCTTCACCCACTCCATAGCAAATATCCTCTCCGGCATTGAACAACTGTGCTTGCAGGGTCAAGGTAGTGCCACTTGCCAGCCCGGCATAATTTCCGGTCGCTGTATGATAAGGATAATAGGCAAAAAAAGAAGCATTCCGATAATCTACCTTGATTACATTATCAGATCCCCACTCTCCTCCTGAATAAATATGCTTCACATTGAATAAAGGCGTATAAGTACCGGCAGTGGTCCGAAAGACCCCTAAAGCGTATGTATCATCGTTTATAATTCCGCGTGTTGAGGGCCTATCGTCGGAAGAAGCGGACACTACAGCCAGTGCCTTTTCTCCGGATACCTTGTCTTCTTGTTCACAAGAGACTAATACAAATAGGATGCAAATAAAAAATAATAGGTTTGTCTTCATACGTTTAATATTAAATTACAGTGCCCCTGATCCACTTTGTGTAGGATCCGATGTCCAATCTTCTGTTCCCACTTTACCACCATCAATAATGATCTCTGTTTCATCTTTAATAGTAGTGGCATCACCACCGTCAAAGCTTATTGGTTGCCAGTCTTTCGTGGTAACCTCCACTATATTAATCGGTATTCCCCCTCTGATATCCAACCGGACTACGTGGCGCTTTCCTGCTACCAGTCCGGCAAGATCCGCCTGTGGCACAATCACACTGAAATCACGTTCATCGATGGTCAAAGTCAGTTTCAAGCCAGACGCAAGAGCCTGCGGAACAAACAGATAGTTACAAGTGGTATCTCTCGCCGCTTCTCCTACCCCCAATCCCGTGTCATGCATAGGTCCGGAGGTTGGATATGAATAAGAAGTAACATTTGTTGTGTTTTGCAGACTCCCGTCTTTTATATCGAACGTCCCGGTGTCAACCATCGAGTCTCCGTTGTCCAATTCTATACGTACATTGGTTATTTTACACTGCAACGGATACCTTCCGTTACGAATCATCTCCAAAGAAAGCTGAGAATAAGGTTTCTCCAATAAAAAATTGATCTGTGGTGACAGATTATTGACTGTGACAGCCACATTGTCTTTGGCATACCACCAATCCGCATCCTCCGTGTAAGCTTGGGTCTTTAATGTGGTCTGTGTAACTGCAGAAAAAGTAACTTTTCCATATGGATAATAAGCACACAGACCGGCTCTTGCCCCGCCCACCCAAACAGAGGTCTCTGACGTCCATTCGTCATCAGGCTGATAAGTGTATTTCACATTACTCTGAGGGGTAACATAGTTAGCATCCGCTATCAAAAAAACTCCGATACTGCTCCCTTCAGGCAACGGTTGAGCGGCAGCTCTTGTAGTCACATCCGCCTTGAACGAAGTGAATACGCTTAAAGGCACACTGTCCGTTTTTTCTGTCGGAAATAAAGTTCTTTCCTGCGAACAGGCAACCAATAATATCGTCATTACATATATGGCAGCCACAGAAGTATTTATATTCATATTGAGTTTCATAATCATGCTGTTCATTTTTGTATAATCATTAAGGTTGGGGAAGCGGTTCGTAATCTATACCTTCATTCAGTATTTTCTCATCCCAGTCAGTAGTGGTTACGGTCACCGATTTAATTGCGATCCCTCTCAATTTCAAAGAGACAACGTATTTTTTACCACTCTCGAAATCAGAGAGATCGTTTATCGGAATGATCACCGTTGCCGGAAATCCGCTTACATTCACTATAATGCTAAGCCCTTTAGTCGGTTCAAAAGGGTCAGGCAATAATTTTGTAGGAATCATAAGCAGATCAGCCTGGTATTTTTTAGTAGGACTGTCTAAAACATAAGGAAGGCCTTTTGTAATGTTATATCCACCCCTGAATTGTTTCTCCGTATCATCCGGATGGATGCCAACAGTACCACTCGTAATATCTATCACCGCTTTTCGAAACAATGAGTCGTTTGCCAAAGCCACCGAATTAATACTACATGTAGCCGGATAAGCATCTTCGACCCCTATATTCAATACTAAACGTGAATAAGCATGCTTAAAACGCATATTTACAAAATATTCCTTAGCATCAACTTCCTGGTTAGTCACATAATACAGTTCTTTTGAAGGATCATAATCTTGCGTATCCATAGGAATGGTAGTACGGACATTATAAAGAGTATCAGCAGTCCCAACTGTCCCTTCCACATAGGGATAATACCCGCACACATCCGCCTTCTCGCTACCTAAATAAATGGTACTCGCCTCCGACTCGGCTGTCCATTGACTCTCACCGGCATTTAGCGTATATTTTCTGTTATTCACAGGCGTATAACTCGTTTCGGCAGCCTGCCCATGACAAAACAAAGCAATGGAACTTCCGGGCGTAAAAACTGCATCGGCACGGGTCTGTAGATTGCCTTCCACAATGGAAGCAGACGCAATCTCCAACTCAGTACGGGCTGTTTTGTCTTTTTTCCAATCCGGTAAGCTATCACCATCGCTGCACCCCAGTAACATGCAAACTAAAAAACTTATGTATAGTACTCCTTTCATAGTAGCTCAGTTTTAAATATGATTTTATTCAACAGGATATTTATCCCCGCCATTGACCTTATCATCTTCCCATTCCAATGCTTTGACGGTAGGCACGATTTCTGTTCCTTTGATCTTTAATCCGATAACATACTTCTCTCCCTGCCTGAACTCTCCAAGTTCGGAATACGGGATCTCCACGAGCATCTGTTGTCCATCTACCACAAGGCTGACAGACAGCCCGAATTGTCCTCCTTCCGCATCTTCCCGGTCTATTCCAAGCAGAACCGGAATCATCAGTACACGGCGTACATAAGATTCGTCAGCAAGCAATGTATGAGGTGAAGCTGCAGTTACTGTTGTCAAATCATAATTCCCTGTTTCCGAAGCCTGTATGCTTCCGTCAACGGCAATGTTAATAGTGCCTTTTTTTATTAAAGCAGAATTCATCAAGGTTATTTTACTAATTTTACAAGGCATGAAGTAGTTCTCACGACTGATCTTTAGCTCCACCAAAGAATAAGCATGCACCATATCAAAAGTAATCGCAGGAGTAAAACCATTTATCATTGTATTCAATGCATAATAGATATCTTCAGTATCCACATAATCCTGTGATTGTAATGGAATGACCGCCTTATCCGCATACGAATCTTTATAAGGGTAGTAAGCGCAGACATCAGCATCGTTACCCACTAAATAAATTGTATCATTAGCCGTCGGAGGTCCCCAATGACCTTCGCTGTAAACGTATTTACGGTTGTCAATAACTTTATATCCGCTTTCAGGTTCTGTGCCCGACAAAAAAATCCCTATGGCCCCTTCCGTCAAAGATACCGGATCGGGAGCTAAACGTGTAACTACCTCCTGCTTAATGACTGCCGAAGATACCTCGAGCGGTACTCGAAGTGCAGATGCTTTCCATCTCCCGTCATCCATCTCACTGTCATCAGAACAGCTACTCAATAAAATACCTCCCACCAGGATCAATAATAAACGTTTCATAATCTTCATATTCTAATTAAAACTGGTATCATAATCACCGCCACCGCCTCCGGTTCCTGTCTGCACCTCTGTCCAATCCCTGTCAATCAGGATTTTGCCACTCAGCAAAGTTAACTTTCCACCTTTGACAACCAATGACACAGTATATTTAGTACCTCTTACAAATGTGCTCAGTTTATCGGCCGGAATAGTGACGGAATAATCCATGCCATCCACCGTAAGTGTCAAGACTACGCCTCCGGAAAAAGTTTGTTGGGGCAGCAGCCAGTCAAAACTCGTATCATCTGTAACCCCTATTGCAAATCCGTCTTTTAAACCGGTCGTCACAGTGTGAATATATTGAGGTGTTTGTGTTCCGCTTCCTTCGGTTCCGGTACTGATGTCAACCGTATTGGCTGTGATTATATTTCCGGCAGAAGCCTCTATTTTTGCTTTCGTTATCTTACACGTGTTCGGATACGTAGCATCCCGTACCACAGACAATACCAAACGGGCATACGCACGCTTCAATTCAAAATTCGCAGTAGGAGTCTTTTTCCAGACTTCATCTCCCCCACTGACAGCAAAACGCATATCTTTCTCCGCCGCATAAGTCTGCATTGTCAGGCTGGCTTCTGTTTTCAACGAACTATTTTTAAACTCTACAGAGTTATAGGGAGCATAAGCACATAGCCTGGCGTAAGTGGCACCGACATATATCACAGTAGAAGCCGGCTTCCAGTTTTCTCCCGCAACACGGTTATAACGAATATTTTCCAATGCCGTATAATCCGTCTCGGGTAAACGGAAAATTCCTAATGTTCCTTCAGTCATTTCTACAGCAGTAACAGCACGAGTGTCGACCTCTGCACCGGTTGTAGCCCGGATTTCAAGAGGTATCTCTCCGTTCTCACCCCCTACAGAGTCTGCAACCTCTACTTGTGAACAAGAGCTCCAGCCTACTATTAAAAGCCACATCAGCCACAAGCGTCTTGCCAAGTGAGAATCCGGATTATGCGTATAAAGTCGTTTCATGATTCATCCTTCCTTTTTATGGTTCCGGATTATATTCACCATCTACCGGTTGATTATCCCACGGAGTATCTTTCACACTCAGTTCAAGTGCAGTACCTTTTAGTTTCAGGCTGATCTGATGAATAATGCCTTTGGTTAATGCGCCCAATTTAGTATACGCAACCGGAACTGTCATCAGTTGACCGTCCACCGTCAACTCCAGTGTCACTCCTGTATCTCCATTGTTGGCCAATGTACAGGGAATCATCAGTACATTACTTTTTATAGTCCCCGATTCAGGAACCACAATGCCATCTGCCTGCTTTGCCACATTTGTCCAATAACTGAACGCAGCATTGATTTTAGTCGATGTATAAACCGCTGTTGCCAGGTTCAGCGTAGCATTCTCAATTATATTCGCGTTCTTTATGGCTATTTTAGTTACTCTGCATGTATTAGGATAATTCTCCCGGCTAAAGACAAATTCGATTTGCGAATAAGCATGTCCCATGATAAACTCAACGCTCTTAGCGGCAGAAGTACCATTCACTGTTTTCTTACCTGCATATACCAAATCAAGTTCGGCGTCAAAAATCTGAGAAGTCAAAGAAACAGCTTCTTTAGTTGCCAAATCTAATTTCGTTGTTTTCTTATAAGCACACACATTGGCATTCTCTCCACCCAGATAAATTGTTTCCGTGTTGGGTTTCCAGCCGGAGTTATAGTCATACTGTATATTGTCTTTTTTTACATAACTGGTTCCGGATTCGCCTTCCAGAAAAACTCCGATCGAACCTGATGTAAGTAATTGTGGCGTGACGGCACGTGTCTGCACGTCACCTGTTACAAATGCAGAAGCAATCTCTAAAGGAACTTTTTGTTCTTCTACCGGAAAATCATCATTACCACAGCCCGCCAGTAAAATCAGCGATAAAGTGGCTATTATAATTGGTTTCATATCAGACTTGGTTTTCATTACTATCCTTTCTGTTACAATCAGTTATTAATCTAAAGTCGCATCGTTATCACCACCGGGTACAACAGAGGTATCCCATGGATATACTTTCACTCCCGAAATATCTACTCCCGTACCCTTGACCTCCAGGAAAATGGTAGATAAATACCCGGCTTTCAGAGCTTTCAAAGTCTCGTACGGAATCGTTACCGAATATTCACTTCCATCAATTGTCAATATCAGTTGGGTATCGTCCTCAAAATCCTGTGGAGGAAACAATTTGCTGATACTTACATCCGTACTCCCTTGGGCTATCCCTGCTGTCCCCATAGCAAGCGCAGATGTATCCAGCGTCCAACCGGAAGCTGTGCTCCCTCCCAACTGTCCCGCATCCGCAGCGGATTTACTGATATCCATGCTACGTTCCACATAAAACGTCTTTCCGCTCGTTGCGGGTTTCATCACAATCTTGGTTAACTTGCACTTCAACGGATAAGTCGAATGACAAGCAATGCTGAACTTCACACCGGCATAAGCATGCTTCAGCAAAAAGGAAGCAACCGGATTGCGGTTATTGACTGCCGCTAAAGGAGCATCGGCATAACAAAAATCATTATCCGCCGTATTATCTTTCACTGTCAAAGCAGTAACCGTACTATTATCACCATTAAAAGTGACCTTACCATACGGATAATAGACATGCAAAGAGGCGTCCGTACCGCCAACATATAGTTTATCTGCCAAACTCCATCCGGTTCCGTCGTGAGTACACTGTACATCATATTGTTGCGGAAACGTAGCAGTGTAAGGTGCCGTGCGAAATATTCCTATACTGGCATTTGACAAAGCAACCGCACGTGTTTCAACGCCATTATCCTCAACGGTTTCCACTCTGACAGGAACATACTCGTCCTCCCCGCCGTTATCCACCGGATCCATCCCTCCGTTGCTACAGGCAATCAATACTATTGCCATCATCATATTTGCCAGAATGTGTTTCATCTTTCTCTGCTTTCTTAAAAACATATTTATTCCTTTCTGTCTCTTTATTGCGGCACAAACGGATCACCGGAGTCTCTGACTGCCTCTTCTATCCATTCCTCCACATCCACAGTTCCTATCTCTACTTCAGTGGGACGAATAATGACATCTATCTCATACTTTGTCCCTTCCACCATTTTCTTGTTCGTACCACAAAGCTCGGCAGCGCCAATCTTACCTTTCATCTCCTTTCCATCTACCATTAGTGTAAAAGAAAGATCCCCGGTGAAGTCAGCAGGCACTACCATATAATCCAGGACGGCAGGAGCTGCAACGGTTCCGATAGTTATCGGAACGGTATAGCTGAACATCACCCCCTGCACTCCTCCTTCAACGATCCCTGTAAACAGATCCAGTGTTCCGGTGATCCGTAAAGCCGCAGAAAATGTAAATGAGCTGATCTCACCGTTCCCGGTATACTCTCCTTTATTCAGAGCCACATCCGTTACTCCCCTGATAAAATTGAATCTCAGGAGCGAATAGGCTCTGCGTAAATTCAGCGTTACGGCACCTGTTGTATTCGAAGCCTTAAAAGGGCAATAATAGATTTCTTTTGAAGCCGCATAGAGCTCACTGTTCATCACCACACTACTTGTCCGATCCTCTTTATAAGGATAGTAAGCCGTCAGTTCCGCCGGCCCATCGATCAACACCAGTTCTTCCCCATCCGTCTTCCAGTATGGAGTTCCATATGTATATTTTCTGTTATGAATGGCTTCGTAGCCATTCGCGATATCTTTTTTCTGAAAAATCCCGATAGCGTCGGTTGCTGTAGTAAGCTCAGCAGCCGAACGCGTAAGTACCTCTAACCGCCCTGTTGAAACTCCTCCTATGCATAAAGAAGTGCGCTCTCCTTCTCCTGTCCTTCCGTCATCCGGAACAGCGCAGTCATACTGCGAACAGGAGAAGAGCGCAACACACAGAAGAATGCAGGACTTCTGAAAACAATCTATTTTACACTTCCTTATTATCATCGTTCTCATTATCTTTTTATGAAATCATTCAATTCACTTCTACATCCGGTGGAGTTACTATCCCATCGGGAACTTTCCAATCGGTAGGGACAGTAACCGTTCTTATACCAAAACTACCCGCTCCGTATGCCTCATCGGGAGTGTCAGCCCCCTGACTCAAAACATCTTTAATAACCACCGTATAAGCATTGTTACGTCGTAAATACTGCACATCATTTTTATCGATATTAATATTCACCCGATACCATCCCTTATAAGGAGACTTTTCACATTGCAGCAGCAGACATACCGCCTGTGTCTGTAGCAGATAGGGAGTATGAAGGGTACGCAACACCTCAGTGGCATACAAACCGCCTATGATACTGAATTGCTCCGGTGCATTTTTTTCATTTGCATAGGTCAACGGCAGGAAAGCCATATCCTGCGGATCATTAAATACAGGTATTACCGGTGAAACATTACGAAGCATAGCCGATTTCAAGAGAACCGTCCCCCTTTTATCCTCAGCCACCCGGACATCTATGCGTACGGCGGCACGCAGTAGCTGTACACTCATATCTTTCCCTGCTTCTTTAAATGTTGTTCCGCTCATAAGTAAACTGTTATCCGTAACGGTATATGTTCTGTCCGTTATTGACTGCAACGGCATATCTCCCCGGAGTTGCACCCGCACTGCATTTTCAGTCTGTCCGGAGCAATAAGTATCAAAATCCATTCCGGGAAAATAAGCAGAAGCATTGGCAAGCACCAATACATTATAATCCGTATGATTGTCGATGCTTCCACTTTCCGGTATAATCACCGATATTTTCCCTGTCTTAGCCAGATGATTGCCATCGACGGTTCCCTGCAAGGAACCGGCATACAACCCGTTGCCATGTTCATCGTAAATGAAAAATAAGAGCTTTACATCATTTATCACACTTTCCTCCGGACGGGCCACAGGTATTTTCCCTCCTGTATCGGATGCCCTTGTTTCCGGATCATCAGCATCGGGGATGGTATAGTTCAGCGTGAAAGCGACAGGCTTGACAGGCTGCATATCACGTCCCTCTTCACTTGAACAGGCTGTAACCCCCATCAAGCAAAATACGCTTAGAAGCATACATCCTTGCCGTATATTTCTTTTAAATCGTTTCATAAGCCAACTAATCTATGTTTAATTATGCAGTTCATCTTCCTGGCTTCCTCCGTTTCCCCAATCATCGGGAGAACGGTCTACCTGAGTCAGTTTATAATGCACTGTCAAATTCTTTACTTTTATATAGAAGTCATCGTCATAAGCCTCACCGGTGGCAAGGTCTCCATAAGACTTTTTGGCCTTTACGGTAAGCGTACCCGCAGTGACGGTTATCTCATAGCGTTCATTAGAGATTACGGCCGACACTGCACCGTCAGATACCTTTACAGGTGCAACCGTCGCATTACCGTTAACCGGACTCGACGCATCAAAACTCAACTCCCAGAAAGGACCGAACGCGACATCGCTTTCTATGGGAATGGATTTCAGCGAACCTGCGTAACCGGATAAAACGAGCTTCTTTGTACCCGAAGAGAACCAGTTCTCACGGTCAAAGTCAATTTCCGTATTCACGTCTATCCAGTCAATCACTTTCACATAGATATTCATCGGTACCCCCGTAGCGGCATCGTCAGGATTGTCATACCCCGGACCCGAGACATTCATAATCTGAAAAGTGTACTTATGATTGCGCAATAGTTCAACCAGTTTTTTCGGATCGTCCGGATCCGTCAGATCAATCCGGTAATAAGTGACATCCGCATCGTCTCCATAAATTCCGCCTACCACCAAACGAGTGGTAGCCACTTTGTCGTTGCCGGCAATATATCCGGGCTGATCAAAGCCGTTATCCGAGTAATAAGTGTTTTCGTATAGATAGAGCGGTCCGGCAAGGGGCAAAGAAGACTCACTCTTCAAAAAAAGCTTGTCACCTATCGGGCGAACCCCTAATTTGGCGGGTAAAGTCGTTTTAACCACATTACGGGTCTTTTTCTCGTCTTCTGAACCTGCGGTAACCACTTCATAGGCCTCCTTTAACGGAGCCAACCTACCGCTATCCGCCGGGAAATAAGCATAAAACTCACGCAACTTAAAAATCACCTTACCATCGCTATCCAACAACTCACCCGGATTTCCCGTATGCGCGTCATCCACTTTTGCCTGTACAGCGGCTACCGAACGCAGCACCGGTACACTAAGCGTTTGTCCTACCGACTCTTTCGAAACAGTCACTCCTGACAAAAAACCATGCATAGGCAAACAGTCTATCCCGGACGGATTATTCTCCACTTTGGATACCATTTTTTCCAATAATGCATTCATCTCCATCCCTAAACCTTTATAGGCACCGCTACGCACCAACTCTGCATGGCTATTCGTAAATACATGCACTTCCAATCCTTCTCCCACAGGCATAGTCACCTGAAACGTATTTTTACCGGCAACCGGAGTTCCTTCGGATGCTGATTTCAGATACAGCCGGTTCCGGTCGGACACTCCCGGAGCAAATACCAATACGTCAATGCCATTGATCACCGTCTCTTTATTATCCGTCCCATCGGCTCCGGAAGCATAAGTGCGGGGAACATTCACACGGAGGTACATGTCTTTATCCGGGTTCTGAGAGATACTTTCGGAAGTATCATCCGAACACGAAACCAAAGCCACGGCCAGAAATACCATCAGTTGACATATCAGAATTCTTTTCATGCTATACTCTCCTTTTATCAGCTTACTTACATATTACTTTCTATTGCCGCCACTTTCCATCCGTTGACACGAACTTGCATAACGGGCTTCACATAATGTCCGTCAATCACCAAGTCAATATAATTGCCCGGAACAGAAGTCAACTCAATAGGAGCACAATCAAACGAAGCGACCTGTTCATCACGAATAAACACGTCTACTCTCAGGAACTTTCCTTCCGAAGAAAAAGAACCGAACCAGGGAGTCAGTACATTTCCGGTACTTTCTTCGTAATAACATTCAGGTTCAAGTATCACTTCGTCCGTATTTGCTTTATTATTATAATCTACACCACTACGCGTACCGTAAAGGTGGAACTTAAAATCTTCGGGGGAAGGAATAATACTGCTTGCGGCACGTGTTGCTCCTCCTTCTTCAACGACCTGATCCTCTACTGTCTGAGGAATCATTGTTATACGCGTACGGCATACGGCACGCACAAACGGAATAGTCACAATATTGCGGTTTTCACGCAGGCCGGCATCTATGGCAATGCGTCCGTACAACAGATCGTCTACAGGCCGGCAGATTCCGCTGCCGTCGGTAATTTCTTTTAATTTCACATACCCCTCTCCTATGGGAGTATCAGGAGTATCTACATAATCAATTGCCTCATCATATGTCCAGGCTATCAGTTCCAGACTGTCTATATCATCAAAGGTTTTCAAGAATCGATAAGGTTCGGTCAATCCTACTTCATCCAAACCTATTTCCAGTTCCCGATATTTATGCTTCTGTTTATAAAAATGAAGTTGCGTAGGAGTAGAAACCGTTTCAAAAAAACGATTGGCTCCACCATAAATATAGCTGAAATAGATGTGCATATATCCGGCACAAGCATCCATATCATCTTTAATACATGAATTCAGCAATAGGGCAACCCCCAGAAGTATCGGTAGCAGTTTCTTCATTTTAGTTTTGTATTCTTCTCTTTCCGAAAAAGAAAGAGATATAAACCGGAGCGGATTTTCCATCCGCCCCGGATCATATAAAAAAAGAGATTCTGATTACATATTTATATTGTTAACAACATATTTCCATGGCTTAACAACTACCTGTACAAGCATGTCAATATTATCCGAATTGATAGCATCTTCAATACTCTTGGCACCCAAAGTAGTAATAGTACCTGTAATATGATAGAATGTGTTGCGTTCGGTAATCTTCATTGAGGTTGTTTCGTCATCGCTATAGTTGGCAACATCAGCACGATAGTAACGTTTGTCGTTAGGTTTAATCGTAATAGCAGCTTCTTTCTTAGCTTGTTCCGTTTCACCTCTCAACGCAAGTTTATACGTCTCATTCGTTTCCAGGAACGCAACCAATGCTGTTACATTATCAGCCTTATCCCAGAAATCAGCAGCCAATTTATCATAGGTGACAGATCCGTCAGTAGAAGTAGCACCTTGGAAAGTGCCATCTGCCAAAGCTTCTTTCAACATTTGCTCCGTAATAGTCGGTTCAAGCAGGGTATGTGTACCGATATAAGTAGCCTGGGTAACTACCACAGTAGCACAACCGGCATTATCGGCATAGTTAGGAGTTACATAAAAATAAGGAGAATATAACTTGTCACTCTTAACGTATACCATCGAAGCAGCTGCAGGAGTACCTCCATCAGCCAGCGCCTTTTCACCAACAACCCATGTCAGACGATATTCTTTCGCGTCAGCATTGTATTCTCCCTTATTCAATGCAGGAGTCGTTCCAGGAACCTCCGCAATAGTAGGCGCAGATTCTTTCTCACCTGCAAATGCTTTCAACCAGCCTTCCACATCCCAGTCTTTAGCAGTTGCATCCGCGCTCTGCGGGAAATACCAGTCACGAGTCTGTGCTGTGAACGGAGACACACGTCTCGGGATACGCACTACGACAATACCATCAGGATCTTTAGTACTTGTCGGATTTTCCCATTCTGCATCTTTGATTTCCATCTTACCATAAGCCTCGTATACGGGGTTGGTAGTAACGGAAGCATTAAAGAATACTTTCGCTAATTCACGATTCAGAGGAATCGAAACTTTAACGGTAGATCCGTTCGGGATATTCGGGTTGGTAGGAATAGCCGATACACCTGCCATGATATACTTCTTAGTCTGCGTTCCGTCTTTAGCAACGGTCAGATCATTCAGGTAGCTCTTAGACAGATTAGAAATATAGGCACGGATAGCGGCTTCCGATTTGTCAGCCTGGTGTGCCAGTGTCTGAGCGGTAGCAAGGGTCATCTGAGGATCATTCACAATGACATAAACGCTATCTCCCTGACGTACGCCGTTAAACGTACACATATTTTTCTTCGTTCCGGGAGTCGCAACATCGCCCTCACCAATTGCGGTTGTCACACCAGTGTCTTCCGCACCATTGTCACCTGCCACACGCTTCACAGTCCAGTCACCTACTTTCGCGCCTTCATGCTGCGGATCATTTTCTTTGGCAAACAGATAGGCCACATACACGTTATTTTCAGTGCCTACTCCTTCTATTTCACCCTTATCCGCACGGGTGGCAGGAGCTGTAGAATTGGTAAAAGCAATGCTGATAGCATCAATCAATTCACCTTTTTGACCACCATTGTCAATTCCCGGTTCATCATCATTACTACATGCAGCCATTGCAAGGGCCGCCAATGTAAACGTAAATAATTTGTTTAATTTCATGTTACTAAAAAATTTAATTATAGATATAAGTTCGAATATTTTATACTCTTATCCGCTTTGGATATTCCTTTCTCCCTTCCGAATCGCGAAGGGTGAAAGGCAGAGAGAAAAAATGCGGATACTCCCTGTTCCATCGTTCTGTTAACTGTCACTGTCTGTTTCGTTAATCAAAAATTCCTTTCCATCACTTTTTAATTCTATTATTACCATTCACTAATTAATTTGAACTATATATTATTGCATTAACTTCAGCTTCTTTCTTTCGGTCAGCAATGCGGGAGCGGTGGCATCAGGTATATACAATGTCATGCCGCAATGATCGCCAATCGTAAATCCGCCCCGGCTCTGTGACATAAAGTTCTCCGTAGCCGCTTTATAGACTATCGCTTTCTCCAAGGCCTCATCAAAAACGGCAGACTCTTCTGCGCTTCCAATCCTTTCCACATAGGCCGAAGCGTCATAAAAGAGATGTTGTCCATCCGGCAAACGATCAAAACTCTGTAAGCCGCTACGGTCTATCCACTCCCAACGTTCCACCCGGCTCTCGGCTGCATGAAGTTGCGACTTCAACATTTCCAAGCCGTTAGTCCGGATCACACTGATGGTAGCCGAACGGTAATCCCCTTCCAGATTGTTATAATAATCATAATAGGCGGCAGCCACTGCCGACAGATCCGCTTCCTTTTTATAAAGCAACGGAAACATTTGTTTGTATACCGGAGTGAAGCCCGGTGAAAGCATCTCGGCCGATGACCCGACCACATATTGTGTTTTATCTTTCAGTTCATAGGCTACCTCAAGTCCGGCCATGAAACAACCTTCGAAAAGGATGAAATTGAACTGGCCATCCGGGATGGCTGATGCAAAATCCTGTAAAGTCATTTCAGAATGATTATCCTTGACAACCGAACGGGTCATACCGCCCGGAACCACTGCCGTACCTACCGGCAGCCATCCGCTGGTATGAGAAAATACGATCAATCCCGGATCAACGGAAGGATACCGGGCCATAGCCTCATTAACAACCCGTGCAAATACGGAGGCACTGGCTGAATTCTCCTGCTTATACTTAGCCAATATTTTTGTTACCTTTTCTCCCTGTTCATCAAAACAAACCTCTAACAAGCGGGTACTATCCGCTCCTTTTTTATCCTGATAAATCAATAGATGCCCCGGAAACCTGTCCCATGCCTCTGCTAATGCTGACAATTTTTCGTCGGTCTCATCGGCTAAATCATTATCCCCTCCCATATAAACCAAAAGGGTACGATCAGACAGACGTTGCTCCAACAGACCGTCCGCTTTCTCACCGACTACACAACCGGCAAGCAACAAGCAGAGCATATATCCTATGTAATACATTCTTTTCATATTCTTATTTTACGTATCTAATACGACATGACACTCGCCGGAGCTTCGGAAAATATTCCCGCAGCAAGACTCCGAATGTTTTCCCTTTATTCAGCGTTTTCAAAGATTTTTTCCGTTGATTGTTATCTTTTACGGTACGCAGGATTGAAAGAATTTCATCACGCTCCGGAAGGTCGGAAAGTTCTATATCTTTCTCAAACTGTTCCCAATCTTCGCCTACCCATTCAACTGCGATCTCCATGCGTTCGCCATATTTATTTTCAAGAAACTCCTGAAGAGCTTTGGCACGCTTCTCGGCCAGACGTTCGTTATTCAAGGCATATCCTTCCGGGGAAGAGTAGCCGGTAACAGTGACTCCCGATATGGAATTCCGGTTATCCCGCTCAATAGAGTCCACCTGATTAACGAAATGCATCCAAGAGGCACGGTTCAACTCATGATCGGGAAGAATGCGCATTTCGTTAGTAGGGAAATAAATATCAGCTTCATATCCCGCCTGAATAGGAACCACCTTCCTATGGGAAGAGGCATCCGCAATCACAGGTGGCTGTTCAGATACATCCGGAACTACCCGGACGGTGTCACGAATCACAATAGTATCCACCCGCTCTACAATCAATGGGGGTATCTGCTCTGTCTGCATGGCAAAAGGTACCAAACGGGCATCACAATTGCAATTGGTATCCCGCATCCACACTTTCACATCTTCCATCCATGCCGCATAAGGAACTTCGATTCGATAATGGATGTAAGGCAAGGCGTGATCTCCCTCACGAAGCACAGTATAAGGAGGAATCTTCTCCAATCCCGAAGTAGTGCCCAAGGCCCGGCGTCGGCGATACATCAAATCGCTTTGAGGCCCATTGAGCACAATGGGAGGCAGCGACAACGAATCGGCGGCATTGCCCGAAGAGAGTAGCGGAAACAGATAGACCGTACAGTCCGGCGCCAGATGGACGCTGGTCAGGTCGACAGCCAGATCGACCAACAAGACAGAGTCCCGGCGTTCCAAACGATACACCTCTGTACGGACAGGCTGCGTAGATCTATCTGCCGCTAACACTGATAGAGAGATGAAAAATGAGAAACTTATGAAAAAAGCTTGCCTGATATTCATGTCTTACCCCTCCCCTACTTTAAAAGATAGATAATGGACACACCAACCTTGGTAGGGCCTACATAACCGGTCCGGTAATGATCGACACGCTCACCGCAGGTAGGACAATAAAACTTATCATAATCAACTTGAAGGTATCCCAAACCGATATCGACTCCGATATTCACCCGGTTACTGATAATCCACTGATAACCATAAGTAACCCCTCCACCATACAACTGACCTTCAAGCCGATAATCCTTCAGGATGCCAAAAGGAAGGTTACCGAAGTTGAAGATACCTCCCGTAGCATGCACGCCCAAATAATGCCCCTTGAAAACTTCACTCAGCCAGTAACGGTATTCTACCTGCCCGACCAAATGTTTCATTTTCCGGTTTTTAGCGTAAGTAAAAGGATTATATTGAATAAGACCGGCTACACTCATCTTTGAACTAAAAGCATATTCGACTCCTACATTCGGAGTAGCCGTGGCCCAGTAAAGACCATTGGTAGTCAAGCCCCATTGCTGAGCGCGCCCCATACAAGGAAACGCTAAAAGCAAAGCAACAACCACCCCCAATGTGCATAGTACCTTTTTCATATTTATGGTTTGTTTGATAATTAGGGGCTCTTTCTTATAATGAAAGGGAAAGCTTCAGAATTACCAACATAATCACCTGTAAGACAGAAAAATAAAAGAGTACCGATCCGGAAATGTTTCTGATTTTTTTTATTTTCAGAAACAATTGCAGGAAGTATGAAAGTAAAGCACTGATTCATAGAGCATTGCTTGATATTGACTCAGAAACGATTTCAGAAACATAGATGGAAAGGGCCGTAAAAGAGCAACACGAAGGATGATGTACAACCTGCATATATCTGATTATAAACAGATTAATCATCCTTGTGAATAAATAACGGCATGTGCCTGAAGCAGTGGGGACGGGCAGATGAAAACCGTTGGAAAAGAAATAGCGAGAAACCGGTGTATGCTTTCTTAGAAGAGTCTGTAGACAAAAAGAAGGTGTACAGGAGGATGTTTTTTTCTATATGGAAAGAGAAAATAAATAATTGACAGCAAAAACAAAAAAAACTAAAAAAAGATTTGCTTTATTAATAATTTAATATGTATCTTTGCAAAAGTTATTTGAGATCAGAGGGTATCTCACGGTTGGCCCTTTCATTATAAGAAAGAGTTTTTTTTGTCCTTTTCTCACCCCCTCTTTACCGAAGACAGTTTATCACTAACCGATTGGCCCTGTCAAGCCGCGTAGTATCTATACGATCCAAATAGATGCGTGTAGTCTTCTCCGATGTGTGTCCCATGCAGTCACTGATGACCGAGACAGGTATATCGTTCGCATGAGCAAGGGTCGCCCAGGAGTGGCGGGCCACATAAAACGTAAGCGGCACCTCCAACCGAAGCCTGTCACCCAATTCGCGGATCTGTTTATTAAGCTTGCGTTGCTGTCGGCGGTAATCCTGATAGCTGTCACCACGGCGGAGCATCGGGAGCAGATAATCCGATGAAGAATCGGCATAGCGGTCAATCAACTCACGCAAACCGTTTTCAACTCGTATCCGCAACTCTTGTCCCGTCTTCTGCCGTTTATAGCAAAGGTAGTCTCCTTGCAGATTTTCTTTATTAATATAGCACATATCTACAAAAGACATTCCACGCGTATAGAAACTGAACAGGAACAGATCACGAGCCAACTGCATATCGGCACGGGAAGCAGTCAAATCGACTTGCTCGATCCGTGCAATCTTCTCGCGGGAAATGGCACGCTTGGCAGTCACCTCTTCTTTAAGGTTCAGCCTCCGGAAAGGTTTCTGATCAGTATAAACCAAGTGGTCGGCACAGGCGCGATTGTAGATGGCACGCCACTGGCGGAGGTAAAACGAAATGGTGTTTGGCTGATTGCCCCGGTTGCGGAGGAAGTCGGCAAAGCGGTCGATTACTTCGGGAGTCAATTCTTCGAACGAGAAAGGACGGTCACCCACAAACAACTCGAACGCCCGGCGGGCACTACGGTAATTGGCGGCTGTGCCCTGACGCCCTTTATTTTCCAGACCGGCTATCACGGAGTCGGCGTAGACCAGTACCTGGGTCAAATCATTGTGATAGTTGTAGACGCGTACAATGTCGTCCACCGTATAAGCACTCCCCTTCTCCGCTTCCAGCGATTCGCAAATAGCTGTCAACTCCTTCCTTATATATATAAGGTATTCGTTGGCTTCGCGAACAGTGAGCAGGCGACGGCGATTGCCACCGGTATTCTCTACCATTTCTAAACGGGTGTTGAACTCTGCCTCCCAAAATCGGTAAGGCGTATAAATCTCTCTTTTCTTTCGATGGCGTATGATCTGTATCACGAGTGGATAGCTGCCATCACGACCCTCGCGCGAGCGATTGAGCCGTGGAGTGATGGAGGTCATCTTCTTTTTTACTTTTGAAAATTTTGCAAAAGTATAACAACGTCCACTATCAATATGTTGGCAGCTTTTTGACTTCACTATCTTAAAAAATCTTATACATTTTGTTTGTACTCCCCTCCATGAAGAGAGGAGCAAATGTAGCCCAGCCCCCGGAAACAACCTAAAAATAGCCGTTGCATTTTTGCAACACCTCTCTTTTTCAGGGTGTCGCAAATATGCAACACCGGATTTCCATCGATGAAATGGGCTATTTTTGAACTACCTGCATGATTTTCTTTATTTCACCGGGAAGAGAAAAAAATCTGTCCGGATAAAAAAGGCATGGATATTATGGGGTATCATATGATCTAAACTTTCGACTACCCGATTAGCACAACAAACAATAACCTACGCCATATACGCGATATATATGAAAAGTATATACACGATAAGAAAACATGAACCCCATATTACCTACTATTTGTTAATCAGAAGTTATCGAGACTTCAACTATAAATAACACTCAGAATGCTTTCCTTTCATTGAAAAAGCGCAGAAGCAGCACTTATCTTTGCACTGCAAAGCGTAATGTTTGCTCTCGTAGATCAATCGAATCACTTATTTGGCAATAGAATCTGAAAATTGTCATTTTGTATTTTCTATAGCTTATAGAATTCATTTTTTCCGTCCAAGTTCCAAGGTTAATCAAAAGAAGCTCAAGAATCCGTATCAGAGTAAATCGAAAAGAAAGCAAATAAGGCAATACGCAATCCACAAAATCGACATACGTAACCGATTGCAATATAAAAGATAAATATAATTCCAATTATAGATCATTTTCATATATTCAGAGAAGTCATAGACGAGAAGCAACCAGAAAAATATGCAGTGTTTTATGCCCCTTTTCCGAAAGAAAAAAGAGAGTTATCGGCTGCAAAGCAACTTGCCACCGGTTAGATGTTAACTTCCTGCCGGCACAAAGCTAACTTTCTGCCGACAAAGAATTAACTTTGTGCAATTACAAAGTTAACTTCCTATAGATAAAAAAGTGGATATCCGGTTCTTTTTTACTACCAAACTCTCTTTTCATCTGTCTTTATATCCCCGCAAAGCCCCTATTCCAAGAAAACGGAGCATTGCACGCGTCAGCAAAAAAGGAAATATCAAAGCAAATAGTTAGAATTTGAAGGAAAATCAATACGTCCTCTACACACTCTCAGAAGAGAATCCACCAGCCAATTCATATTTAAGCAAATCAGGAGTTCTACTTATCAAAAACATTTCTGAAAGTTTTCATTTTTTATCTGTATCTTTGCCCCAATTATATGCGGCCGGAGAAACAAATCGGTTTTAGCAACATAAACGATAGCCTAATCGTCATCAGAATCACCACCTCCGATAACCAAAGAAAGGCTATAATAGACTTACTCATTGGGGTAACTGTACCGTCTCAGGACGTGGTGCACTGCCATTGAGTAAGCAGGCTTGTGGTGAGCCTTGATGACGTATGGCGGGCGCACTACGTCTTTTTAATATATATATGTTTGAATTGATTTTGAAATTATTCACATTTATTATGGGGGAAAAAGGACGCTGTGAGAGTTTTGTCCACGGGACTCGCAAACATTGTGCGAATAGGACATAACCAACATCTGACATTGAAACCAAACATAAATATGAATCTTAAAAGCCTTCCTTTTCATAAAAGAAACGAGTATCTGCAAAGAAAATACCACCAGTTCAAGAATATAGAAAGTGCGGAACAACAAACGATCTATTACATCTATTATAGTACAGTGGTCTGCTTCAGTATCGGAATCCTGGCCGATCTTTGCGTCTACCTCATGCGAAATAACTTATTGCTGGCAATATGCAATATACTCTCCCTGGGATTATTTGCGTTATTCACTTATTTACTGATTCGGAAAAAAGCCCGGATCGTATCTCTACTAAACAGTGTTTTCTATACGATACAAGGCAATATACTGATCTCGATGTACAACCGTATCTACCTACCGTCGGAAGAAGCCGGATTCTTTTTGTCGCAGGACCTGATTATCGGAATGGTGACCTGCGGACTGGCTTCCATTTCCGTAAAACGCCACACGGTCATAATCCTATCCCTCTCACCGGTTTTACTCTACCTGGGCATCGGACTCTATACATCGTCCGGCCTCTACCTTATGAATTTTCCCAGCCTGACGGTAGCTTATATTTTTCCTCCGGTAATGCTCGCCAAGTTACAGGAAATATTGCGAAGCATGCACCGGCAAAAAAAAAGGATGACTTCCGAACTAAAGCTATGGGCGGCTTTCAACGCCCTGCACCTTCAACCCAGCAACAAAGAAATACAATTCTGCTGCCTGATATTGGAGAACAAAACGACAGAAGAGATAGCTGAACTTCAATATATAGCCCCTTCGACTGTGAGAAGCAACCGGAGCCGGCTCCGACAAAAATTACAGATAGGGCAAGAGACTGATTTACAGGAGTATTTATCAGAATTAATAAAAAAAGATTTCGATTAGTTGAAAAATGTAAATTAAAACCTCTATATTTGTCACCGACAAGAATAAACGACAGCACGCTTTAGACAGAAGTGAGCGCGTTTATGAATACATTTAATTTAAAACTAAATTTCCCCAACTTGTTGTGGGAGATAGCCGGATATAATTTCCCGTCTCTATTCGGGAAACGGGCTATACTCTTTATTTTCATAGCAATATCTTTTCAAGTATCCGCCCAACGTATGGCCATCAAGACTAATACGCTGGAATGGTTAGCGGCATCTCCCAATCTGGGAGTGGAATTCCCGCTAAACGATTGGATGACAGCCGAAATTTCGGCATCGGCTAATCCCTGGAAGATTACAGATAAACTTTTCTACCGTCATGGGCGCGTACAAGCTGAAGCTAAATATTGGCTTCGGAACCTGCTGGCGCGCCATTACATCGGTATCACAGGATTCTATTCCATGTTCGACGTAGGAATAACCCCCAGGGCATATTATGGAGATGCCGTAGCTGCAGGTGTCACGTATGGATACAACTGGATTCTGTCACGCCGCTGGAACCTTGAGGTTTCAGGCGGTGTGGGTGTGGCACGCTACAGGTTGGTGCGTTACCAACCGGGAAGCACTCACGGTGAACCGAATGAATCGGGATGGGCCCCCATACCGGTTAAACTAAGTGTATCTTTTATCTATATAGCCAAATAAAATAACCCTAATGAATATCAAAAGATTTTTGCTATTGGGGATAGTGACCCTATACGCCATTATTCCGGCATGGGGACAAGCCCAGAAAGTAGAAATACGCGGAAGCGTAATCGATGACGAAGGAGAGCCTGCCATCTCTATCGTAATCAGAGACCAGAATGAAAAGGGAGATGTATACGGCATCACAGACCTGGACGGAAAGTTCAAGATCATGGCAGATCCCAGTACGACCCTCCATTTCTCGGGCTTTGCCTACGCATCAAAAACAGTAAAACTTAAAGGAAAGACAACGATAAACGTAGTGATCTCGTACGAAGCATCGATGATTGACGAAGTGGTGATCACCGCCAAAAAAGTGGTGGACAAACTGCTACCGGAACCAACCGACATCGAGATCGTCGGAAATCAATACATCATCCACCCAAAAGTAAAAATTCCCAAAGAAATGTATAAGCCGAACACACGTATCGTAGTGCAACCGATGTTGGTGAATATTACCCGTAAAACACAGAGCCTGTTCCGCCCGGCAGTGGTGACCGGAAAGGAGTATGCCATCACATTGGAACGAATGATGGAATTCGACCTGAGCAGAGACCCGTTAGCACCTTTTCAGGAGAAAACGCAAAAGATTGATAAAAATGAAGTGATTGCCTACGTAGACTCCCTCTATATGGATAACCCGGACGATGAATGCCGGTGTGACATCTACATGTATCTGGTAGAATATAAAAAACTGGCATACAAAGATACAGTAGTGATAGCCAAAGGTACGGTAAATCCGATGCGTTTCTTTACGTACCAAGCGGATGGCATGAAAATCAGAGATGAAAAATACATCCCTAAACCTCAAAAACAACAAAGAGGCGACAGAGGAGAAGTGAAGCTGAACTTCCTGATCAACTCGGCAACGATAGACGAAAAGGATCCGAACAACCAAAGAGAACTGGAGAAAATGCGCTTGCGCCTGCAAGAAATAGAAAACGATCCGAACTCGGAATTCCTGTCGTTTTCCGTCAAAGGAGTATCGTCGCCAGAAGGTCCGTATCAGTCGAATCTGAAACTGGCACAAAAACGCACGGACAGTACGCTGAAACGTATCTTTGGTTTTCTGAACGGAGGTACTATAGACGCGATAAAAGACAGTACATATACAGAAGGAGTGGTGGCCTCATGGGAAGAGGTAGCAGAATTGATGGAACACGACTCACTGCCTACAGACAAGTTACGGGAAATCATCAATTGCTATCCGGACAACATGGCCTCGCAATACAGCCGGATCCTACGACTACCGGAATACCGGAATGTCATTCTAACGACTTACTTACCACGGCTGCGCCGGGTGGAATATAGTTTCAACTATTCGGTGATGAGATTACTGAACGATGAAGAAATACGCATAATGTATAAACAAGACTATAAAAAATTGGTACCCTATGAATTTTGGCGGATATACCTGAATGCCGATAATGACTCTACACGGGAAGTAATCTGCCGACAAGCACTGGAACAATATCCTAAATTTATGATTATGGCCAACGAATTGGCTGCATTACTGATAGAACAAAAGAAAGCAGACAGCAAATTGCTGGAACCGTTTGTCAGCAGATCGGCTCCCACAGAACTACTCTGTAATCAGGTAATCGCCTTAATGGACGAAAGAGCTTATAACCGGGCGGACTCCATTATAGACTTTTTGCCGGACAACGACATGACACAAGACGTAAGAGCCATCGTTGGAGCTTACAACGGGCATTTTGAGGATGCTTATGAACGGTTCGGAACACAAGGCGGCATAAATGAAGTGGTATTATTAATGGCCATGAAGCAAAATGAAGAAGCGTGGGAAAAGGCACAAGAACTACCGGATGAACCACTCAGCTATTATCTAAGGGCGGCATGTGCCAACAGGTTGGACAAAGTGAGCGAAGCATATGCTTTCATAAAACGGGCCCTGAACGAAGATCCGTCACTGAAAGAGATTGCGCAGATAGACGGAGACGTAACCGACCTACTGCAACAATTGGAAGAGGAAAAGAAAGAACAGAAGGAAAAAGCGGAGAAAACAAAAGAAAAAACCGAAACGGAAGACACCGAAACGGAAGAGAACGGCTTGAATGAAGAAAGAACGATAAAGCAATGAAGAATATGAGAAAGAGCTATAAAAGAATCCTGCTGTTAGGAGTCGGTTTCGGCTTATGCGGAACTCTGGCAGCACAAGAGCAAAAGCAAGATTCAACAGCGGGAAAAAACAATATAGAGGCCTCAGAATATTTGATACCCAAAAGAAAGGGAGCGGAAAAGTTCCATTCGAAGAGAGGGTCGGAACATCTGTTTTTCTCTGTCGGATCGGGCATCGGTTATCTGTTTAACGTAGGAGGCGGACAAACCGCTCACGGACCACGGGCATCATTCATGGCAGGCAATTGGCTGACTCCCGTCATAGGATTACGGGCCGGAGGGGAATATACACAATGGAAACAAGGAAATACGGATATGCATCTGGCAGGAGCCAATGTAGACTACCTGATCAATATCAGTGCATTTGCCGCCAGATACAACCCGAAGCGGGTATTCGAAGTGATCGGCGCTCTCGGACTCAGTTATCAGGCCACTATCATAAAAGACCAAAAAACAATCCATTCATACGGATTGAGGGCAGGATTACAAGGGAAACTGAATGTATCGTCTGCTTTTAACCTGTTTATCGAGCCACAACTGGCACTTTATCCGGACCGGGTGGACAACCAGCCATCGTGGAAAAGATATAACCTGGCAGGATCACTAATGGCAGGTATTACTTACAAACCGGCAGGATACACTACCCTGACCTTCCTTAAAGGAGGTTTTGCCTCACTGGCGGCCGGCACGGGAAACACCGGAAATGTATTGTTCGACACGGAATTCGCTTTAGGTAAATGGTTCGACAAAATTAACGGAATGCGGATCAGTGCCGGCAGTAGTACCGCCTTTTTAGATAATGAAGAAAGCGGAAGCAACCGCGATTTTAATATCAGCCTCAACATCGACTATCTGTGCAACCTCACAAGGCTTTTTTCCGACCGGGACAGCCACGTGTTCAACCTGACAGTGGCAGGTGGCATCGGGAGCTATTTTCCCGGAACGGAATCATCATCTTCCATCATCCTGAACGGCCGCATCGGACTACAGGGAGAAATCAGGTTGTCGGCGCATACCGGGCTTTGGCTGGAACCCCGAATCAATATATTTAAAGACAGAAGTTATCGGGCTGACCTTCAGGAACCCATACGGGGAACAGTGGGGTTAATGGTGGGAACAACGTATAAATTTTAGAATAAGATTCACCCCCACATACTTTATGCTCTCTCTTATGGACAAATTAATATAAACCTACATTGATGCAAGTGTTATAATGGCTGTTGTACAGCTTTTATTTTGTTTTGTTTGTGTTTAATAGTGCGCAACAAACTTACTGCGAAGTAAATGCGTCCTTGCTTTTCCACTCTGACTTACTGTGAAGTAAATGTGGTGTTTGTTTTATCAATGTCCCAGAGTTCAGCGGAACATGGGACATTTTTTTATTGTTCAAACCACCAGATTATGAGCAGTGTAAAGAGCGTTGCCAATGCCGTGCAAACCAGCGAACCTTCAAAACCAAATGCTCCTCCGTTGATCAGATTATTTGCGGGCAGGCGAAGTGAAAACAAGGTTTCACAGAAACGATTGCCACTGACTTCAAATCCAAGCACGGGCCCTTGAATCCAGTTCCAAAAGAAATGAAGCGAAATTGGAAACCAAAGGTTACGGGTATAAAGATAGGCAGCTCCCAGTAATAATCCTCCCAACACCAGATTAAGCATAGGCAAAAAAGCCACATTGGGATTCATCAGATGGAGCAACGCAAACAAAAAGGAAGAGATGAAAAGAGAAATAAATTTATTGAGTCGCGTACGCAATAAGCGCCCCAGAATATATCCGCGCATCATAGTTTCTTCGACAATGGCAACCATAGCGAAAAACAGCCCGCTCAAGAACAGATCGCTCCAATGAAAATGAACACCGACAACCTCAATCTGACCGGTCAGCAAACAAACAGCAAAGCCAATGGCATAGATAAGCACTGCCATCAAAAAGCCGTATAAGATGTCTTTACCACGTCCTTTCAGACTGAATCCTAAATCGGAGAAGGGACGATGATCCAGAAATTGCATAATCAGGAAAGTAACAACAAACACGCTCAGCAACATAGCTCCCTCCCCAATAAAGAAAGCCCCCATTCTCCACTCTTTTAATACAGGGATAGAACTCAGGATAATCCCAAACAGAGGTATAAGAATATAGAAACCCACCAGAAATAATGCAATACTTGCAAATGCCGGAATTCCTCCCGAAGAGGGGATCGGACTGTTCTCTTTTTCTTGTTGTTCCATTTTGTTAATTTATTAGTTGAAGGACAAAAATAACTATATTTTCCTAAAACTCTCAACGAGATAAAGTATGATTCGCTATATTTGTCTAAACATTTATCATAAATATGAAAATAAAACATCTGTTTATAGGAATAGCCCTTGCTGCCAATCTATTTGCAGCTACGGCACAAGAAGTTAAGAAAACATATTTCGTCAGCAAACCGGGAACTCTTATTTCGATGATGACGGAAGAAGAAGCAAACCAGGTGACTCACCTCACTCTGACAGGAAAGATCAACGCAGTGGACTTCAAGCATCTGCGCGATGAATTCAAAAATCTGCAAGTGCTCGATATAGCGAATGCAAGTATCAGTATGTATTCGGGAAAAGAAGGTACGTATCCGGATAAATTCTATATTTACATGCCAAACTTTGTTCCGGCCTATGCTTTCTGCAAGATGGAAAACGGCATTGCCAAAGGGAAACCGACCCTAAAGAAAGTGGTTCTTTCGGAAAAAATCAAGAACATTGAAGATGCAGCCTTTATGGGATGCGAGAACCTGAACATCTGCCAGATCAAAAAGAAAACTCCTCCCAACCTGCTGCCGGGAGCTTTGGCTGACAGCATCACTGCAATCTTCGTACCACTGGGAGCAAGTGATGAATACCGGCTGAAAAATCGTTGGGATAACTTTGCGTTCATTGAAGGCGAACCATTGGAAGCTAAAATAGAGGTAGGTGCTTTGAGCACACTGGAAAGTGAAATACAAAAAGCAGGGCTACAACCGAAAGAGATCAACTTCCTGACCATCGAAGGCAAACTGGATGCAGCCGATTTTAAACTGATACGGGATTATATGCCGAATCTGGTTGCCGTAGACATCGAAAAGACCAATGCGACAGCTATCCCGGACTTCACTTTCTCACAAAAAAAATACCTGCTCCGCGTTCGTTTACCTCATGGACTGAAAAGCATTGGACAGCGGGCTTTCAGCAATTGCGGACGTCTGTGTGGAACCGTGGAATTGCCGGAAAGCATTACAGCCATCGAATATGGTGCTTTCATGGGATGTGACAGGCTACGCTACGTAGTTGCCAAAGGAGATAAAATCACAACCATAGGAGACAATTTATTCGGGGAAGGGAAAAATAAGTTGATTTATAAACGATAAAAAAACGGGAGCATATCAAAAAACTCACCACAGAGGACACTGAGGAACACAGAAGGAATTTTAACGACACGAATAATCTGTGGAAATCAGCGCAATCTGTGGTGAGAGGACCTTTGACACAACTTCACTCCTTCTTGTTCATCGCTTTTTTATCCAATAACCTATACCCAAAAGAATAAGCAAGCCGGTGAGGATAAAGGCCCAGATGTTGGGTACGCGCGACTCGGCAGTCAAAAGATATTCGCCTGCCAAAAGACGATAGGCATCTACTTTCCAGACCCAATGACCATCCTCCCTAAAGGTTGTATTTGCCGAAAGCATTTGTCCGGGCATATTGAGTTCATATTGAATCACCACTCCAAATAACTCAACGGAACGTGTTTCCTCATCAAATTTTTGATCCACTTCCTGCTGTTTTTCTTTATAGAGAAGCGAAAAGCAATCAGTATGAAAGTGAGTATCAAGTAATTGACAAACGAGTGCCGGAGAGAAGTCCGGATCATCATTCTGAGGCCGATATGCCTGATACAATGAATCCTTAGCCGCATTCAGGCGTGAAAGATAGTCACCCTGCTTCAGGTCAGCTATAAAAGGCCGCATCACTTCAAGACTTAATTCATAGAGACTCCGGTTGTACCATTGAACAAATTGTCCTTCCAAACGATCGAGCACTTCTTTCATCTCCAATCCGTTCATTCCCCGATACGCAGTGTCGTCGCCCTGAAACCAAAGTTTCTGTTCCGACTCGTTCAGATAGTTTTTCAGAGGTACAGGCCCTTTTTCTGTCAGTTCGGGATAAACACCGTTATAGGTATAATACGTATAGAACCAACGGAAATGTTTGGTCAGTGTTTCCCGCGGAGTCACCAAAGGACGAAACATCGGATCTTTAGGCCGGACCTGCTCCGAAAATAAGTCGACAGAAGCCTGCTCCCTGCTGGCACACACGTTTATCTTTTCCTTCTCTCCAAAATAATTATGCATCCGGACAGAATCAAAACGCATCACCGTCCAACCGGAATCCAATGAGAACATAAAAGGATTTTGTGCCCGATTTCCGGCCATGAATGCAGAATCGCCAAAGGCATAAACCTCCCTACGAGCCGATCCATCAGGAAAAACCTGGGTTTTCACTTGATAATAGGTGGTGCAGGACACCATTGAAACGGCCAGCAACAATATCGGTAAAAGATTTTTTGTTTTCATACGCATCTATTTTTTAAAGATCACTCACTCTTCATTATCTGTTTATACTGAGTATAAAGCCGTTCTCGTTTAAGCATTTCCCTTTTCCGATTACGGGATGCGGTAAAGAAAAGTTCCTGCTTCTCTCCTATCGTCAAACCTCTATGCTCCAGACTGCCTGTGAAAGTATTCGATTGATAGGGCTCCGGTATGATGATTACTTCAGACGAGGGAAATGAATCAACAGACATCGTTTCTGCTACCCATATCGCCAAGAGCAAAGTTGCAGCAATGCCCGAACACCAGGCAACAAGATTCGGTCTGCGCTTGGCCGGACTTCTGAAAGAAGCCGCCTTGACAGCACGCATAATATCTTCGGTCAATGCCTCCGGATTTTCCAGAATGGGGGGTGTCTTTTTTAACTGTCCCAACCACCTTTCATAATTAATTTCTTCCTTTTTCATCTTTCTTTATTTATTTCATTCAACTTCTTACGGATACTCTTCCGAGCGAGATAGAGGTTTGTTTTGATCTGGATCGATGTAAGTCCGGTAATAATCTCGATCTCTTTGATTTCCAACTCTTCTATATCGCGCAATGTAAATACCAGCTTCTGCTTAGGAGTCAGTTGTTGCATAAAGTACAGGATATGTGCTTTCAACTCCCGGTTGACTAACACTGCTTCGACGTTATCATCGGAAAGAATGGGCAACTCGGAAAACGCAATATCGGAAAGCGCTCCGGCCGGCGAGTGTTGTAAAACCCGCAAACGATCATAACAAATATTACACGCCACCCTGTAAAGCCAGGTCGCAAAGCGAAATTCAGGACGGTATTTGTCTAACGAAAGCCAGACACGCAGGAAAGTCTCCTGTACCATATCCCGCGCTTCCTCTTCATTACACAACAAGCGGAATGCCAGGCGAAAAACAAAAGTCTGATACTCTGCCACAAGCAAAGCAAATGCACTTGCATCTTGCTTCCTGCTCCTTTCTACTAATGCCTGTATTTCCTTTTGTTCCATAAGCCACAGTATATGTTGTTTATATATGATACGTAATAAATGGAGAAAGGTAAAATAACGATGAATGATAAACTATGAACGATGAACAACAGTAAACGATAAATAAAGTGAATACGAACAAAAAAACGATGAACAGGCGCCCATTCAGGCACAACCTGTTCATCGTTAATCGTTCATCGTTCAAAACCGTACATCATTACTTGTACATCTTGGCTCTCAGCTCTTTGATGTGATCGGAAGTAATGTATTCGTCGTATTCCATCATCTTATCGATAATACCGTTCGGAGTCAGCTCAATCACACGATTGGCAACGGTCTGAATAAATTCGTGGTCATGTGAAGAGAAAAGGATATTGCCTTTATAGGTTTTCAGGTTGTTGTTGAATGCCTGAATAGACTCCAAGTCGAGATGATTGGTCGGAGTATCGAGAATCAGACAGTTGGCATTGCGCAACTGCATACGGGCAATCATACAACGCATTTTCTCACCTCCCGAAAGTACACTCACTTTCTTCAGTACTTCTTCACCGGAGAAAAGCATACGTCCCAGGAAACCTTTCATATAAACTTCATTACCCTCGCCGTATTGGCTCAACCAGTCGACCAGATTCAAATCAGTATTGAAATATTCGGTATTATCCAAAGGAAGATAAGCAGTTGTAATTGTTACCCCCCAGTTGAAATGTCCTGCATCAGGCTTCATATGACCGTTGATTATCTCAAAGAAAGCAGTCATCGCACGCGGATTACGGGAAATGAACACAATCTTGTCACCTTTCTCCACATTGAAGTTCACGTCGTTGAACAATACAACCCCTTCTTCGGTCTTCTTGCTCAAACCGGAAACTTCCAATATCTGATTGCCCGGCTCACGCTCCGGAGTAAAGATGATACCCGGATATTTACGGGAGGAGGGTTTGATTTCTTCAACATTCAACTTTTCGAGCATTTTCTTACGACTGGTAGTCTGCTTGCTCTTGGCAACATTGGCACTGAAACGGCGGATAAATTCTTCCAGTTCTTTCTTTTTCTCCTCAGCTTTGGCCTTCTGGTTCTGCTGCTGACGGAGGGCCAACTGACTGGATTCATACCAGAAACTGTAGTTACCGGCAAAAAGATTAATTTTTCCGTAATCGATATCGACCGTATGTGTACAGACAGAATCGAGGAAGTGACGGTCGTGACTTACAACCAACACGGTATGTTCGAAATTAGAGAGATACTCTTCCAACCAGGTAACAGTCTCCATATCCAGGTCATTGGTAGGCTCGTCAAGCAACAGGTTATCCGGATTTCCGTATAATGCCTGTGCCAGCATCACACGCACTTTTTCCTTACCGCTCAATTCACCCATCAATGTATAATGTTTATCTTCTTTCACACCTAAACCGCTCAACAACATAGCTGCGTCACTTTCAGCATTCCATCCGTCAAGTTCGGCAAACTTCTCTTCCAGTTCGGAAACCTTCAGACCGTCTTCATCAGTAAAATCTTCTTTGGCATAAAGGGCTTCGCGCTGCTTCATAATATCCCACAACACGGTGTGACCCATCATTACGGTATCCATTACCGTATAAGCGTCCCACTTAAAGTGGTCCTGGCTCAATACCGAAAGGCGTTCGCCCGGACCTAACGTAATGTTTCCGGTAGTCGGGTCGAGGTCACCGTATATCGTACGGAGAAAAGTTGACTTGCCGGCGCCATTGGCACCGATAATACCATAACAATTTCCACTTGTAAACTTCAGATTTACATCATTAAACAATACCCTTTTACCAAACTGTACCGAAACGTTTGAAACTGTAATCATTCTATTATTATTCCTTAATTTATTTATTATCAAATAATGCGGTGACAAAGGTAGACATTTTTAGTGAATAACGAACTATCAGTAATGTGTCAATCTGACATAAAAGTATTACCTTTGCTGCGTTTTTTGGCAAAACAAACAAACTGGCAAAGTTTTTGCTGCAAAGCCAATACATTAAAATGCCGTATTGACATGAAACTAAATCCGTTTAACAAGAATAAAAACAGAATAGATATGGACCCAAAAGAAAAAAAAACCAAGAAAGAAGAAGAGTTGACAGTAGACGATATTCAGGATACCGTTGAAGGACAGTCGCAAAACGAAGAAACCACTGAGGAAAGCACACCGCTGACCGCAGAGGAGAAACTGGAAAAAGAACTGGAAGAAGCCCATAGCCAGATCGAAGATCAGAAGGACAAATATCTCCGTCTTTCGGCTGAATTCGATAACTACCGTAAACGGACCATCAAAGAAAAAGCAGAGTTGATTCTGAACGGTGGTGAGAAGAGCATCAAAAGTATTCTGCCGGTAATCGACGACATGGAACGTGCACTGACAACTATGGAAACGGCTACGGACGTAGCTGCCGTAAAAGAGGGTGTTGAGTTGATATATAATAAGTTCCTGTCTATCCTGTCGCAGGATGGAGTAAAGGTTATCGAAACCAAAGACCAACCGCTGGATACGGATTATCACGAAGCCATCGCTGTGATCCCTGCTCCGACAGAAGAACAGAAAGGTAAAATACTGGATTGTGTACAGACTGGATATACCCTTAACGGCAAAGTAATCCGCCATGCAAAAGTAGTTGTGGGTGAATAACCGGAACACGACAAACTTGCTAACATAATTAAAATCAACGAAACTAAAATATGGCAGAAAAAAGAGATTATTACGAAGTGCTGGAAGTCACGAAAGAGGCAACAGTCGAAGAAATAAAGAAAGCATACCGGAAAAAAGCCATCCAATATCACCCGGACAAAAACCCGGGTGACAAGGAAGCAGAAGAAAAGTTTAAAGAAGCAGCCGAAGCGTATGACGTACTGAGCAATCCGGATAAACGTGCCCGCTACGACCAGTTTGGTCATGCAGGAATGAGTGGAGCAGCCGGAAACGGCGGACCGTTCGGAGGATTCGGTGGCGGAATGTCTATGGACGACATCTTCTCTATGTTCGGTGATATTTTCGGCGGCCATAGCGGCGGCGGATTCGGTGGTGGTTTCGGAGGCTTCGGCGGATTTGGAGGCGGAGGTTCTCAACAGAGAAAATTCCGTGGCTCAGACCTCCGGGTGAAGGTGAAGCTGAATTTGAAAGAGATCTCTACAGGAGTTGAAAAGAAATTCAAACTAAAAAAATATGTACCTTGTTCGCACTGTCACGGAACAGGGGCAGAAGGTAATGGCGGTTCTGAAACTTGTCCGACCTGTAAAGGCAGCGGTTCGGTAATCCGTAACCAGCAAACCATCTTAGGAACCATGCAGACACGTACTACGTGTCCTACTTGTAATGGCGAGGGAAAAATCATTAAAGACAAGTGTAAGGTTTGTGGTGGAGAAGGTATCGAATACGGTGAGGAAGTAGTAACAGTAAAAATTCCTGCCGGAGTAGCAGAAGGCATGCAACTCTCTATGGGCGGCAAAGGAAATGCCGGAAAACATAACGGTATCCCGGGCGACCTATTGATTTTGGTGGAAGAAGAGCCACATCCGGAGCTGATTCGTGATGAAAACGATCTGGTATACAACTTATTGCTGAGTTTCCCTACAGCAGCTATCGGAGGTGCGGTAGAAATTCCAACCATCGACGGAAAAGTGAAGGTAAAAATCGAAGCAGGTACACAACCGGGAAAAGTGCTCCGACTCCGCGGTAAAGGGTTGCCAAGTGTAAACGGTTACGGCACAGGAGACCTGCTGGTTAACGTAAGTGTATATGTGCCGGAGACACTGAGTAAAGACGAAAAAAGTACTTTGGAAAAGCTGGAAGAATCGAAGAACTTCAAGCCAAGTACTTCAATTAAAGAAAAGATATTCAAGAAGTTCAGAAGTCTTTTCGACTAAGAAGTTTCACCACCGATCACACTGATCTACACAGAGAATATCTCATAAAATCTGCCCGGGTATACGTCGAAAGATGTAAGCCCGGGCAAATTTATATAAAACAGAATACCGGATAGTTGGATCGTATCCCGATGATTTATCAATCTGCCACCCTTTATTACATCCCGGCTTCAAAAAGACATAAAACATGCTGTTTGAAAAACGCCACATTTCTTTTTTGAGACACATCTGGGAGAAGGAAGTTCCCTCAAGGGGACTTTGCAAGCCGAAAAGCCGGGATTGAAGGCTTCGAAAGCCGGGATTTTGAGAGAATAGCGCCGGGCTTTCCGGAAAAAGAAGTAAGCATTTTCACAAAACGCTTACTTCTTTCGGGACAAATGCCTACTTCTTTCAGAAAAATCTCCCCATGTTTTTCCATATTACCCATATTCTTCACAGTCGAAAGCCGAAAAGTGACGAAAATTTCCCTGGTTGCTACTCCGAAACGAACAAAGCAAAAATGACAAATAAGCGGATATTCGGGATAATTACTGTCTATAGGTTCTGACTTTCACCGAAAGTAACGTGATTTTATCTACTTGTTTCTCCATTCAGATGACAGAAGTAAAATCACTGATTTCCTTGGGAGACGTTTTTAGCCACACTGTTTAAGAATGGGCCGAAAAAGAGCAATCCAGGAGAAGTTGAAATATCATTTTGGCAAAATGTCAGAAACCGTTTGTGTGTTTTGCAATTTTAATACCCCGGATTCTGTGTCAGATTGGGATTCATCAAACGGATTTTCTCCGGAATAGGAAATACTGTGGTATATCCACTTTCCTCACCCGGAAGCCGGGGCCTGCTTGTATAAGCACGGGTATATTGGCGAAAACGAACCAAATCTTGCCTGCGCCAACCCTCCCAGGCAAACTCTAATTGACGTTCCGAAAGCAAACTTTCTAATGTAGCTGTCCGGAAAGGAGCATTCACACGGGCGCGAACAAGATTCAGTTCTACATCTCCATTTTCTCCGTTACGGACTTTGGCCTCACTCTTCATTAATAAAACATCGGCATAACGATAGAGTACAATATCATTTTCCATCAGTTTACCATCTTTTGTGGCGGTTTCATCAATCTCATACTTTTTCATCCGTGCGCCTGCGGTCTTTTCATAGGAGGTATTAGAGATATCGACATCCACCTTCCAAGGAAAATACTCCAGCAAAGTACCGTCATCGAGTGTGATGACCTTTCCCTTCAAATCGTAAACAACACCTGCAAAATAACATTTATCAAAACGGGGATCGACAGTTTGGGTATCATACCCAAAGGTTCGAAGTACTTCCACAGTAGCGCTTGAACCATTCTCTCCTCCCAATCCGTAGGCCTTGGCATGATTATAGTGACGGGAACGGAAAAGATATTGCATCTGGTTAGTATATAAAGTCTTACTCATTGGAATGGTAAAAATATTCTCGGCAGAAGATTCATTGTAAACAGCAAAGTTTGCTTCATAGTTATCTTCCAGACGATATCCCGCCGCAGTAATGGAATCACAATATGCCTCCACCGTTTGCCAAGCATTGAGCCGGTTGCCATCTACTTCAAAATAGATGTCTCTTCCATCGGGATATTGTGTATCGGTCCAGTTATCATCCGCATATATCTCAGCATTCAAGACAAGTTTGGCAAGCAAGAAATGGACTACAGGACGGGTAATCCGCCCATAATAACTGCCGGAACGATTGCTATATGTTTGCGCCAATAAAGGGGCAGACTCCTGTAACTCCTTCACAATAAAATCAAAAACTTCTTTACGGTTGTTTTGTTTCACCTCTTTCAAAGGTATAGCAGATGAGAGAATTAGAGGAACACGTCCGAACAAGTCCATTAAATGATAGTAATACAAAGCACGGAAAGCACGAACCTCTGCCCGGTAAGCAGGAAGTTCCGTGTCATGGTGAGTCTCCTGATAAGTATCGATTCGTTCAAGTGACTGATTGCAAAGACCTATAACCTTATATAAATATTCCCACGTAGCCTGAATAGCATCATTATCGACTCCCCAACGATGAAGAAAAAGTCCCTGCCAGAATCCTCCATCATACCAGTCACCTCCACGGGTAGGCATAATAGCCTCATCGGTGGTAAAGGTATTCAGATCGTAAATTCCCCTGCCGGTGCCCTGCAACCCCTGACTATCACTATAACCTCCTATGTTATTGTATAAGGAAGCCACTGCATTATAATACAAATCGGTGAGACTCTTGTAAGCATCCTCTTCGGGAATCTTGTCTTTAGGATTTTCATTCAGAAAGTCATCGCATGAAAACAGCAGACTAAACATCAGGATACAGACAAAGGAATATATATAGTGCCTTTTCATAATTAATCCTCCAAATTAAAAGTTAATACTCAAACCAAGCGTATAGGTACGTGTTAAAGGATATCCCCGTTTGTCATCCACTCCCAAAGTAGAATTAACGGTAGAACTGTTGATCATAGGTGACAGACCGGAATATCCGGTAATAGTAGCCAGATTATTGACAGTCAGTGCGAGACGGAGGGACTGGACGTATTTTTTCCACTTCGACACAGGAACATTCCAGCCTATCGTAACATAATCGAAGTTTACATAATCACCTTTCTCCAGCCAATAGTCCGTAGCGGTCTGGTCTTTGATATTACGTCCGGAAGCTTTCTTCATTACATTGTAATCAGGGAAAATATTCATATTCATGTAGGTCAGTGAAGTACCGTTATAGATTTTATGACCGAACGCCCCGTTTATCTGTACTGAGAGATCGAAACGCTTATAGCGAAAACTGATATTGGAGCCAAGCAAAGTCTTGGGCACCGCCTGACCTGCCACATAGCGGTCTTCTCCATCTTCAAGGCTCACCCCTCCTCCGTTCAAATCGGCAATGTCATACGTATACCCACCATTGCCATCGGAAATAAGCCCTTTGCAATGAGGCAGGTAGAATACCCCTAAGGGTTGTCCTATCATCTGATACACAATATGATTATATCCACCATGAAATCCGGCTCCGTCCAGACTTGCCAGGCTTTTATACTCAGGTGCCGAAATATTCTCTCCACCATACATTCCACTTAATGAAAGCAATTTATTTTGCTGGAAAGTGACATTAACATTAATGTTCAATTCCATGTCGCGGGTCTTCAAAGGAGTGATGCCGACAGCAATCTCCGTACCGCTGTTGCGCATGGAACCTATATTTGCCAAAAGAGTGTTATAGGTAAAAGGCGGCACACTGACATTATAAAGATAAAGCATATCAGAGGTCTTGGAATTATAGTAGTTCAAAGAAAAGAGTAACCGGTTGCCAAACATACCAAGATCCGCACCTGCATTAAAAGTACGCTTTACTTCCCATTTCAAATCGGGATTGGTATTACGCATATTACCCAAAGTAACCACCTGTGAACTACCAACAGGAACAACTCCGTTAGGCTTTACCAGATTAAGCGTCGTATAAGAGTCGATGCCACTCTGATTGCCGGCCAGCCCGTAACCGATACGGAATTTCAGATTATCCACCAATGAAATACGTTTCATAAACTTCTCTTCACTGACAACCCAGGCAGCCGACACGGATGGAAAAAAGCCCCATTTATGATTGGCACCAAACTTGGAAGAAGCATCGGTACGGGCATTCACCGTAAGGATGTACCGATCGTCAAACGTATAATTGAAGCGACCGAGAAAAGATGCCAACCGCGGCTGTTCAAAATAAGAGTTCGTTCCTTCCCAAAGGCGAATGGCACCTGCCTGAAGGTTGTTATAACCAAACTGATCGGAATTGAAATTGGTCACAGTGGTGTAAAAACCGCTATAAGTCTCTTTTTGAAGTTCCGCCAGGGCCAGCACATCAAAATAATGTTTATTCCAGTTCTTTTTATAGGTCAACATCAGATTGCCAAGCAGTGATTCCATTTTCCGGGTACCTTTATATGCTTGTCCGTGTGCCCATACAGATGTAGGCAGATACTGGGAATTTTCAACAATATTATAAGTATAAGAACCAAAAAGAATCAGTTTAAGCTCGCGCAGTAAGTTAAAGGTCAGCCGGGCATGAGTACTGATATGTGAAGTCGCATCATGATCTTTCACTTCCATCCAGGCCAAAGGGTTAGTGATCTGGCTGGCATTGGTAATCTGATCCCAGGAACTGGTTTCCGGATTACGGTGATTGGGATATGTAGGATTAAAAGTTGCAGCCGAATAGAATGTTTTTTGAAGGTCAAACAAATTATGGTTCTTTTGGATAGAGCCAAACATACCTAACTCGCACACCAAGAAATCATCAAAAACATGCTGGGTCATGTTCATATTCGAAGTGAAGTTCTTCATATCCTCGTTCAATATAATGCCCTGACGATCCATAAAACCCAACGAAACACGATAGCTTGAAGCATCCGTCCCACCATAAAATGCAACATGATGATTCTGTTGCAGACCTGTTTGCTCTATCTCTTTCAAAAAATTGGTTTCATTCCCTTTATCAAGTATTGAAATGCCCTGTTGCTGCGCCAGATTGCGAAACTCACTGCCGGAAAGCATCTCCAGATTTTTGTATACGGAGGATATGCCGAAACTACCGTTATAGCTGACTCTGGTTTTGCCCCGAATTCCCTTCTTGGTAGTGATCTCGATAACACCTGAAGCACCACGGGAACCATATTGTGCTGTCTCCGAAGCATCTTTCAAGATAGTAAAGCTTTCTATATCGGTAGGATATATAGAAGTCAACATACTGAGATCACCAAACACACCGTCAACAATAATCAGAGGGTCGTTACCACTGGTCAGTGAAGTGGTTCCCCGCAAACGTACGGCATCCAAAGCAGCCGGACCATTGGTTCCTTTTTCTATGGTGAGTCCGGGAACACGTCCACGGATAGCCTCCAGAGGATTGGTAATCTGGTCCTTATTCATTCCTAACCCCGTAATTTTTTCTACCGAACCGGAAATATTCTTTTTATTCCCGGTGGCGTATCCTACAGTAATAAGAGAATCTGCCAGCCAAACAGGCTTATCCTGTGCTCGCAAAACAGAGGTGGTAAACATCAAAAATAAAGCTAAGACGAATGTTGGTATGTGAATGATCCGGTATTGTTTCATACTATCATTATTTAAGGTTTGCATATAAAATATAACAAAAAAAGAGGGTATCTGGTTGCCCGGATCCCCTCCTTTCTTATCTTTATCTGAACGGATTATTTACTCTCGATCACCAATGTACCTTTTTTCAGGCCCTTCGCGGCAGCCTCGAGTGTAATCTTTCCTGCTTTCTCGGTAGATTGCACAATAGCTGTCATCATGCCACTGAACACTTTCATCTTCGGAGTCTGGAATGACTCGAGTGAAGCCGGATTACCATTGGCTCCTGCACGATAGGTACCTGCCCCTTTCACCTTGAAGCTGATTTCATTGTCGGCCAACGGGCAAAGATTACCATCTTTATCAACCACCTTAACCGTTACAAACGAGAGGTCCTTACCATTAGCATCGATCACACTGCGGTCTGCCACCAACTCAATATGATCGGGCTTGCCGGCAGTATGAATTTCTTTTTCCGCAACGGCCTTACCATCCTTGTCATAAGCGACTACTTTCACGGTACCCGGTTCATACTTCGTATCCATCCACATCAGACGATAACGCTGCTGACGTTTGAAATTGGCGACAGAAGCAGAATCACCACTATTATGTACCGTAACCGAAAGGTCTTTTGTGCGTTTACCCTGGCTCTTACCGTTGATAAACAGCTCGGCCGAAGGATAGTTGGTATATACAAATACAGGGGTCACTTCACCTTCACGTCCTTCCCAATTCCAGTGAGGCAGGATGTGCAAGGTTTCCGCATCTTTATTCCAGTGGCTGCGGTAGAGGTAATAACGGTCTTTCGGAAGTCCGGCAAGGTCGATAATCCCAAACAATGAAGAGTGACTGGGCCAATCAGTATAATACGGAGTAGGCTCACCTAAATAATCGAATCCGGTCCATACAAATTCACCAATGCAATAAGGCAGATCTTCATGCTGGATAAAATCATCTTCAGGAAGATTGGACCAACCACAGTGTTCTACATCATACGATGAAGACTGGTGGTCGTCATATTTCTGCATGGCACGACGTACCACCGGGAACTTGTAAACCCCACGTGAACTGACAGTAGAAGCAGTTTCGCTACCCAAAATAATCTGTTGCGGAAGTTTCTTGTAATTTTCCTGATATTTGTGAGGGCGGTAATTGAAACCGGCTACATCCATCACGGCAGCCATGTTGTTATTAACCACAGCATCAGGCGCATCCATACCCTGAGTAACGGGACGTGTAGGGTCTTCACGATGGCAGATGTCTTGCAGGAAACGTGAAAGCTTCGGTCCACGATCGCCGTTCCACTGATCCGGCACTTCATTACCGATACACCACATAACCACACTTGGATTGTTACGATACTGATGAATCAGATTCACCAGATCTTTTTCTGCCCATTCATCAAAAACTTTATGATAACCGTTCTGCACTTTGGCCGCTTTCCATTCATCGAATGATTCCGCCATAATCATCATACCCATCTCATCACAAGCCTTAATCAACTCAGGAGCGGGCATATTGTGTGAAGTACGGATGGCGTTACACCCCATATCCTTTAGGATACGGATCTGACGGCGAATACCGGCTTCATTGGCGATACCTCCCAACGGACCGAGGTCATGATGATTGCAAACACCCTTGAACATGGTTTTCTTTCCATTGAGGAAAAAGCCTTTGTTCGGAATGATCTCAATGGAACGGATACCGAACGGAGTAGTATATTCATCCTTCAAAGTGTTGCCTTCGTACACTTTTGAAACCGCATTGTAAAGGTTAGGAGTATCGGGAGTCCACAAAGCCGGAGCAGTAACAACAAAATCCTGTTCAAAAACATTGCCGTCGAACTGACTGCCCTGCTTTTCATTAGTTGCCACAACCTTACCATTCTTATCCTTCAATTCGGTGACAATACGGTATCCTTCAAATGTTTTGCCTGCAGGTATATCGAGTTTTGTCTTCAGATTGACCTTAGCAAATTCGTCCTTCACTACCGGAGTGGTCAACTGAGTACCCCAAGTAGGAATATGAGCGTCTTCATTCACTACCAGATGTACATTGCGATACAATCCCGCACCGGGGTACCAGCGTGAAGATTCGTTTTCGTTTTCAAGACGGACAGCCAGTGTATTCTTTTCACCCGGCTTCAAATAAGGGGTGGCATCCACATAAAAACTATTGTAACCGTAAGGCCAGTAACCGGCCTCTTGTCCGTTGATATAGACATGAGCATGGCTCATAGCACCATCAAAAACCAAAGTAGCCTTCTTACCTTTACTGAATGAAGGAGCCTCAAAATCGAGACGATACCATCCTACACCTACAAAAGGAAGCCCACCGGTACGTCCGGCATGCTCCATCGCCTCTTTTTGTCCATCTTGCGAAATAGCCACATTCTGCTTATCGTTATTAATGCTGAATGGCCCGTAAATAGCCCAATCATGGGGTACCGTTACCGACTGCCACTTTGCATCATCATAAGTGGAATTACTGAAGTCCTTACTGTCTTCACGGGTAAACTTCCACCCTTTTTCAAAGGTTTGTTCCGTACGGACCTGTGCACATACCAACAGTGGCACAGCGAGCATCGAAACAAATGCAATTTTGATTTTCTTGTTCATGATTGATCTGTTTTTATTTTAATATAAATTCCATCGTTCCGGCATGTACCAACTCATCATGGCTGATACGATAGCCTGCATGTTTCTTTCCATTCAACTTCACCTCTTTGATCAAATCGGCATCATTTCCGGGACGTACTGCCGTAATAACCAATTCTTTTTCTTTGTAATACTTCGGGTCAAGCCGAATAGTCACTTTGTCGAAAGTAGGTGTAGTCAGTGTATAGTCGGGCATTCCCGGACAGTCGGGATAAAGGCCTATCATACTGAAAATGGCCCATGCCGACATAGTTCCGGTGTCATCATTACCGGGAATACCATTAGGCTGGTCAGTGAAATATTCAGCAAGCAGCCGTTTCACCTGTTTCTGAGTACGCCACTCTTCTCCCTTGAAGTAGCTGAACAAATAAGGATAGGCAATATCCGGTTCATTAGCCGGATCGTATAGCCCCTCATCAAAGACTTTCTGCAATTTATCCACAAACTTCTTCTTACCTCCCATCAGACGGGTTAAACCTGCAATGTCATGGGGAACATAAAAAGTGTAGTTCCAGGAATTGCCTTCATGAAAACCGGGACTGGGAGCAAAATTGGCACCCTCCATCGGGTCGAACGGAGAGTAAAATGTTCCATCGGGTAAAATAGGACGCAATGTACCAAATTCTTTGCTGTAATAATGTTTATAGCCCAATGAACGGTCATAGAACAATTTTGCATCTTCTTTCTTTCCTAAAGCCTGAGCAAAACGAGACAAGGCATAATCGGCAATATAATATTCAAGTGCATGCGAAACAGAATTGTCATACTGCTCTGTCAAAGGTACATATCCTTTAGCAATGTAATCATCGATATCGGGACGCATCAGATTATCTTTACCCGGAGTCGTAGCGGACTTATACATGGCTTCATAAGCTGCCTGTACATCAAAGTCACGTAAGCCTTTCATCCAGGTATCTACGATAACAGGAATACTCGGATCACCCTCCATAGTAAGCGTTTCACGGCCGTAAAGTTCCCATTTGGGCAGCCAGCCGTGTTCTTTATACATATCGACCATCGTGCGAACCATATCCAGTTGGCGATCAGGGAAAAGCAGGGTCATCAGCTGATGTACATTACGATAGGTATCCCAAAGAGAAAACACGGTATAACGATTTCCCTTTGTTGTAAGGATCTCACTGCCTTCCATAGCCGGATATTGTCCGTTCACATCCTGCAAAATATTCGGATGGATCAGCAAGTGATACATAGCGGTATAGAATACTGTCTTCTGCTCTTTCGTGCCACCTTCAACGAGGATACGCGAGAGATCGTCCTCCCACATGGAACGTGCTTCGGCACGAATCTGATCAAATCCTTTACCAGCCTGTTCCTTATCCAGATTAAGACGGGCATTGGCTATGCTGACAAAGGACACTCCCATGCTTACCTCGATGGTTTCGCCTTCTTCGGTATCGAAAGTAAACCATGTACCAATGTCATCGCCACTCATCTCCTTGGTATAAGCAGTATACAATTTATTCTTGCCGGACGTATTGTCCCACTGGGCTTCTACTGTCATCGGACGCATCTTTTTCCAATAGCCACGGGCACGAGGGACCTTATTGATACGCATTACAAAATAAATGGGAAACACAGCTTGCGGATTGTAGCAAAAAGTACCCAGCAGTTTAGTCCCCTCTATCTCACGCTCATTGACAAAACGGACGGTAGCTCCCGTTTCATTAGTCAACCCTTCGCCAAGATTCAGCAAAATATTACTTTCTCCTTTAGGAAAAGTGAAACGAGTGATTCCGGTACGTAAAGTGGCCGAAACCTCATTCTTGATTCCGTATTTAGTCAGGATATTCGAGTAATAACCGGGCGTGGCCTTTTCGTCTTTATAAGCACTTCCGTACTGTAAATAATCGACGTTCAGCTTTCCGGTTGTAGGCATCAACAGTAGAGAGCCCAACTCCGGACATCCCACTCCACTCAGATTGACGTGTGAAAATCCGGTAAAATAAGCATTGGTATGTTCATAAGGAGTAGACCACCATTGGCTGTCTTTATCTATTTTATTACCAACGGACTTTCCTCCCATCACATTGAAAGGGACAACCGACATCATGCCTTGAGGACAGATGGCTCCGGGATTCGTTGTTCCGTAATTCGTTGTTCCGATAAACGGGTTCACATAATCCACCGGACTCTCTTGCGCAGAAGCTACTGCTATGGACAGCCAAACGGCTGCAAGTGATACTAAATAAGGTAGTTTCTTCATTCTTTCAATACTCTATATTTATCTAATTTATACGTTCGGTTTTACCGGACCTGCGGAAAGAGTTACTTTACAACGATTTCGTCTGTAAACACCCATCCCCCGAATTCCTCTCCGGCACGAGCCTGGTAACGGACATAACGTCCTTTGGCATTTCCGTTCCATGCATAGTTCTTAAATACTACAGCATCCGATTTAACCACTTCATGCGTCTGACGGCTCAGCTCAGTGAAGTTTTCTCCATCTTCCGAGACAGAAATTATCACTTCGACAGGCAGAAATACTTCAGGACCCACTACCTGCATAAAATCAGCACCAATCAAATGCAGATCTGTCGATTCTCCCATATCGATAGTTACGTCCAAACGATCGCGGGAAATAAATCCCTGCCATGCCCCGTCGCTATAGGTCCAACTCCCACGGATTCCATCAGTCAGGGTTTTATCACCTTGTGCCGGATAAGACGAATTGTAGGGAGCATTATATTTTACGGTCTTGCCCAATGCAAGATGCTGAACCGGTTGCGCTGCTTCCGGCCGATTGCCGATCTCCTTTTTCAAATCGAACGGATGATATCCTTTGGATTGTAAATATCCTACAGCCTTTAAAGCACGGGGACGAAAATCAGTCCATGATTTCCGTTCAGGTGCAGACCAAGCCACTTCGGCCAACGCAAGAATACGAGGATAAATCATGTATTCACAATGCTCGTCAGTCTGAATATATTCTGCCCAAAGATTGGCTTGAACACCATAAATCAATTTTGCTTCATCGGGTGTAAGCGAAGCGGGAATCGGATTGTAAGAGTATACTTTTTCCAATGGCAGATATCCTCCGATGGCTTCGGGCTGAGAATAAGGAGCATCCTGATAACTATCTATATAACAGTGCGAACCGGGAGTCATAATCGCCTGATGACCGGATTTTACGGCATCGATACCACCTTGTTCACCACGCCATGACATTACAGTGGCATTAGGTGCCAATCCACCTTGCAGAATTTCATCCCATCCCAGTAACTTGCGGCCATGGGCATTGAGGAATACCTCCACACGATGAATCAGATAACTCTGTAACTCATCTACATTATCCAGTTGCTCATCCTTCATGCGTTTTTGGCATTTAGGGCAGGTTTTCCAAGCAGCTTTTCCGGCCTCATCACCTCCAACATGAATGTATTGGGAAGGGAAAAGCTCCATAACTTCCGTCAACACATCTTCAAGAAAAGTAAAGGTTTTCTCGTTTCCGACACAAAAATCGGCATTCTTATAAGGCTCTCCTGAACAAGACAGTTCCGGATAGGCAGTCAGAACCTCTTCCGAATGGGCAGGCATCTCTATCTCAGGAATAATAGTAATATGACGTTCACGGGCATAATTGACCAATTCACGAATATCATCCTGCGTATAATAACCTCCGGAAGCACCGGGAGCATCAAAACGACAATATTTCCGCCCACCTTCATTCCACCATCTTTTCCAGTTGGCTTCCGGACGCCAGGCAGCAAGTTCCGTCAATAAAGGATATTTCTTAATCTCGATACGCCAACCGGCAGCATCGGTAAGATGCAAATGCAGGCGATTGAGTTTATAATAGGCTAAAGCGTCTATCTGCTTTTTCACAAACTCCTTAGAGCGAAAATGCCGTGAAACATCGAGCATCAGCCCACGGTATTCGAAACGTGGCGAATCCTGAATCGTTGTAGCCTGAACTGACCAGGCACCCTCCATTGCAGGTTGAGCCATTTGCAAAAGAGTCTGAACACCATAGAATAATCCGGCACCGGAAGTAGCCTGCACTGTTATTTTATGCGGAGTTACCTCCAGTGTATAGCTCTCGGGAGAAGATAACTGAGGATTAGCCTTCGTTATCATAAGAGAGACCACGTTATCTTTCGTTTGCTTTTTACCGTTTTTGAAATGGATAGGTAATGTCTCCAGATAATCCATCAACATTTTCTTCTCTTCACCTTTCAGGTTGGTATACAGCTTAGTGTCACCGGTAAATAGAAAAGTACCGCTACCTTGCTCCATCCGGAGAGGAATAGGAATGACAGACTGCGCTTTCACACCAGCTGTTGCTATCATCAAACCGGCCGCAAGCAAGAAAGTACAAATTTTCATTGTAGGTTTTATCATGATATGATTGGTTTTAGTTTTTTGTTTTCAATGTACAAATATAAGTAAAATGTCAGATTATCTGCAATCAGTCAATCATTATCTTAACTATTTCCGGGGTACGGATTCCCGGCTTCAGCTCACCATTGATATTAAAGAAGGTCTGTCCCTGCCCTGTCAATGCAGCACCGGCACGGGCAACATCTTCACCCCGAACAGCCTCTTCCCACTTATCCCGACGTGTATTATAAATCAAAATCCGGTCATTAAAACGATACCATCCTGCCGGATGCAACATATACTTTTTTGCTTCCAACTTCAGACTGTCTACAACAGTTTGCTTGCCATTGGCCACGGCTGTCTTCATCATTTCCTCGCGCTGAAGAGCAGAAAAGAAAATATCTTTGTTGACTCCACCGGTACAAAGTATCAAACTGTCCGTCAGTGCTATACCGGCTCCACCACCCAAAGCGACAGGCACAGAATCATTGCCAACCGGAACAGATACCGACTGCCATTGTTGCAAAGATGGAGAATAGCAATATCCGTCAGTAGAAAGGGTTGCAGACCGTCCATCGGATGCACCGGCAAAACCTCCCCATAAATATAGAAGGGTTTCCCCCTCTTTACGTTGTCCTACACATACCGGTTGTACACGGGGAGAACCCGGAAAATCGGGAAGCCTCTGCCATCCGGTCTCCGGGTTACTCAGACTGAGGCAATAAAGTGCATTCGAAGGTTTACCATCCACATTGCCTCCGGCTACGAAAAGTGTATAATCCACTACTGAACCGCTCATATTATCCATTGTACAAGGTAAAGAAGGTAGTGTATCTACAATCACAGTCTGTTTATCGTCAGTCAAAGAAAGGCGGTAAACAGCAGATAAGGATCCATTTTCGTTCGATCCACCCACACAAACTACCCCTTGAGGAGTCGAAACCGAAACTCCATAAGCAGCAGCAACAGGCAGCTGACCGACCTGTCTCCATATGAAAACTGAGTCTGCAGAAGCATCAGCGGCATAAATACTTTGGTAGAATTTCTTCTTTCCTCCTTCGGCTGCCGGCATTTCCGGAAAATTACATCCGCCGGCAATCAATAACTCTCCCTGATAGATGCCGGCATAACATGCCGATACACCCAAAGAAAAACCGGGTTCTCCTTCGGGGAATCCGGTCATTTTCTGCACGCTAATCCCTTCTTCATTAGGCGCAACTTGCCGGGAGCTGCACGAAGCAACCATCCCGGCAAGTAAACATCCAATGATAGAAAGAAAACGAATCGTTTTAGTTTCTGTCATTTCTATTTTTTCAATTCAACGTAATTTCATCTACAAATAAGAAACCCGGGTTACCTTTACCACCATGCCATGCCGGAATGGAGTGTTCCGACGTTGCAACCACTTTCACATAACGGGTTTTTACCGGATCGAAAGTCAATTTGTGCTCATAAAGCCCATTACGGTCGGTCTCTTTCATCTCGGGATATGCTTCAGAAGCAACTTTAGTAAAAGTCTTATCATCATCTGAAACCTCAATTGAGAAAGAACGTGCATCGAATACCCAGTCCCCCTTTTCAACACAAGTAGTGATAGCTACACTTGAAATTTCGGTAGGTTGCTGCAAGTCAATTGTTACATCCATATCATTCTTATAGAATGCGATCCAACGGCCGGTTTTGTAGTTACCATTTCCTTTCAGTCCGTCTACTAATGTAGAAACACCACCAAATTCATATTGCTTGTTTACAGGCTGATTAGCTTTAATAGGCTTTGAAGTAGATTTACTGAAAGCAATCTTTTCAGTCAGCATTTTGCTGTTTCCGGTAGGACGAACAGCAACCGCCTTTAAAGTACAACTTTCCTTAATCGTAAGAATACTGTCACATACGGGAGAAGCTGCCGTAGGCTCAGTTCCATCTAATGTATAATGGATGGGAGCACCGTCAATAGTAGTCATCACTACATCTACTGCTCCTGTGGCCGAATTAGCAACAAACTCGGATTTCACATCAAATACATGTTTGGCATAATTATATCCTTCAGCTTCATATATATTAATCAATTGTGGCAAACGGGTCAGGAAGTTTTCATAATTCTTCTTTTCAGGATTAGACCATTGCACCTCTGCTAAAGCAGCCCAACGCGGCAACACCATATACTGAGCCTGAGAGAAAGTAGGAATGTATTCCGTCCAAAGATTAGCTTGTACACCAATAATATATTTTTGCTCTTCCGGAGTCAATGAAGAGGGCATTGGCTCATAACTATACACTCTCTCCAAAGGTAAATAACCACCAATAGCCAAAGGTTCATTCTCAGTATCTTTGGTCTGATAGTAGTCAAAGTATAGATAAGTGTTCGGAGTCATGATAACATCATGTTTCTGCTTGGCAGCCTCGATACCGCCACCTTCACCACGCCATGACATCACGGTTGCATTCGGAGCGAGTCCACCTTCCAAAATTTCATCCCAGCCGATAATCTGACGTCCGTGCTCGTTCAGGAATTTTTCTGCATGGTTGATAACAAAACTCTGCAAATACTCTTCTTTTGAATGCTTAGCATCACTCTTGATTCCCAAAGCTTTGATACGAGCCTGACACTTCGGACATTTCGCCCATTCACTCTTCGGACATTCATCACCACCAACATGAATATATTCAGATGGGAAGATATCCATAACTTCTGTCAGTACATCATCGATAAAGGTCAGTACGCTGTCGTTACCTGCACACAATACCTGATCGGATACTCCCCATATCTTCCAAACTTCATACGGACCACCGGTACATCCCAAATGGGGATAAGCAGCCAATGCTCCCTGCATATGTCCCGGAAGGTCAATTTCCGGAATAACAGTGATATAACGATCGGCAGCATAAGCTACGATTTCTTTTGCTTCTTCCTGAGTATAGAAACCACCATAAGGTTTTCCATCATATTCTCCTGAATTACGTCCGATTACAGTTTCCGATCTCTTTGAACCGATTTCTGTCAACTTAGGATATTTCTTGATCTCAAGTCTCCAACCCTGGTCCTCTGTCAAATGCCAATGCAAACGGTTCATGTTATGCAAAGCCATCATATCGATATATGTCTTTACTTCATCTACTGTGAAGAAATGACGTCCCACATCAAAATGGGCACCACGATAGCTGAAACGAGGATAGTCGTTGATTTCTACAGCCGGCAATGAAGGAGTTGTACCAATGGCAACCGGAATAGACTTGCGTAACGTCTGGATACCATAGAATACACCGGCTTCAGTGGGAGCAGCAATGGTTACACCATCTGCATTCACACTCAACTGATAAGCTTCAGGGTTCTCTGATTCCATACCCAATTTAAGCAGAATAGCACCTTTACCTTCAGTTCCAGCTTCAACTGCATAATCCTTACCTGTAGCTTTCTTCAGATAATTCGCCAGAAATTGGGCATTACGTTGCATCTTCTCATTTCCTTCCGGATAGATGATTTTCACACTACCATTCAATGTAAATGGTTGGCTTTGAGTAGTAGTAATTTCCTGAGGTAAAGGAATTACCTGGTAATTAGCTGTAGTCTCTTTGTCGTTACACGAAGAAATAAATCCCGTGAGCGCCAGTAAACCGGCAATTTTAAAAAGATTTCTCATACAAATTATTTAATAGGTGTTAGTTATAGGTATCTCGTACATGTTTCACTGTAATATTTTGCTGTTCTCCTTTCTTAATATCCGGAGACGTAATCGTTATCTTCTTGTTTTCCCCCGGCAACAGATCAAAGAAATTATCACTGAAACGGGCGCCCTGAACAGGAATCTGGATAAATACATCTTTAGCCAGCTTAGAAGACGATAAGGTCACTTCACACTTACCATCGGATTGCTTTACTTTCATAGAAACATTTGTTTGGGGCAACTCCAGATCCTTAGTCTTATTAAAGAAATAAACCTCTTCAGCTATTTTCTTACCGGTTTTATCTTTCAAAGCAAGTAGTAAGAAACTGTTTTTACGATGTTCCGATGTCACCCACTCACTCAACGGTTTACGAAAGATGCAAGAAGAAACATTCGCCGGAACCTCGACTGCCCTGACAACTTCCTTATCTAATGTCTTGCCATTAAAGTCAATCACTTTCATTTCAAGTGTAAGTTGACTCTGTTTCTCCAACAAATCAGATATCAGATAAACACTCAAACTATCACCTTCTTGTATCGCATTGACCAGCAGTGGTGCAAAAGCTCGCTTTGCCTGATAGTGCAATGCCTTCCAATTGCCATAATAGTCTATACTTGACCAGGAAACGACAGGCCAACTATCATTAAGCTGCCAGTATAATGTCCCCATACAATAAGGCCGGTTGCGACGATGTGCTTCCATGCCATGGCGCATACCATGCCCCTGAAGTACAAGTCCGATATATACAAAGTCTTCAAACTTCTCAGGAACAACATAATCACGCTCCATATAAGTTCGTATCAAATCGTTACCGATACTGCTTTTCTGGTGTCCGTTCATTACCTCCGATTCAATCTGATAATCTTTCGTAGACGCAAAAGTAGCAATCGTCTTCATTTCAGGGAACGACTGGAAACCGAATTCGCTCATGAAACGAGGCAAATCGGTATCTAATGACTCAAAAGGCTTTTTGCCATACCACACACCCCAGTTATGACTATCGCCCGTGCCCCAGGACTCCGGACGTCCCCAATTTGCGAAATAGGGAGAAGTATGTTTGTAGAAACGCCCTTCATCAAGTTCTTTCACCTTTGCAGGCAGCAATCCCTGGAATAACTTATCATATCCCCGGAACATGTTTTCATATACTTCCGGAGTATAATTCTTTTGCCATCCCCAGTATTTTAATCCTTCCAGAATTTCATTATTCCCACACCACATGGCGAGTGAAGCGTGGTTTCGCAGACGTTTGATATTATATTCCGCCTCCTCTTCCACTCGCTTCAAGAAAGTAGGATCACTTGGATAGGAAGTACATGCAAACATAAAATCCTGCCAGACAAGAATACCATTTTCATCTGCCAGATCATAGAAACGATCGTCTTCATAAGTTCCCCCACCCCATATACGAACCATATTCATATTAGCCTCTTTCATATCTTGAAACAGAGTTCTATAACGTTCGGTAGTTATATTGGGGAGCAACGCATCATCAGGAATATAGTTTGCTCCTTTTGCGAACATCGGGATGCCATTCACCTCAAAATAAAAAGATTCTCCATCTTTGTCTTTTTCGTTCACTACGCGTATCGTACGAAGGCCGATTCGATGCTGTCGTGCGGCGACCGTTTTGCCATCACACACCACCTGCACTGAGAAATCATATAAATGAGGTTTCCCCCACCCATTGGGCATCCAACGCACGGGGTTCTGAATATCCAATGGAATTTGGACTTGATTTAAACCCGGTTTTAATGTTACATTTTCCTTTACCATCACTTCCTCTCCTCCTTCCAATGAATAAGAGATCAAGACCTCAGCAGGCTTTTCTTTCTCAGAAATACTATTAATTTCCAATTCATTAGAGAGTTTTGCAACCTGATCTGTCAGACTAAGCTGCTTCACATGAAAATCTGCAATAGTAGCAACATCATAAAAACGAAGAGTAACAGGACGCCAGATACCGCTTGTAACCATACGGATTCCCCAATCCCATCCATAACTATAAGGAGCTTTCCTGGTAAATACACTAAGACGTTTTTCGTGGTGATCATTATCTGCCGGATAATTAAATCCATTGGAGGACCACTGTGGAAGGGTTTGTTTTATCGGAGAATGAAAATAAACATGCAGCAGATTCTCCCCTTTACGTAATACTTGTTTTACGGGAACTACATAGCCCACAAACATATTATCTGATTTCAGAATCAGAGAACCATTCAAATAAACATCCGCATAAGTATCCAGTCCCTCAAAGGAAAGCTGGGCGGCATCTCTCTTCAACTGCTCTTCTGTAACGACAAAACTGGTTTTATATTCCCAATCCTCATTTTCCACCCACTGAATCTTCTTTTCATTGGTACCATAGAACGGATCGGGTAGCAATTTATGATGAATCAAATCCTGATGAACAGTGCCCGGGACAGTAGCTGGTAGCCATTTTTCTGTCCCCACCTGTGAGAATGACCAATCGTCATTCAACATTAACACATCCGAAGTGTCCCTGTTTTGCCCATAAGCTAAACCGCAACAACATACAAGTCCATACAATAATTTTTTCATCATAAACTGCTCTCTTTTTCAAGTTTATCTTCCCCAGTCCGTACGGAACGTAGATGCCGGTAAACCATCACCATTGACCAGATTGGCCCGGGTGAAAGGCTGCCAGCCGTAACGTACACGAAGAGGATTCTTCACTTCTTTACTATATACTTTTATTTGATTTCCTACAACTTCGGCTGTAGCCGGATAATAAACATCCTCTGTTTCAGCCACTTCGAATGTCCGTAACGGTTTCCCATCCGATGAATGCATACCTTCAGCACAATCAAATGACACGTAAGCAGCACCATCACGGAACTCTACATTGCGGAACATCGGCCCCGAAGGCGTTACATTCTTCTTTCCATAAGTCTGATTCAAAGCCCAATGTGCCAAACGCTCCCCAACCGGCTGTTTGTGCTTGGGGTGTACATCAAGCGAATCACCCAGGTCACTCGATACTGCCATACCTGTATTAGGAATCTCATACATCATTCTGCGCTGGCTATCACGGAACCATGGCCATGACGGACGATTGATGCTTGACAACTGCACATAATAAAATGGCAAATCTTTATTTTCCCAGTTTTTACGCCAACTTTCAACCAATAGTTTAAACAATTTCTCGTGTGCCTCACGATTATGTGCATTCGATTCACCCTGATACCAAATAATACCTTTAATAGGATATTGTTCTAAAGGACGGATACCGGCCTCATACAGGTAACAAGGTTCATAAGGATGACGTTGCTGTTTGCTATCCGCCTTTTTCACATTAAGGGCGGCACGACCGCGTACCCAGTCTTGGATAAAGTCATTTTGAGTCCAATTACGTAATATAGCCGGAAATTTATATTCCAATGTATTACGGTCTACCCATGCTTCGGTAGGCGAACCGCCGATTGCGTTACAAATCAATCCGACAGGTACCTTTAGACTGTCCTGCAGCATTTTACCAAAATAGTAAGCTACCGCAGAAAAAGAACCGGCAGTAGCAGGCGAACAAACTGTCCATTCGGTATCTTTATAATATTGCAGATGATTTAATGAATCCAATACGGACTCATCCCATTCCACAGCATCTGTACGCCAGCGCGCCTTCATATCGAACAAACGAATCTGATCATTGGCGGCTTGCGGAATATCCCTTTTAGCAGTTTTACTCCAACCAAGATAGAACTCCATGTTCGATTGTCCGGAACAAAGCCATACCTCTCCGGCTAATACATTATTGAAAGCTTGTTTCTGCTTTCCGGCAGAAACAGTCAAAGTATATGGGCCTCCAGCCTTCAAAGGCTGGAGAGTGATCGCCCAATCACCATTGGAAGCAGTTTTCACAGACTGTTTCTGTTTAGCTATTGCTACAGTCACTTTTTCTCCTGCGTTTGCTTTGCCACGGATAGTCAGAGGCTGCCCATGTTGAAGCACCATATTGTCAGTATACAGTTCAGATAAATGTAATCCACCGAAATCTCCCGTAATCGCAGAATATACCGTTTTCGCAAGAATGCCGGCACCCTCTACATTAGGATGTACAGCATCCGGAAGAAGATACGGATACGGATAAAGCGGCGCATGGAAATCTATCAACTGACCCCCGGCATATTTAGCTATTGTCTCGATACTTTGCTGAATTTCTCCATGCCAATCACGGGTACCCGACTCAAAACGAGGATGACGATCGGCAATCGGTGTCAGTCGGGCAATAATAATATGACATTTAGGATTAACAACACGGAAAGAATCAATCAATGCCAGATAATCTTTCACGAAATGATCACGATAGTTCGGCCAGTCACGAGGATCCGTATCATTGATTCCCAAGTGAATAACAACAATATCACCGGCAAAGGCAAGCGCTTTTTTAAATTCTTCCTGCTGCATGTAAGGGCGGTGTCCTTTATTTAATAAAGTAGCCCCTGATTTTCCGAAATTTCCAACTTCATAAGTATCGCCCAAAAGTTGCTGCAACTGTGAAGGATAAGAATCCGTTGCCGGATTTGGAAGAGTATACCCATACGTAATACTATTCCCCACGCAAGCAACTTTTATCCGCTTCTGTGCGGACAAAACTGCGCAAATCATCAAAAATAGAGATAAGAATAGTATCTTTTTCATTTCTTGTTTATATAAGGTTTAACAATATCCACCCATTTAAGGTAGCCTTTACCCAGTAAGTGTAAACCATCATTTGTATACTCAATATTCATCTTGCCGGTCTTCTCATCAACAAAATGAGAATAGAGATCAATATAGGTCACGTGTTCTCTGTCAGCCAGCCGAAGCAGCCCTTCATTAATCTTTTTCACCTCTTGCCAACGTGACGTATGTCCGCCAAACATCTTATAATGATCGGTTACCGGAAGTACACTTTGCAAATATAGCTTTGTTTTTGGAGATTCTTGTTTAATTTTTTGAGTAATCATACCAATACGATGAACAATTGTATCCGCAGAGGTGCCCCGGCTTACATCATTTATACCGATCAACAAGAATATTTTAGCGGGTTTTCCTTTTAAAATCGCATCCAGCCGATCATAAACACCCATACAGATATCACCACTGATTCCCCGGTTTTTGACATGCTTATTATTCAATAATTCACTCCATTCTCCCCCGTTAGTAATACTATTACCCAGAAAAATGATATCTTTTGAAGTCACAGGCAGCTCCTCAAACAGAGTTGCACGTTGATAATAGAACGTAGAATATTTGCGTTCCTGTGCGTTGCCCGCCATTGAGGCGAGCAACAACATCATTAATAAAATTTTCTTCATTCGTTTTTATTTTTTCTCGATCACTTCGTTTTGTCGGGCGAATAGATAAGTCCGTCCACTGCATTTTCTCCGTCAGGAGTTACAAAAACTGTAGTAAACATCCACTTCACCAACCGCACCTCGGGCATATTGAATTTGCCAACCGGCAATTTCAGGAAAACTTTATTCCAGCCTTTATTCAGATGTACGGCGATAGGCGGACGTGCCACACAATTTTCATTTCCCAACGCTATTTCATTACTCTTTGTACTATGAGTAGCTGTCCATACAGGCGGCTGTATTTCTTCATTATTGATCCAGATACGGCTGCCTTTATAGTCCCATTTACCTTGTAACGGAGCCAAGTCCATTTCCGAACGACCATAATTCTGAAATTCAGCCCATAGCCCTACTTCCTGATCTTTCGGAGAGTAAACCCATGTATAGGCATAAGCCGTATGATTCTCTTGCGGATCTTTATAGAAAGTAGGTACCATTTTCCCCCATACATGACGAAGATAGATACCCGCACCAATGGCAGGGTGTACCCCATACTCTTTTCCTTCATATAAATAAGAATCCTTCAATTCCTGTTCCGGAGGAAAGACTTTATTCAAATCTCCACCATTAGGAAATGCATCAGTAATATTCCATTTTACATTCGTCTGTTTTACATAGGCGAACGGATATCCCTTAAATGTATGCTCTTTATGCCAAAGCATACGATTCTCAAAATCAGCAAATTCTTTAAACTCCGGAGAGTCTTCAGAAGGTAAGATAGTACCATTCTTATCAAAATATTCTGTACCTCCGCCTTTCCATGCACGTTCAGCAATAGCCAGCATATTAGGATAGAAATTATTCTCAAGTATAATATTGCGTTCGTTAGCTACGTAACGGTCATTCCAGATGGCAAGAATTGTCCCTGCAATATCGTCACTTCCTTGCTCAACATTATAAATACGGCTGTTATACAATGCAATGATATCGCCAAAAGTATCAAAATGATTGAGATAATGAAACTTAGAATCAATTGCGGGAATACCTTTTTGGGCTTTTCCACGATAACTCCACAAATGCGTCATATCAATTTCGCCAGGTTTATAATGCCATCCCGGATTCCACGAAATTACTTTCTTTCCTTTGGCACGGACATATTCGACCATTTCCGGAACGAACTTTAGATTGGTAAACCGAACTTCATCCGTACCAATATGAAGATAAGGTACATCAAAAGTCTCGCAAACTTCATCTACCAGCAATTTAAGAATTTTCATTCCTTCCGGGCTCTGCATATCATGACGGAATGTACGGACAAAAGCCTCACTATGCCCCGGCATATCAAATTCCGGGATTAAAAGTATATTATGCGCTTTACAAAAAGCGACTAAATCTTTCGCTTCTTCCAATGTATAGTATTTACCCGGCATACGAGTCGTATTCACACTGTCATTCAGCATCGGAAAAATTTTACTTTCCAGCCTCCACGATTGATTTTCAGTCAGGTGCCAATGAAAGACATTAATTTTAAAACGTGAAAGAACAGCAATTTCACGTTTCAATTCTTCAATCGACATATACGTACGCCCTACATCCTGCATAAAGCCACGTATTCGGAAAGCAGGCCAGTCAACAATTGAACAACCGTTGAATGTTGCCTTTTTCTTTCGCACATCCTGTAACTGGGCCAAAGTTTGCATAGCCCAATACACACCATGCTCCGTCACAGCCTCAACCGTAACTTTACCATTATTTACCACCAGGCGATAAGCTTCGTCTGCGTTCAAAGGTACCTCTTCTAATGAAGGTACCAGTTTCACTTCAATACTTGCACGAGCTTTGTCATCAATGACTCCACCCCTATCGACAACAAAAGCTTCCCACTCTTGCCGAAGCACCGGAGTAGAAAGCTTTGTTCTGCCCAGTACAAAGCTGGAACTTAAAGGAGTGAACTTTTGCGGCTCCGGAAGCAGGTGATATTCACCTGCCCGGACCGTAGAAATTGTGCATAAGTAAATAATGAAACTGATTAAGAAAATTTGTTTATTTCTCATCGGTGTTTATTTAGTTTATGGGGGAAAATTTCTCATTTAATAATGTCTTTCAACTTCACTGCCTGGAATGTCATATGTGCCACACTGCTTTCATAAAGAATACCAACCGTTTCTTTATCAATCATAGTAAGACAAGAATAACCCCAGTTATTGCCTTCATCCAATAAAAGTTGGTGTTCGGGTGACCAAGTCACACCACCATCCAGACTGATTTTAATAGTAGTATTATAACGTCCTTTCGTTGTATTAGGATTAGAGAATATCAATAAATCCTTGCCCAAAACATTATCTTTGGCTTTCACGCTTATCAAACTAGCCATGCAAACCGATTCCGGCAATGCCTTGCGAGAAGATTCATGTTCTGTCCATGTTTTACCCAAGTCTTTTGTAATAGCCACAGCACGACTTCCACCACGATTATCACGCATATTCAACATCAATACTCCGGGCTCGACCTCGGCAACCTGAGCCTCTGTAGTATTCGTGCGTGCATAATTGTGCATTTTCCAGTTTTTACCACCATCTTTGCTATACATGATACCTGCATTGGGTACACGTGTCGAATCAATAAACTGAGTAGGGAATACCAAAGTACCGTCACTCATAGTGATGCCCCGACCCGGACCTTGCAACAGAAAATACCAAGACGGATCTTTTACCTGTTCTGTGATATTAATAGGTGCAGACCACGTTTTACCGTCATCCGTACTTTTGGCAAGAACAAGTTGCGCAGTATGATTCATATCCATACCCGGATGTGAACTCCACCATGCACGTTGGTTACCCATACCATGTGTCCAGGCAGCAACCACCCAAACATTATTTGTTTTTGTATCAACAAGGATAGAAGGGTCTCCTACTCCATTCTGACCGGCAGGCAGACCACCGAACTCCCCAAATGCCAAAGGCAAACGCATTTTCTCCCAGGTTTTTCCACCATCTGTACTGCGGCTTAAACCAACATCAACATGCTCTTGCAAGTCCACGCTACTATTATACCGTACATCATAAACTCCCAGCAGTGTACCTTTATTAGTAGTCACCAATCCCGGGATACGGAATGCGGCAGAATTATCATCTCCGGCATGACGTACTCCTACCCCCATGCGGTGTTCAATTCCTTCTTGCGAAACAACATCCAACAGAGCCTTCTTACCATCCAGAGTGACCGAAGCAATATCGGCAGTCACCTTACTGGTAAGGGATGTACCCGGCTTCATTTGCAGACTAATCCAGAAATAGTTAATTCCCGGAAACAGTTTTTGGTTCCCTTTCAAAACAACTTGATTGCCAGGATTACTCACCTCCGATTTTTTTATTGAATAAGAAGGATTGGCGGCAAGCGTTTTTCCCGGAGTGTTACTGGAGATGTATCCCACAGGAGCAAAACGTTTCTTATCTCTGTCCTGCAATGCTTCTGTACCACCATAATAAAGTTTTATAGACTGAATTTCAGACAGATCCACTCCTTTACCAAAATTCAACACTACATCATTAAGAGTCTGGCTCTCTTTAGCATCCAAACGAAGATAGAACAAGACATTATCTTGTCTCTCTATCAAAATAGGAATACGGGTCTCACGAACAAAAATTGTATCTGCGGCTCGAACTACCGGTATAGCACACAGAAAACAGAAAAGCGAAAATAGAATTACAGCTTTTTTCATGGTATCGACTAATTAATATTTATGTTATCGGGAGCAAAGATAGTATTTTTTATTATACAACAGCTATATTAATTAAATATTTTATTATATACCAGCCAATTAATAAATAGCACGCAAGCTAAGGGATTGTTTTTAATTCTATTTGCCATAAAAGCCTGTCTAAATTTCCTTCGTCTGTTTTTTCACAGAACACAGACACTCCCAAAAGGATAGAAAGAGACTAAGAGATCAATTATAAAACGACAAATTCCTCTGTTCAAAGTGCTAAAGGACCGAAAACAAACTTATCTAAAATGGTAATCAAACTTCATCCTGGCTGCCAAGATAAACTTGGCTTGTACGAAGAAAACATTTCTCTAAAGATCAAGATATATTTTACTCTGAATCTTTCGGATTCTGAGTTTTAACTTTGTGATGAGCATATCTGAAGTCAGAATAAAAAAGAGAGAGACGTTATCTTCAATAACACCCCTCTCCTCTACTTTATTTTAATAATCTATTGAAAACCGAATTATTCTTCAGCAACCTCTCCAATCTTAGTTGGCCAATAAGGGTTCTGGTATAATACAGACGTTTCTACTTTTTCATCCGGAGACAGCAATTCCATCTCGCGAACCGGCACAGGATTGAGATAATGGGCTTTCTGCCAGGTATAACCGTCGTATACGTCATTATTGGCTTTCAAAATGGCATAAGGACGCAAATACTTAAAGGTACGTGAAGAGATATTGGAACCTTCTTCACCGGAATCTTTAAATGTAATCTCAGCACCATTCTCATCTTTGTTAGCCGACTTATACATTTCATCCCAGAAATTACATCCTTCAGGCATATAGTTTTTCGTCAGCAAGTGATCCATCGAACGCCAACGAACCAAATCATCCCAACGCATACCTTCACCAATAAATTCACAACGACGCTCACGACGTATATTTAATAAGGTAGCATCTACAACCTGGGCACCTGAATACTTACCCCAATCTGTTTCCTGATTCAAATCAGTCGCATTGATAGTTTTTGTAAAATCAGGATCCAATCCGGCACGCTCACGAATAGCTCTCCAATACTGAGCCGCTTTGCCTGCCACATTACCATTCTTCATATAATAAGCTTCCAGATAATTCAGATAAGCCTCAACACCACGGTAAATAATACATCCTGTAGTTGATTCAGCCTTTCCCCAAACATTCTGTGCCATATCAAAGCTGGCATATTTACGAATGCGATATCCTGTCTGGTCTCTCATCTCTTCACGGTTAGACACCGGGTGTGGAGCAAACATTTTCACCGTACCCGCTTCTTCGGTTGAATATACAGGCACAAAATTACTTTCACCAAACATAAACAACTGAAGACGATTATCACGATTTGCTTTCACATTATCCAATGTAGCATCACCTTTGTAAGGAGCCGCACTGCTTGCCGCATACCAAGGTAAACCATCCTGCATCAAGAAACTTTCAACATAGCTTTTCAACAAACCATGATTAGAACCGGATGCAATCCATGCCGGAGCACCATGCATGATAGAGAAGCTACCGGTTTTTGCATATTGACGCCAGAAAAGCACTTCATCATAGCCACTCAAATCAACAGTAGCATACATCTCAAAATAAGGATTCCATCCGGATGTAATAGAAGGATTAGCCGGGTCCGCAACTTTCGTGTTGGGTGTCAAAGTGATTTTATCTGCCACTTCTTCCGCAGCCTTCATAGCCTCTGTCAAGAAGAAATCAACTTCTGCTTCCACATCCAACGAAAAATTAGGATGCACTTTCTTTCCCGGCCAGTTGTCATCTCCCGGTACCCTTCCTGTACCTTTATGGTACCTTTCGAAAGAAGCTTCATACAATGCTACCCGTGATTTAATCAACAAAGCCGTCTCACGATTCAAACGAGTATTATTCTTAAATCCCTGACTATACATCATACTGGCAGCGTCATCCAAATCTTTCAAGATAAAACGGGCAACCAGATTACGAGGCTGACGAACACCTTTCTCCATCAGTACCGCTTTATCGTCAGGAAGAACTTCCGTTATGATCGGAAAATCACCATAATTACGCAACAGATTATAATACACAAGCGCACGCATCAAATGCATTTCTCCAATATAATGACGAATATCAGCATCCGCTCCGGCAACTTCACCCGCTTCATATTTAGGCACAGCATTTTCAAAGAAGTAATTGCAATAACGGATATTACTAAAACTCCAGTTGCCATCACTGGAAGGAACTTTCCAAAGTCCTTTTACATAACGGCTACTACGCCCTCCGGCTACCATATTATCTGTTCCGCCATCATTATTGGCTATGCCTGCTCCATAACCGCCATGCGAAGAAAAATAGTTCTGATACTTCGCTATGGAATAAGCAGCGAAATGGTCTACTGTCTGAAAATAGACTTCCGGTGTGACAGAAGAAAGCGGTTCTCTGTCAAGAAAGTCATTACAGGATGTGAGTGTCAATGCCCCTCCTGCAATAAAACATGCTTGTATAAACAGATTTTTTATTTTAAGTTTCATAATACTTCAATTTAGAAATTAATGTTAACACCGACAGATATTACTCTTTGCAAAGGATACAGTTTACCGGATCCTGTTCCGGCTAAACTTCCGGTAGCCTCCGGATCGAAAATCTTAGAAAGGCTGGTGATTGTAGCCAGGTTATCTCCTGAAAGATATACACGTACAGAAGAGATTCCGGCTTTTTCTGTCCACACCCGAGGCAATGTATAACCCAACTGAACATTTTTCAAGCGCAGATACGCACCATTCTGCAAATAACGTGTCTGGACTTGGGTATTACGGCCACCACTAAAGTTAACACGTGGATAATACGCATCTAAATTAGCACCCAACGGGTCACCTTCCGGACGGAAGAAATCCCAATGTTCAGTAAATCCGGTAGATTGCCATTCATTTCCTTGTCCGTTGGCTCCCCAGAAATAACATCCGTCCAACCACAGGTCACGTTTTCCGATTCCCTGCATGAAAATACTGAAATCGAATCCTTTCCACGCAGCGTCCAACGTAAGACCATATTTCAAGCGAGGGGTTGAATTACCGATAATGCGATAGTCACCGGTATCTCCTAACTTATTAGTACCATTGCTTATTTTTCCGTCACCATCCAAATCGGCATACATAATGTCACCGGCTCCCCAACTGGTTCCCAAAGAAGACTGATCAACTTTTGCCAAATGGGCATCCATCTCTTCCTGTGTTTTTGCAATGCCAATTGTTGTCAATCCCCAAATATCATTCAAGTGTCTGCCTTTATAGTACGAACCTACATCATATGAGTCATTCGGATAACGCAAAATTTTCTGTTGGTCATCAGAAAGCACTAATTTAGCTCCATAAGAAACTTCACCAATCCGGTCTCTCCAATTCAACTCCAACTCAAAACCATATGATTTCATATCCGAGTTGTTGATTTTAGGAACTGAAGTTCCCAACAGACTTGAAAGTTCAGGAGCCGGACCAATCATATCATAAGTATAACGTACGAAATAGTCGAATGAACCAGACAAACGATTATTAAAGAAAGACCAATCCAAACCGACATCCCAAGTCTCTACTGTTTCCCATGTTTTCTTAGAACTGACAATACCCGGATTTGTAGCATAGTTAGGACGTTCGCCATTTACTAACCAACCATAATTAGACCCTACAGGCATAGTCTGATAAAATGGATACCAAGCATCATTGGTATTCGTATTACCCAACTGTCCCCATGAAGCTCTTAACTTTAAACTTCCCATATTGATCTTTTCAGCAAAGCTTTCCATAAATGGTTCGCGGGCGATATTCCAACCGGCAGAAAACGAAGGGAAGAATCCCCAACGTTCTTTTCCGACAAAACGGGAAGAACCATCATATCGGCCATTAGCCTCAAACATATAGCGATCTTTATAACTCCAGTTGACACGCGCAAAGAAACCGGCTACAGAGTTGTCGGCATAACCACCATAAGCCTGTGGGTCATCAGTTGCCGTATTAATAGTCGGTACCCCCGGAGTAATCAATGTGTTTTTCTCAGCCGTAATGTTTCTGGTTTTATATAACTCTGCATTAAAACCAGCCATCACTTTAAAATAATGTCCGTTATCGAACTGTTTGAAATAGTCCGAATAAATATTTGTGGTATAATAATTTTCCTTCCAACTATATTCATTCACGCGAGAAGAACCTGCCGCATAAGAACCATATCCCATATCCCACACTGTATAATAGGGATCTCCATCTACATTGTAGGCATAAACAGGTAATACTTCCCAATGCTGATATTGAGTAGTGGTACGTACACTACCTTCAAGATTGATTTTCCAGTTTTTAATAGGCTCAAAAACCAGTTGCAACTGATTCGTATAAAAATCTTTCTGGCTGTTCTGCTTTCCTCCATTTTCCATCTGCTCCACTTCACCTTCGTCCATAGGGAATCCGTTAGGATCATAAGCCGGATGCACAGGCCATTTACGAGCTAAGTTATGGAAAAAGTTTCCTGTCAAGTAAGTAGGACGTTCAAAATCCTCACGGGTCCATTTAGTAGAATATGCCACCTTGAACCAGTCAGTGACAGCCGTTGTGATTTTGCCATTCAGTGTGTAACGTTGAAACTTGTCAGATCCATGACGCATTAAACCTTTCTGATCCAGAAAACTTCCACTAATCAAGTATTGGGTTTTGTCCGTACCACCATTAATACTAAGGTTATGTTCCTGAGATGGCGCCCAATGATCATAAAATTCTTCAAACCAATCCGTGTTTCCATTCGCACTAGCCCATTTTTGCCAAATACCTGCTCCATTATCAACTGTAGTAGCTTTCAACGTTCCTTCTTGATAGGCTTTGATGCGTTCCATTACGGCAGGTGCAAAAATATCACCGCCACTTTTATTAGCAGAAGCACGATTGAAGTACTGAGCAAAAGTGTAAGAATCCATAATATCGGGAATACCAATAGCATCAGAAAAACGTGCGCTACCGCTATATGACACATTTGTCTTACCGCTCTTACCACTCTTTGTAGTTACAAGAATCACACCGAACGAAGCTCTTGCACCATAGATAGAAGCCGATGCAGCATCTTTTAATACCGAAACAGATTCGATATCGTTAGGATTGACAGTATTCAGATCACCCTCAATGCCATCAATCAAAACCAATGGAGAAGAACCCGATCCATCACCGATCGTTCCGGCTCCACGAATATTCATGTTCAATGTTCCATCCAGAGAACCACCGTTATTGCCAACAGTAAGATTCAAACCGGGAACAACCCCCTGTAACGCTTGTGAAGCATTTGCTACCGGCCGTGCTTCCAATGCATCAGCACTAACCATACCTACAGCTCCCGTAACGTTCACCTTCTTTTGTGAACCATAACCTACTACAACAACCTCATCCAGAACTTCCGAATCTTCTTTCAGCACAATATTATAAGTGCTTTCAGAACCAACTTTAATAGTTTGTTGTTTATAGCCAATATAACTCACCAAGAATTGTGAATTAGGCGCCACTTTTAACGAGAACTTACCATTTAAGTCAGTAATTACTCCATTAGTGGTTCCCACTTCTACAACACTTGCCCCAATAACGGGATCTCCGGTAACATCTGTTACCACCCCCGAAATCGCCTTTACCTGTGCCATCACATTAAACGATAGCAAACAGCCCAACAAAATAAAAAGGACTTTTTTCATAAATTGATTTTTAGTTAATAAAAAAGGAAAATTATCTCTTCTAAATCTCTTAAATATAAACACCTGAAAATGAGCACAGTCCTATCGGTACTTGGTTATATGGTATAACAGAAATAAGGACAATAAATATGCAATAATCTAAACATCAATTGTTTATCTTACAAACGAAAGATTTTAAAAAAATATTTTCGTACAAATGTTCACAAACAAATTTATTATGGTGAAAAGTAGTGAATCATCAGGCTATACTTTTCATCTTTTCTTGTGTTCGGAAGCCACTTTTATGTAAGTGAAATGAAGTGATCCATCTTTCAACACAAAGAAACATCTTATAACATATAATAAGGTTATTAGATATAATCTTTGGCACTTTTCAAGTTAATCAAACAGTATTTCAAAATAAAAACATATTACATTTGTCCATTTTAATGAAAGCAGTCTCATATATAATATAAGAAATCAATATTATATATATAGCACTCTTCCATAAACAATCTTTTATGAGAATCCGGAGCTGATTATCTTAGTTTTTCAATATTATTTCGGTTATATAAAAAATATATTTAAAATATACTTGTGAGTTTTTAATATAATATATATATTTGCAACGGTTTGATAGTATATAAATGAAAAGAAATAATAAATTTAACCTTTTTCATTTATTATTTAGGTAGTAAAAATACCAAGTACCGATAGAACTTAGTAAACAGTTTTAAAAACACATATAAACATCTTTATTATTAACTCAAAAAGCAATACTTATGAAGAAAACCATCTTCTTGATTTTGTGCTTGTTATGTTCCATCGGAGCCATGGCGCAAAAGAAATCAATCACAGGTGTGGTTACAGATGCTACCGGTGAAACAGTCATCGGAGCAAGTGTTGTCGAGGTCGGCACTACCAATGGTGTAATTACCGACATTGACGGCAAGTTTACATTAATGGTCGATCCCAACGGAAAGATCAAAGTCTCTTATGTTGGTTATCAGCCTCAAACGATCGATGTAAAGGGCAGAAATTCTTTTAATATTAAGTTGAAGGAAGATTCTGAAGTGTTGGATGAAGTGGTTGTAACAGGTTATGGCGGTAAACAATTGCGTTCTAAAGTGACTAACTCCATAGCCAAAGTAAAAGAGGAAACTTTAAAACAAGGTATGTTTACTAATCCGGCTCAAGCTCTTTCCGGTGCTGTAGCAGGTTTGTCAGTAAGTCAGACTTCGGGTAATCCGGGTAGTGCTCCAACTTTAGTACTCCGTGGTGGTACGAACTTTGATGGTTCCGGTTCTCCACTGATCTTAATTGACGGTCAGGTACGCTCTTCGCTGAGTGATATTAATCCGGATGATATTGAATCAATGGAGGTGTTGAAAGATGCCGGTGCAACTGCTATTTACGGTGCACGTGCTAATGATGGTGTAGTACTTGTAACAACAAAACGTGGTAAGGCGGGTAGAGCAGAGGTAAATCTAAAAGCAAAGTTTGGCTTGAACTACTTCAAGGATTCTTATAACTTTATGAATGCCGGTGATTACCTTTATTGGATGCGTACAGGTTATATGAATGCTTACGTTGGAGATATGAAACACCCGGACGGAGCTAATGTGAAAGGATGGTCTTCTCTAAGCGGATTGACTACTGCAACTCCTTATGGAACAGGTAATTTATATTTTAACAAGGATGGTGTAACGCCATTAGACGGAAATAAAACAAGTTCTGCTATTTGGAGTCCGATGATCTATTCAGATAATCTATCTTTTCTGCTCAATCAAGGATGGCAGACTATGATTGACCCGGTATATGGAGATAAAATTATTTATAAAAATACAGACATTGCCGATTTTAATATAAACACACCTTCATTCTCTCAGGATTATAACTTAAGCGTAAGCGGTGGTAATGATAAAGGAAGTTATTATGCCGGCTTGGGCTACAATAAGAGTGAGGGTACAGCAGTAGGTAACTGGTATCAACGAATTACTTTTACTTTTAATGCTGATTATAAACTTAAGGAATGGTTAACTTCTAATTCAAGTTTCAATTTTGCAGATGCGACCTGGAACGGACTTCCTGCATCGCAAACAGCTGAGGCTAACTATTTCTCACGCTGTCTTTCATTACCTCCTACTTTCCGTGGTTATAATGCAGATGGAGATATGCTATTAGGACCGAACTCCGGTGATGGTAACCAACAATACAATTTTAAGCAATTCGTTCGTGATAATAATACGGATAAGTTTACGATGAATCAATCTTTCACAATTGATTTCATGAAAGGTCTCTCATTGAAATTAGGAGCCATCTGGTATTATTCCGAAGAAAAAACAGAAGCTTTTAATAAAGACTATTTGAGCTCTCCGGGTAACTTGATTACATCTCACGCCACCTCTGCTTCATATAGCCGTACTTTAGACCAAACATATAATGCCGTATTGAACTATAATTATCAGATCAATAAGGACAACTTCTTGGATGCAATGGTTGGTTTTGAATACTATGATTCATACGGCAAGGGATTCAGTGCTTCTGGTTCTGGAGCTCCCACCGATGATTTTATGGATTTGGAATACACCTCAAAAGAGGAAGGAATGCGTTCTATAGACTCTTCACATTCTCGTCAACGTATTATGTCATTCTTTGGACGTGTTAATTATGACTACCAATCTAAGTATCTGCTTTCTTTGGTTTTAAGACGGGATGGATATTCCAAATTAGCTAAAGAAAACCGTTGGGGAGTATTTCCGGGTGTATCAGCGGGATGGGTGTTCAGTAAAGAAGAATTTATGGAAAACACAGCATCTATTCTTTCATTCGGTAAATTACGTGCCAGCTTTGGTTTAAATGGTAATGTAAACAAGAACTTTGTTGGAAACTATACAGTTCAGGGAGCTTATGGCAGCAATCGCTATAATGGTTCAACCGGTTTCTTGTTAAGCAGCATTCCTAACCCATATTTGATGTGGGAAAAATCGAGAACTTTTGAAGTCGGTTTAGATATGGGCTTTTTGGAAAATCGCATCAATGCTAACTTGACATATTACAACCGTTTGACTAGTGATAAATATGCTAATATCACAGTACCGTCTACTTCAGGTGTAAGTTCTGTTACTTCAAACAATGGTGAGTTCCAGAATCAAGGATTTGAATTTGAATTAGGATTCCGGATCATTGATTCCAAAGACTGGAAGTGGAACTTGAACTGGAATGGTGCTTTGAACAAAAACAAGGTTGTTTCTTTGCCGGACAATGGACTTGAAAGAAATCGTCAAAGTGCTTATCAGGTTTATACTGGAAACGGAGATGAAAAAATGTGGGTTGGTGGATATCAGGAAGGACAACGTCCGGGCGATCTATACATGTTTGTGGCAGAAGGACTTTATAAATCTCAAGACGAAATCCCGGCTAACTTGATTGACTTGACAACAGGTAATAACGGTTCAAGTGGCCGTCCTCTTTATGGTGGAACAGAAGGTTACAATAAATTAACAGATTCTCAAAAAGCCAATGCCCTTCCGATTCAGCCGGGTGACGTGAAATGGAAAGATGTAAATGGTGATGGAGTTATTGATAATTATGACATGGTGAAAATTGGGAATACTGTTCCTAAATGGACAGGAGGTATCAATACTACTGTAAGCTGGAAGGACCTTACCTTGTCTGCACGTTTCGACTATGCATTGGGATTCACCGCAGTGGACTGGAAAACAATGTGGATCATGGCATGTGCTCAAGGTACTTATAATACCATTGAGGAGACCAAAAACACATGGACTCCTGAAAATCCGAATGCTAAATATCCAACTTATGTATGGGCCGATCAATTGGGTAAACGTAATTATTGCCGTAGCTCATCCATGTTTGCCTATAATGGAAATTATCTGGCGCTGCGTGAACTCTCATTATCCTATAAATTACCATCTGTATGGGCGCAAAAAGCTAAGTTGAGCAATGTGGAACTATCTATTACAGGTCAGAACTTAGGCTATTTGACAGAAGCAAAACACCTATTCTCACCGGAAAAAGCAGATAATAATGGAGGATATCCATTACCTCGTACAGTGATTTTTGGTATTAATGTTTCTTTCTAAATATAAAAAAGACAAATTATGAAAAAGATAATATATATCATTTCCTTATTTGTATCGTCTGTGCTTTACACTTCATGCGATGCATTGGATCTCGCTCCGGAAGACTATTTCGGAAGCGGCAACTACTGGAATAATAAAGCCCAGGTGGAAGGGTTTATGAATGGCATGCACTCTCAATTGAGAGGTAACTATAATATGTTTTATTGTTTGGGAGAATTGCGCGGTGGTACACAGCGCGTTGGTAGTTCTTCACAAAACACCAGTTTGGACTATGCCATATTGCGTACCAACACTTTAAGCCAGGATAATCCGGGATTCAGCAACTGGTTTGGATTATATAGCCCGATTATGCAAGTTAATCATTTCATTCAAAAAGTTGAGAATGAATGTGATTTTTTAAGTGAGGCAGACAGAAAAGCCTATTTAGGACAAGCATATGGTTTAAGGGCTCTTTATTATTTTATGCTTTATAAAACTTACGGCGGAGTACCTATTGTAACAACAGTCGAGTTGCTGGATGGCAAAGTGACTGCAGATAAATTTTATGTCGAACGTGCTACACCCGAGGCCACTATGGCCTTCATAAAAGAAGATATCGGTAAATCTGAAAACTATTTTGGTACAGAAGAAGTGACCAATAAATATGATAAGACAATGTGGTCTAAAGCTGCTACTCTGATGTTGAAAGCGGAAATTTATATGTGGGCTGCTAAAGTTTCAATAAATGGCTATACAGCTTCTGGAAGATCGGATTTAGAAACAGCCAAAACAGCTCTGAATGGAGTGATAGGCAAATTTCAGCTATTAAATAAATTCAGCGATGTATTTAGTACAGCTAACCGTAATAATGCAGAGGTTATTTTCACCTTACATTTTGCTGATGGCGAAGCTACAAACTGGGGAGGCATGTTCCTCTATCAGGAGGCAGTATTCATTGGACAGGTATATGACCGTGATGATAATAAAATTGAAACGGATACATTAAATTTGAAAGGTACCGGAGGTACATTCCGCCATGAATATACAGAAGATTTCTGGAAAAGCTATAGCGATAAAGACACTCGTCGTGATGCAACATTCTTAGAATATTATACCCAAAAGAATAAAGAAGGCTTTGGTTGTGTTATGCTTAAGGCTATTGGTTCTATCAACTCGAACAACAATCGTATTTATGATACCGATGTGATTGTTTACCGTTATGCCGATGCTTTATTGATGATGGCTGAAATAGAAAATGGTTTAGGAAATCCTTGCGCAGGTTATATTAATGAAGTGCGTGAACGTGCATATGGCTCCAATTATGAGGCTAATAAATATACGGAAGGAAATTATGCAGAGAATGAATTGACCATTCTCCAGGAACGTGATAAAGAGTTTGTTTGGGAAGGTAAGCGATGGTTTGATGTAGTACGTATGCATGATGCTAATGGCAAATCTCTTGCTTTCTCTGCTACTGCGAATTATCCTTCGGATAAACCTCTTTTGGACCCAAGCGAGGAATACAAGTTGTTATGGCCTATTGATGTTAACATTATGAGTGTCAATCCGTTGCTGAAACAGACACCTGGATATGAAAAATAAAACTTAATCAATAGGTTTTAAATATGATTATTTATTAAATGTAGAAGCTGTCTCGGTTATTATTGAGACAGCTTCTCTTTTTTCATTGCCATACACACATTACTCCTTATTCTCCAATCATAGAGCCGATTTTTATATATGCAGATGGAGGAGAACAAAATAAAGCGGGGAATGTCCGGCCGGACATTCCCCGCTTATACTAACTAATCAATTTTCATATCCCGGAGTCTGTTTTAACGCCGGATTGTCTGTCAATACACTTTCATTAATCGGCCATAATAAGCGGGTCGCAACGGCAGAAGTGCGCTTTGTCACATAGTCTGCACCCAATAATCTTAAATCATACCAGCGTTTCCCTTCAAACATAAATTCACGCATGCGCTCTTTCAAAATGGCTTCCAAAGGAGCTTCATCACCGGACATGTATTTATTATCCGTATAGAAGTCTCCTTTATCATTCGGATAAGATAGCGTAGCTTTGTTTAACTCAAAGAACTCTTTTCCATAAGCACGTTCACGAACTTGATTGATCTCAGTTGCCGGATCTTCTCCCAACAGCGCTTTTGCTTCGGCAAGTAATAACAGGCAGTCTGCATATCGATAAATGGGGTAATCATTCAAAAAACTGCGCTGTGAAGCTCCGTCCAACAGGACTCCCTGATACTTATTGCAGAAAGGAGCAATATATTTAATTGTGCCATCTTCTTGCTTTTGGTAAACAGCTGTCATGGAAGCGTCCTTACGGGTATCTCCATCACGGAATGCCTTATTATACAAATCGTATCTTATCTGCAGACGAATCAAACCGTTAAGTTGTCCTTCAGGCAAATCTTTAAATGAAATTCCTTCTTTATTACAGTAAGTTGCAGTCATGTATGCCTGCTGTGGTACTAAGTTTTGTCTAAATCTATCGTCCCACATGTTATACTCATCTTTTGCATTACGTATAGAGAAAATAATTTCGGCATTATCTTTATTATTGTAAGCAAATACTTTTGAGAAATCATCCTGCAAGCTGACATTTACATTACTGATAATTGATTGTAAAGCTGTTTTGGCTGTAGTATAATCTGTTGTGCCGCCACCCATTTGACGCCCACTCCATAAATAAACTTCACCTTTCAGCATTTGTGTTGCGGCCATTGACCAGTAATATCTGCCGAATTTGAAAGAGTAATCACTGCCGAATGCCTTTTCAGAAGCAATGATATCTTCTTTGATTTGTTTCATCACATCTTCTGCAGGAGAGGCTGCTTTTGAGAGGTTGCTTAAGTCTAAAGAGGCTCCATTCGTATAATCCAGATAGAGAATAACATCTCCCCAAGAACGCAATAAATGAAAATAAAGATATGCCCGCATACCATAAGCTTCACCTAAATAATAGTTTTTAGTAGCTTCGGGAAGTACAGTCGTTTCTTTGGTTTTAGCGATCATCAAATTGATCTGATTGATCACTTTGTACATTCCTGCAAAGTTGGTTATTCCTGTGTTTTCCTTATTTATCGTATTGAAAGGCAAGCGTTCCATACCTTGAGTGGCTTCTCCTCCAAAGGGAACGTCTCCATAAATGTCCGCACGAGGCTCACCTAATAAGAAAAAATTAAAACTACATTCTCTAAGTAATGCATGCAAACCTACATTAAAGGTACTGAACTGAGCTTCAGTCTTCCAGTAATTACTATCCGCAATAGAACTGGTAGGTTCAATATCCAGTGCATCACATCTTGAAAACAGCAGGAGAGAAAGCCCTGCTAACATATATGTAAATATTTTCTTCATAATGCTATTTGTATTAATCATATATAATTTAGAATGTCACTGACAAACCGAATAAAACTGTTCTCGGAGTTGGATAACGTCCGTTATCTATTCCACGACCATAAGTTGTATCTACAGCCGGCTCAGGAGAAACACCCGTGTATCCGGTGATATAGAATAAGTTCTGTCCTGTTACATAGACTGATGCATCTGTCATGCCAACTTTACTGATCCATGCTTTAGGCAGATTATAATTTAATGTCAATTCACGCAAAGCCAGATAATCACCCTTTTCATAGAAGCGTGAACTGTTATTATCAATAGCTGTATTACCGTTATTTGAACGTGTAATATTTTTCTTGCTTAACTGGTCTGCGTAATAGAATGCAGGTAAATCTGTATCAGTATTGGTCTCACTCCATGTCTTTTTTACCTCTTTAATAATATTGAATGAACCTTGATACTGTCCCAAAGAACGTGCTGCGAGATCATTATAAATGGTATGTCCTAAAGCGTAATCGAAACGAGCATATAAAGAGAGGTTTTTATAACCCAATGTAGTAGAGAATCCACCAGTAATTTTTGGAAATATATTTCCTACTACTTGACGGTCATATCCATTGATTACACCATCGCCATTGATATCTTCCCAACAAACATCACCCGGTTCGATCGGTTGCCATCCTTCTTTTCCGGCATATTGGGCTGCAAGTCCGGGACCATATAAGTTGGCTACCTCGTCGATGCGGTTATTGGCATACTTTTTCACGTCATCCCAATCTTTGAATATATGATTTTGTTTGTAAGCAACCAATTCTCCCAATTTACCACCTTCCTGACGGCCGGCAATCCATTTTGTTTCAGGAGTTCCATCGGCTTTTTTGCGTCCGGTTGCCACTTCATAGCCACCTACACGGTTATTTTCATTGCCGTTATAAGGTAATTTCACAATTTTGTTTGCTACAGAAGACAGATTGGCTGTAACATCCCATGTCAATCCTTTCGGGTTATTCAGAATGTTGGCTCTTACTTCCATTTCGAAACCATAGTTGCGCAGAGTTCCCATATTAGTCATGATCTCTGTAAAGCCTGTATATCCCGGAAGTGCTTGTTTAGTTAACAAGTCTTTAGTAGTACGGTTGTAGTAGTCAAGAATGAAACTTAACCGATTGTTTAAGAATCCGATGTCCAGACCAGCTTCAAATGACTGACTTTGTTCCCAGCGTAATCCGGTGTTTACCAAGCCTGAGTTGTAGAATGCGGTTGAACCTCCATATGTCTTTGCACCTACTTGAGAGTAAGCACCATATACATCGAAATTTCCGATACCATTTACATTTCCATTTACACCATAGCTAAGACGAGGTTTCAAGTTAGAAATAACTTCTGAGACTTTAGAATCCTTCCAGAAATTTTCTTCCATGATATTCCAACCCACAGACACACCAGGGAAAAATCCCCAACGGTTATCTTTCAGTTTTGAAATACCATCATAACGAGCAACAAATGAAATTAAATATCTCATGTCATAGTTATAATTGATACGGCCAAACCCTGATAGAATACGGTATGCTGTTTTAGTTGTAGAAGTATAAGTCCTTGTAGAACCAGCATTCAAGGTAGGAATATCATCAGTTGGAGAGTTTTGGGTTTTAGCTTCAAAATCGAACTGATCATAGGTGAAGTATTCAGTTCCTACCATTGCTTCCAGATTGTGTTTTTCAGCAAAAGTATCTGTGTATGTCAGTGTTCCGTTCAACTGAATTTGATTGTATTTCTGGACATAAGCTTCAGCCTGACGTGTATTATCAGGAGTTGCAGAAGATTGAGCTTGATAAGATTTATTAAACTTCTCTCTCTGCCAGTCATAACGATAAAGTGAAGCATTTCCATTTAACACTAATTTTTTAGGTAAAATGTCAAGGGCAAATCCAACACTGTAGGTTGATTTATTAGTGCTGTTCTCGCTCGTCAACTTATCTCTGTAATAATCGGGATTACCGTCTCCTGTACCGAAACCGGAGGCCGGAGTTCCATCTTCATTCCAAGGATTCCATGTCGGACGTTGAGAACGTGTACGGTAGAAAAATTCATATTGACCGATCCAAAGTTCCGGTTGAGTTGACCAAGAGTAAGTCGCATTAGCCTTTACTGTCAGGAAAGGAAATACTTTATAAGAACCGTTCAATGCACCATTGAAGCGCTCGTAACCAGTACCTCTAATCTGACCATCTTCTTTATAGTAGCCTAAACTTGCAGAAAAAGTCCCTTTATCATTACCACCTGTAATGTTCACATAATGATCTTGAGTTAAAGCACTATTGTTAAACACCACATCGTCCAATTCACCAGAGTAGTCTTTATACAAGATCGTTTTTCCATCATAAAATGGATCTGCCATAGAAGACCAACCTTCATTTTTCAGATTAGCATTTTCGTCTGTCAAATAGCGGATATCAAATAAGTTATTTCCAATACCATATCCCATTTGTGTATCGACATTGGTACGTCCGGTTCTTTTGTAGCCCATACGGTTATAATAAATATAATCGTGTGCATCGCAAAAATCATAGCCTTTACGAGCGAAGTTCACACCCATTTTAAATTTGTAATTAACAGATGCTTTTCCTTCTTTTCCACTTTTAGTCTCAACCAAAATAACACCACCATTGGCACGTGCACCATAAATAGCTGTTGAAGCGGCATCTTTCAAAACCTGAATAGATTCAATATCAGAGGGATTAATATCACTCATGCTATTGCGAACAATACCATCGACTACAATAAGAGCTTTGCTGTTGTCGCCTGTAATAGTAGCGCCTCCACGCAATGTAATATCCGGTTCACTACCAGGTTGCCCCGTTTTGTTAACAACACGAAGACCTGTAACAGAGCCTTGTAAAGACTGTCCTGCATTACTGAAAGCCGCATTTTTAAGTACAGAATTATCAAGCTTTGAAATAGCAGTAGTTAAAGTTGCACGTTTTTGTGAGCCACCGTATCCTGTAATCACCACTTCATCTAATACCTCTGTATCTTCTTTCAGTACTACATTGTAAGTGTTTGCAGCGCTAACAGTAATTGTTTGAGGTTTGTAACCAATATAGCTAACTGTGAATTTAGCGCCAGTAGCTATCGTTAATGAGAACTTGCCGTCAAGGTTAGTGATTGTACCATTGGTTGTACCTACCTCAACGACACTTGCACCGATGACAGATTCACCGGTACCATCTGTAACCACACCTGTGATGGATTTTGTTTGAGCTATAGCTCCTATAGAGCATAATAAGCACAAAATCAAGAAGATGGTTTTCTTCATAAGTATTGCTTTTTGAGTTAATAATAAAGATGTTTATATGTGTTTTTAAAACTGTTTGCTAAGTTCTATCGGGACGGTAACCCAAATGTGGAGAAATGGAATAATAAGCACATTTAATAAACAGCTAACATACAGCAATTTAAATAATTCACATAATTATAAAAAAGAAAAAAATAGACCCATTATTTATAAATATTAGCGGTAGCATAAGGGTATAAATGACAAACAAATAAGGTTATATTATAAATATAATCTTCATAATTAACTTATATCATAATAGACAAGACGTTAGTTTAAAATAGTTGACATATATAAATTGGCATATCGAAAAGAACACAATTAGCTATTAACATTATTATACAAAGCGTCAGAGGAATCTTATGAAACATTGTACTTGAAATAATAGAAATAGAGTTATCTTTGTAACCGCGGTTACAGTAACGCCCGTTACAAAGTAAGGACTAAATAAACAAAGAATATGAAGTTTTACAATAGAGAGAATGAATTAGCTGAATTACAAAGGATACAAGAATTATCTTTTGGAGAGAACTCTCGTCTGACAGTAGTTACCGGAAGAAGAAGGATAGGTAAGACAAGTCTTATTATGAGAGCCTTTGAAAAAACTCCTACTATCTATTTGTTTGTGGGGAGAAAAAATGAAGCATCTCTATGTCGGGAATTCATAACCTTAGTTTCCCAGGCACTTGATATTTATGTACCAGAAGAAATATCGACTTTCAAATCCCTCTTTCGGTATATTATGGAAACTGCTACCAGACAATCATTCAATTTGGTTATAGATGAGTTCCAAGAATTCTACAATATCAATAAGTCAATTTATAGTGATATACAAGATATCTGGGATCAGTATAGACAAAAAACCCACATGAATTTCGTTGTGAGTGGCTCTATTTATTCTTTAATGGAAAAGATTTTTCATAGTGAAAAGGAGCCGCTTTTTGGCCGTGCTGACAACATTATAAAACTTTCTGCTTTCAGTCTGAATGTATTAAAGAAGATCATGAAAGACTATCATCCCCAATATACAAATGATGATTTATTGGCATTATACTCATTTTCTGGTGGAGTTCCTAAATACGTCGAATTATTTTGTGATAACAGAGTGTTAACCGTTGATGAAATGATCGATTTTATGGTCAGAGACAACTCCCCCTTTACAGATGAAGGAAAAAATCTATTAATAGAGGAATTCGGCAAGAATTACGGTACTTACTTCTCAATCCTGAGCGCCATCTCTGGCGGATATAATACTCAGACGGAAATAGAAGCACTACTTGGCGAAAAGAGTCTGGGCGGTTATCTAAAGCGATTAATTGAAGACTATAACATAGTAGTACGCCAACGTCCTGTCTTTTCTAAAGAGGGTTCTCAAACTGTCAGATATGAAATATGCGATAACTTTATTCATTTCTGGTTTAATTATTTCGATAGAAATCGTTCACTTATTGAAATAAAAAACTTCGTTGGCTTACGAAAATTAATAAAAGCTGACTATCCGACATATTCAGGAAAAATCCTGGAACAGTATTTTAAGCAAAAATATGCTGAAAGTTATGAGTTCCGTCTTATTGGTTCGTGGTGGGAGCCCAAAGGCAATCAAAACGAAATTGACATTGTAGCTATTTATTTAGATAACAAAAGTGCAATTGTAGCAGAAGTCAAACGTCAAAAAAAGAATTTCAAGCCAGAACTTTTCCAAAAGAAAGTGGAGCACTTAGAGAATAAAGTTTTGGCTAAATACCAAATAAATACAGTCTGTTTATCATTAGAGGATATGTAGTAGATAAATGTTCATTAGTAAAATGATAAAAGTATCTCAATTGAGCAGCCTGTTTTTTTGAATCCCCCTTTTATCAATTTGATATATTGGTACAGATCTGACATTTTGTATTTCTTGATGTCTCTACATCGTGCTAATCAGAGGGATGACCGGAACCGGAATAGAAAAAACAAAATCTGAACCGTTTTATCAAATCAAAGGAAAAGTGAAATCACGATTCTACGATCAAAAAGCATATTTTTACCGACTTACGATTTACTTTTGCATAGAGATATTTCAAAAAAGGAACATAGCCACATATTTCTTTTTTCTTAATTTCATTGTCAAATAGAACATATAAAAGATTATTTTCACACTCTTAGCAGTGATTTAGACCATCTGTTGACAGAGAACTAACAACTTGTTTTCAAGAAATTAATTTCGTATCTGTACGAAGTTAACTTCTTGAAAACACAAAGTTAACATTCTGATTTTAGCCAGTTAATATCTTCCGGTAGCAGTAATGAATTTATATACATTACTTTTGCCAATACAGTATATTATTCCTCAATTTATTCATATTATCTTCTATTTGTAGAATAGGAGATAAAATTACAGGATTCTCAAACAAATAAAATACTATCTTTTTGCATCATATCTTATACTGTCACTTACTATATGTCCAATTGTATATTTCAGCAATTAAAAGGAGCATATCAAAAAATAAAACTATATTTGTAAAATCTATAAAATTTAAATCACATGAAAAATATTTTTTTAATAATTGGAATATCACTGTTTTTTAATGGCAGCCTATATGCTCAGTCCGATGGCTGGTCTCCTAAGGATCATAATTTAATCACGTCTGCACGTGAGGACGGGCGATTTTTAAGCTCTTATGGTGTAGTGCACGCTATGCTCAGAAATACTAAGCCATGTTATGCTTTTCATGATGACTTCTCTCCCAAACAATTTCGAAAATGGCAAAAAGGACTTCGCCATGCGATGGAAGAAATAATGAAATTTCCTCAAATAAAAAATTCTCCTGCTCCTGTTTGTATAAAAAGAGAACAGCGGGAAGGTTATCGATTAGAAAAATGGGAATTTTATCCGCTTCCTGAATGCGTTTCTACTTTTCTTGTTTTAATACCTGATAATATAAATAAACCCGTACCTGCCATTTTATGTATTCCCGGTTCCGGAGGAAATAAGGAGGGACTTGCAGGTGAACCGGGGATAACTCCCCAATTGGACGACCGGTACAAAGATCCGAAACTGACCCAAGCCCTCAACTTTGTAAAAGAAGGATATATAGCGGTAGCAGTAGATAACCCGGCTGCCGGAGAAGCCTCAGACCTGGAGAGATATACTTTGGGCTCTAATTATGATTACGATGTTGTATCTCGCCATCTTTTAGAATTGGGATGGAGCTATTTGGGATACGCTTCATATTTGGATATGCAGGTTTTAAACTGGATGAAGACCCAGGATCATATTCGTAAAGATCGCATTGTAGTAAGTGGATTTTCTTTGGGAACCGAACCTATGATGGTATTGGGTACGCTTGATACTTCAATTTATGCTTTTGTTTACAATGATTTCTTATGTCAAACTCAAGAACGGGCGGAAGTGATAACTATGCCTGATAAAAACGGACGCCGTCCATTCCCTAATTCCATACGTCATTTAATACCTGATTTTTGGAAAAATTTCAATTTTCCAGACATTGTAGCAGCTTTGGCACCCCGTCCTATCATACTGACTGAAGGGGGATTAGATAGAGACTTGAATCTTGTAAGAAAAGCGTATGCTATAGCAGGCGCTCCCGATAACGTGAAAGTATATCATTATAAGAAATTCGCAGATCCAAATACACGAAAAAATGTAAAACACTTACCTGAAGGACTGGATCGTAATGAATATTTTCGAATGGTAAATGTAGATGGTCCCAATCATTATTTTAAATCAGAACTGGTTGTACCATGGTTGAGAGAATTATTGGAAGAAAGATGAAATGTAGTAATTGAAACCTAAATAAACAATCAATTTTAATTGAGGAGACGGAAAACAAAAACAGGAGGAAAAGAATTTTGTTATCCGCCCTCTCATATCACCATGTATACTGTTCGGTACATGGCGATTCTTTATCTATGATACAATTTACTGTAATACTCCACCAAAGTGGGATATTTCGCCTGTTTCAGTTTGTCATTATTCAAATCAGAGGACGGATAAACGGAATCTACCTTTATGCAGATAGATAGTTATCGAGCTCTGTCTCGTCTTAATGGACGGACAAAAGACATGCCGTATACTAAACAAAGTACACGGCATGTTGGCAATTAAGATTAATCGTATTTAATAATACCTATTCTTGTTTTTTATAAGTAGCATACCCCGGAGTTTGATAAATCAAAGGATCATTACCCAATAAGGTTTTGTCAACCGGCCAAAGCACTTTATGAGCCTCAGTTGTTTCGTCTAAAGTAGGCGTATCTGTTCCAATGCTTCCCTCTTTACAAAAAACGAGATGTTTTCCTCCTTTAGTCAATGTCATGCGACGAATATCCCACCAACGCTGTCCCTCTTGAATGAACTCTTTATCTTTTTCATGAAGAATCGCTAATTCATTTGTTGTATAATCAGAGTTTTTATATCCGTATATTGCCTCATTCCAATTAGTGCCATAAGCACGTTTACGAACAATATTAATATATTGAGCAACATTTCCTCCTTGCATATTCTCAATTTCGGCAAGCATTAAATAGACAAGTGGCAAGCGATAAATAATATAATCACCACAATAGATACGGCTTCCCTGAGCATTCACATAACCAATGTTTTTACGAACATGCGTTCCTCTTAAGGTCAGCTCATTTGTCTCAACATTTTTATTATACGAAGCAATAAATGTAGCTTCACGCCGCGTATCTGTTACATCAAAACTATTATAAATTTCATGTTTATATTCCAACTGCTGACTACCTGTATTGGCAATATTCAATGCATCAAGAAATTTTTCACCATTAGCTAAATAATTATCTTTAGTACTTCCAGTAGCCATTGCATAGGTGAACAAATTATTGTTATTAGTGGCCTCACCTTCTGCATATCTAACTGCAAATATGATTTCAGAATTTCCTTTTCCATTTTTGGCATCGAATACTGATGAAAAGTCATCTAACATTTTCAGTCCATAATTGCTCAAAACGTTTTGCAAATGTGTTTTTGCTATTCCCAGATTCGATTCATTCGCAGAATCATCTCCAGTAGATACCTTGGAAATCCAAAGATAAACCTCACCCATCAAGCACTCAGTAGCGGCTTTGGACCAATATCCCTTTTTATTTCCACGATTATTTGGATCAAATGAGTTATTATCACCAAAATACTCCATGGATTTATCCAAGTCTTTTTTTATTTGATCCATGACTTCTTTGGGAGTAGCACGCGCCATGTATAGTTTATTGGGGTCAATAACTCCTTCTACTACATCTGCAGAGAGACGTAAAGGTACACCACCATAAGTGCGATACAAATCGAAATAGTAAAAGGCTCTTAAACCATAAGCTTGTCCAAGGTAATATCCTTTTTTGGTATCGTCCATATAGGTGGCATCCGTTACTCTGGCGATAAAGAGGTTTATATTAGTCAACCGCCCAAAAATATCACCAAATTTATTAATGCCTCCAGTATGGTCTTCGTCAAAATTCTGTAATTTTATGTCACCATATAACATACCCATGCCATCGGCACTAGTACCGGAACTTATTAAAGCACCACCACGGGCTTCTCCCCAAATAAAAGTATGCTGAAAGGCCGCATCACGTAAATGCTTATGTATACCATCCATATATCCTATTACGTGTGCTTCTGTTTTCCAATATGAACCACTCCCATAGTAATCAATCGGGGAAAGATCTAATTTATCGGCACAAGAAGTACAAAGTACTCCGGAAGAAGCTGCCAGTAGGCTATATAATATTGTAGATTTTATTCTTTTCATATTTATTCTATTTAGTAATTAATTACTTAAAATGTTACATTAAGTCCAAATAAGAGAGTTCTCGGCAATGCATAGCCTGAACCCGCATTAGAAACCTCAGGTGTTGCTACATTGGCAGAAGTTATATATCCCAGATTTTGACCGGTGATTGACACATCTACTTTTTGGCAATATGCTTTGTTTGCCCATGCTTTAGGAAGTGAATAACTCAAAGAAATTTCCCTGATAGCTAAATAGTTTCCCTTGTAAGCAAACATAGTTGAATTTCGTGCATAATTAGCATTCGTTAAGACGTCTGCATATGCATAACGGGGATATTTTGCATTAGGATTCTCTTCTGACCAAGTATTGAATACCTCTTTAGTTGTATTATAAGTACCTTGAGCACAAGCTAAGAATATCTCAGGTAAAGTGTGGTCATAGATCCAATAGTCCAAAGCAAAGTCAAAACGACCATAAAGTTGGAAATTTTTCCAGCGTAAAGTAGTGTTGAAGCCACCGATCCAGTGGGGAGTTGTATTACCTGCTACGACTTGATCATAAGAGTCAATGATTCCATCTTCATTAATATCTTTCCATTTCATGTCACCCGGCATAATAGGCAAAGCACTTTTTTGTTGTTCTTTGGTTAGTTTTTTCCATGCTTCAGGACCATACATTTTTTTACCAAAATAATTACCGGAGGTAATAACCAAGTCCCCGGGAATCTCATCCCAACTACGATAAATTCCTTCTGATTTATAAACGACCATTACTCCCGGCTCTTTCCCTTCCTGATAGCCGCCAACCCATTTTTTTGCATACTCTATTTCACCTTTTTCATTAGTGAACTTTTCTCCTGTATAGATTTGTTGTCCACCTTGACGATTGAGTTCCAGACCGTTTTCTGGTAATGCAACTACTTTATTCTTATTAAATGAGATATTTGCGGATGCTTCCCAACTCCAATCTTTTGTTTTCAGAATTTTTCCAGATAGTTCAATTTCAATACCACTGTTTCGGAATTTTCCATTGTTATTTTTGATAGAGGAAAAACCGGTTGTTGATGGTAAACTGAAATCTGCATACTTATCAGATGTCAAACGATTATAATAGGTAAAGTTTGCATTCAAACGGTTTTCAAAGAAACTCAGATCCATACCAACTTCAGCTGTTTTTGTTTTTTCCCATCTCAATCCCGGATTAGGTAAAGTTCCAATTAGAAAACCTGTATTTCCATTATATACTGCTGTATTATAAGAACCTTGTAAAGTGTAGGCACCAATGCCTGAAGCATTACCATTAACGCCATAACTAGCACGCAGTTTACCAAATGACAAGAACGGAATGGCATCTTTTATAAAATTCTCCTGACCGAAAATCCAACCGGCAGATACACCTGGGAAAAATCCCCAACGGTTATCACCTAATAGAGAAGAATAACCGTCTTGACGGAATACTGCGGATAGAAGATATTTACTCTTATAGTCATAATTTAGACGGCCGAAATATGAAAGAATACGATATTGTTCATGCCAGGAATTAATAGTACGTTTTCCCTCTCCTTTATCTGTTAAACTCAGATCAGAGAAATCGTCTGTCGGTGCACCACTTCCTTTTGCTTCAAATCCACGTTTGTAGTTATCATAATATTCCATACCTAACATTAAATTAACATTATGATCTTTGGCAAAAGTATGAGTAAAGTTCAGGACTGCATTATACGTTTGCGCAAAGTTACGTTCAAACTTGGCGGTACTTTCGCGAGTTTTAGTGTAGTGTTCAGTCAGCATATTATCCATATAATCTTTAGTGAAAGATTCATATAAGCCTTCTGAATAATACCAGTTTGCTGTACCTTTGATAAACAACCCCTTCATGATATCAATCTGAAATCCTTGAATCATGGTAAATTTATCTGTTTGATTAAAGTTTTGCCATTTTTCAGGTTGAAAAGCCTGATTTCCATCAGCAACGTTAGGACCTAAAGTCGGATTTCCATCTTCGTCTTCAAAACGAGCCGTAGGAGGAGTTGACATGATACGACCAAAATAATTTCCTTCACTTCCATTTGATCCCGGCATGTTTTTCCAGTTGGCTCGATTATAGTTGAAATTGGAAGTACTTGTCAGCCAATCTGTTATTTTATAGTTAGCATTTAATACAAAACTATAACGTTCATAGAAAGTACTGATTGGAAGACCTTCCTGACGGTTATACCCCAGACCGGCATAATAATTCCCCCGATCATTTCCTCCTGACATATTAATGTTATAATCTTGTGAGAAAGAAGGATTATTTAAATTATAATCGGCAGGATTAATATCTTTGTAAATAATCATATTTGAAGGATCCAATGGATCAACCATTTCCTTCCAGCCTTTCTGCAGCAAGTAAGCATTATCTGCTGTTTTTCCCATAATATTCCAAGCAGATTTACCTAATACATTCCCTGTACCAAAAGGCGAGGCACCTGTTAGATTAGCCAATGGAGCAATTGACACGTATTCACCATCAGAACATTTATAGCCAGATTTAGCATAGGTAGTACGCAAAACGTTGATATAATCCTCACCTCCCAAGAATTCATATGGATTATTCACATAGTTAAGACCTAATTTTGCTTTAAAGTTTATTTCACGATGACCGGCTTTACCATTTTTAGTTGTAACCAATATAACACCATTACTGGCACGTGCACCATACAAAGCGGTAGCACCTGCATCCTTTAAGACTTCCATTGATTCAATATCCTCAGGATTAATATCATTCAAACCATCTCGAAGCTGACCATCAATCATAACCAACGGAGATCCTGTTCCGTCAAGATTGGTACCACCACGCAATACAATTGTTGGAGTTGCTCCCGGACTACCTGAAGCTTGTGTTACCTTCAAACCTGCAACAGCTCCAGATAATGCCTGTGCAGGATTAGAGAATAAACCGACTTTTAACGATTCTTCTTTTACTTTTGAAATAGAGTTCGTAACCTTCGTACGTAGCTGTTTACCACCATAACCGGTAACAACCACTTCATCCAGCATTTCAGAGTCTTCCTTCAACTTAATATTAAAAGAATTTTTGCCTTTTACGTCGATTACTTGAGGCTGATAACCAACATAAGATACTTTGATCTTTCCATTGGGATCGACCATTAACGTAAACTTGCCGTCAAGGTTAGTTATTACACCATTGGTGGTACCGACCTCGACAACACTTGCTCCGATGACTGTTTCACCGATAGCATCCGTAACCACGCCTGTGATTGATTTCTTTTGCGCCATGGCTCCGATGGAACATAACAAGCACAAAATCAAGAAGATGGTTTTCTTCATAAGTATTGCTTTTTGAGTTAATAATAAAGATGTTTATATGTGTTTTTAAAACTGTTTGCTAAGTTCTATCGGAACCCCAGCACATTATTACTCTCAAAGCATTAAATAGGGAGAAACATTATATTACTATTAATCAATTATTTATAATCACATTTATAAATTAGATACAAATACATAATGCATATATTTAGTCTATTAAAAGACAGTATCATAATAGTCATTCTCTCTAAAAAGACATTTACCTTATATAGAACATAATAACACTGATTATAAGCAATATATAAATAGAGGAGAGAGAATCTTATAATAAGAAACTCTCTCCTCTCCCATTTGCATAGAAAAAATAAACATCTATCAAATCAATGATGATAGAAATTTACATAACAGCTCTATAATAAAAAACGCCTGGATTATTAATATTAACAATCCAGACGTTTTTTTTATTATGCGTTTACCAAACTACAATTTAACTTTTGCTATAAGTTTACGAATCTTACCTTGTCCGATAAGGGGAGCATGGGGATCCTCCGGATATACAATCATGAATTGTCCCGGGAGCAAATCAACGAATGTAGTAGGCACATCAGAGTAAAGAGCACAATCCCCTTCTGCCGCATAAGGTTTCATTTCACTCTTTAGATCTTCAATAGCTTTCCAGCCTATAGTCTCTGTTCCTTCCAACAAAATATGTACATCAATGTAATCGCGATGTAACTCCAAAACTTGTTTATCGCGTGTAACACACTCAGGATTCACATTATTAATAAATAAGTTATCACCATCTATCTCAATTCGTCCTAATTCGGCATGAAGTAAATCATGTGTTTTTACGTAATCAAACAGAGTTTTAAACAGTGGGTGAAGTCCTTCTACCCTTTGGCTGTTCTGTAAATTAGATACAATCATTTCCTTTTATTTTTATTCCATATTATCTGTTTTCGGACGCAGGAAGTAGAGTTGTACTGCCAGTGCTATAAATACAATGATAGCCAACATGGCAAAACCTAAACCTAAATTTCCACCATCGGTCCACTTACCCAGCAAATCTGTGATAAATGCTCCTGCAAATACTCCTGTCATATTCATGATGCCATATGCTGTTGCACGATATTTAGAAGAAACGAACTGACAAAGAATAGGCATATTATTAGCATCAAAAATACCATAGCCGATACCAAATAATAACCCAGCCCCAACAACAGCAACAAAACTATGCCCAAATCCCAATAATAACAAAGAGGGAATCGTCAATCCCAAACCAATTGCACCGGTATATACACGCCCACGAATATTTTTTTGTACCCATTTATCAGAAAGAGTACCACCTAAAATTACACCAATAAATGAAGATAGTGCAATTGTTATAGTCGACATAGGTCCTGCCTGTGACATTGGAATATCAAGGTTTTCAGCAAACAAAGTTGGAAGCCAATTTTTAGTAGCCCATCCCGGCAAACTAGGAGCCGCAAAATAAAGCAATATAACCCAGAAAGCTATATTACTGAATAGTAATGATAAGCCTTTAAACAAACCTGCTTTCTCGCCATTCTTGGATGAAGGTTCCGGACGTTCTACTTTAACATGCTCTTTTTTATCTCTTAAAAATAATACCAAAACAAAGGCATATGCAATACCAATAATACCAAACCAATGAAAAGTAGTATGCCAAGAGAAAGCAGCCGCAACCGTAGCGCCAAAGCCACCAATAGCCTGTCCGGTATAAAGTCCGGTCATGTGAATACCAACCGCCAAAGAACGTGATTTTTCACCATGATAATCAGCAATTAAAGAAAGGCCGGCCGGAATATAAAGAGCTTCGCTCACTCCCATCAATGCACGTAACCAAAAGACTTGATTAAATGTTTCTGCAACTCCCATTAAATAGGTCACAAAAGACCAAACAAAAAGACTGCCAACAATCAACCATTTACGATTCAGTCTATCGGCAATCATACCAGAAATTGGGCTCATAAGACCATAAATCCAAAGGAAAACGGCCATTAAACGGCCAAAATTAGTTGCCGACTGAAGTTCTACAATATCTACTTGCATAGCATCTTTCATCGTGCTAAGCATTTGTCGGTCCATATAATTGAGTAGGGCTACCCCCCATAGGAGGGCAACCACTATCCAAGGATAAATTTTTGAGTTTTTCATGATATAAATAAGAGATTATTTTTCTGACAGCAATTCCTGACAAAGTGCATAGCCTTTCGTCATCATTCTAGGGATGTGGAATGGTCCCTTAAACAAATTTCCTTTTGCAGGCTGAGAAATTGTTCCGTCACGATGAAGATAACCGTACCATTCACCAAATTCCGGATCAGGGAAATGGGCATAAGTCCAATCACTGATTTGTTTATGCATAGCCAAATATTTCTCATCTTTAGTAGCTTGATATGCATATAATGTTGCAATAATGGCTTCTGTCTGTGGCCACCAGAACTTCATATCATGTGCGTAATCTTGCGAAGGCAGGTTTCGACAGTCACGGAAGTTTATAATACCTCCAAATTCCTTATCCCAACCCCATTCCCAGGACCAATCAAGAATCGTAAGCGCTGTATCGACCATCTCTTTATCCCAATTACGACTCTTAGCTTCTTCAAGAATAAACCACGAAGTCTCGATACAATGCCCAGGATTAATGGTACGAGTAGCATTTGTATCAATAAATTCTCCATTGGGACCTACTGTTTCAAGCAAAGCTTTAAACTCCGGATGCATGAAGTCTTTACGCAAAATGGCTATAGATTCCTCTATTTGTTGATCAAGAACCGGATCATTAATAGCAGCACGAATACGTGAAGCTACATTAATAAGAATCATAATAATAGAGTGTCCTTTCATCTGTACGCGTTCACAATATTTCGGTTCCAGAATTCCAGGAGTAGAAAGAAAGCGCCGGATATCATTGAACAGTTTCAAGGCTTTAACAGCGTAATTATGATCGCCCGATGCGATAGCATATTCCGACATCGCAATAGCAGCAAATGTTTCAGAGAAAACATAACGACGTTTACGAATAGGCAAACCCGTTTCAGTCACTTCAAAAAACATACGCCCATCTGTATCGAAACAATGTGCTTCAATAAAATCAAGGGTACTTTTCGCAGCTTCCAGCCATTCTGAATTATGTTCAATGTGATTATATGCATATGAACATGTAAAAGCAAATCTCCCTTGGAACCAAACAGATTTGGTTGTATCCATCAGCTGGCCATCTCGGTCTACGCAGGTATAAACACCTCCGTTTTTGCGATCCCAACCATATTTCATCCAAAAGGGCATGATATTGCTTATCATGTCATTTTTATAAGAGTCAGACCATGTCTGTAGATATTCTGTAGTATTCATAGCAATTGCAGTATTAGTTTATCTTAAAACTTATTGCAACGATCAAAGAAATGAATAGCCTCTAACTCAGCTTTCATACGTATTTCTTCATCATCTGTCATATTCTGGAAAGGAGTACGATTCTTACCTAAATCCAATCCTATCAATTTCATAATCCGCTTTCCACCTACAATATTTCCTCGGAAATGACAGATTACATTAATAACTTCCTGAGAGAAATTCTGTAATTCGCGCGCTTTATCAAGATCTCCGGCTTTCCATGCTTCTATAATACCAACCAGATTTACACCATTATAATTGGTAGTTCCTCCAATGCCGCCTTGAGCACCACCCATAGCCAGACATGGAAGAATGGTTTCATCTTGCCCATGCAGCATATCAAATTTACCTCCTTTATACAAGCGGCACTGATTGTATTCATACATACTCTCAAAAGTATATTTAATTCCCGCAAAATTCGGAATACGTCCATCTACTGCCTCCAGAAATGAAACCATTGATAAGAATGCTCCATTAAATGCAGGAATATGATAATAATAGAATGGAAGATTTGGAGCGCCACAGGCTATTTCTTCACAGTATTTCACGAGTTCTTCGACACGACCCACTTTCGGAAAAGGAGGAGCCATAGCGCCAATTCCCCATGCACCGATTTTCTGAGCATGTTCGGCAAGCTTACGACTTGACTTTACACAGCAACTACCTACATGTACAATTACCTTAAATCCTTCCGGTGAAACTTCTACCCAACGTTCGGCGAGTTTCATACGTTCTTCATCGGTTAACATATATCCTTCACCAGAAGATCCATTAATGAATACACCTTGCAGACCGTTCTTTACTAACATCTTAGCATATGCTTCAATGGGTTCATAATTTACTTCTCCATTTTCATAAAACGGAGTAAAAGGAGCATTGATCAATCCAATAATCTTTTCCATGATAATTTCGTTTTTATATTAATGATATAGAATTTTAATATGGATTAGGAACTAGTTTTTCATAATACACTCGTAATATCCTTAGCATATCGGTACAAATATACGCATATTTATTAAACAATCAACATATAATAAAATATTTTATTAATAAAAAGAAGATTCAAATATCCGCTTAATAAAATTCATTCACTATTATTATCAATTAAAAACAATAGAGAAACATCTTTTCACCCTGAAAAACCTGAATTAATAAACAAATTAACTATCTTTGTAGATATTACCAAAATAATTAATCTATATGAAACAACATCTTTTAAAAGAAATAGAACTAGGAACCAAAAGCGCTCTTCTCAAAAAGAAAATTATTACACATTATATATATAATGGCAGCTCAACAATTACTGACCTGTCTAAAGAGTTGGATCTTAGCGTCCCCACAGTTACAAAATTTATTAGTGAAATGTGTGAGGAAGGCTATATTAACGACTACGGTAAATTAGAAACAAGTGGAGGGCGCCATCCTAATTTATATGGCCTAAACCCGGAATCCGGTTATTTCATAGGAGTTGATATTAAAAGATTTGCTATTAATATCGGTTTGATAAACTTCAAGGGCGACATGATGGAACTTAAAATGAATATCCCTTATAAATTTGAGAATTCAATAGAGGGATTGAATGAATTATGCAAACTCATTTCAAATTTCATAAAGAAACTGACAATAGCCAAGGAGAAAATACTGAATATCAATGTAAACGTTTCAGGCCGTGTTAACCCGGAGTCCGGATATAGTTTCAGCCAGTTTAACTTTGAGGAACGTCCATTATCAGAAGTCTTGGCAGAAAAGTTAGGATATAAGGTCACTATAGACAATGATACACGCGCCATGACCTATGGAGAATATCTAAAGGGATGCGTAAACGGTGAAAAGGATATTATTTTCGTAAATATCAGTTGGGGATTAGGTGTTGGAATTATTATCGATGGCAAAATTTATACGGGCAAATCAGGATTTTCCGGAGAGTTTGGCCATACCAGCACTTTTGATAATGAAATCATTTGTCATTGTGGCAAAAAAGGCTGTCTTGAGACCGAAGCTTCTGGTTCCGCACTACACCGTATCTTGTTAGAACGTATACAAAACGGAGAAAACTCTATTTTATCCAGCCGTATAGGAGATGTCAATAATCCTATAACACTGGACGAAATCATTGCTTCTGTAAACAAAGAAGACCTTTTGTGTATTGAGATAGTGGAAGAAATTGGGCAGAAACTAGGAAAACAAATTGCCGGACTTATCAATCTCTTCAATCCAGAACTTGTCATTATCGGTGGAACAATTTCACTTACAGGTGACTATATCACCCAACCTATAAAAACCGCCGTCCGCAAATATTCACTTAATTTAGTAAACAAAGACTCAGCAATCGTAACATCAAAACTTAAAGACAGGGCAGGTATCGTAGGAGCTTGCATGCTTGCAAGAAGCAGAATGTTTGAGTGTTAAAACTCAAGCATTCGCTCCATAAATAATCGGGCCGCCTCCTTGTCAGCAACTGGAGGTGCCCAAGATGCCAGATTCTCCGGAGTAAGAGGTACAAAAGGCCCCTGCTTAATTTCATAAATAACCGTTCCTGATTCCAAGACAATAATAGTATGCCATACGCAAGGAGGAATCTCAATTCCATAACGACCTTGAGTCGGATTCAGATTGACCTTTTCCATTACATTACCCTCATCATCAAATAAAATAGCCAATAAGCTCCCTCGTAAAACCAAGTAAACTTCTTCCTTATCCGGGTTTTTATGGCGATGAGGGGGCAAATAAGTTCCAGGCTCTAAAGCATTCAACATCCTATGAATAGCAGCTTCCATGGATTCATGGAAATTATAATTCATTCGAAGACGTGAATTCTCCTTAGCCTGATCAGTTACTCTATCAAGAAGTTCTTCAGTAATCAGTTTCATTGTTTTTCTTTTGATACTACACAATCTGCAGATACTGTAGCCAAAGCACATCCCAACCCTTCAATCCGAAGTAACAACTTATTGTTTCCCTGACATTCAACTAATTCAGCCACTAATCCCTGCAACTGTCCACGAATCACCTGTACAGTAGCTCCTGGAACAAAATCTGTAGGCGCGAACTCAACCAATTCATGGGAACGTTCTATCATCGTTCTGAAAGTTTCCATCTGCACCTCAGGTATAGAAACGTATTGTCCCTTTTCCTTCAGCAAAAAAGCTACTCCATGAATACTGGTTATTTGTGCAATCTCTTCAAAGGAGATATATACAAATAGACATCCCGGAACAACAGGAATAAAAATCTTTTTCTTACGATTGTTCCACATACGAATCACTGGCTGAAGAGGCAGGTAGTTATCAATACCTATCTTATCCAGTTGTTCCTTCACTTTCTTCTCTGCTCTTGGTGCCGTATATACAGCATACCAACAAGAAGCATTTTCTTTTATTTTTCTGGCTGTTTCTTCCATCCGTTCAATAAATCTTTAACAAAGAGAATCCATCCTATACTACCAACACCCGCTAAGAATACAAAACCAATTAAAATCATGATTTTATTAGGTTTAGCCGGTCTCAAAGGGACTGTTGCAGGTTGTACTACAGTATAAACAGGAGTAATTTCCTGTACTTTAGCTTTCGCTACTTGCAATTGTTGCGCCACTTGAGTGAACACTCCATAAGCCAAATTTACCTCATTTTGCAGGCGCTCTTGCTCTGTACGAAAACTCTGCATAATGATATTCTGGTTGCCATCCATGAAGTGAGCATATTTCTGCTGAGCCTCATAGTAGTTCCCCTGAGCTTCATCAAATAGTTTCTCCGTAAAAGCCAAATCATGACGCGCTTTATTTGTGCGATAATCAGTTATATAATTTTGCAAGCAATGCATTACTGTATCTGTTAAAGCTGCAGAAATTAACGGATCCTGCATTGTTACAGAAAGTGTAGTCACTCCTGTTTTCTTATCTACTGAAACAGATATACGATGACTCAAAGCATCTGCAATCCCGGCCTGATCCGGAGTCAGACAAAAAGGATTTATTTTTGCGTCTCCAAGTTCTTCCGGTGTATCTTTAAACAAAGAAACCACCCAACCTAATGCTTTAAAAGGAGCTGATGCAATCGCCCCCCACCATGGAGATCGCTGATGTTTATCCAAGTACTCATATAGAGTCGTATTAATTTTGCCTTTCTGGTCAGTCACTTTTACATCAAACATTTCCAACAAGAATGGCGTAGAGCTGACAATATCCGGATATAATTCGGGAGAAAGAGCATCTTCTCCACTTGAACTGCCAATATTGATACCAGCCATAGCAGCTAATGCTCCCATACCTCCTGTAGATGACTTACTACCAGTCTCAGGCGCCAGCGTCACACTAGTAGAATATTCTTTGGGAATACTAAAAGCTACCACAAGGCCTACCAACAGGGCAATCCCACAAACTTTAAATACCAATTTCCGACCAGCCCAAACTTTCTGAGCCAACTCTATCAAATCGATCTCTTGTTCTTCAGGTTGTGGAGTCGTTTTATTTATATTCTTATCTTCAGTCATAGTCATTACTTAAAAAGGTTAACCATAGTTGCAATCATAGTAGCTAATGAAGCCGCAGAAGTACCCATTCCTATAATTTCGGCTGCCGACATTCTCTTCTTCGGATCCTTACTTGGTACAATAATCTCACATCCCGGTTCTATTGCCTTGGAATTACCTGTACGCAGACGAGAAACGGTACCATTCATATAGACAACAAAAGCTCTTTTCTTTTTCGCAAGACTTGCAAAACCACCAGCCTGATTAATATAGTACTTCAAACTTTCACCCTTCTTATACAAGACTGTATTAGGATACATTACAGCGCCATTGATTTTTACTGTACTTACATATTCCGGCACGAACAGAATATCACCTTCACGCAACACCATATCAAAGTCCGATCCGGGATTAGCCAAAGCCTTTTCCAATTCTATACCCACAGAATAAGTATCAGAAACATCCAGTGTCTTGACAGAGATAGAATCAGCCCCACCTTTATTAGCCATGCGGAGCGCATCTTCCTTGCGCCGCAATTCCTCTTCAGTCATTTTACGAATCAAACGCGCACCTTTTACATAAGCATCTTGAGTAATCCCACCGGCCTTGGCAATCAAGTCACTAAGGCGTTCATTCTTTTTCGATAACGCATAGCGACCACCAAATAAAACTTCACCGCCAACCGTAACATTTTGTTGTTGATGATAAGCAGGACTACGACGAATATACACCTCATCAAAAGGCTCCAAATGGAAATCCTGATCGCCTCCAACAAGGAAACCATCCTTCAACTCAAAAGAGAAAGTCTTACCAACCACATTGCTCAATTCTGTACTTTTTGAATTTTTAATTCGACGGGACACATCAACACGAGCTGTTGAAGCAGCTTCTAATAATCCACCGGCCTGCAAAACAAGATCCTCAACCGACATATTCGACGAGTATAAGTAAGTACCCGGATTGGCAACCTCGCCATGAATAGTAAGTGTCGCTTCTTCTTTCAAATCTTCAATACTTGGAATATAAAGTATATCATTCTTCTGAAGAGGAATATCAGCAACTGTGCCATTCAACAATCCCTTCAGATCAATTTGAATCATTTCATGAGTAAGGTCGTCGTTTTCACGATCGATAATGGCACGATTCAAAAAAGCATCTCCTCTTACCCCTTCAGCTTTCTTTATTAGCTGTTTTACAGTATTTACAGTACCATCAATTTGATACATACCGGCACGATAAACAGCTCCACGGACTTCTACACGATTCTCAAAACGTTCTAATACCGAATCAACAGCTAAAACGTCTCCATCATCCAGTTTAAATACCGAATAGTCCATTTCGTCCACATTATATACTTGATGTTCACGACCCGTTTTACGAATCAGGCGTATAGCTTTCTTATAAGCATCTCCAGTGAATCCTCCTGAGTATTTCAAAATAGTAGCCATCGTCTCGGAAGGTTTCATTTCATAAAACATTGGTCTTTTTACCTTGCCAGTAATTTGTACTAAGGATTCATAAGGATCAACAATAACCACATCACCGTCTTGCAAGCGGACATCGTCATTCAATTTACCTTTCATTATAAAATCGTAAACATCCAAATCGGCTATTTTCTTACCGTTACGCACGACTTTGATACTACGCAGACTACCGATCTTATTAACGCCACCAGCGCGATACAAAGCATGGAATACAGAAGAGAATGCCGAGAGCGCATAAGTGCCCGGTATAGCCACTTCTCCCATAATACTGATTTGGATAGTACGTATATTCCCCAATGTTAAATCGACAGAGGTGTTAGGGTTCGGACCTGAAATGCCGGCATAGATTTTTGAAAATTCACGACGCACCGTATTATTAGCTTCACGAACAGTCATCCCGCTTAAATAAATAGGACCGAGATTATCAACTAAAATACTGCCCTCTGGCGAAATAGTCTGTCTTATTGTTGTCTGAGAAGCTCCCCAAACATCTATAATCACCTCGTCTCCAGGACCCAAGCGATAGTTTACAGGAGTAGCAATATTTACATTAGGCTCGAATGTAAGATTCTCGTTAGTGAAGATATTATGTCCAAAAATCTGTTGTGTCGGATCCTCTTCCGGTTTCATCATATATTCATCAGACCAATCCTCTTCATACATCATGTCCTCATCAGTCATTTCCTGATTATCATCGCCCATACCCCGTTTATTTTTCTGGTTAGCCGATTGACGGAGACCTTTTATATTTTTCTGATTCTTTTGATTTTTCTGATCCTTCAGGTTTTTCTGAGAACGATTCGAATAGTCACTTTCATCATTTTGCTGAGTACGTGTACGAGACCTTGTTGTATTCTGGTTACTCTGTGTACTTGTACTACCATTTCCATTTTCATATTTTTCCTGAATACGCTCGACCTGTTCCTTCGTAACGCCTCTTCTCATCAACTCTGTTGTAATCTGCTTCTGAGTTTTACCCATCTTTTGAGCATCTTTTACATACTGTACGACCTGATCATCGGACATTTGCTGAGCTACAGCTACACCGGATAAGGTAAAAATCAAGAAGAATAGTGTAATAAATCTACGCATAAGATATTCTGATTAATCTTTAGTGTTCCTCTAATAAATTATAAACCGGGCACAAAGGTAACATATTATTTTCATAATATACATTTATTTCATTCCTAAGTTTTCGAAAATAGATTAAAAAGAGGCTTTATCCAATATCTCAAACTCAGAATTCTTACTAACAAACTCTGGAACGATCTTTTTCATAGAAGCAACAATGCCCATGGTGTCGGAAGTATAACTCAAATCTATTAACCTTTGAATTTCTTGCTTTATCTCCTCATAATCATATTCACGAACTTTTGCTATCATTATTTTTTCATGATAAGTAGGACAAGTAGACTCTTTTACATTCAGCAACTCTTCATACAGCTTCTCACCATGTCTTAATCCGGTAAACTCTATTTTTATATTTTTCTGCCCACTTAAATAAATCATTCTTCGCGCCAAATCAACAATCTTCACAGGATTACCCATATCAAAAATATAGATTTCACCTCCATTTCCCATGCTTCCAGCCTCCAATACCAACTGACAAGCCTCTGGAATAGTCATAAAATAACGTATAACCTGAGGATGTGTCACAGTCACCGGACCACCCTTTTCTATCTGCTGCTTAAATCTGGGTATTACAGAGCCATTTGATCCGAGTACATTTCCAAAACGAGTTGTGATAAACTTCACTTGTGCCCCATCTTTTGCATATTTAGATAACTTACGAGCAAGGGACTGAACATAGATCTCGGCAAGCCTTTTACTGCACCCCATAACATTGGTCGGATTAACAGCTTTATCTGTAGAAACCATCACAAACTTATCTACGCCATATTTCACAGCCAAGTCGGCCATAATGCAAGTTCCCAATACATTCACCTGTATCGCTTCAGACACATTATCCTCCATCATTGGCACATGCTTATAAGCAGCAGCATGAAAAACATATTGCGGCCGATACTCCTTATAAATATACTCCATCCTCGTTCGATTAGTTACATCAGCCACCAACATTTTAGCATCAATATCCCGCCAATTATCCAGTAATTCTAATTGCACATTATGTAACGGAGACTCCGCCTGGTCAACCAAAATCAACTTATATGGGTTCAGCCCCGCTATCTGCCTAACCATCTCACGTCCTATAGACCCAGCAGCTCCCGTGATCATAATCCGCTTCCCTTCAATGTGTGAAGATATTTTCCGGATATCAACATGTATTGGATCCCGTTGTAACAAATCTTCAATCTGTATATCTTTTATTTGCACGCCTTGCCTTCCAAGATCATTGATAGGAGGTACTGTAAGAATACGGATATCTTCAGCTATCAACCGATCAATCATGCCGGAAGTTTCAAGGCGATGTACTTTCTCGGAAGAAACAATAATAGCCTCGACTCTTTCTTCTTCTAATATATCAAACAAAGACTCATTATTCGCGTATACCCGGCAACCCATTGTTTGCTTCCCAATAAATCCCGTATCATCAGAAATAAACCCTTTCAATCTAAAATGATTACTTCTACTAACCCGTAGCGATTTGGCAATATTAATACCAGACCCTTTTGAACCATAGACAAAAACGCGAATACTGTGCCTACGATCAAAAGTCATCAACTCATGTATCATTTTCACCAAGATTCGCAAACAAACCATCAAGGAAAAATTAACTATATAAGCTGTAAGAATAACACTAATCGGCAGAACTTCTCCTCCACTCCACCCTATCCAAAGCAAATTGCCGATACAAACAACAAAATAGCCCAGAGTTAAAGAAATAAAAATACGAGAAATGTCAATAAAGGAAGAATAGCGAATTACTCCTACATAAGTACGATTCAGATGAAAGAAACACACATTACATATTACGCAGAATAGAGTTGTCCACACCCATAGTGAGAATTCAAAAACTAACACAGACAAACCTATTTGCAAAAGGCTCGCCAAAAACATTGAAAAAATCACTAAAAGAACATCGACAGCAAGTATCAGCCATTTTGAAGCAACTCGTGATGAAAGATACTTATAATAAAATCGTATATTCATAGTAATATAAAAGTAGATTTATCAGTAAATATGCAAAGATGAGTTTTAATATTTGAATCTACAACTATTTTCTAATTTAATCCTCAACCTTTTTATTTTATAAACATTTCAGAGAAAATATCACGAAAAAAGTATAGATTCATTTTGTTTTTAAAAATAAAGATGTAATTTTGCACGCCGTAAACGATAAAATGCAACGCCGCTATAGCTCAGTTGGTAGAGCAACGCATTCGTAACGCGTAGGTCGCCAGTTCAAGTCTGGCTAGCGGCTCTTTTATTATCCCAAAGGTGTAACTTGTATATAAATACCTGTTACACCTTAATTTTATCCATACAATAGCTGCTAACAATAATCATTGGAATACAATAATGCCTACGTACCCACATATTACTCGAAATTTCAAGCTTTAAATTTTCAATATCATGAAAAACAAGCGAAAAAAGTCGTCTAAAAAATATCATAGAAATTCGTTTAAGAGTATTTTCGGAATAGCTCTATTTGCAATCTTACCTTTAATTTATGGAATCTATCTTTGCATACCGGAGATTCAGACTACCCTCTTTCAGACAATAAAGGAATCAAAAGAGAAAGCTGTACCTAACTGTTTACGTTATGAGAATCTGGAGATTCCAATTTCTCAACACTCGCTAAACGGACAGCTGGTTTGTCACAAGGGATACACTGTATCTTATAATACAATCCAAAAGATTCCAAACTGGGTAGCTTATGAACTCACCCGACAAGAAACAAAGGGAAATGCCCAAAGAAACAATCAATTCCTCGCCGATCCTTCTATCAAAGGCAATATGGCAACTAATTCTGATTATTCACATTCCGGATTCGACAAGGGGCATATGGCCCCCGCTGCCGACATGAAGTGGAGTAACGAAGCTATGAAAGAGTCTTTCTATTTCAGCAATATATGCCCGCAACACCCCGAATTAAACCGGCGAAAATGGAAAGACTTGGAAGATAAAGTACGTGAGTGGGCAGTAGCCGACAGTTCCATCTTCATTGTCTGCGGTCCGATAATGAATAAAGAATCCCATACAATCGGCAAGAACCAGGTAACCGTACCAACAAGATTTTTCAAGGTCATCCTTTCTCTTTACGGTTCTCCCCCCAAAGCTATTGGATTTGTTTTCAACAACGAACCTGCAACAAAACCACTACGAAATTATGCAGTCTCAGTTGACAGCGTTGAACAACTCACCGGCTTAGATTTCTTTTCTCCTCTTCCCGATTCTTTAGAAAATAAACTAGAGAGCCAAACAAATATCGCTTTGTGGAAAATATGAACGGGAACAAAAGCGTATATCAAAAACTAAAAATGAAAAAGTAAATACCCCTAAAAAGTAAATAATAACTAAACAGACAGAAAACATTTATTATCCAAGAACAAACATCTTTGAAATCTTCTTAACTTTGGCACAACTTTATAAATAGTGAATATTCTATATGAATAAGAAAAGAAAAAATATATTTTTCAGCATACTGGCTATTATTCTCTTCATTGGCATTGCTGGTTCCGGAATAGTTTATTACTATTTGTTCTATCCTCAATTTCATCCAAGTAAAACCACTTATATTTATATAGATCGTGATGACACTACAGATTCTATTTTCAACAAAATAAAAAAGCAAGGAAATCCTCATAACTTTGATGGTTTTAAATGGATGGCCCATTTCCGTGAATTTAGTAAAAACATCCACACCGGACGTTACGCTATCAAACCGGGTGATAATGCATACCACCTATATAGTAGGTTATCAAGAGGATACCAAACACCTGTCAATTTGACCATCGGAAGTGTACGAACTCTGGACAGATTAGCCTGCAGCATAGGAAAACAGTTAATGATTGACTCCACTGAAATTGCTACAGCGTTATACGATCCCGCTTTCCAAGAGAAAATGGGATATACGAAAGCTACCATGCCTTGCCTTTTTATCCCTGAAACCTACCAAGTATATTGGGACATCAGCATAGAAGACTTTTTCGCCCGGATGAAAAAAGAACATAATAAATTCTGGAACGAGGACCGACGTTTAAAAGCTAAAACAATCGGAATGACACCTGAAGAAGTTTGTACATTAGCCTCCATTGTAGAAGAAGAAACTAACAACAACGATGAAAAGCCGATGGTTGCGGGATTATATATAAACCGTTTACATACAGGTATGCCTCTGCAAGCTGATCCAACAATCAAATTCGCCTTACAAGATTTTAGTCTGCGCAGAATTACCAACCAGCATTTAAGCATACAGTCTCCATATAACACTTACCTGAATACGGGTCTTCCTCCGGGCCCTATCCGGATACCTTCTCCCAAAGGGCTTGATAGTGTATTGAATTATGTAAAACATAACTATATTTATATGTGTGCCAAAGAAGATTTTTCGGGTACTCATAATTTTGCTTCCAACTATGCAGACCACATGGTCAATGCAAGAAAATACTGGAAAGCGCTGAATGAAAGAAAGATTTTTAAGTAATCCCGTGATAAAATGATCTTAAAAACGTATCTTTGCCCGATATTATAACAAAATACGTGATTAACACCAAAAGAAAATAAGATATGAGCAAACAACTCTTACTTGGCGACGAAGCCATTGCACAAGCAGCACTGGATGCCGGACTTTCAGGCGTTTACGCTTATCCCGGCACTCCATCCACTGAAATTACCGAATACATCCAGATGGCTCCTATCACGAGCGAACGTAACATACACAACCGCTGGTGTGCCAATGAAAAAACGGCTATGGAAGCTGCCTTGGGTATGTCTTTTGTCGGCAAGCGTGCATTAGTCTGCATGAAACATGTGGGAATGAACGTAGCTGCTGACTGTTTTATCAATTCAGCCATCACAGGCGTAAAAGGGGGACTGATTGTAGTTGCGGCAGACGATCCCAGTATGCACTCTTCACAGAACGAACAAGATAGCCGTTTCTATGGCGACTTCTCATTAATACCCATGTACGAACCGAGCAACCAACAAGAAGCTTATGACATGGTATACAATGGTTTCGAATTTTCCGAGAAAACCGGTGAACCGATACTAATGCGCATGGTAACACGTTTGGCTCACTCTCGTTCAGGTGTAGAAAACAAAGCACAAAAAGCACAAAACGAAATCTCATTCAGTGAAGATCCACGCCAGTTTATCCTGCTACCGGGCAACGCACGCAAGCGTTATAAAGCATTACTTACACGTCAGGATGAATTTATCAAAGCATCCGAAGAATCACCTTATAATAGATACGTAGATGGTCCCAATAAAAAAATGGGAATCGTAGCCTGTGGAATCGGCTATAATTACTTGATGGAAAATTATCCTGACGGTTGCGAATATCCCGTTTTAAAAATTGGGCAGTATCCACTTCCCAAAAAGCAATTGATGCAATTAATCAATGATTGTGACGAAATCCTCGTATTAGAGGATGGACAACCATTTGTTGAAAAGCAACTGAAGGGATATCTGGGCATAGGATTAAAAGTAAAAGGTCGTCTCGACGGTACATTGTCACAAGACGGAGAATTAAATCCGGACACCGTGGCACGCGCTGTCGGCAAAGAGAATCGTTCTGAATTCAGTGTTCCGAATCTTGTAGAAATGCGCCCTCCGGCTTTGTGCGAAGGCTGCGGGCATAGAGATATGTATATAACATTAACTCAAGTATTGAAAGAAGAATATCCCACTCACAAAGTATTCAGCGACATTGGTTGTTATACGCTGGGAGCAAATGCACCATTTAACGCAATCAATTCTTGTGTAGACATGGGGGCATCTATCACTATGGCTAAAGGTGCATCCGATGGCGGGCTACATCCGGCTGTCGCTGTAATCGGAGACTCTACTTTTACTCACTCCGGAATGACCGGACTTTTGGACTGTGTCAACGAGAATGCCAATGTCACCATTGTCATATCCGATAATGAAACGACAGCAATGACCGGTGGACAAGATTCTGCCGGCACAGGCCGACTTGAAGCTATTTGCGCCGGATTAGGCGTAGATCCGGCTCACATCCGTATAGTTGTTCCTTTAAAGAAAAACTATGAAGAGATGAAACAGATCATCCGTGAGGAAATAGATTATAGAGGAGTATCCGTTATCATCCCACGCAGAGAGTGTATACAAACATTAGCACGTAAAAAAAGAAGTAAGTAAGCCATGAAAAAAGATATCATATTATCAGGTGTAGGTGGACAAGGTATCCTGTCCATCGCTACAGTAATCGGAAAGGCCGCCCTCAAAGACGGTCTGTACATGAAACAGGCAGAAGTGCACGGCATGAGCCAGCGTGGCGGAGATGTACAGTCGAATCTCCGAATCAGTGACCAGCCCATTGCATCAGATCTGATTCCCTCAGGTAAATGTGATTTGATCATCTCCCTTGAACCCATGGAAGGGCTTAGATACCTCCCCTACCTCAGCCATGAAGGTTGGTTGGTAACAAACGAAACTCCATTTGTTAATATCCCCAATTATCCCGCTGAGGCAGATGTTATGGCAGAAATCAATAAACTGCCGCATAAGGTTGTTCTGAATGTAGATAAAGTAGCCAAAGAAATAGGCTCTACACGAGTTGCCAATATTGTTTTATTAGGTGCCACTATCCCATTCTTAGGCATCGATTATGAAAAGATACAGGATAGTATTCGTGAAATATTCCAGAAAAAAGGTGATACAATAGTCGAACTCAATTTAAAAGCCTTGGCTGCCGGAAAAGAGATCGCAGAAAAAACGATGAAATGACCAGGAACAATTGAATATAGAAAAGGTGATAATGTGATCGGGACAACCGTTGCATTATCACCTTGATACATTATCCCCCCTACTTAAATAATTTATAAGCCATGAATACAAAATATTGGGAAGAAGAGATAGAGACCATGAGTCGTAAAAAACTGCAGGAACTACAACTCGAGCGACTCAAGAAAACAATTAATATAGCAGCCAATGCCCCTTATTACAAGAAAGTATTTCGAGAGCATGGCATCACTTCGGAAAGTATCCAATCACTGAACGACATCCGTAAACTGCCCTTTACCACAAAAGCAGATATGCGAGCCAATTACCCTTTCGGACTTGTCGCCGGAAATATGAAAGAAGACGGAGTACGTATTCACTCTTCAAGCGGAACAACAGGAACACCAACGGTTATTGTCCATTCACAGCATGACTTAGATTCATGGGCCAATCTGGTTGCACGATGCTTATATTGTGTAGGCATACGTAATACAGATGTTTTTCAAAACAGTTCCGGTTACGGTATGTTCACAGGAGGACTCGGATTCCAATATGGAGCTGAACGGCTGGGAGCTTTAACTGTACCTGCCGCTGCCGGTAACAGTAAACGCCAGATCAAGTTTATTACCGACTTTAAAACAACTGCCCTCCACGCCATCCCCAGTTATGCCATCCGCTTAGCTGAGGTCTTTCAGGAAGAAGGGATCGATCCATGCAGTACCACTCTCAAAACTCTCGTAATCGGTGCAGAACCACACACAGACGAACAGCGAAAAAAAATAGAACGCATGTTAGGTGTTAAAGCATACAATAGTTTTGGAATGACCGAAATGAACGGCCCCGGTGTCGCGTTTGAGTGTACAGAGCAGAATGGCATGCACTTTTGGGAAGATTGCTATTATGTAGAAATCATTAATCCCGAAACCGGAGAACCTGTCCCAGAAGGAAAAATCGGAGAACTCGTACTCACTACCCTTGATCGGGAAATGATGCCGCTCATACGTTATCGTACACGTGACCTCACTCGTATTTTACCGGGAGAATGTCCCTGTGGACGTACCCATATCCGAATTGACCGCATCAAAGGCCGTAGTGACGATATGTTTATCATCAAAGGAGTCAACATCTTCCCTATGCAAGTAGAAAAGATATTGGTACAATTCCCCGAATTGGGAAGCAATTACCTTATCACACTTGAGACTGTTAACAACCAAGATGAAATGATTGTAGAAGTAGAATTGAGCGATCTTTCTACAGACAATTACATTGAACTTGAAAAGATACGTAAGGACATTACCCGCCAGCTAAAAGACGAAATACTTGTCACACCCAAACTCAAATTGGTAAAGAAAGGCTCTCTACCACAAAGTGAAGGCAAAGCTGTCAGAGTGAAGGACCTGAGAAACAATAAATAATCATCCAATGAACCCAATATGCCGATGTACCATCCGAATACATCGGCGCATTGGCATATTGGGCACATTAACTTATTATTATAATCATGCAATTACTTAAAAAAAGAATCCTGCAAGACGGAAAATGCTATGAAGGGGGAATTCTCAAAGTAGATAGTTTTATCAACCACCAGATGGACCCGGTACTAATGAAGTCAATTGGCGTAGAGTTTGTGCGCCTTTTTGCCGGAACAAACGTCAATAAGATCATGACCATAGAAGCCAGCGGAATTGCTCCGGCCATCATGACGGGCTATTTAATGGACTTACCCGTCGTTTTTGCCAAGAAAAAGTCGCCAAGAACCATACAAAATGCCTTGAGCACTACAGTACATTCATTCACTAAAGACCGTGATTATGAAGTAGTCATCAGCTCTGACTTCCTTACCCCAAAAGACAATATATTATTTGTCGATGACTTCTTGGCCTATGGAAACGCTGCTTTAGGTGTTATCGACCTCATCAAACAGTCTGGTGCCAATCTGGTAGGAATGGGATTCATCATTGAGAAAGCATTTCAAAACGGACGTAAAACACTTGAAGAAAGAGGAGTAAGAGTAGAGTCTCTTGCCATTATTGAGGATTTATCCAATTGCCAGATTACAATAAAAGATTAACTCTGTAAAAAAGCCTTTGTATTCTCCCGGACAGGCTATACAAAGGCTTTTCTTTATAATACTTTCTACTTAGCTGATTCGTGTGAAATACTCACATTAGGGTTTAAATACTGCCCTTTACTTCTGGTTCTTTTCCCATATTGCACTGCATGCTTCGGACAAACGTGGTAACAAGCCAAACAAGATGTACAGTCCATCCCCCACACCGGTCTCCACCCTATCACAACTACATTCCCAACCGGACATATTCTTTCACAGCGCTTGCAACCGATACAATCATCAGTAACATAAAACGGTTTTGCAGAAGTCATAAAACGATTAAAAAGCGGATTCAGTATCTTCGTTTTTAACCATGGAAAACTCCCCTCATTGCAATGAAAACCCGTCTCACGAGCATTTATCGAGTAGTTAACTTCTTCTACCCTGCCGACAGCTTTTTCTAATTTCTCTTTCTCCAATTCTTTCTTATCCACGTCAAATCCGGGAAGCAACACATAATTATTAGGCATCGTCACCGAAAATCCGGCATTACACTCTATTCCTTTACGAGATAATGCCCTGCGAAACACTTTCTCCGTCAATCCTGTATCATCTCCACAAGAACACACGAAATAGACATATTGGGAGTTATAATTAGCCAAAGTGACCCAATCCAGAAACTGCAACACGGCCAACGGAGGTCCCCATGAATAAACAGGAAAAATAAAACCTACTTTTTCATTATCCGCCAACACAAACTCTTTTATTCCATCCCTAATGGCATTCGGCATAAAAACAAGTGTTTCGTTTTGTACCCTTGCAATCTGCTCCGCAATCCATTTAGAATTTCCAGTTCCTGAAAAATAGAATATCATAACTATATGTGTATTTAAAAGAAAACAGCATAAAAAAAGGACGGTAGTCTTTAAATGATTACCGCCCTTTTCCTTTATTAAAAAGCCGCACCGATGATGTGATGAAACTCCGAATGACATGATTTGAGTGCCCGTCCTCTTTGTAATCCACCGACTATAAAGTTATCCCGAAGGATGTGGCCCGCCATTGAGAAGCGAAGCTTGTCTCGGTTTTCAGTTTAATTGATGAGTTTCCCGATCCAATCAATGCGGCTAATATTTTACTACAACAAATGTAGTTACTTTTAGTGAGATAAACAAGGAAAAAGAAGATTTTGTTTCTCTCTTAGACTATTTTTTAAATTATAAACCCAGCTTTAAAAATGAAAAATGCCGGTTACAGTTAATGTAACCAGCATTTTGTAAATCATAAAACTGTCGGAACTTAAGCTGCTTTAGCCTTAGCGACTACAGCTTTGAAAGCTTCCGGATGGTTAACAGCTAAGTCAGCCAAAACCTTACGGTTAATTTCGATACCGGCTTTGTGCAGACCACCCATCAGTTTAGAATATGACATTCCTTCCAGACGTGCAGCAGCATTGATACGTTGTATCCAAAGAGCACGGAAGTTTCTCTTCTTGTTTCTACGGTCACGGAACGCATAGGTCAAACCCTTTTCCCAAGTGTTTTTAGCTACGGTCCATACATTTTTTCTTGCACCAAAGTAACCTCTGGTCAATTTCAAAATTTTCTTTCTTCTTGCTTTTGAAGCAACATGATTTACTGATCTTGGCATAGTTTTCTCTTTTTTGAATGTTAGCGCCGTTACTTCACGTAACGAACTTGAAGCTAAAGCATTCGGTTAATAACTTTAATAATACTTTGTACGCTTTTGATTACTTCATAGCTAAGAGTTCCTTAACCTGGCTTACATTTGTTGTATCAACAGTTGTTGAATAACACAGGTTTCTTTTTCTCTTCTTAGACTTCTTAGTCAAAATGTGACTGTGAAAAGCGTGCTTTCTTTTGATTTTACCTGTTCCGGTAAGGGTAAACCTTTTTTTAGAACCGGAGTTAGTCTTCATCTTTGGCATCTTAATTGTTTTTAAATTATTAAATTATATGGCAACGCACTATACCTGCGCGTTACGCATTTTTCTTACTCTTCATTGTTTTCAGCAGGCTTTTCTGCTTTTACTGTAGCCGGAGCAGCTGGTTTGGGAGCCGCAGGCTTCTTTACAACTCCTTCTTTCTTCTTCGGAGAAAGCTGAATCGTCATACGTTTACCTTCCAGAATCGGCAATTGATCGACTTTTGCATAGTCTTCCAGATCATTAGCAAAACGCAACAGAAGCACTTCACCTTGTTCCTTAAAAAGGATGGAACGACCTTTGAAGAAAACATAAGCTTTCACCTTGTCACCATCTTCCAAAAAGCCTTTAGCATGTTTCAACTTAAAATTATAGTCATGGTCATCCGTTTGCGGACCAAAACGTATTTCTTTTACGTTTACTTTTACCTGTTTAGCCTTTTGTTCCTTCTGACGCTTCTTTAACTGATACAGAAACTTGGAATAGTCAATAATACGACAAACAGGTGGTTGGGCATTGGGAGAAATCTCCACGAGATCCATTTCTTTTTCTTCAGCCAATTTTAATGCCTGAAAAATGGGATATACTTTAGGCTCTACATCATCACCTACAATGCGGACTTCTTTCGCACGGATCTGTTCATTGATCCGATATTGCGATTTCATACTGTCATTCTTCATTAAATAACGTTTACTTCCAGTTTGTTTTTTATTGTCTACCAAATTAAATTATGTATTAAAGTAAAAGCTGTCTTTAGAACATTATCAAAATGCTGTGCTTTTACAATTGGGCGCAAAGTTACCATTTATTTATCATATTCTGAACTTCTTCGTTCAAAATTTCACCAAAATCTTCAAATTTCATGGTTCCTTTGTCTCCTTCTCCCTGTCTGCGGACAGAAACTTCACCATTTTCAGCTTCTTTCTCGCCGACAATCAGCATATACGGAATGCGCTTCATCTCGTTATCACGAATTTTACGGCCGATCTTCTCATTGCGATCATCCACAATTGCGCGAATTTCTTTTGTTTTCAAGTAAGTCTTCACTTTTTCCGCATATTCATTGAACTTCTCACTAATCGGGAGAATAACGACTTGTTCCGGAGTCAGCCATAACGGGAATTTACCGGCGGTATGTTCAATCAATACAGCAACAAAACGTTCCATAGATCCGAATGGAGCGCGATGGATCATCACCGGACGGTGCTTCTGGTTATCCGATCCCATATATTCCAGTTCGAAGCGCTCCGGCAGATTATAATCCACCTGAATAGTTCCTAACTGCCAACGACGACCGATAGCATCTTTCACCATAAAGTCCAATTTAGGACCATAGAACGCAGCTTCACCATATTCGATCTTAGCTTTCAGCCCCTTTTCTTCGCAGGCCTCAATGATAGCTTGTTCAGCTTTTTCCCAGTTCTCATCACTGCCAATGTATTTTTCACGGTTCACTTTATCGCGCAAAGAAATTTGTGCTTCAAAGTTAGTGAAATCCATAGAACGGAACACGATTGAAATAATATCCATCACACGAAGGAACTCTCCCTTCACCTGATCCGGACGACAGAAAATATGTGCATCATCCTGTGTAAAGCTACGCACACGTGTTAATCCATGAAGTTCACCGCTCTGCTCGTAACGACACACAGTACCAAATTCAGCAATGCGCAGAGGCAAGTCCTTATACGAACGAGGGAAATTCTTATAAATTTCACAATGATGAGGACAGTTCATCGGTTTCAGGAAGTATTCTTCACCCTCTTCCGGTGTATGAATGGGTTGGAATGCATCTTTACCATATTTTGCATAGTGCCCCGAAGTCACATACAATAACTTGTTACCAATAGGCGGAGTAATCACTTCCTGATAATCGTAACGAGTCTGGATACGGCGAAGGAAATCCTGCAAACGCAAACGCAAAGCAGTTCCTTTCGGCAGCCACATAGGCAATCCCTTACCCACCGTATCGGAGAACATGAAAAGTTGCATTTCTTTACCAATCTTACGATGGTCACGTTTTTTAGCTTCCTCCATTAAAGCCAGATACTCATCCAGCATTTTCTTTTTAGGGAAAGTAATACCATAAATGCGAGTCAGCATTTTACGGTCTTCATGTCCGCGCCAGTATGCACCGGCAACAGAAGTCAGCTTAATAGCTTTAATAGGTGCGGTTGTCATCAAGTGAGGGCCACGACAAAGATCCGTAAAGTCACCCTGTGTATATGTTGTAATATGTCCGTCTTCCAACTCCGAAATCAGCTCACATTTATAAGTTTCCCCACGGTCGCCAAACATCTTTAAAGCATCGTTTTTTGCGATATCCCGGCGAACCACAGCTTCTTTCCTTGCAACCAGTTCAGCCATTTTTGCCTCAATTGCAGGCAGATCAGACTCTTTGATGACAGCCTCTCCCGGATCAACGTCATAGTAGAAACCGTTTTCAATAGCCGGACCAATACCGAACTGAATACCCGGATAAAGCTCCTGCAAAGCTTCAGCCAACAAGTGAGCACTTGTGTGCCAAAAAGCATGCTTACCCTGTTCATCTTCCCATTTATAAAGCACTACCGAAGCATCTTCATTGATGGGACGTCCCAAATCATAAATCTCACCGTTCACTCCACACGCCAATACATCTTGCGCCAGACGCGAACTGATACTTTCTGCAATTTGCAGTCCGTTTACTCCCTCGTTATACTCACGAACAGAGCCATCAGGAAATGTTATTTTTATCATAATGTTATGTTATATTTTTCATTATTGCACGCAAAAATAAGGATTTCTTTTTGAGTTTACTATTTTTTATCTAAAAAATGTTATTCCGGCACTTCTGTAAATCGTTTCAGGATATTATAGGCCGAAACAATGCCCAACTCGCCTGCCTTACTTAAGTCAGCTATTCCATTCTTATTGTTACCCAGGAAAATATGTGTCAATCCACGATTAAAATAAGCCTCCGCAAACTCTTTATTCAATTCGATAGCTTTGTCATAGTCCGCAATTGCCGCACGATAATCTTTCAACATGGCCAATACATTGGCACGGTTATAATACGCATAAACAAAATCGGGGGCTAAAGAGATCACATGATCCAAGTCACTTTTCACTATATCATAGTCCAAGGCACTGATTTCCGACTTCGGTGGAGCGGATATACCCGGTAGTGTGGCCGGTGCTGCCGAGGCTGCATTAGCTTCTTCTGCCTTTTGATATTCCAACTGCTTGCAACGCACCAAGGAACGCATAAAGTAAGCAGGGAAGAATTTATCATCCAACAAAATGGCCTGAGTCAGATCTTCAACAGAACTGGCAAAATCTTGTACCAGATAGAAATCAAGTGCACGGGAGAATCGTATACGTGCATCCTGCGGATTTTCAACAATTGCCGAAGTATGTGTATCAATCAATGCAAAGTGGAACTTCACTTGTTCTTCGGTAAGCGGTGATTCCATATTAGTGATATACAAACGTTTTGGTAAAACACCGGCACGATTCAAATCATCTATATACTTATAATAATGTACCGTCCGCTTCACATCGCTCATCTTCTCGTAATAGGTAAGAGCATACATCGGTTCCATCTTGATATTAACATTACGATCCTGTACCCTGCCCCGAATATCACTCTTATATTTCTGTTCCACTTCAGAATTATCTGCGATAACGATTTTCCGGTAATTATTCATATCCTTATCGGACTTTTTACGAGTTTTAGTCTCCTCTTTCTTATTACTTTTTTTATTATCAGCCACGGTCTTATCGCTATTACTTACACCATTTTGCTTGTCAAGTTGCGCTTTCATGACTTTAAACTCGTCCATTTCAGCACCTTTACGGTCGCCGATCTTTCTCCTTGCCTCTGCACGTTGATAATATCCGGCCAAAAAGTTCGGATACATATCAATCACAGTTGTATAATCCTTAATGGCTCCCCGGTAATCCCCCGTTTGTGCACGAAGTAATCCTCGGTTAAACGTAGCCATCATGTTATCCGGTTCTATTTGCAGTACAAAATCAAAATCCTCAATAGCTCGATTGTCATCTCCTACTTGTGCCCGAAGCAAACCACGGTTATAATGTCCGATAAAATTATTCGGATCAATATCAAGAGCCAGATCATAATCACTCATGGCTCCCCGCAGATTATTCTGATGGAAACGGGCTAAAGCACGATTAATATAATTCCCGGCGTTTCTGGCATTCAAATGCGTTGCATGATTCAAATCCGATTCTGCCTCTGCATATTTTCCCTGTTGTAACCTGACGATGGCCCGGGATGCCCAGGCATCAGGATCATACTTATCCATCTCAATAGCTGTATTGAAGTCATTCAAAGCCCGCAATGTATCCTGTTGCTTCAAAGCCACCTCTCCTCTCATCAGATAGGCTCTTGTATATTTGGGAGCAACTGCCAGCAATTTACCCAAATCATCTTCAGCAGCTTTATAGTCTTCTTTCTGTATATGGCATAAAGTCAGATTATGCCAAAGCGTAATATTTTCAGGGTCAAAATGAAGTGCTTTCTTATAGTCTTCAATAGCCCCATCATACTTATTCTGTTTAATCCTTGCAAGCCCACGAATCTGATAAGCACCCACTACAAAAGGATTCCTGTCAATGGCCGCATCACAGTCATCTTCAGCTCCCTGATAATCATCCAGGTTGATCTTGGCAAGCCCTCTGAAAAAATAGGGTTCATACAGGTAGGGTTTTGCATTGATCACTTGATTAAAATACTGAATGGAAAGGACATAGTCCTCAAAGTATAACGCGTTTCGGGCAATCATCATTACCCTGTCTGTGTTTATCTGAGCATATATAAATGTAGGAAACAACAATAATGCTGCTAATATCTTTTTAATCATCGGCTTCTGAATACTTTTTAAGTAGAGCAAAAGTAATGCTTTTCATCTATTAAACAGGGATAACGGACAACTTTTTATATTTTTTGATTATTTTATAGGACCCCTCCATGCAGATATTCAGTAGTCTATACACCTTCTTAACACCTATTAACCTCACATTCATTATTAATTTACGATTATTTCGTAGATTTGTAATATGTCCATAAATCAATATATGAAACGGGTTATCCGAAAATTAAAAATACAGAAAGAAAGACACCTGTACAATATTGCAAACAGGAACTCTTTTATACATAAAATAGTATCAACATGAAACAAAAATCACTTCTTTTACTACTACCTTTCCTGCTGCTTTCTTGCAGCGGAAAGAAGAACAGTGACCAGCCGTCCGAAGCAACGGTCCAAATTACAGAACCAGAATTCCCTCAAATCGTACCTTTCGAAACAGGTATCGAAACAGAACGGGAAATACTACTGAGTGAAATAGCCGATTCAATACGGTATATCCCGTTGGAGACAAACAATAAATGCCTGATAAGAGGGTTAAAGGGAACCAATATCATCCAGACAAAAGAGTATTTCTTCCTACCATGGCTCGATAAATTATTTCAGTACACAAAAGATGGTAAATTCATACGGACACTGGGCCGCAAAGGCGGTGGACCGGGTGAATTTAACTGGATCATGCAGATTGACGTGGATGAAGAAAAAGGATTGGTCTACATGCTAACAACTACAGGAAAAATCAATATCTACTCTATGGAAACAGGTAAATTCATCCGTGCAATGAAAGTTCCTAATATAGAAGTTAGTGAGTTTGCGATGTTACGTGTTCAGGATACAATTGCCGCAACATTCATGCGCAATAATAACGGAAGACGAAAAGAACGTATTTACCTTTCCAACCTGAAAGGTGATACGTTGCAAATCTTCAATCGTTGGGACCTATTTGAGCTAAACAGCCAATATCGCTGGATGATCAGTAGTGATATAGATCGTTATATGTTCCATTACGAAAACCACACCTGTTATAAAGAATATTATAACGACACCCTATTCACCGTCACTCCAGAAGCTTTAGAACCCCGATATATATTCCAGATGGGCAAATACTCATTACCGATGGAATGCAGGTTTGAATATCTCGATGGAAACGGAAAGCGTTTTCAGGAAATGGCCGCTCCTTACATACAGTACAGTGCCATAGAGACTGACTCCTACATATTCATGCCTTATTCTAATTGGGCAGGAGAGAAAGCGCGAGAAAGACAAATGGCTATTTACGACAAAAAAGCCAAAAACTGTTTCAAAGTAGCCACAGGCCATATAAAAAATGACTTGACTCCTGGTTTACCATTACGCCCGATAACGGCACTTGACAGCCACACACTGTTATATGTATGGGAAGCTCCTGAACTTTTAGAAAAAGCGGAAGAAACGCCTTCCATACTTCAAATCGAACAGTTGAAAGGCTTAAAGGAAGACGATAATCCGGTAATGATGCTGGTATATTTAAAGCAACCATAACAGGGCTCTTTTAATAAAAACATCAAATAGCCGTTGCAGGATATTTGAGATGCAGTCCTGAAAAAGTAATGGGTAAAATTGATTTATATGATCAACTTTACCCATTGCTTTTTATTCCAAAATCTCAGGTATATCATTTCACCTGCTTCATCTTATAGGAGCTACGAGCCTTTCCTTTCAACATCGTATTCAGTTTTCCTTTTATCATTTGTTTACGCAAAGGAGAAATGTGATCTATGAACATTTTCCCGTCCAAATGGTCAAATTCATGCTGCATAACCCGTGCCAGAAACCCTTCTACCACTTCGTTATGCTCTACAAAATTTTCATCCATATATCGTACGTGAATCTTACTGCCTCTCTTTACAGACTCGTGTATGCCGGGCAGACTAAGACATCCTTCTTCCATGGATACTTCTTCACCCTCCACAACATCAATATGTGCGTTTATATAAGCCTTACGAAAATCCTTGTATTCAGGATAATCTTCTGAAAGCACATCCAGGTTAATAACAACTACGCGGACAGGTAAACCAATCTGAGGAGCGGCAAGCCCTACCCCATCGGCATGATCCATCGTTTCAAACATATTTTCAATCAGCTCTTTCAGGTTCGGATAATCCGGCGTGATATCCTCCGCCACCTGCCTGAGAACTGGCTGACCATATACATAAATAGGTAAAATCATATCTTATAATTATTCTTTTTAAATATTCTTTCTTCTTACAAACGTTTGCTTTCCAGATAAGACTGCAAAATAATAGTTGCGCTAATTTCATCGACCAATGCCTTGTTCTGTCTGTCTTTTTTCTTAAGCCCGGCTTCAAGCATCGTACGGTGTGCAAGCACAGAAGTAAAACGTTCATCTACATATTCAACGGGAATATCAGGCAAACGTTTTCTTAACGAACGTACAAAAGGCTCTATATTTTTCATATTTTCAGAAACCTCATTATTCATCTGCTTCGGCAAACCTATAATAATGCGTTCCACCGGTTCCTGTTTTACATAATTGGTTATGAAATCCAGAAGTTCATGACTTGATACAGTTGTCAGCCCGTTAGCGATAATCTGCATCGCATCACTCACAGCTATTCCTGTACGTTTTCGCCCGTAATCTATTGCTATTATTCTACTCATATTTGGAGTGCAAAAATACGATTAAAATTTGGATTATTCCCTATTTAACAAACAAAAAGGGTATCCGCACAACGGATACCCCTTCCATTATTTATCAGGCTATTGCCTCAATAAAGTTGTATTATTCCAGAATCACAACGCGGTTCAAGAAGTTCTTGCCAAACATGTTGGCAGTTCCACCGAAGCCTACCAGTTCAAGCTGATCCTTGCTTACACCTTCTTTAATAAGTGCATCGTAAACAGCCTGTGCACGAGCTTCAGACAACTTCTGGTTCCACTTGGCGCTACCGGTAGCTTTATCTGCATAACCTGCCACCTTATATTTCTTATCCGGATTAGCCTTCAGGATCTTAGCAGCCAACTGAATATTAACCATACCATAGTCGTCAATCTTAGATTTGCCAATCTGGAAGAAGATAGCGCGAGGTCCGGCTACTTCAACTTCCTTCACAACTTCTTTTGTTACAGGTTTCACGTTAGCCAGCGCGTTCTTGGCATCAGCCAAGTCAGACTGAGCCTTAGCCAGTTCGCTTCTGTAACGATTCAGTTCTTCATTGATAGCATTCTGGTCTACCTGAGAACCACAAGATACGAATCTCTTGCCACCAAATGTATAAGTTACACCTGCAGTCAGAGAAACAGCGCCGTCGGTATGGGCAGAGCTAATATTACCGAACGGAGAAGGAGAAACCTCGCCTCTTGCTTCAATGTTGATATCTAAATACTTATTGATATTGAACTGTCCAGCCAAACCAACAGAACCGTTGATCAGTGCATTTACTTTATCCTGATCGCCATAAGCTTTGGCAAATGTCAAACCGGGACCTGCAAAAACAGAAACTGTGAACAAACGGTCCGGATTGTAACCGCCAATAGCATTCGACAAGTTAAACATACCGTCCGCACGCAGAGTGAAGTAATGTTTATTCTTACTCTTAATATAAGTATCGGCAGGTTGTCCGTAGTTAGAATACAAGGTAGTCCATGCGCCAGCCACCTGACCACGGATACCCCAAACCGGATTGAACAGTTTACCAACTGACACATTGATCAGCGGAGTTATGGCTTTACCAAAGCCATAATCAAAGTTGTCCGGGTTTACACAACCCTGAGCGCCAACACCTACACTCACAAAGATATTGTCCTTAAAGCTTTCGCTATAGAACGTCTCTTTAGTCTGAGCAGTAGCTGCAGTAGCACCGACCAACAATAAAGATAATATTACTAATTTACTTTTCATTGTTTTTTGTTTTTAAATATTTCAACTCTTTTAGTTTCTTATTTGCTCCGACCATTCTGCTTACTTCAAATAAATCTTATATGTAAGCCCGCCGGTAAAATATTTCATTCTTTGCAATTCTACCTGCGCATGCAAATGGTTGAAAAGCAAATAGGTAGCACCAAACGCGAAGTCCTTTGCATCATATTCTGCGATTACTGTCAGATCAGGAGCAAAAGATGGAGCATAAGTGAGCCCTCCGGCTAATCCATTCAAGTGGTAATCCACTCTTCGGTTGTACAGATATGACAGATGCACACCTATCTTCTCCTTTCCAACCGGGATATGCTTGGTGGCTGCGACATAAAAACGGCAAAAATAGCCATTACCATCGGCAGAACCTACTTGTCCATCGCCTGACTCAGTATAAGGATCAGAAGTTCCCACTACAACAGCCGGCATGTGCTTCCACAATTGTCCTTCTTTCAAAACTCGCAAACGGGCAGAAAAATATCTGTCCTGATTCGTAAACTTCTTCTTTCCAACTTTCCAGTCAATCCCTATAGTCTGCGACTGAAACAGCGTACATGTATAGGCTATTTCGAGCCAGGGAAAGATAGTCACGTTCAAAAAGTAATTATACGTATGGTAATCCCATGTAGGAGGAGTTATCTCCTTATTTAGAAAATTTCCACCGATCATCACTGTCTTATCCCGTTGCATTTCTGCTGACGGAGCATGGAGCAGACCGGTAGTTCCGTACGTCAACTGAGCCGAAAGTGCCAAATGACAGCAAAGGAACAAGCCCATAAGAAGTATCTTTTTCATCATTACCTGCAGTTTCTATACTTTCGGTTCAACTCGTACTTTTTAATTCTCAACAATTACTTTTACCTCTGATTAGTCGTTAGATCCACCACCGGCGTTCGGGTTGAAGCCGTGAGAGTCATGAGAATCGTGAGAATCGTGGCTGTAATAGTTAGGATAGATCATTACACTGTTCTGGTAAGAAACGATACCTTCATAATATTTGCCAGAGATCAGGAATGTCAGCTTCTTAGAAACCAATTGTCCTTTAACTCTATAGCCAATAATACCATAACCGCTCAATACGCTGATTTTAGCATAACCAACCTTCTGTACGAAACCGGCATTCTTATTCAAAGCTTTAGCAGCATTTGCAAGGAAAGCAGCCTGAATATCAGTAGAAACAGCGCCTTCTGCTCTTGTTGCAGGAGCAGCCACTTCTTTTACATCACCTGTAAGTTCACAACCTTCATTGTAGAAGTAAGGAACCAAGATAGCGGCATCTTTAACAGAGTTTGCAAATTCAAACGGAGTAGTAACCAAAATCGATCCATCAGCCTGAGCCTCAGCAGTAGTAGCTCCAGTAGTAACGTCACCGGTCAACTCTTTTGTAGTTTCCAGACCAGCCTTTTCCTCAGCTGTAGCTGTTGCGCCATCCCACATATTCTTAACTGTTTCAGCAGAAGGTTTAGCTTCTTCAGCTGCTTTAGTTACCAATGCTCCGGCTTCAGATTCAGTAACATCAGTCTTAGGATCAGTCGGAGAAACTACCGGAGGAATAGTTGCTGCTTCAACAGAAACCAAAGCAACGTCTACAGTAGCAACACTTGTCTGGCCGTCACTAACCTGGTTCAGGTATACTTGTCTTGTTACAGAATAATAACCGGTTGCAGAAACTTCCAAGCTATATCCTTCTGCTTTATAAGTAACTTCTTTGTTGAATGTAGCTCCAACTGATTCGCCACCCAATGTAACTTTAGCAGTAGTCAAAACCTGACCTGTAGTTGCGTCAGTAATAGTACCGGCAATATAATACTTTGCAGGGGCTGGTTTTGTTGCTTCATCAACTTCTGCTTTCTCGTAGCAGCTTGTAAACAGTGTACCGCAAACTGCCAAAACGGCTAACGCTAACTTAGCGCCATTACCGAAAAATTTACTTTTCATTTTCATCTCAATAAAATTAAAAATTTAATAATTCTGATTTTACAAAATATGGATTAAAACTATTATCATTCATTACATTATCACTTGCCTGAGAGTTATACCCTTTACCATATATACGTTCATTACCCGCATTATATTGGAATCCGAAATTATTAGGCATTACTCTTGGGATATACCCCTTTCTCTTATATTTGTATGGAGGCAAAGCTATCTGAAACAAGAAACCTCCATTCAGTCCTTTATTACCTGCATGTTGCACTTTCATTCCATAAAAGCCAATAGAGGCATAGCGAAAATGGCGAACCATATCAAAACGGACTCCATATTCTTCCTCCAAATATCGCTCTCCTTTTAAACTAAACTGTGTATTGTATTTCGGCCAATAGAAATTAGCTCCGATAGAACCGGTCAGAGTCCATTTGGTACCATGATAAAAGGCCCAATCTTCAAAATACCCTCTTCCGGTATACCCGATGCGCGCATCTACTGAAAAGCGCTCATCTTTAAAGAAGTGTTTTGCTTTTAAATCACCTCCCCAGCGAAACTTATTAAAAAATCCGACTGAGGCTGTCAGAAATGTGCGTTGAGGCAAACGCACAGTCTGTGACAAAGTCACAAATCCGGGACGGATCTGCTTATACCTTTGACCATAATCATTATAGATAGGGAAAATCACTTGTCCGGTCAGTTTCATTCCCTTCCACAAAGAAACTTCTATGGCAGGAGAGACATTAACCACAATTTCATAGACCTTAGACAAAATATAGTTTCTGAATAATAATTCCGGATATACCACTATATCTACCTTAAACAAAGAACTGTTTTGCTTCTTAATACGTCTTGCCTGCTTCCATCCTTCTCCCAAATCATAACTTACATTCCAGTCAGCCCGATTTGCTTCAGCAATACTATCTCCTTTCATCGGCTGATAATAGAGAGATATCTGAGGTATATTATTGTCCAAAACTATTAACCTACATGGCTTATTTTCGGGTAAACCCATCTTTTGAATCAAATCAACAGCTTTACCTATTCCGACTCCTTCAAGACGATAGGCTGAATTCTGTATCACAAAAACCCGTTCCTCATTATCTTCTGTCCACCCTACATTCTCAAATCCCATTTTCACCAGTGCGTCAACAGTAGCCTCTCCTGTTTGACATACACCTTTTAAAGGGAGTAAACAGAATGATATGAGTAAAATTCTGAGCAAAGTAGCGTCAATTGTTATGTTTTTCCTCATGTAAGGGCTTTTGTGATTCATTTGTTTGCTTTAAAACTTATGTACCCTAAAAATTATAGATACAAAATATGGTGCAAAAATAGACACAATTTTAATAATACCAAAGAGTTTTACATGTTTTTTCGCAGATTTGTATCAGTTTTTTTTCATTCGAACTCCTGCTTACTTAAAAATAGACCAGAAAAACCATTTATAATCTTAAATAATATCCATCATATATTTTAGAATCACTAATAGAGCAAGTTATATAAATAAAGAAATGATAAAATAAAATAGAAATATATATTAATACTAAATTTCCAATAAAATACCGCTATATTACAAATTTACTAAATCCGGGTAAAATCAAGTAGTAGCTAATCTAACCAAATCACAATTATTAACAACTAAAACAAAAATGCATCGGCAAGACCAGTATATATATAATAATGTATTCATATATTAATATAAACCTACTATATAAAGCAGTTGAATTAACAATGTTAACTACAAAAGTAGCCAATTATATTCTTAGATTTACGAAGTTAACCTTATGTATTTATGAAGTTAATATCTTGGGTTTACGAAGTTAACTTTAACACAGTGTTAAAGTTAACTTCGTAAACCCAAGATATTAGTATTTAATGTCACTGTTTGTCAACATCTTATGTCTTATTAGCTTTTTATCGTTACTCCACAACATTCAGGCATAAGATTGAGGTTCACATTTTCGCAACTACATACCCGAACCATTTATCACCCTCTCAAGTTATATCCGGAATCAGATCAATAGCTTTCTCTTTACTTTCATCTACTATCTTGGCATATATCTGAGTTGTTTGAATGTTAGTGTGTCCCAGGAGTTTGGACACGGTATAAAGATCAGCCCCAAGAGTAATCATCATCGTAGCATGAGTATGGCGTGCCGAATGAAATGTGATATGTTTTTGAATACCGGCTTTAGCAGCCCATCTTGGCAATATCTCATTGGTCCTTCCTAAACTGATCAGTCCTTTGAATACTTTCTCTGTATCCTGAGCCTTCCCACGGACCGGGAGTTGTTTTAAAGCTTCATTACTCAAAGGAAGCGAAAGGATTTCCTGAGTTTTCTGCTGTGTCATATGCAGTTCTATTTTCCCTATCTTATTTTTTTTCAGATTTCCCCATGTAAGTGCCACTATATCACTATGTCTCAACCCACAAAAACAACTAAATAGAAAAGCCCTCTTCAAAGTCTTATTATGAAAATCCGTTTGCGATAATGTTTTAACTTCATCAATAGTTAAAAAGGCCCTTTCGGTTCTTTTACGTTTAGGTTTTTCCTCTTTTTTTATCTTATCCATCGGGTTTGAGATTATAATTTCATCAATTATGGCACTATTAAGGCAATAATGAAAAACTTTATAATAATATACCTGAGTATTGGCATTTATATGCTTTATACTTTTGCAATGCTTCTGAGTTGCAGTTTTCAAGTACTCAATAAAGCCGAGTATATACTTTTTATCTATCTGCCTAAGCTTAATACCTAATTTATCATAACGCTGGAGATGATATATCAAAGTATACATAGACACTTTTCTTGAAGTTTTTTCTATATCCCTGTCTGCCAAATACTTTATATAGTCTATCAGTGTTATATCCTTTTTCTCTTTTTGATGGTTAAAGCCATATATTCCATTCTGCAATTCTACAATTCTTTGAGCTTTCACCGCATTAGCAAGCTTCATAGTACTCTGATTTAAATCTTTGTCTTCCCGCGTATGCTCAGGTATTATATATAACTTTAAAAACTCATATTGTCTCTTTCCATCTATATATATATCTAAATATATAGACTCACAACCATTCGACAGACACTTGGTTCTAATTCTAACCGGTTCTTTAATCCTTACTTCTTTTTTCATATTATTTGTTTGCATGTTATTAGTTATAAATATAGACATTATTCCGTTATAAGTAACAAACAGGTAACAAAAGTCTCAGAAAAAAGATTTCTAAAGAAAAATGATTAGACGATATCCGCCTGCGAAACTCAAATAGACATCTGTTTTTTAGCTACTTATCAATTTCACAAAGATTCTTTATGAGTCTTAATTAAAGTAGCAGCTCGGTAACATACATACTTCATGAAAGTAAAAATCAATCAAAAGCATAATAAACCAGGCAAAAGCAACATTTACATAAAACACTATATATCAACAATCTAAAATCAAACAACAAGCAAAACCATATTATGCAAACCCATATATCGATTTCCCGAAATGAAAGCCATGTCGAATTATCGTTTTGAATAACAACGTTCCTCAGATTTCTCTTTATTATCAGCCATCTAAAAAAGACAGAACCATAGATATTAGCAAACAAGACTGGGAAGTCAGCTATAATCTTGGAAATAGCTGGAACAAAGTAAAAAGGAATAAAAAAAAGAATAGCTCTTTGTATAAAGTAGATATCACAATATATCCGGAATTATCACTAAAAAATCTGGTAATAACGCAAATCTATCAAGTACTTTTCAATTTATCACCCGCCATAGAAGTCTCTTTATGGAGAGGGATGAAATTCACCGCTCAAATGGTGATTCCGGTATACATGACGGATATGCCAGCAGATACGATAAAGTGCATCCGGGTTTCCTTGAACTATCACAAACGGTCCGTTTACCTTATAACTTATGGGCAACACTGTCTGTAGGTAATTTTAATAATAGCCGATATGGCATTGATTTCAATCTGATTCATCATTTCAACGATGAACGTTTCAGCGTAGAAGGACGTATAGGATATACCGGAACCGGATATTGGGAAGGTTTTACTATGCACTACGGCACAAAGATGCGTACAACATGGTCATTGGGAGGAAGTTTCTATTGGCCCCGCTATAATGTAGAACTAAATGCAAGAATGGAACAATATCTACTGCAAGAAAAGGCGGTCAGAGTAGAAGCAATCCGGCATTTTCGCTATGCCTCTATCGGCTTTTATGCCATGAAAGCCAAGAATGTAAAAGCCAATGGAGGTTTCCGTTTCCAGATAGCCTTACCTCCTTACCGATATAAACGTAAAGGATATATCCCCCGGATCACACCCTCCAACAATATGGGAATGTCCTATAATGCAGGAAATGAACAATATTACTATAAAACTTATCGGCCGGCACCCGATGACAACATAATGAAGAATAATAGTTTTAATCCATATTTTGTAAAATCTGAGTTATTAAATTTTTAATTTTATTGAGATGAAAATGAAAAGTAAATTTTTCGGTAGTAGCGCTAAATTAGCGTTAACCCTGTTAGCAATGTGCGGTATGTTCGCAAGTTGCTACGAAAAAGATGAGATTGATGTACCTAAAGTGACCGAGCCTACAGCAACAACATATCAAGTTGCAGGTATTGTTGCAGATGCTGAAAGCAATGCTGTGATGGATGGTGTAACGGTAACCAATGTTACAAACTCAAAGTCAATGACCACCGCCGCAGACGGTAAGTATGCTTTGGAAGCCAAAGTAGGAGAAACCAACGTAGTGACTTTTGCAAAGAGCGGCTACAAAACAGTGACAAGCTCTGTATTTGTTACCAAACAGGAAAATGGTTCTATCGTTGCCTATACGATTGATGCCAGAATGGAAAAAGGCAAAGAAACAAAACCGACAATGGATGTAGAATATCAGATTGAAGGTTCCGTATTTGATGCAGAAAGTGGTGAAGCCGTAGCTATTAAAGCTGCAACCATTCCGGGAGTACTGACAGCAACCATCCAGAACGGTAACAAATTCACAATGTCTAACGTAAGTCTGGGTCAGCATACAATCTATATTACTGCTGACGGATACAAACCGACTACTGCCAATGTTGCCATCAGTGAAGTAACAGGTCCGGAAGGCGAAGGTATTTTCATTGCAAAAACTCCGGTAACTGTTTCTATGCAGAAAAGCGAAGTAGAGATTGCTCCTAAATATTATCTGTCAGGAAACATCTATAATCAAGATGGTGGTATGGTAACCAAGGCTGAAGTTACACTAAACCTTTCAGGATATGAAACTGTCGCAACTGCTTCCAACGGTTTTTATAAGTTCGAAATTCCAGCCGACAAGATAAAAGGGTTGACTAAAGCAACTGTAACAATCCGCCACAATAGCTATAAAATTTATGTATATACCGCATTTATAGCACCGGAAGGTAATGGTCAAGTATCTAACACCGTAGTCAACGTTACACTGATTCTGAAACCTGACACAGAAAAACCTGCTGATGACGATAATGTATTTATCGGCGGTAATGTAGATATCGAACTTCCAACAGAAAATGCCGTAGAAGCTGCTCCGGAAAAAGCAGAAGGTGAAAAAGTACCGAGCAAGTCTGCAGTAGAAGAATCAATCAACAAGGTATTGGAAGCTACAGGATCGGATATCAAGATCACTCCGGCACAAGCAGAGCAAGTGGTTAACACCATGGAGAAATACATCGCTAACGGAACTTTGACAGAAATCGATAAAGTAGCAGTTCTTCCGATCGAAAAAGAAACTACTTTCGAACTGAAATCTAAAGTGATCGATACCAATAACGACAAAGAAGAGATGGTTACTGACGAAATTGTTCTTCCGGCCAACACAGTGGTTATCTTCACAAGCGGCGTGGCAAGTACTCTGAACATCAGCCGCACCGACGAAGGTAAGGAAGGTGCTTCTATCCGCGAATATGACGGTACTCCTACCGGTACTATCTTCGTTACTCCGATGGAAGTGAAGTTCACACCTGCAGTTGTTGTTGCTCAGGGAGAAACTCCTGAAGTTGCACTGGCTACTCTCTACTTCAACGAAAAGACCAGCACTTGGGAAGCTGAAGAAAACTACGCAACTTATCAAAATGGTGTATTTGTAGGCAATGTTCACCACTTCTCTAAGTTTAAATTCGGTTTTGAAGAAGCTGACAGCCAAGCTGATGCAGAAGCTGCATTAGACACTATGAATTTTGATAAGGCATGCTACACTGAAGGTGAAACAGCTAAAGTAAAAATGGAAATCAACTGGAAGGGTGGCATCAAGTGCGAAAACGGTGCTTCTGTAGAAGAAATCGTTAAGAAAGCTCATTCTTCTTTGACCTCAACCACCATCAAGATGGTTGCTGCTGCTTTGGAAGAAGCTATTAAAGATGACAACGCTAATGTTACTCCGGGAGCAGCCTTTACTACAGATACAAAATTCACATACGAACTGGAAGTGCCCGCTTACACACAGTTGACCGGTTTCAAGGTAACAAGAAACGTTATCAAAACGACTTATACATTACCGTTTGCCGTTTACAACAAAGCGACCAAAGCTATTGAAAAGAAAACAGCTACAGTTACAATCAGCAAGGTTTCTTCAGTAGTAGTGGAAACTATAGAAGCAATCGGTCACGGACATGGTCACGGACACGGTGATGATCTGAATGCCGGTGGTGGTATCATCATCTCTGAATAATTGAGAAAATAAATGTAGTAATTGAAATCATTGAACCGAAAGCGTAGAGAATGTATACAATAAATTTAAAACGAATCCTCATCGTATCGCTATTTATAGCTATACCCTTTATGCTTTCGGCTCAATTGACCTACGGTACTACGGGATTACTGCATGCCCCTTCGGCAGAGATGCAAAAGGATAAAACAGTGATGCTGGGTGCTAACTTTATGAATAAGGAGATAACTCCTCCGACGTGGTATTATCATACGTACAATTACTACCTGAATGTAACCATTCTACCTTGGATGGAAGTGGCATATACTTGTACTTTGTTCAAGGCAGAAGCTCTTGGATTAAAGCCTTATGGTTACTCAGGGTTCACCAATCAGGACCGGTATTTTTCTCTCAGATTACGGGCATTGAAAGAGGGACAGTTCTGGAAATACATGCCCGCTGTGGTAATAGGAACCTCCGATCCTTTTACCTCGTCCGGTGACGGAGTTGTCGCCCCGACCGAAGGTAACGGATATTTCAGCCGTTTCTATGTCGCAGCCACCAAACATATCCGATTGGGATCAGAGACAATAGGAGTACACCTCTCCTACCTTTATAACAAACGGATAGAATACAAACTGAATGGGATCGCGGCAGGTATCAGCTACAATCCGTCTTTCCATCCGCAATTGAGATTGATTGCCGAATATGATTCGAAAGATTTTGCGTTAGGTGCCACCTATTTGCTTTTCAACCATCTACACGCACAAGTGGAATTACAAAAGATGAAGTACGTTACGGGAGGATTGACACTCCAGTTCCGCTTGTCAGGGAAAAATGGAATAAAAAAGCAAAAACGAAACAAAGAGTTAAAATAAAAAATGAAATAACATGAAAAGTAGAATAGCAATATTGTCTTTACTGTTGACAGGCGCAGCCATCTCCGCCTCAGCCCAGACCAAAGAGCATTATTATAGCGAGAAAGCTAAAGATAATATCTTTATCAGTGTGGGTGTGGGAGCACAAGGATGTGTAAACCCTGACAACTTTGATTATGGCTTCGGACATGCCATAACTCCGCTGATCCATGCATCAGTCGGTAAACTGTTCAACCCTATCTGGGGTATCCGCGGTCAGGTAGCCGGATGCTGGAGCACATTATACTCCGAATACGGCATGCCGGAAGGAGAATATAACAAAATGAAGAATAAAAAGTACTTCACTTTGCGTGCCGACGGATTGTTCAATTTGTCAAATGCCATCGGAGGCTACAACCCCGACCGTTTGTTCACCGTATCAGTGTTTGCCGGTCCGGGACTTACGTTTGCCAAGGCTTATGGCAACCAGGATAAACTGGATGCACTGATTAATGGTTCTGTTGGTCTGATGGGACAATTCAACATCAACAAATACCTGGACATTAATGTAGAGGCAAGAGGAGAAGTTTCCCCTTCCGTATTCGGACGCTATAGCTCAGCTCATACGGATGGCGCTGTTTCTCTGACAGCAGGTGTTACTTACACATTCGGAGGTAAGAGATTCGTATCTTGTGGTGCCCAGGTAGACCAAAGTGCTATTAACGAAGAGTTGAATCGTTACAGAAGTGAATTGTCAAAAGCTCAGTCTGACTTGGCTGATGCTAAGAACGCACTGGCTAACGTGAAACCTGTAACAAAAGAAGTTGTAAAAGAAGTTGAAGTAGCCGGTCCTCGTGCTGTTTTCTTCCAGATTGGCAAATCTAAAATCGATGACTACGGCATGGTTAACATCCAGTTGGCAGCTAAGATCCTGAAGGCTAATCCGGATAAAAAATACAAAGTGGCAGGCTATGCAGATGAAGCTACCGGTAGTGCAAAGTGGAATCAGAAACTATCTGAAGCACGTGCCCAAGCTGTATATGACGCTCTTATCAAAGAAGGCGTAAGCAAAGATCAACTGGAACTCATCGGTTTCGGTGGAACTGCCAACATGTTTGGCAAGAACTTCCTGAACCGTGTTGTAATTTTAGAATAATAGGGTTTCGATTTCCTAATAGAGCGGGAAACAAATTGCTCTATACTTTGAAAAGGTACGTCGCTGAGACGTACCTTTTTTCTTGCCTTGTCAAGCCATGACTCCCCGCTCTGGAATATTTTCTTCCAATGTAAACTAACAAAAAAAGATGTGTCCATTATTCATGAACACATCTTCGCTTATCCTTTTCGTCTGACAGAGTCCTAATATACTAACTTCACATTGTCAATATAGAGCGAGTTTCCAGGCGATCCGATATATGCACCACCATGACTGGACGTAAACTGGAGTACCATATGTGTCGGTACATCGTCAGCTTCTCCCCATGCCACTTCATGGATTGGGACACTCTCCCCCTTACTGTTCACCGTAAAATACTCAGAAGCCTGAAGACGCATCATATGAGCCTTATATGCCGGATCATTAGTTATATCGCCATACATAATATTGTAAGTGGCACCATTTTTCCAATCAGTCGAATGATAATAATAGTTCACCATTGTCCCGATACGTTTGGCATATACATTCCCTTTGGCATCCTCCCAACGTTTCTGCAACAACAAAATAACAGCAGGGAAATCCTTGCCCGGCACGTCTGTTATCTTACTGAATCCCGTTGCCCGTATGCGGTTTTCACGATCGGACATTTTCACTTTATAGTCAAACTGGATAGCTGACGGACGTTCGGTAAACGGCACTCCCATCTGTAACATTTTATTGGGATTCTTAGTGCTTTTAATCGGTTCATGTACTGTCCCCAGAAACATAGATCCTGCCGCCAGAACTGTGATATCTACAATTCCGAGCACTTTCACACTCTCCATACGGGTATCCAGACGTGCACAAAAGCCATCTCCTCTTGCTTCAGGAAACACCGAAGTATTGGTCTTCGTAATCCCTGACACGCGTGCCATAACGTTAGAAGTAGCCCATGGAGACCCTCCTTTATTCGTATAAGGTTTCGCACCTACAATGGTTTCCGTAGGTCCAATGGCATATACTTTTTTGGTATTTCCACCAATAATACCCGATTCTTTTATCTCACGTGTCACCCACTGGTCCATATTCCCAAAAGAGAACATCTCCACCTTCTGCTGCGCCACAGCAGGAGCAGAACACAAAGTTACCAGACCTGCCACCCATAAGCGATATGTCTTCTGAATCATCTTTCCTCCTTTCTTTTATAAACTATAATCCCATTGCTTCAGTGCAAAATCCCAATGATCCTGCACCAGCTGAACAGTACGGTCATCATACTTATATTTGTTTTTCTTATATCCTTTTTTACCTCCCACATACTTTTCTATTGCACCACGTGCTTCGGAGAATCCGGGAATATCCAAAGCATGGTAAATATTCTCAGTCATTCCCATAGCGTCTGCCTCAAAATCCTCAAATTTCACTTCCATCAGGTTTCCCTTGGGAATGAACTGCTTATCAGCTTCATATTTATGGTACAATTTAGCATAAATGGAAAGAATATTGTCCTCCAACTCGGCGGGAGTAATATCCTGTAATTTCAATGGCTGAATCGTATTGGTAAAGAAACTCCGTGTAGATTCAAATACTGTATACGGATTGCGCATCAGATAAACAAACTTCGCATTGGGGAACATTTTCACCAGCTCCTTCACCCGTCCTGTATGAGGGGGATTCTTACTGAGAAACTGGGTACCTTGCGTATTCCATAAAGAAATCTTGATCAACTTGGTAAATGTCTCCTCAAAAACCTTCAATTCAGCTTCGCTGATATCATCAAAAAGCAAATATTTATCAGCATATTCTTGCTGGTATTTGGGTAGGAACCAGAAATTATAGTAGGTATAAGGCATCATATTGGCAAGTGCGAACTCTTCTTCCTGCGGTAAATCGACGGCCAGTTCCATATTATCCGTCGGACGCTTATCCGGCATAAGCCAACTCATATTTTTCTTGAAGAACGGCTGGCCCCACATCATTAAATGTGGAAATACGGTTTGATAAGTCGTGTTATAGCCGAAATGTGTATCGCATGAAAAAACATTGTGCACAAAAGTAGTTCCACTACGCCAGTGACCAAGAATAAAAACCGGATCATGCTCTAATGGTTTATCTGCCAGTATCTTCTCATAACGCTTATCCTGAAGAGGGGCCAAAGTAGACAGTAAACGGCAAACAGCCTTTGTCAGACGATATTTACCTTTATAGGGCGCATCGACCTCCCTTCCTCCCGTAATAGCTTTAAATGTTTGCCAGTCTGCACCCACCAGAGTATTTATAGGAAGTTTATTAAATTCAAGTAATCCCATAATAATGTGTTAGTTGTTAATGTGTCAACAGGCCGTAACCAGCCCGTCGGCACATCGAATCATTATTTACTTTTCTATTCTGACTTCGAAACCTTGTTCACTCAACGATTTCACAGCCTTTTCAATCGCTTCATAATGCTCAGTCGTTATGCCCAGTTTTGGCAGGTTCAGAACCGGAAGATCATCAGAAGCATTCATGTCTTTCCTTTCAACCCGATCGATAATCATCCCCACAGCACTGGTATTATTGGTAATCGGATCAATCAGAATGAACGAGCCACACGATTTATTCTTCTGATACGGATCAAAGAACAACTCTTTGGCTGTAGTAAACACCACACGTGCTATTTCGTTCAAAGAAAGGAAAGGGACAGATGAATGTTCCATCGTATTGACATCCACTTTATACTTAATGCTATCAATACGGGTACGGCTAACGTTCGTTGTCTGTTTGATAAAGAACGATTTGTTGACATCCATCGGTTCTTCATCCATCCACACCAACATCGCTTCAAAATTACGGTCTACAATAGGCAGGTTGTCCGGATGAACCAACATTTCTCCTCTCGATACATCTATTTCATCTTCAAGTGTCAGTGTAACCGACTGTGGAGGAAAAGCATACTCCTGTTCACCATCAAAAGTAACAATACTCTTAACATGAGATACCTTACCGGAAGGCAAAGCCATCACTTTATCCCCTTTACGTATAACACCGGATGCCACCTTACCGCAAAATCCGCGGAAGTCAAGATTCGGACGAAGTACATATTGTACGGGAAAGCGGAAATCATCAAAATTATTATCACTGTCGATATGCACCGTTTCCAGAAAATCGAGTAAGGAGAGTCCTTCGTACCACGGAGTTCTTTCCGACCTATCCACCACATTGTCTCCATCGAGTGCCGAAAGAGGAATGCAGGTTACGTCAGGAATCCCCAGAGGAGCTACAAACTTTTTATACTCTGTTACTATTTCGTTGAAACGCTCTTCCGAAAAATCGACCAAGTCCATCTTATTGACTGCCAACACCACATGCTTGATTCCCAACAAAGAAACCAGGAAGGTATGACGTCTTGTCTGAGTGATCACTCCCATGCGGGCATCTACCAGAATAATAGCCAGATTGGCCGTAGAACCACCGGTTATCATATTACGGGTATACTGTTCGTGCCCCGGAGTGTCAGCAATGATAAATTTGCGGTTATTGGTAGAGAAGTAACGATAGGCCACATCAATCGTAATGCCTTGTTCGCGTTCGGCCTTCAGCCCATCCAGCAACAGAGCATAATCAATGTGTTCTCCTGCATTACCCAACCGTTTACTATCGCGTTCCAGCGCATCGAGCTGGTCTTCATACAATTTCTTGCTATCGAACAGCAGACGCCCGATCAATGTAGACTTTCCATCGTCTACCGAACCTGCCGTCAACAGACGCAGCAAATCTTTCTGTTCGTCTTTATCCAGAAATGCTTTTATATCTAATTTATCTGCCATAGTTGTAATATTTAAAAATATCCTTCGCGTTTCTTCTGTTCCATGCTACCTTCCTGGTCGAAATCAATAACGCGGGTTGTACGTTCGCTCTTGGTAGTAGTCATCATCTCTTCCACAATCTTCTCAATGGTGTCGGCTTCGCTCTCGACAGCACCTGTCAACGGCCAGCACCCCAACGTACGGAAACGTACCATTTTCATCTCAATCTGATCACGGTATTTCTCCGGCAGACGCTCATCATCAGCCATAATCAGATTTCCGTCCATCTGCACCACAGGACGCTCCTTGGCATAATACAATGGTACAATCGGAATATTCTCCAAGCGAATGTATTGCCAGATATCCAGTTCGGTCCAGTTGCTCAACGGAAACACACGTATGCTTTCACCTTTATGTACGCGGGCATTGTAAATATCCCACAGTTCCGGACGCTGGTTTTTAGGATCCCATTGATGAAACTTATCACGAAAAGAGAATATGCGCTCTTTGGCACGTGATTTTTCTTCATCACGGCGGGCACCGCCAAATGCGGCATCAAATTTATATTTATCGAGTGCACGCAATAAAGCTTGTGTTTTCATCAGGTCGGTATGTACCTTACTTCCATGTGTAAACGGTCCTACTCCCGCATGAAAAGCTTCCATATTGCTTTCCACAATCAGATTCCAACCATACTTTTTAGCATATTCATCACGGAACTGAATCATTTCCTTAAATTTCCATTTAGAATCGATGTGCATTAAAGGAAACGGCACCTTGCCCGGATAGAAAGCTTTCTCGGCGAGGCGTACCATGACCGAAGAATCCTTTCCGATGCTATACAGCATAACCGGATTCTCAAACTCCGCCGCCACTTCGCGGATTATGTGAATGGACTCGGCTTCGAGTTCCTTTAAGTGGCTTAATTTATATTCCTCTTTCATTGTTATGATTATTTCTTCATCTATATTCTATTCATGTCTGCTCACACGGGGCAATACAATGTCCAACAGACGCTTGACTGACTCTTCAAGTGAAAGTGTTGAAGTATCAAGTGACAAGGCCGGATGCTCCGGAGCCTCAAATGGAGCGGATATCCCGGTAAAGTTTTTTATTTCTCCCCTGCGGGCCTTGGCATACAACCCCTTCACATCGCGTTTCTCACATTCGGCAAGCGGAGTGCTGACAAATACTTCTAAAAAATCATCTTGCCCGATAATGCGGGCTGCCATCTCGCGGATATCATTATTAGGACTGATAAAAGCAGCAATCGTAATAATACCGGTATCAATAAAAAGTTTGGAAACCTCAGCTATACGACGAATATTTTCCACCCTGTCGGCTTCAGAAAAGCCTAAATTATTGTTTATCCCCGTACGGATGTTATCTCCGTCCAAGATACGGCACAACAATCCACGTTTATGCAATTCGCGTTCCAAAGCAATTGCAATCGTACTTTTGCCCGATCCGCTCAGACCGGTAAACCAAATCATCACGCCATGCTGCCTCAGGAGTCCTTCTTTATCCTGCCGGGTCAGCATCCGGTCGAATATTGGATATATGTTATTATTTTCTTCCATTTATAATATGTTAGATGTTGTTTCAGTCATTAAAACGGCCAGATTAAAGGAATCAGGAAAATAGAAATCAGGAATGTTATAAGATTTAAAGGTAATCCGATACGGACAAAATCCATAAACTTATAGTTACCGATACCTTGTACGATCAGGTTAGTCTGATAACCAATCGGTGTAGAGAAACTGGCCGATGCAGCCATACAAATGACCACAAAGAACGGCATCGGATCGACTCCCAACTGGGTTGAAAGCGACAAAGCCAACGGAAAAGCCAACGCAGCGGCCGCATTGTTTGTAATCAGTTCCGTAAACAGATTGGTAATAATAAATAGAACCGCCAGCAATACATGGGGACCGTAATCATCGCTCATGCCGATTATGAACTCTGCCACCTTATCGGCCACTCCCGAGTTCACCATTGCTTTACTGATGGCAAAAGCACAAGCAATCGTAATCAAAATATCCCACGAAATATATTTAGTGTACTTGCGTGCCGGGAAGATTTTAGTCCAGGCCATGATAATAGTAGTAACGGAAACAAAGAAAAACATATCCAGTTTCATGTCCGGAAACATTTCCTTCACTATTGGAAGTTCTCCGACAGTAGCACCTGCTATCATCAGAATCAACAGAATCAATGCAAACCAGCGTTTCCCTTTTCCCGGTACAGGTTCGTTATCATTGCCGTTGGCTAACAACACAAACACGGAAGATTCTCCCCAAGTAGGAATAAATGTATCATCTGCCATCACTACCAATGTATCACCTTCACGTAAAACAACCTCTTCCAGGTTATTGACGAACCGCTGTCCGTTGCGTTTCTTGATTTCTTTGACCTCAGCACCATAATGACGCTTGAAATTAAACTCACCCAACGTTTTATTAATACCCGGAAAACGGGCACCAAGCACAGCTTCCACCCGGTGGAGTTTATCTCCTTCTTCTATTTCCTCATCAGGTACGGCCGTATCGGGACGTGCATCAGGGAGCAACTTTTTAGAAAAAGCAAACAGATAAATGATGCCGGCAATTGCAATAAAGATCCCCACTTTACCCAATTCAAACATCGTAAATCCTTCATGTCCGGATTCCAGTATCATTCCGTGCACAACCAAGTTGGTAGACGTACCGATCAAAGTACAAATACCTCCCAATATAGTCACATACGAAAGAGGAATTAAGAATTTGGTAGCAGGTAAGTGGACGGTACGCGCCCATCGTTTAATGATTGGAGCAAAAATAACAACAACCGGAGTATTATTCAAAAAAGCCGAAATAAAGGCAACGGAAGGTAATAAACGCAATTGTGCCCTGAATACCGTCGTTCGCTTCTGAGGAAGCAACTTTTTAATGACCTGCCCCAACGCTCCCGACTGGCGGATACCCTCGCTTACCAAAAAAAGCAGGGCTACGGTTATCATCCCTTTATTACTGAATCCCTCGAGCATCTCCTTCGGAGTCAAAATACCTGCACAGAGAAACAACACCACTACTGAAAAAAGTATCATGCCGGGACGCATCTTGTCCAGAATCAAAGCAATAACCATCCCCAATAAGGATAATAACACAAACGCAATTTCAAATGTCATAAACGCAAACAATTAGTGGTTTATCTTCTCTTCTCAACAATAAACCAAGGATTCAGCAAATTTTCTTTATTATACTGCAAGGGAACATCTTTTTTATCCGCCTGATAAACCTCCATTCCCGCAGCACGTGCTATAGCATGTCCGGCAGCAGTATCCCACTCCATAGTAGGAGCAAAACGAGGATAAACATCCGCTTTACCTTCAGCAACCAAACATATTTTAATAGAACTGCCACTGGATATCAACTCCACATCGCCGTGTTTCTGCTTCAATGCCTCAATGTATGTCTCTGTCTCCGGAGTCAGATGTGAACGGGAAGCAACAACCACAAATTGATTTTGCCGACCGCCCTGCGGTAGCCGTACGGAAGCGGCAATCAATTTATCAAGTGTGGCATTATCCTCTAAAGCTGTAATATCCGACAATTTATAAGCACCGATCTCTTCACCGGCAAAATAGAGTTCTTTTTTCACCGGCAGATAAATAACTCCGATAATAGGAACCCCCGCTTTCACCAAAGCTATGTTCACTGTAAATTCACCGTTTCGCTTGATAAATTCTTTCGTACCATCCAAAGGATCGACAATCCACAACATTTCCCACTTACGACGGGTATCATAATCCAAATGTCTCCCTTCTTCGCTCAGAACAGGAAAAGGAGTTTCATTCAAAATAGTGGAAATTATTATATGTGCTTTCCGGTCAGCAATGGTCAAAGGAGAATTGTCAGCTTTCCGCTCTATTTCGAAGTCCGAAGCCGGATCGGTATAAATAGACAATATCTCCTCTCCTGCTTTCAGGGCTGCATCAACAGCAATAAATAAGTATTTATGTTCCATTTTATTACGCAATTAAAACCTTGTTTCCGACAAGGCGTAAAATCCCCCAGGTAAATAGAAACACAAAAGTAAAAACTTTATCTCTTTAAAAAGTTTTTAAATAGCTAATTATAACTTCTTTTAGTAGAAACCGGCAAAACCCTAAAAAACCTTTCATATCAAAAAAACTATTCAGCTATACCTCCAATTTTTTATATGACACAGACAATGCTAAAAAGAAGCTTCAAAGATAAAACATACGCTCCAAACAACTTCTCTGACGGAGCGTACAAATTAACATTGTTAATTCCTCTTTTGTATCATTTGCTTTCCATTCACAAACATCAAACCTTTTGCATTAAAAAGACTTGATATTTACCCACAAAAGACTTGGTTTAACATTGTGTTAAACCAAGTCTTTTCCAAGCTTAGAACAAGCACCGCCATATCACTGGTTATAAGCAAAATAGTACAATACAGCCTTCTTTATCTAAAGAATCTTTATCTTATAGTTTCGGAAAAGATAATTGCTATTTAAGCAAGTAGCAACTCTCCCATCTGAATATATGAAAATAACGAACGGTAATTATACAGCTTAAAAGATGATTTATATAAAGAGTTTGCAAGCCTCTTGCGAGTATTAGACTTTTTTAATAATTTCACGCCGTACTCCGCAAGGATTACGAAACCAACCTATTAAGATTTAAAATCAAAAAAAGAAAACACCAATAACTGATTATCAAAACCTACCACAATGAAGAAAAGCATTATTCTGCTATTTATCAGTCTACTTTTATCCCCGCTATGCATTAAAGCGCATCAGCCAGAATTCTCCACCGCCGGATTTTTCCGATTGGCCGATTCCGGTCGGGAGATCTATTCCATGAATCCTGCATGGCGCTTTTATAAAGGAAATTGCGTTGGCGCCGAAGCTGTTAACTTCAACGATCGATCATGGGAGGTAGTTTCCTTGCCCCATGGCATCGAATACTTGCCTACTGAAACCAGCGGCTGTGTTAATTACCAAGGTGAAGTATGGTATCGCAAACATTTTACACCGGATGCAACCTTGAAAGGCAAGAAATTATTTCTGCACTTTGAAGCCATCATGGGTAAAAGTAAAATATATGTAAACGGTAAACTACTATCCGAACACTTTGGAGGTTATCTACCTGCAGTTGTCGATGTGACGGATGCCCTGGAATTTGGCAAAGACAACCTGATTGCCGTATGGGCCGACAATAGCAATGACCCTAATTATCCCCCCGGAAAACAACAGGAAGTGCTGGATTTCACTTATTTCGGAGGAATATACCGGGACTGCTGGCTGGTGGCACATAATCAGATATTCATTACCGATCCGAATTATGAAAACGAAGAAGCAGGCGGAGGATTATTTGTCGCTTATGACAATGTATCGGATCTCTCGGCCGAAGTATTGCTCAAAATACAGATTCGGAACTCCGGAAAAAAAGCTTTTAAAGGAGTCGTCGAATACGAGCTTCAACAACCGGACGGACAACAAATAGCTTTTCTGAATTCCGTCATTCGTGTCAAATCCGGTAAGGCAGCCAGTTCATCTGATAAGCTGACGGTAAAAAATCCAATGTTGTGGAGCCCGGAGACACCTACACTATACAATCTGATTGTCCGCGTTCGTGACGAACAGGGCAACGTAATAGACGGATACCGCCGCCGAATCGGAATCCGCAGCATCGAATTCAAGGGAGAAGCCGGATTCTGGCTGAACGGAAAACCTTATGAAACACCATTGATAGGAGCTAACCGCCATCAGGACTTCGCGATAGTGGGCAATGCAGTGCCAAACAGCATTCACTGGCGCGATGCCAAAAAGCTGAGAGATGCAGGGATGAAAGTAATTCGTAATGCACATTGCCCGCAAGACCCGGCTTTCATGGATGCTTGCGATGAACTTGGACTGTTTGTAATTGTCAATACACCGGGCTGGCAATTCTGGAACGATGCCCCTGTCTTTGCGCAACGGGTATACAGTGACATCCGGAATATGGTTCGACGGGACCGCAACCATCCCTGCGTATGGATGTGGGAACCAATCCTGAACGAAACCTGGTACCCGGCCGACTTTGCCCGGAATGCACATGATATAGTAAAAGCAGAGTATCCGTATCCATATTGTTACAGCGGATGTGATAGTGAAGCCAAAGGAAAAGAGCATTTCCAAATACTTTTCACCCATCCGCTCAATGGAGGCGGAGGAGCCTACTCAACCAACCATATCAAGAAACAGATCACTTACTTCACACGTGAATGGGGTGATAATGTGGATGACTGGAATTCTCACAACTCTCCCAGCCGGGTGGCACGCAACTGGGGTGAACAAGCCATGCTTATACAAGCGCAACATTATGCTTGCCCACCTTACAAATACACCAGTTATGATGCTTTATACCGTACCCCCCGGCAACATATAGGAGGCTGTTTATGGCATTCGTTCGACCATCAACGCGGTTATCACCCCGATCCGTTCTACGGAGGTGTGATGGATGTATTCCGACAACCCAAGTATTCTTACTATATGTTTATGTCCCAACGATCTCCCCGGAAAGAGAAGCGTCTTTTCAAGACAGGTCCGATGGTTTATATCGCCCATGAAATGACCCCGTTCTCCGGTAAAGATGTCACAGTCTATTCTAACTGCGACGAAGTGAGACTTACTTATCTCAAAGGTGGAAAAACACAAACCTATGTCCGCACCCCGGAGAAAGAAGGGATGCCTTACCCCATCATTACTTTCAAAGACGCATATGACTTTATGCAAGACAAAGCATTGTCACGCCAGGGCAAACAGGCCGACGTATACTTATTGGCAGAAGGGCTGATAGACGGCAAAGTAGTAGCTACGCATAAAGTTTATCCGGCACGACGACCGGAAAAACTACTCTTATGGATAGATAATGAAGGAGTAGATCTGAAGGCAGATGGTTCTGACTTTATCACTGTTATAGCTGCCGTTGCCGACAAGAATGGTAATATCAAACGTTTGAATAACTATACCATCAAATTTCAGGTAGAAGGTGAAGGACGTATCTTAGGCGGCGCAAATAACTTGGCTAACCCGGCATCTGTTCGTTGGGGAACGGCTCCGGTACTGATTCAATCTACTTTAAAACCCGGCAAAATCAAAATCACGGCCAGTGTTTTATTCGAAGGGTCACAAATGCCAAGTAGTGCCGTATTAGAATTAGAAAGTAAACCGGGAACCTTCCCTCAAATTTACAGTCAGGAAGAATCTGCATTTATTCCGACCTTTACCGGACAAGGAACAAACAGTCTAACTCTAAAGTCAGAAACGCAACTGGAAAAAGAAAGATTGCAGAAAGCTAAGAATGCCGAAAAACTGAAAGAAGTAGAACAGCAACAGGAGGAGTTCGGCGAAAAGAAATAATCACATCACTATTTGAAAAAGAGGGTGTCCGAAAAGGGTACCCTCTTTTTTTATGTAAAAGTCCGAACTTTCCCA